>Ga0209979_1002276_pt1 | contig 18725 bp, 22 predicted proteins | sample AnhtaG_FD_183114 | JGI IMG/M metagenome (GOLD analysis project Ga0209979, IMG submission 183114) | Deep subsurface microbial communities from Anholt, Denmark to uncover new lineages of life (NeLLi) - Anholt_01485 metaG (SPAdes) (version 2) | ecosystem: Environmental > Aquatic > Marine > Oceanic...
AGACTGTGCATTATGCTTGGTGATAAAATACAGGATGCTTACAGTGCCTGGGATTTCCTGTAAATTAAAGTTCCTGCTCCATAGCTCTAATTTCACTGGCAGTAACAATCGGCAGGACGAGACTAATAGATAATGTAGTGCTGGAATTAAAGAAGTGATTAGGTCTCCCCAAAACAGAGGAGATTTGTTATGCCTATTAGTTTTACCTTAAATCCTTTTGGCAGAGTAAGTGAAGTGATTGAGTCTTGGCGACCCAGAGGATGTAAAACTGAAAAAGACTACGAACGCTCGTTAGTGAAAAAGCTCCAAAACGAACTGGTAAATCAAACGATTCAGCAGCAGTACGGCTCCGCCCGCCAACGAGTTGACATTATGGTTCATGGCAAAGTACCCATCGAAATAAAAAAAGACCTCAAAAGCACTGCAGTTTTGCAGACGACTAAGGGACAGTTAGACGGATACCTTAAGGCCTGGCAGGGCGTCATTCTTGTGCTCTGCGGTGACATTCAAGCTGACCTTTTCAAAGAGCTTAAAAAATACGGTGAAAGCCAAGATACATTACTATCACGCAGGGTCTATCTCTACAAGCGCTAAATAAGCAAATGACGCCAAAGCACGGTTTGAATTACACTCTCTCTGTGTCTTTGCTTTTCTATTCTATGTAAAAAGTTTTAGGAACCTACTCTCTAATCAGCCCCATAATCCCCAGCATGGCTGCAAAGGCAAGGGCGGCGCCGAAGTAGAAGGGAGCGGCTGGGCTGTAAGCTTGCCACAGCCAGCCAGCAATCAGGCTGGCCGGTAGAAGGGTGAGACCAACCACACCGTGATACAGCCCATAGGCGGTGCCCCTCTTTTCCTCAACTACTAAATCGGCGACAAAGGCTCGAGCTACTCCTTCTACTAGTCCGTAGTAGATTCCATAGCCGGCAAAGAGTAGCCATACCTGCCACACCTCTGATGCCAGGGCAAATCCCAGGTAAACCAGGGCGTAGATGAACCAGCCCAGGGTGATAACTCGCCGCCTCCCCAGCTTGTCCGACAGCATACCCGCCGGTAAAGAAATAACGGCATAGGTAACATTAAACAGGATAAGCATCACGACTACATAGATAAGAGACACATCCAGATTCCATGCACGTAGTAGCACAAAGAAATCGCTGGAATTACCCAGGGTAAATATAGCCATAATAGCCAGAAATACCTTGAACCGGGAATCAAAGCCTTTAATTAACCCTCTATGGCCGGTTGGGGCTACCCTGCCTTCATAATCTGGCGAAGGCTTTCTCCCTGGCTCTCGCACAAATATAAGCAGCACCAACACTGCCAGTACTGCTGGCACAACACCAACTAATACCAGCCATTGGTAGGTATCCAGACCAAGCTCCAGTCCTCCGCCCTGGACGAGATATATAATAATAGCGGCTATAGCCAGCCCAAGGATGGCACCAAAGGTATCCATAGCCCTATGTAGCCCGAAACCCCTGCCCCTCTCTCCAGCCGAGACTGAATCAGCTACCAGGGCATCGCGGGGTGAGGTGCGGATGCCTTTCCCCACCCTATCGCTAAATCTAATCCCCAGCACTGCACACCAACTACCAGCCAGATACATAAAGGGCTTGGCTATGGTAGAAATACTGTAGCCCAACACTGCCAGAAGCTTGCGCTTGCCTATCCTGTCGCTAAACCAGCCGCTGAGTATCCTCAAGATAGCATCAGCACTTTCCGACAGTCCACCGATGAGACCGATGGCAGTGAATGGTGCCCTCAGCACATGGCGCAAAAAGAGGGGGAGAAGGGTAAATATCATCTCAGTTGAGACATCGGTCAGCAGGCTGACCATACCCAGAAAGAAAACATTGGGGCTAAGACCCCAGATTCTCTTGCCGCCGGTAGCAGTATCCGATATTCCTGTCAACTACTTCTCCTCAATCACCTCGGTAACCAGCTCCCTGATTTTCCTCTTAGCTTGCTCCAGCACCAGATTCCCTTCGTCGGTTGTCTGATAGTATTTTCGCAGTCTGCCATTAACCACCTTTGAGTTGCTTCTCAGAAAACCCTCTTTTTCCAGGCGATGCAGCGTTGGATAGAGGGTGCCCGGGCTGATGCTATACCCGTGTCTAGCCAGCTCCTCAGCTATCTCTATGCCAAAGATTGGCTCCTTTGAAGCATGATAAAGGATGTGAATCTTTACAAATCCCAAGAAGAACTCTCTATCCAGCATAATAACGCCTCCCGATATTGTTATACGATATTATTCTATAGCCTATCTATCCCCGTGTCAAGCGTTTGTGCCCGCTCAATGCATTGGTGACACATAGTTTCCTTCCTTGCTATTGTCCCCTTTTTCTGTCATTGCGAGCCGAAGGCGTGGCAATCTCGGTGATAGAGTGTTTCTGGAGATTGCTTCGTCGCAGACTCTTCGCTATGCTCAGAGCTTCGGCTCCTCGCAATGACACAAGAAACTACTAGGGCTCGTTCTCAACTCAAAGTGGGTGAGGTTGCTTGACACCCATATTGCCAACAGCTACAATAATTTTAGTGCCGAGGTAGCTCAGTCGGTAGAGCAGCGGACTGAAAATCCGCGTGTCCCCAGTTCGATTCTGGGCCTCGGCACCAAGCTTGAAGCGGAAGTGGCTCAGTGGTAGAGCATCTCCTTGCCAAGGAGAGGGTCGCGAGTTCGAATCTCGTCTTCTGCTCCATTTGAGTTACCAGCCGAAGTGGCGGAATAGGTAGACGCGACAGTCTCAAAAACTGTTGGGGGGCAACCTCCGTGTCGGTTCGAGCCCGACCTTCGGCACTAGATGCCGAGTTGTGTAGCGGTAGCACGGGGGACTTTGGATCCCTTAGCCCTGGTTCGAATCCAGGCTCGGCAGCCATAATGTTCCCCGATAGCTCAATGGTAGAGCGGGCGGCTGTTAACCGCTAGGTTGTAGGTTCGAGTCCTACTCGGGGAGCCAATTTGTTTAAAAGGTAATAAATTATGAAAGTGGTCTCAATTGTGGGGATGACCGGTGCCGGGAAATCGGAAGTGGCTAGAGTATTTGAGGAGAATGGCTTTATCAGAATAAGGTTTGGGGATTTGACTGACGATGAAATTGAGAAGAGGGGCTTAGAGCTAAATGAGGAAAACGAGCGCTACATTAGGGAACTTCTTAGAAAACAGTACGGGATGTCGGCTTATGCCAAACTGAATCTACCCAGGATTGATTCAGCGCTTAAGCGTTCGGATGTGGTGATTGACGGACTTTACTCCTGGGAAGAATATACCTTTTTGAAAACTTATTATCAGGAAGACTTTTATGTAGTAGCCGTCTGGGCGTCACCGAGAACAAGATATGCACGACTGACCAGCAGATTAAACCGATGCCTGACACTAGAGGAAGCTGCCAATCGGGACCGGGCAGAAATAGAGAATATTAATAAGGGCGGACCCATCGCTATGGCAGACTTCACCATTATAAATGAATCTTCTTTGGAAAATCTGGGGAAGGAAGCAAAAAGGATTACCTCTGAATTAAAATGAAAAGATTGACCAGACCAGATATTGATGACTATTTTCTGAAAATAGCCTCGGTGGTAGCTGAACGTGCAACCTGTCGCCGGCACCATATAGGGGCGGTGGCAGTGAGGAATAAACACATCTTGGCTACTGGCTATAATGGCGCTCCCTCCGGCTTTAGGGACTGTCTTGAGCTGGGTTGCTTACGGGATGAGCTGAATATACCATCGGGGACTAGGCAAGAAATATGCCGGGGCACTCACGCCGAGCAAAATCTAATCATCCAGGCCAGCCTCCACGGCGTCAGCCTTGAGGGAAGCACTGTTTATGCTACTCATACACCGTGCCGATTGTGTGCCAAGATGCTGGTCAATGCCAAGATAACACGCTATGTTAGCTATGGCAAATATGAGGATAATACATTCGTAGACCTGTTCAAAGAGGCTGGTATAGAAGTTGACATAAAGAAAAGACCTTCATCCCGGATAAGCTATCTAGATTAGTGCTTTTGGCTTGACATTGGTGGTAGAATTGATTACGCATAATTAATGAGGCATATATAATGCCAGCACTGCATGCCAAGGTAATTGTTAATCCAGTAGCAGGAGCTTACTCAACCCGCCGGAAGTGGCCACGTATTAGTAAGCTCTTGAGGCATGTTGGGCTATCATTTGACTTTCAGTATACCGAGGGCGTAGGGCACGCTATACAGCTAGCTCGGGCGGCAGCTAGTGATGGCTACCGATATGTGGTGGCTGTGGGTGGTGACGGAACGGTGAATGAGGTAGCCAATGGTATCCTTGGTTCTACTGGTTCAAGTAATACAAGTCTTGGTGTGGTAAGCACTGGAACCGGGAGCGATTTTGCCCGTTCAGCGGGTATTCCCCGGGATTATACCAGTGCTTGCTCGTTCTTGACTAGCTCACGAAGGTTGTTGATTGATGTTGGCGTGGTTGAGTATCAGAGTAAAGGGCAGTCTTTGAAGCGCTTTTTTGTGAATGCAGCCGGTGTGGGCTTTGATGCTGCGGTAGTGGAGGCTACAGAGCGCCTGCCCAAGTATTTTGGTGGCACCATCCCTTATTTGGTTGGGTTGCTCAGGTCTCTGTTTGGCTATTGCAACAAGTCGGTTGTTCTGCATCTCGGAACTAAGGTCGAGGCTAAGCGTATCTTGAGTGTAGTGGTGGCTAACGGGTGCTACTTTGGAGGAGGGATGTATATGGCACCCCAGGCTGAGCTTAATGATAGTTTACTGGATGTGATGACTGTTGGTGACATAGGTAAGTTTGAGCTGCTGAAGGCATTACCAATGGTATATAAGGGAACTCATGTTAACCATCCCAAAGTTAGGATGGAAAAGGCAACACATATTGTCGTTGAATCCTCAGAGCGAATTCTAGTGCATGCCGATGGTGAGCTCCTGGGGGAAGGTCCGGCATCTTTCTGGCTGATGCCAGCCGCCTTAAGCATTGTGGTATAAGTATATAACCTTATATATTTTCTCCTTGATAGGTTCCTTGATAGCCTTCTGTCTCCTTAGTTAGCCGCAGGAAAATAATCTGCACAATTCTGGCATTCCTCTGCAAGCGGAATCCCTGGGGATTATAGACTACCATAAGCGACTGGGAACGACCAGAGTAGCCAGCATCCCATACTGCCGTGTTCACCGTGACACCACAGCGAAGCAGGCTCGACCTGGGAGTAGCTAATGCCATGACATTCTTGGGTAGGTGGATAATCTCATTGTAAGTAATAATATAGGCACCAGGCACCAGGTCAATGAAACCCAGTCCGTCAAACACTAGCGGGGCTAAATTGGATACCAGCCTTTGGCTGTCCATAACAGCTATCTTGCCCGGTGACTGGAGCATGGAAACCTCACGCAGAGTAAGGTCGATACCATTAGGCTGTAGCTGCTGTTCAAGGTTAACGCAGTCTTCTATTAGCGGCGGCTCTTGCTGTAACAACCTGTGGATGTCCTGCTTAGATAAAATGGCTGCCGTTTCTGACACTCCCTATCTAACTCTTGGCTGAAAGGTAAAAGATAATTAAAAGTGGCAGCGGAGGGATTTGAACCCACGACCAAAGGCTTATGAGTCCTCTGCTCTACCACTGAGCTACGCTGCCATTCAAGTATATACCACAGGGGAATTAAACTGTCAAATAATTCTGAAGTATGGGGTCAGAGTTTGTGCTTATTGACGCAGAGGCTCTCGATAATTTTCTATTGATGTCAATAATAACAAAGGAAATCGAGAGGTTCTTCAGCGGTCACTTATTGAATTCCACCTTGATAAAAGAGTAAAGTATAGAGTATAGTTTAGATTTAGTGGATAAGGGAGATTTGAAGTTATTTGCTCAACCTAAAGAGCTGTTAATATTGAACAAGTTAAGCAGACTTCTTGCCGAGCAAGGTATAAGGGCGTATCTTGTTGGCGGGTGTGTGCGTGATACGTTGTTGGCAAGAGATACGGTTGACATTGATATTGCCGTAGAGGCAGATGCGCTCGAGGTTGCTCCCAGGGTAGCCACCGCTCTTGGTGGTAGGTACGTTCTGTTGGATGAGGTAAATAGAGTGGGTAGAGTAATTTTGGCTATGGAGGGAGCAACTGAAGGTCAATGGAAACTCGATTTCACCACAGTTAAGGGCAACATTGAGCAGGACTTGGCACAGCGTGATTTTACTATAGATGCCATGGCAGTTAACCTCGGGGAATTAGCAGAGGATTATACTGCTATCCAGCTTATAGACCCGTTTGATGGCTGGGGCGACCTACACCGGGGCGTAATTCGAGCCGTGTCGCCGACAGCTTTTGAATCGGATGCAGTGCGCTTACTCCGAGCGGTTCGTTTAGCGGGAGAGCTTGGTTTTAGTCTTGATACCCAGACCGAGGCTCTAATCCAGCGCTACTGTAACCTTATAGCCAGTGTAGCTGGTGAGCGGATAAGGGAGGAACTGCTTCGGCTCTTAGCTATTCCTCAAAGCAAGCTTTTGCCCTACCTTGATGAGTTAGGTTTACTAACAGCTATGATTCCAGAGCTTAATCAGCTAAAGGGAGTCAAGCAGCCCAAGGAACATTTCTGGGATGTTTTTAACCATTCAATAAAGACGGTAGTTGCCGTTGATTTTCTGCTCAGGCAAGGAGGGTGGGAATATGCTACTGAGGAAGTCTTGGCAGTTGTTCCCTGGTCAGCAGCATTGGCTCATTACTTTGAGTTAGAAGTCAGTAGCGGTAGCACCAGAAGGTCGCTACTCAAGCTGGCGGCTCTACTTCATGATATTGCCAAACCTCAAGCTAAGGCTATTGACGAAGGCGGGCGGATGCGTTTTTTGGGGCATGCTAAGGAAGGGGCAGCTATAGCGGTCAATATTCTGGAGAGGCTAAGGTTTAGTGGTAAAGAAGTAAGGTTAGTGGAAGCTATGGTGAGGTATCACCTCCGCCCAGGGCAGATGGGTCTTAATGAGCTTCCCTCACGTAGGGCTATCTACCGCTATTTTCGTGATACTGGTGAGGCTGGCTTTGATGTGCTATTCTTGAGTTTGGCTGACCATCTAGCCACTAGAGGTCCACGGCTAAATCCAGCTCAATGGCAAGAGCATGCTCAAATGGTGGAATATGTATTGGCTCAGCGTTTTGAACAGGAGAGTTTTGTTCCGCCTAAGCTGGTTGATGGGCATGATTTAATCAATATCTTTGGTATGAGCCCGGGACCTAAAATTGGACAACTTCTGGAAGCAGTGCGTGAGGCGCAAGCTGCCGGAGAGCTGACTAGCCGGCAGGAGGCGCTAGCTTACGTTCGTGAGAGGCTAGCAACTGAAGCAGTGTGAAGAAATATGACTAGAAGAAATACGCTGGTTTTTATCATTATATTAGCTCTCTTCGCCTTTTCCATCTGTGTTCTTATCTATCCTATGTTTGGTAGGGAGCAGATACGCTTGGGTCTGGATTTGCAGGGTGGTATTCACATGGTTTACCAAGCTGACTTATCTTCGGTGGAACCGGGCAGAGAGGTCGAAGCCATTGATGGGGCTATAGCTGTTATTGAGAAGCGGGTTGATGTCCTTGGGGTAACTGAGCCAGTTATCCAGAGGCAGGGCGAAGACCGCATTGTGGTTGAGCTGCCTGGAATTAGCGAGGCTGAGAAGGCAAAAAAACTCATTGGTCAGACAGCACTCCTTGAGTTTGGAGAACCGGTAGTTGAAGAAGGAGAAGAGGCGAAGTGGGTTAATGAATGGGGCAAATGGAAGCCAGCTACAGCAACAATTGATGGGCAGGAGAGAGAGCTAACCAGTGCCTACTTTAAGGAAAATACCTTTGTGGACCAGGATAGCTTGGGTAGAATATTACTACTTTTTGAGTGGAATGAAGAGGGTAGTAAGCTGTCGGAAGAGATCACTGGTCGGCTTATAGGTGAGCCTTTAGGTATTTTCCTCGGTGATGAGTCTCTGCTGGGGGAGGATGGGAAACCCATTGCCCCTATTGTTCAGGAGAGGATTACCAACAGGGGGCAGATTGAAGGTTTAAGCTGGAAAGAAGCCACAGAACTATCTAAATTACTCAATGCCGGTCGTATTCCTATCCCCCTTACTGCTATTTATGAACAGACCGTGTCACCTATACTGGGCTCTGATTTCGTTGATATGAGTATTAAAGCGGGGATAATTGGCATAATACTAATAATGCTTTTTATGATTATTTACTACCGTCTGTCTGGAGTTTTAGCCAGCCTGGCTCTAATTTTCTACGGAGCACTGGTCTTAGCCCTGTTTAAGTTGATACCAGTCACTCTTACTTTGGCTGGAATTGGTGGTTTTGTCCTATCTATAGGTATGGCAGTAGATGCCAATGTGCTTATTTTTGAACGGATGAAGGAGGAATTAAGGGCGGGACGGACTTTAGGTGCAGCCATTGAGACTGGGTTTGACCGTGCCTGGACAGCTATCAGGGATAGCAATGTAACTACCTTTATTGTATGTGGCATTCTCTACTGGTTAGGCAGTAGTATTGTCGCTAGTGCCCCGGTAATGGGCTTTGCCTTAACCCTATTTATCGGTGTGGCGGTAAGCATGTTTACCGCTATTGCGGTTACTCGGACATTACTGCGTCTATTCGTGGGTACTCGTCTGGCGCAGCAGACTTGGCTATTTAGCATATATGCAGGAAGAGAATAATGTTTGATATTACCGGTAAAAAGTTCTGGTTTTTTGTTATTTCAGGTGTACTCATACTTTTTGGCATTGTCTCTCTGGCAACCTTTGGGCTCAAAGCCGGGATTGAATTTAGTAGCGGTTCCCTGATGACGGTGAGCTTTGAGCAGGAGGTAGACCATGATGAACTAAGACAGGAATTAGCCAATTTAGGCTATACTAATGCCATTGTTCAACGCACCGGAGAGGGTGATTTCTTAATTCGTTTACCGGAGCTGAGCGGTGGGGCTAAGACTGAATTGGAGGCTGGGCTCACCGATAGGTTTGGTACTCTTGAAGTTAGGGGGTTTGAAGACGTTTCGCCTATGGTGGCTGCGGAGACAACGCGGAATGCGGCTATTGCTGTAGTTGTAGCCGCTGTTGGCATACTACTTTATGTTACCTGGGCATTCCGTCGGATGCCAAATCCTTTCCATTATGGCACCTGTGCCATAGTGGCTCTGCTCCATGATGTGCTGGTAGTATTGGGGATTTTTTCCATCCTCGGTGGCATACTGGACTGGGAGATCAATTTAATGTTTATCACTGGCACACTAGCTGTTATTGGCTATAGCGTAAATAATACCGTGGTCATTTTTGATAGAATACGCGAGAATTTGACTGTGGGTGCAAGCTCCAACTTTGAGATTGTAGTTAATAACAGCCTGGTTGAGACTCTGAGCCGCTCCTTGAATACCAGCCTGACCACTCTCATTGTGGTCTTAGCCCTGTTGCTCTTTGTTGGGGCATCAATTCAGAATTTTGCAGTGGTGCTACTGATTGGCATCATTGCTGGAACCTACAGCTCAATCTGTATTGCCCCTCAGTTACTGCTAGTCTGGAAGAGAAGGGAATAGGGGAGATTCATTCAGTGGTTACCAGCAGCCAAAACTAAGGGCGAGTGATAGGTGATGTTTTCTACCAGAAGTGGTGCGGCTAAGCTTTCCCTTGCAGTTGTAATTGGGCTAATTGCGCTCAAGGTAGCGGTAGCGCTTATAACCGGAAGTATCAGCGTTTTTGCTCAGGCAGCGGATAGTTTCTTTGACCTGTTAGCTGTAGTAATCACCTTCTTTGCTGTTGGTATAGCTACCAAGCCTGCCGATGAGGAACACCCCTTTGGTCACGGTAAAGCAGAGGGTATCGCAGCTATAGTCCAGGCGATGCTGATTTTTGCTGTTGGTGGCTTGGTAATTTATTCAGCGATACAGCGAATAATAACTGGGGTAACAGTAGAGCTGACTGAAGCTGGAATAGGAGCAATGCTGGTTTCCATAATAGTCAGCATCTTCCTGTCTCGCCACTTGCTTAGGGTGTCACGGATCACAGATTCAATAGCATTAGAGGCAAATGCTCGCAATATTGCTGCTGATGTCTACTCGGCTGCGGGAGTGCTGGTGGGATTAGTGGCTATACGCTTTACCGGATTTAGTATTCTTGACCCTATCATTGCACTGGTAGTAGCCTTAGTTATCCTGAAAGTAGCTTATGATGTATTGAGGAAGTCATTTGGAGGGTTGATTGATGTTAGATTGCCCAAGGCGGAAGAGGACGAAATAGTATCTTCTATTATGGAACACAGTGGGCAGTTAGTAGGTTTCCACGAACTGCGTACTCGTAAGGCAGGAAGCCAGCGCTTCATTGAATTTCACCTAGTGGTGCCTAAGGATACTAGCGTGGAAGAAGTGCACCAGCTATGTGACCACTTAGAGCAGGATATAGAAAATAGGCTTCATAATACAAGTGTAACTATTCATGTTGAACCCTGTAGCACAGAGTGTGACCAGTGCTCTGTTTCCTGTAACCTACGTAAGTAAGCTCTGCTTTTATAATGTATCTTACCTTTCACAAAATTAGCCCAAAACCTAAACCACCATCTGAAGCCCTAAAACCAGAAACCAGCCCCCAAATCCAATAAGTAGTAGGCTGCAAATAATAAGCAATCCCTGTTGAAATTTTCTTCCCCAGAGCGACTGAGTTCGGTAAATCAGAATTGAAACAAATGAGAGCCATATCAAATCACATAGCCAGTGAACGAGAATAAACAAGACAAGGCCAGTGGTGCCAGGTTCTAGTAAGTTCATTTTCATTATCAGCATAATGCCGGCAGTTGCCCACCATAGGATAAAAAATGGATTGAAGAGGCTAGTAACCACTCCAGCAACAACTCCGTTATAGGCTACGTCCTTTCCCTTTTCTATCCCCCCAGCCCTTGCCCTGAATATGCCTACACCAAGCCAGATTAGCATGGCGGCACCAGCTAAATACAGGATGATTTGTACCAGCTCTTCCTCAAAGAATCTGGCGAAGCCAAAGTATATGAGTAGTATCAGGGGGATTTCTACCACAGCATGTCCCAGGGCTATCTGCATGCCGGCAAATTGGGATTTATAGCTTTTAGCTACAGTCACGGCAAACATAGGCCCGGGCATCATTACCCCTGTTAATGAAATTATGACCACGCTCAGCAGAAATGGGAACATAAAAGCAACCTTGAGCAATTCTAGCATACCGTTTATTTAATGTCTCCCAGACTGGTATGATGAACCAGACTTTAGATGGCGTTAGTTGAGGTTGCCTTAGTATAGCTATTACTGTAAAATGGGCAGGAAGAAATTTTGAGAGGTGAAGTAGTGCCTATCTATGAGTATGAGTGTAGTCTTTGCCAATTTCGCTTTGACAGGAAGCAAAGGTTCGATGAGGAGCCAGTAGCTATGTGTCCTAAGTGTCAGGGAAAGGCTCGCCGTGTCATACACTCTGTTCCTATTATTTTTAAAGGGAGCGGTTTCTATACTACAGACAATCGTAAAGGTAACCCTATTGAGGAGGATGAGAAGAAAACACCTGACAGGGAAAAGCAAAAGGAGAAGTAGGGAGTGAAGGCGCTACTACAGCGAGTTACTGAAGCCTCGGTTAGCGTTGGCGGAGAGGTAGTGGGTAGGATAGGTCGGGGGCTGGTGGTCTTTGTCGGAGTAGCTAGAGGGGACACAGCAAAGGATGCTCAATATTTGGTACAAAAGACTGTTAACTTGCGTCTTTTTTCTGATGAAGAGGGTAGGTTTAACCTTTCGTCTCTGGATATTAGAGGTGAGCTACTGCTGGTGAGTCAGTTTACCCTTTTGGCTGATACCAGGAAGGGGCGTCGTCCTAGTTTTACTGAGGCAGCACTACCACCTCAAGCTGAGGAATTATTTGAACAGTTTGTAGAGCAGGCTCATGCCACCGGGTTAAAGGTGGAAACTGGGCGTTTCCAGCAATATATGCAGGTGGAAATTCATAATGATGGACCAGTAACAATAATGTTGGACAGCAGAGAAAAAATGTTAGGAACTTCAACCAAAGAGGGGCGGGCTTGACAAAATAGCTAGACCGTGGTAGGTTTTAATTTGCAACTAGTTGCAATAAAATACAAATTCCATCATCATCCTTGAAAAGCTGAGGTAATCAGGAAAGTGAGTTGCTTTCAGACCTTAAAGGAAAAGGGATACAGGCTTACTCCACAGCGGCAGGTAATCCTGGAAACCCTTCATCAAGCCGATAGGCATATCACCGTCGAGAATATCTACCACCGGGTTCAGGCTAGACTCCCAAGAGCTAACAAATCCACTGTATATCGGACATTGGAACTACTCAAGAAGCTGAATTTGGTGGCTGAGACTAACCTCGGTGGAAATAGCTTTTGTTATCATCATATCGAGCAGGCACATCACCATCACCTGGTCTGTCAGGAGTGTGGTGCCATAATTGACCTTGACGAATCAGTGTTATCTACGTTCAAGGATGCTTTGCTTCGGGAATACGGGTTTATTGCTGACCTGAAGCACCTAGCTATTTTTGGTCGCTGCGTAAACTGCATGAAATAATTTTTTTTAATTTGTTATTGCATCTTGTTGCAATTGCATTTAATAGCAACCAAAACTTTAGGCGAGGCATATGATGCACATTCCAGATGGTTTTCTCAATGTAGCTACGGTGGCAACTACATGTGCAGTGTCAGCAGGTGGTGTAGGTAATGCAGTAAGAATAGCCAACAAGAAGCTTGGGGAAAAGCAGGTGCCTTTAATGGGAGTGCTGGCAGCTTTCATTTTTGCTGCCCAGATGCTTAATTTCCCCATAGCAGGTGGTACCTCCGGACACCTAATTGGTGCCGCACTGGCAGCAATACTACTTGGACCGTGGGCGGCGGTGCTGATAATGAGCTGTGTGCTTATTGCCCAGTGCCTGATCTTTCAGGATGGTGGATTACTGGCTTTAGGGGCAAACATATTTAATATGGGCATCGTGGCTAGCTTTAGCGGTTACTATCTCTACCGCCTAGCTACCTCATTCCTGGGTGATAATAGACGGGGTAAGCTGATTAGCGGCTTTATTGGTGCCTGGGGCTCAGTATTCCTGGCATCTATCGTTTGTGCCATTGAATTGGCCGTCTCGGGAACATCACCCATTGGAGTGGTTCTACCGGCTATGGCTGGTTTGCATACCCTTATCGGTGTTGGTGAAGGACTGATTACCGGAGCTGTGCTCAGTCTGGTGCTGGCAACCAGACCTGACCTATTACAACTACAGAGGATTTAGACGACGGGAGGAGAAAAGATGAAATGGTGGCAAATCGGTTTGATTGCCTGTTTGGTGGTAGCTTGTTTATCACCACTGGCATCGTCTTCGCCCGATGGGCTAGAGAGGGTGGCTGAGGATAAGGGCTTTATTGGTCTGGGGCAGGAAGCACCCTTTCAGATTATTGCTGACTATGTCTTCCCTGGCATACAGAATGAGGTAGTGGCAACAATACTGGCTGGATTAATTGGTAGCCTCATTCTATTTGGTGCGGTATATGGTATGGCTTGGCTACTGAAATCAAGGAGAGGGCGGCTGCGGTGAAACATAGTTTTATTGACCAATATAGCGACCGAGATAGCCTTATTCATCGGCTTGACCCTCGCACCAAGTTTATTACTACCCTCGTCTTTATCCTGGTGGTACTCAGCACTCCGCCTACCCGGTGGCAGGCATTTGCCTTATACCTCTTTCTCATAGCTACCTTGCTTCTCCTCTCCAAAGTGCCGATTATTTATGTCCTAAAGCGGTCTCTGGTAATCATGCCCTTCGTGCTGATGATTGCCATCTTCATCCCCTTCTTTAAAGAGGGGGAGGTGGCAGGTAGCTATAATATATGGCTGTGGCAGGTATCAGTTACTTATAGTGGTCTCCAAGTCCTGTGGAATGTTTTAATTAAGGCATGGCTGTCAATTCTCAGCTTAATCTGGCTAACCTCAACCACCAAACTTGCCAACCTTCTCAAGGGCTTGGAACAACTGCGAATGCCCAGGGTGATGGTAATGATCCTCTCGTTTATGTATCGCTATATCTTTGTTCTGGTTGACGAGGCGATGCGGATGAGGCAGGCGAGGGATAGTCGCAACTTTGGCGGTAGCCGGTTGTGGCAGATGCGGACGATTGGCAATATGATAGGCACCCTGTTCATTCGTAGTTATGAGAGGGGGGAACGGGTTTATGCGGCTATGCTGGCTCGTGGCTTTGACGGGCAGAGCCGGACGCTAGACCGCTTGAACTTTAGGCCGACTGATGCATGCTTTGGGATAGCCTTCAGCTTGGTTCTCATTCTAACCGGTGTGGCTAACCTACTATATTAAGCTAAAGGAGGAGATGTGGAAGAGATTGTAAGGGTTGATAACCTTTCCTTCTGCTATCCTGACGGTCAGCAGGCATTAACCGATATCAGCCTGACTATATACCAAGGGGAAACGGTGGCACTGATTGGACCCAATGGCGCCGGTAAGTCCACGCTATTACTTCACCTGAATGGCATCCTGCACAGTAACGGGGTGGTTAAAGTCTTCGGCAAGCCGGTTAATGATAAAAACCTGAAGTGGGTCAGGAGCAAAGTAGGGTTAATATTTCAAAATCCAGACGACCAGCTATTTTCGTCTACAGTCTTTGACGATGTCGCCTTCGGTCCGATTAATATGGGTTATTCTGAGGCTGAGGTTCGGCAATGTGTAGCCAGAGCCCTTGATTGGGTGGGGATGACCGGCTATGAGCAGCGCTCACCCCATCATCTTAGTGTCGGTGAAAAGAAACGAATTGCCATAGCTACCGTATTGTCTATGGCTCCGGAAATCCTGGTGATTGACGAGCCAACGGCAAATCTTGACCCAGGTAGCAAGTGGTCTCTAATTAGCTTGCTTAAAAGATTGCCAGTAACTAAGATAGTCGCCTCTCATGACCTGGAATTAGTTCAAGCTCTATGCCAGCGGGCTATTGTGTTTGACCAGGGGCAGGTGATTGCTGACGGCGCTACCGACCATATTTTAGCCGATAAACCCCTACTTGCCGCCCATGGACTGGCTCCGCCAAATACGACTTAGATTAGTTTGAGGGTCTGGGGCTCAAGCTCAAGGCTAATGTCCAGGGCTTGTGAGGAGTGGGTGAGAGCCCCTACCGAGATGAGGTTAATACCAGTTTCGGCAACAGCTCGAAGATTGGCTAGGGTGATACCACCTGAGGCTTCAATCTTAACACGACCTGAGACTAAGCTCACTATGTGGTGCATTTCATCAGGGCTCATATTATCCAGCATGATTATATCAGCCCCGGCTTCGGTAGCATCTAGGGCTTCCTGGATGGTATTGACCTCTACCTCAACCTTTAGCCCGTGAGGGACATTCTGTTTAGCCTTGGCTATAATATCCTTTAAGCTCATACCCAGGGCACGTAGCGCAGCTATGTGGTTGTCTTTAATCAGGATACCATCACCCAGGTGAAATCGATGATTTTGTCCGCCACCCAGGCGTACTGCATATTTCTCAAGTAGTCGGAGACCGGGGGTGGTTTTACGAGTATCAGTAATATTGACCGCCAATCCGTGTGTCTTGGCTACATATTGGGCTGTCTGTGAGGCAATGCCACTGAGCCTCTGTAGAAAATTGAGAGCTACCCGCTCGGCTTTGAGAATACTGAATACACTGCCGGAAATAGTGGCTGCGATGTCGCCGGGTTTGACCTGGACTCCATCCTGAATAAGCACCTCAACCGTGAGTGATGGGTTAACCTTGAGAAACACCCTCTTGGCTACCTCACCACCGGCTAGTATCCCCTTCGCCTTAACCAGTAGGGATGCCTTTCCCTGCAAACCAGGTGGTATCAATACTTCGGTGGTAACATCACCGTGGCTTATATCCTCAGCCAGAGCCAGGTCTATAATGTTATCAACTTGTTCTTCAGGTAAATCCAATTCTAACCCCCTGATACATAAATACCACTACCGATAGAAATTTTCAATGGGCACTCCTATAGAAATAGTCTGCTGGGGACATTGCTTAAAGCAGGCAGTGCAGTTTTCACATTTTTCTATATCTGAAGCGACCGCTTTTTTAGCCTCTAATCTATAGATTCCTCGGGGACAGACATCAAGACAGATGCCACAACCATTGCAGCCTTCGGGGTCTACCACTACCTTGAAACGCCCGGGTCCTTTGGTTAATCCTCTTTCCTGTGTCCAGGTTACCCACTGGCTATGAAACAGGGGTGAACTTCCCGGGAAGTCAATGCCGATAATACCAGCAATAGAAACGGCGCTAAGGCTTAAAATCCATATGTCCCTTATACTCCAATGGCTGGCAAAGAGACCGAATGCAGCTATGCCCAGGGCGAATATCCCCCCGATAACCAGAGCGCTGACCAGGCTTGGCTTACCCGGTAGCCAGAAGTAAAGAGTAAATAGAAATAGAGCTATTATCCAGATTAAGGCTATGATTTCAGGTAGAAGATTCCTCCACAGGATAGTAAACAGGATGCCAATTAGAATCGTCATGGGAAATGCCCACATTGTTGCCATCTCCAGCCGTTGTATAATGGGGAATTCTACCAGATTCATTTTAGCTGTTTTCTGGAACCCGCTCTTTATATATTCTGGGATATAACTAGCGTAAGCAGGTCCAAATTTGGTATGCCATCCGGTTTTATTGTAAATCTCTCTGGGGTTTACTCCAGGGGCGCAGAGTTCGGGCAGGATTAGCTGGCGATGGTCAACCAGTTCACCTATCCCTGAGGTTTTGATGACAGATACTACCTGGTCAGCAGTGAAATGTCCTCCACGGGCAGCGCACCAAGCATTTATTCCTTTAGTGTTGACTACTAGAAGGTAACAATCTATCTGGTTCTGGCTGAGAACTCGGGCTACCCTCCTTACTGTCAAGTCAAAGTTGGCAGTAACAAATACCGGGGAGTGCCGGTCAGGCTTGCCAAAGACTCTGAGACCGGTCTTGGTAGGGAAAGGCAGGATTCTGAGAAGGGTCTCGACAAAAGATTTAATAAAGTCTATCATTTATATTGTCTTTCTTGCCTGGAATAGCCTCATTGTTCCCAGAAGGTAGCTTTTGGTTTTTATTATATTGAATCCTGCTTGTCTAAGCTCTTCATCTAAACTGGCAACAGCACGGGTGGTAGTCTGAGTGAAAATATAGGCTATTATGATAAAGGGAAGACGGAGTAGAAATAGTAGGAATTTAGCAAAGGGGTTCTGTGGCACAATTTCATCAGCAATTAATAGGCTACCGTTTGTCTTCAAAACTCGGTGGCATTGATTCAGCACGTATCTTATCTCTTCTCTAGACATCTCGCTAAAGACCAGAGTGCTGGTTATCACATTGAAGCTGTTGTCATCAAAGGTGGTATCCATATCCATTGCGCTCATTTTTACTAGCTTGATCTTCTCAGTTAAGCCTGCCTTTCTAAGCTTTCGGTGAGCAATGGCTAGCATATTGGGGGATAGGTCAATGCCGATGACTTCTGCTTCCTTTGCCGCACATAGGATGGCCAGGCTTCCGGTGCCGCAGCCGAGTTCTAGGACTCTGTCGTCCTTAGCAATAAACTCATTAACAATGTCTTGTTTTAGGTGTCTAAGTCTACCCAGGGTCAGGATGTCAATCCCAGCATCATATCTTTCGGGAGCTGATTCAAGAATCTTCATAAAAGCATAGGACATAACATCTCCCACTTTTAGGGCATGGTGTTATTGGGTGAATGCAATATGGCATTGCCATTGGGGTGAACTCTGGGAGAAGTCGGAGCGGAAGTGGGCGCCACGACTCTCTTCTCTGAGAAGGGCTGCCTCAGTTACTAATCGACCGGTCAGCACCAGGTTGTTTAGCTCGTAAGAGGGGCGGTCTGTAGGCTGGGGTAACGACCTTTGCCAGGCAGCTAATATATCGGCTGCTTTGGTCAGCCCTTTCTTGTTGCGGATAATACCTACTTCATCCCAGTGTAGTTGCTGTAGGGCAGAAAGGTTGGGTTTAGGCATGACCTTGGGAGGTTGCCTCTGACTCAGCAAGTGATGAACCTCTACGCCTTGGCTAGTAGTAGCTCCCTTTCTGGTTTTTTCCATAATTCTTTTACTAAACACAAGCACTTCAAGCATTGAGTTTGAGGCTAGCCGATTTGCTCCGTGGACTCCAGTGCAAGCGGTTTCACCGGTAGCGAATAATCCGGCTATATTAGTTTCTCCCCAAGTATTGACCTTGATGCCACCCATCATGTAGTGGGCAGCCGGTGCCACCGGTACCAGACCTTTAGTAATGTCAAGACCGTGGTCTAAGCAGAAGCGATATATATGGGGAAACCGGGTGGTAGTGACATAGGGTGGTAGATGAGTAACATCAATAAAGACCCTGTCTGAGCCTGTTTTTTTCATCTCGTATACTATACTACGAGCTACTACATCTCGTGGTGCCAGGTCGCCCTCTGGTGTGTAGTCAGGCATGAAGCGATGTCCATCTACATTACGCAGTATTCCTCCCTCACCCCTGACCGCTTCAGATATAAGAAATGGGGTTACCCCGGGCAAGCGTAGAGCAGTAGGATGGAACTGGAAAAACTCCATGTCCACTATCTCTGTCCCAGCGTTGAAGGCTAAGGTTATACCATCACCGGTGGCTATGTCCGAGTTGGTATTGAACTTGAATAGCTGTCCAGCGCCGCCAGTAGCTAAAATCAGGAAGCGGCATTCAAATTCCTCAATAGAGCCGG
>Ga0209979_1002277_pt1 | contig 18710 bp, 16 predicted proteins | sample AnhtaG_FD_183114 | JGI IMG/M metagenome (GOLD analysis project Ga0209979, IMG submission 183114) | Deep subsurface microbial communities from Anholt, Denmark to uncover new lineages of life (NeLLi) - Anholt_01485 metaG (SPAdes) (version 2) | ecosystem: Environmental > Aquatic > Marine > Oceanic...
TTTGAGAAGTAAGTGTGCCGCTTCAGCCGCCAATAACTTCTCGCCCTGGAAAATCAGAAGTTAGAGCCAAAAGAAGATAAAAAATGCTGCCCAAAATTCAATTACTCGGACAGGCTCCTAGGGTCTCCTCCCGAAGCTCGCGCCCAAAACAACGCCAATAGTTCCAATCGTGCCGATACAAGACGCGCCGGCGGAACTCTTCCCCAAGGGTTGGGTTAACCAGAGCTACCGCCTTTAGCTTGTCGGCCACATCCTCGTTGTACCAAGACTCCTCGGTCGAACCTAAAGCAAATGTTCCGTCGATCTTAGGCCACCCGAGATAGCAAAGACCCCACCAGCGATGCTTGTGCAACCGATAAAATCCACGATGCGCGCACGGCGCCCCTAGATCGCGTGCGACAAGTTGAATAAGACTGTTGCGCTCATCGGATCTTTCGTGGATTGGGATACCGAATATTCTATATTGGACGATATCCCGGTGGAAGAGGCAATCCTCGCAACCTTCTATGAACCACGACCTATCGACACCAACGAACCAAAGTATCGCCAGACCACAAACGAGAAAACCAAGTATGATAGCTCGGCGTCCCTTCATGCCCGTGACTCCGCCAAGGGGCCCAACGGCCGTTTTCTCCACTGACCCACTACACATACCTTTATTATAGCTGATCCTTGGGCTATCGCAGGGGAAAAGTCACCAAATAGTAGGACCGACACCGATGCTGCTGGACGCTAAAATCCGACGGGAATCGTGCCGGCTCTGCACGCCGTAATTGTTCTACTGCTGTTCGGACTTAAACAGCAGCGTTATCTCCTCCTCTGAGAGGGCACGGTCGTAGATACGCACGTCATCGATAAGGCCCTCGTAGCCCTTTCCTATCCGAACGTCCAGGTCGCCTGGGGTATCAATCGGCCAAAGGTCTAAAATGCCTATGTCGTGGATCTCGGCGACCGTACCGTCCTTATAAATCTTGACATTATCGTGCAGATTCGGAAGCTCCGCATCTTGCACGACCGCCGCCACGTGGTGCCATTTATCGTCATGAGTTTTGGCGTTCATATACAGATACCCGCCCTGCGGCGTTACGCCGATTCTGCCCCTGATAAAGCCGAATATAAACATTCCGCCGCCTTCATCCCTGCCCCACGACAATATTTGCCCATTGTCGCGTTTTGTTCTGATCCAGGCGGCCACCGTGCGTGGCCGTGTTCCGGTAATGCCCTTGTATCCGGGTATCTCTATGTAATCGGTTTTGCTATCGAACTTCAGTGCCTTTTCTATCCTTCCTTCGACCGAATTGTTGTCAAATGTCAGGCCGCCTATAAGCGTGCCGTTTCGGCCTCGCCCGGAAGAGTCCACAGCCGTCTTACCTGAAATCTCATCGAACTTCCACCAGCCGACGAGACCACGGTTCGGGTCGGGGCTGATTGGCTGGGGCTCTGCGACAACAGGTTTAGTTACCGCCGGGGCCGGGGTCCGGCCAGCGTCGGTAGGCGTGGGCTCATCTGCCCTCTTCTTACATCCATTTAGCAACATTGCCACTTGAGCGACCAATACCACTATCAATAAACGCTTCATAACAGACCTCCTTAAATTTGCGTTCGTGATTCTGTCATCTTGCCAGTGTAGCAAATCTGCCGGTCGGCTGCAACAGCAGCATATTCAATCTGGATTCCCGGCCTTAAGTATGCGGCACCTTGCGCGCAAAAACAAAAAGCTGGTGCTATCGTCCTCTGTTTTTTTTCTTAGGCCTGACAGCCTCGAAGGTTCTGACTTTGCGGGGACCGGACGTTGTCGTATTGGGTTTACACGAAAAATGACAGCCGGCCAGCGTTATCGAATGATAGGCCTTTGGGTTCGGAAAATACATTGCCATCGCGTCAATCTTCTTCGGCTGCAATTCGGCATCATCATCGACATAATTGTACCTGACATCGTTGATTGTAACGCTGAAGACCAAAGTCCCCGGACTCGTGCGCTCGACACGCAAAATCAACGGCGAATACACACCCAACGGCAGACCAAAACCGCTCAAGTCCCTGCTTCTGCCGTAAGGGCCGGCCTTCTGAACCAGCGACTCGCACACGCCCTGCTCGAAGGCGTTTGTGCGTTTCATAACCTTGCCGGGAATCGCGTCACTGTGCTCTCGCTCTATTCCCACCGGAAGATGAGGGCATATCCGCGCACAGTAACCCAGATAGCCGCACCAGATTGCACTTCTGTAGCCGGTATTGTCTTTGTTGATATGCCCCCGCCCGTTCGAATCGAACAAGCCTATGCGAATGTCGCCCGTTCCCGAAAGCAGTGTCGGGTCCGTCGAAGGCACGCCCGTCCTGGTCCCCTCGGTCTTGAACATATACACCACTTCCGCGACATCCCCAACATCACTCAAATCCATCTCCGGCAGCCGCACCGTCACCTGGTCCGGCGCCTTCGGATTTGACCACACAAGCTGGCCGTCCTCATTGAGAATCAGCCGGCTCGGGTCCTCAGAGTGATACCAGTTCAGGCCGTCAAAACGAACCGCCCCCACAGTTGGCGATACCCAAAAACCAAAACAAACTGCCATCACAACAATTGATGCACTACCACTGGTTTTCATAACTTTCAACCTCCTTAGCAACAACGAACATAACATTATCACCGGCTAATACCCATACCTGTTTGGGGCTTTGCGCCTAATATGAACTACACAGCATAGAATGTCAAGCATCAAGTACCGATTGAGAGCTCATTCCGAGCCCAGCCGAGGAATCTATTTTTACTTTTGTCATTCATGCGCCAAGCGTTTCCAGTGACTTACCCATCAATAAGCCTAAAGCTGCTTGCCCGATGCCGAAGTCGATTCTCGATACTCGACGGGCATCGAGCATCCGGTATCCAGAGGCGCAGCGTGCTCGGGATGCTGCCTGAATTTACGCTGTTTTGTGGTCTAAGAAGCCTTCGAGCTTGCGTGCGCGGACGGGGTGCTGGAGCTTTCTTATGGCTTTTGCTTCGACCTGCCTGACGCGTTCGCGGGTGACCTTGAAGATTCTGCCCACTTCCTCGAGGGTGTAGGTATAGCCGTCGCCGATTCCATACCGCAGCTTGATAATTTCGCGTTCGCGATATGAAAGAGTTTTCAAGACTACATCGATTCTTTCTTTGAGCATTTCCTGTGCGGCGGAGGCCACCGGTGAATCGACATTGTCATCTTCCAGAAAATCGCCGAAGTAACTGTCCTCGCTTTCACCTATGGGCCTGTCAAGACTGATTGGGTGCTTAGAAATCTTGAGAACTCTGCGGGTTTCTTCCAGGCTCATTTCGGCTTCTTCGGCGATCTCTTCAATGGCAGGCTCTCTTCCCAGTTTCTGAACGAGTATTTTGTTGGCGGTTCGCAGTCTGCTCATTGTCTCTATCATATGAACGGGGATGCGGATCGTTCGTGCGTGGTCGGCAATCGCCCTGGTAATTGCCTGGCGAATCCACCAGGTGGCGTACGTGCTGAATTTATATCCCCTTCGGTATTCATATTTGTCAACGGCTCTCATCAGGCCGCTGTTGCCTTCCTGGATTATATCCAGAAAGCTCAAGCCGCGGTTGCGATATTTTTTGGCAATTGAAACCACGAGTCTAAGGTTTGCGCTCGAGAGGCTGCGTTTGGCTTCCTCGTATTGGCTAAAGACTCTGTCGATGGCGCGCATTCTTTTATCGAGCTGCTTTGGTGTTTCCAGGACGAGTTCTTGAAGGCCGGTTAATTCCTGCTTGATTGTCTGTATATCCGCGGCCGTGTAATCTTTATTGGGGCCTTCGGCGATAGTCCGCTCCAACTGGTGCATCTTTTGACTGATACCATGCAGTTTATTTTTCATTGGTTGAATTCTGCTGGTTCTCAAGCTGAGCTCTTCCAACAGTGTTGCAGTCTTGCGTTTGTTTCTGTGCATTTGCTTTATTGCATGTTTGCTGTCGGTGATATTTTCGGCCTGCAGGGATTTCTTAAACATGATGCGGTTATGGTTTAGCAGTTTGTTTACGGTATGAACGTTCACCGGCAGTCGTTTCTTTATTACCGACCTTACGAGGTTCTCGGCGGTACTAATCTTCATTGTTCTATCGAACGACAAGGTGCCTTCGTGGACCTGCTGAATTATATCGACGGCGTTTCTGGCGCAGTAATCGCTTTCGAGCATCTTTCTTCTAAACCCCATGCGCGCCAGCTCTATTTTTCGTGCAAGCGCAATCTCGTTTTCCCTTGTCAGCAACGGGATCTCCCCCATCTGTGTCAGATACATTCTTATCGGGTCATCAATTCTGACTGCAGCTTCCTCTCCGACAAGCTCTTTTTCGAGCAGTTCATCTTTTTTGAGATGCTCTTTATCAACGGCTTTTTCCTCGCCGAAGGGCTCTTCTGCCCTCTTTTCCACGTCAGCTTCATCAAGCAGGCTGATGCCCATTTCATCAAGGGTCATCAATAGACTGTCGAGACGAGCTGGGCTGACAGCCTCCTCGGGCAGCTCTTCGTTCATTTCCTCGTAGGTGAGGAATCCTTTTCTCTTGCCCTTTTCAATAAGCGCCCTTATTTGGCCTTCAGCGAGTCTGATTTTATAATCCGTTGAGGACGGGGCATCACGTTCGATTTTATCACGGGTACTTGTTTTGTTGGCTTTTGCTCCTCTTTTTGCCACGATTGCCACCCTTTATCATTTACTATTTTCTGTTTACCACTTAATTTGTTGTTGAATTATCGGTTATCAAGTCATTCCCACGTTATGGGGATTTTGTTTTGCGGTATTTTCGGAGAAACGCTGCAGAAATTGTCTTTGGTCCTCTATTGTCTTGATTTCGCTCTTTCTTCTCTGCGCCTGATATCGCTGTATTGCATCCAGAGCCCCTGCCAGGCGAGATTGAAAGTTAGCTTTTTTCTCCCCGGCCTGCGCCAATTCCACAATAACACTGTCTGCTTTGACCGATTCTGTCTTAGCTAAAACCGCCGCCAGGGGAGCTGTTGGTTCGGTGCTTAAAGTCTCAAACAATGTGGTTGCTATATGCCTCAATATCGGTACATCAAAGACCTCGGGTGTAATTTTTTGTTTCACCATTTCCAACAGCTTGGGCTCATTCAGCAATACTTCCAGGATTTCCCGCTGGGCTGTGGCGAAGAGGCCCCGGCCCAAATCCACACTTTGCAGTTTCTGGTTTTCGACATTATATCTTGCGGTCTTTGCTGCCCTTGCGACTCTTCTGCGTAGTTCGGCATTTATCTCTTTGCTGTCAAGCCCGACAATCTTTGACAGCCGGTTGACTATCAAGCCTCTGTCTATAGCCGGCAGATTGCCCGCCCACAGGCTTGTGGCTATCGTCTGCAGAAACTCTTCGATTGCGGCTTTGTTGTCGACGAGGGTATCATTTTTGCCGAGGCTTTGTATCAATCTGTTCCATTTGAACTGAAAGACATCGACGGCTTCGTCTGCTAATTGCTCGAATCGTTCTTTGCCGGCGCTCAGGAGGAAATCGCAGGGGTCTTTGCCCTGCGGCACGGAAGCAAGCTTAATATCTATGCGCTGTGCGAGACAAATCTCCAGCGCTCTGTTGGCAGCTTCGATGCCGGCAGCGTCACTATCGAAGATTAAGACTAATTTTTTTGCATACCGCCGTAAGATGCGTGCGTGACCGGCTGTGAAACTGGTCCCCAGCGTTGCAACTACGTTGGCACAGCCAAGTTGATGGGCCATTATGCAATCGGTATAACCTTCGACGACAACTGCTGTGCCTGTCGATGAGGTCTGTCGCCGGGCGTGCTCCAGTCCGTACAGCGAATTGCTTTTGTCAAACAAAACGGTTGTCGGCGAATTTATGTATTTTGCGTCGGCATCGTCCAGCGTTCGCCCGCCGAAGCCAATTACCCTTCCGGTGACGTCGGTAATAGGAAACATCAAACGATTTATGAATTTATCGCTAAAGCTGCCACCGCTTTGATGGCCCACAACGAGTCCTGCCTGTACGAGAAGCTTTTCTGGAATTCCTCTCTTGTTCGCCGCTTGAATCAAGTCATCCCGCGAGTTGACAGCCAATCCGAGCTGCCATTTTTTTGCGTTTTCAGGAGTTATTTGTCTTTGAGCGACATAATTGAGGGCTGATTCGCCTTTTTGTTTGTCGTGTAGATTTTGCTGGAAATATTTGGCCGCCCAGGCGTTGACTTTTGCCAACTTATTTGGATCACCTTCTGCTGATTCCCGGCCCTTATCTTTTGCAGCTTTGACGGGGTTTATCTTTATACCCACTCGCTCAGCCAATCTCTCTATCACCTGTGGAAAGGTCAAATTCTCGCGCATCTGAACAAAGGTGAACACACTGCCGCCGGCACCGCAGGCAAAGCACTTGAATATCTGCTTGGCACTATTGACGTACATACTCGGCCGATGGTCGTCGTGGAAAGGGCACAGCCCGACCATTTCCCTGCCTTTTTTCGTCAGGCTCATGTGCTCGCTTATCACCTCGACGATGTCGTTGGCCTGCTGGACCTGATTAACTGTTGCTCTGTCAAACACTCCCGCCATATACACCAACACGCTCTTTTTGTTCACTCTTCGCGTTAACTTCGTTTTAAGCTGGTTGCTCACCCGCCTAAGAAGGCTTGCTACCTTAATATAGTCCGGGATTGCCAAAAAGTCAAGTTATGCCGGAAAAAGCGAATTTTAGTATTGATAGAGGGCATTTTCGGCAGCTTGGACACTTGGTGGGATAGGACCCGGGACACAGGGGGGGCGAAGACTATTCTTGCATCTTGTGCTGTTACGCTCTTACCTGCGGCAGATTGAAAAAGGCGCGGGTAGTTGCGGTTACGGCTTTGGCGAAGTCGGACAAGTTCATCGCCTTCAACTCGGCCAGGAATCTGGCGGTGTGAATCATAAGGGCTGGCTCATTTATTTTTTGCTTGCGCATCGGCTCAGGGGACATATAGGGACAGTCGGTCTCAAGCATCAATCTGTCCAGGGGTACGATGCTGGCAGCCTGCCGGGTCCGTTCAGCATTCTTGAAAGTAACAACGCCGGTAAAAGAGATATAGAAACCTTTGTCGAGAACGAGCTTTGCCTGCTGGGCCGAGCCGCCGAAACAGTGGAAGACCACTTTTTTTACGGCGGAGCCGTGCTGGCCCAACACATCCATAGTTTCGTTGAAGGCTTCTCTGCAATGAATGATGACAGGGAGATTGAACTCGGCGGCGATTCTTAACTGCTGAGCGAAGGCTCTTTTCTGGTCCTGTTGGGGCGAAAGATTGTAATGGAAGTCCAGGCCGGTTTCGCCTATTGCGACGACTTTTTCGTTTTGGGCGAGCTCCTTTAACTGATCTATGGTGTCGGCGGTTACGTCCTTGGCATCGTGCGGATGGATTCCAACGGCGGCATACATATTTTCAAATTTGCCGGCAAGTTCGAGGGCTTTTCGGTTTTGCTCGGAGTCGGTCCCTACGGTTATCCAGGCGGTGACGCCGGCTTGCTGACTGCGGGCAATTACCTGCTCAACATCGCCAGCTAACTCATCAAACGTAAAATGACAGTGGGTATCGATAAGTTTCATTGTTTTCTTAGGGTACGAATGCGTTTTTGTAATGTCTTATTTGTGGTCGGCGGGTTTGGCCGAGGACTATGGTGACGACGTCGAAGCGGAAGGGTCTGTCGTTTATGTTGTGGGTTGCGAGGAAATATCGGGCGGTCCTGAGGGCTTTGGCTTTTTTGGCGGTGGTGATAACCGACTCGGCAGGTGTGAGGCTTTCATTGGCTCTGGTCTTTACCTCGACAAAGACAATAGTTCTATCGGCATCGACCATAATCAGGTCGATTTCGCCGGTTTTGCAGGCGAAGTTGCGGGCGAGCTTTCTGAGTCCTTTTCTTTTTAGAAATTTCTCGCAGCGTTTTTCACCCCATTGGCCGAGTTGTTTTCTATCGGCCAACAATTTGCGTCTTTTGAGCAGCAAAATTGTATCTCGTATATTTGGCTATTTGGAAGTGGTGTGTTTGCTGTGTCGCTGGGCCAGTTTGACCGCCTTGCCGGTGCGCTTGCGGAGATAATACAGTTTTGCGCGCCTTACTTTTCCACTTCGAACCGGCTTGATATCAACGACGTTGGGTGAATGGAGGGGGAAGATTCGCTCGACGCCCTCATCACCTACGATTCGCCGCACCGTGAAGGTTTCGTTGATACCCCGGCCTTTGCGGGCAATTACCGTGCCGGTGAATATCTGAAGACGCTCTTTGTCGCCTTCTTTGATTCTACAGTGCACATCCACCGTATCGCCTATCTCGAAATGAGGTATATGCTCTTTCAGGCTTTTGCTTTCAGCAGCATCCAACATCTCTGTTTTCAATGCTTTATCTCCCGTATTTGCTATTTTTTATTGTTTCGGGATTCGGATTTCTGATTTCTTTTTCAATAATAAATAGAAAGCAGTAAATAGTCAATGCAAAAGGTCCGGGCGGTATTTTTTTGTTCGCTCGATGGCCTGCCGGCGTCGCCACTGTTCTATTTTGGCGTGGTCGCCGCTTAAGAGGATGTCAGGAACCTTCATACCGCGAAAAACCTCAGGCCTTGTATATTGCGGGTACTCGAGGAGTCCTTCGCTGAAAGAATCGTCTTTTGGCGAGTCTTGATCGCCGAGGGCGCCGGCCAATAATCGGACGACGGCGTCAACGACAACCATCGCGGGCAGTTCACCTCCGCTCAAGACATAATCACCTATAGATATTTGCTCTGCGCCGAGGCCGGTGCGAATTCGTTCATCAAATCCTTCATATCTGCCGGCAATTAAAGTCAGCCTGTTTTCTTTGCTGAGCTGGATTGCTTTTAGCTGGTCAAACTTCTGTCCCTGGGGGGTGAGTAAAAGGACTGGCCCTTTTTCGGGCGTGAGCTTTTCGACGTGTTCGAAGCAGTCGAAGACCGGGCCTGGCATCATAACCATACCGGGCCCGCCTCCGTAGGGTTTGTCGTCAACCTTGTTATATTTGTCGGCGGCGAAATCTCTTATATTAGTAAGCGTAATGTCAACTATCCCGGCCTCCCGAGCCCTCTTTAATATAGAGTGGCTAAGAGGCGATTCGAACATCTCAGGAAAAAGTGTAAGAATATCAATTCTGATCACTGTCGTCTGTTTTCTCGCTCGAAGCCGATTCCTTTTCTTCTTCAGCTTCGGCTTTCTTAGCCGGTTCGGCTTCTTCGGCGGCCTCGGTCTTGGCTTCTGTGTCCACTTCAGCTTCGGCCTTTTTCTCCGTCGTCTCAGTTTTGGGTTCTTCAGTTGGCTGGGCCTCTTGTTCTACTACCTCAGTTTCGACTTTTTCTTCAGGCTTTGGCTTTTCTTCGGGGGCCTCGGCCTTTGGCTCAGCTTCGGTCTTTTCGTCAGCTTTGCCTTGGTTAGCCGGTTCGGCTTCTTTAGCTACTTCAGCCTCGGCCTCTTTAGCGGCCTCTGTCTTTTCTTGCGCTACTTCAGGTTCAATCTTTTCTTCAGCTTCAGCTTCCGTCTTTTTCTGAACCTCAGGTTTTTCTTCGGTTTTTTCGGCTGCCTTTACTTCGGCCTTTTCTTCAACTGCTTCGGCCTTGGCTTCTTTAGCCGCCTCGGCTTTTGCCTTTTCCTCGGCGGTCTGGGCGGCCTTTTGAGCGACTATTTTTTCGGTCTTTGTAAAGAGCGTGCCTTTGGCATGGGCCGTGGCCTTAGCCCTTGCGCGGCGGGCGGCTTTAACTTCGGCATATTTGTGCTTGATACCCGCTCGGAGCAGGATTTGGGAGACGGTGTCGGATGGTATTGCTCCCTGCTGCAGCCAGTACTCTACCCGCTCACGCTTGAGCACAATCTGCTTGTTGGGGTCTTTTTCGATCGGGTCGTAATGGCCCAGTTTTTCGATAATTCTGCCGTCGCGGGGTGTGCGTGAATCGACGGCGTTGATTCTGAAGAACGGCCGATGCCGCCTTCCCATTCTGGTCATTCTCAACTTTACTGCCATAATCGTCTCCTTGGTCTTTCGTTTATAATCAATTTCCGCAATCCAGCACCTATTAGGCGTCAGCCTGCGTTCAATAGGTGCTGGATCACGAAACACGTTTGCAATGTAGGGCGTAGCCGTTTATGAAAATCGCGAAGTTGGCCGGGTCGATCTGAGCGTCGGCGGCGATTTTTTGTGTTTGCTCGTCACTCAAGCTATCAGCCTTGTTCTTCTCATCTGGTGTCATTATCGCAACCGCCTTTTTTAGTTGCTCTAATTCTTCTGTGCTCGGTGCCACAAGCATTGCCAATTCGCTGCTGCCTTGGAAGTCCTTGAACTGGCTTCTCACGAGCATGCCGTATTCGCTATCGGCAAAGCGAGCTAATTTTCCCAGATACTGCTCAATCGAAATTTTTTGTTTTATCGTCGTTTTATTTTTCCCTTTGTATTTTGCAATTTCATTTATTTTAACAAGGGTGCTACTTTGGTGTCAGCAGCAGCGGCACCGGGTTTTCGACCCAGCCGGCCGGCCGGAGGTTCGTGCCTTTGCGGTCGATGTCGCCGAGGTCGCATCGAGCCTCTTCGGCCAAAGCGAGCAGACATTTTACCACATTTGGGTGGTGTTCTGCAACATCGTTTTTCTCTGCGATGTCATTTTCGAGGTTGTAGAGGGCCAGCGGTGCTTCTGGAATGGGTTTTCCCCAGTTGCGTTTTTTGGGTTTCAGGGGCAGGTGCAGCTTCCATTTTCCCGAGCGGACGGCCTGGAGCTGGTCAATCTGGTAGTAGTAGAAGGCCCTGTGTGGCGACTTGGCGTTGGGTTTTCCGGCCATTAACGGCCAGATGTTTTTGCCGTCGATGATTCGGTCTGCGGGCGGTCGTGTGCCGGCAAGCAGGGCGATGGTCGGCAGCAGGTCCATGGTGAGAGCGATTTGGTCGGAGGTTTTTCCGGCGGGGATGTGTCCGGGCCACCAGCAGATGGCCGGGGCGTGCATACCGCCTTCCCAGGTCGTTCCTTTGTGGCCGCGAAGAGGTGCGTTTGAGCCGCCGTACCTGTCGCTGGCACCGTTGTCGGAGGTGAAGACGACGAGGGTGTCTTTGTCGAGCTTGAGGTCTTTGAGGGTCTTGAGTATTTGTCCGGTGTAGGAATCGATTTCTTCGACGGCGTCACCGTAGGGGCCGTTGGCGCTTTTGCCGCGGAATTCTTTGCCGGCGTGCAGCGGGTCGTGGACCATAGTATGAGGCAGGTAGATAAAGAAGGGCCGGTCCTTGTTTTTCGTTATGAATCTAATGGCTTCTTCGGTGTAGCGTTTTGTGAGGGTGTCCTGGACGGCGGGGGCCTCGATGACCTTTTCGTTTCGAAGCAGCGGGAGCGGCGGGTTGCTGCGTCTCTGCTTTTTGCCCATATCGTTGCTATAGGGGATGCCGAAGTAGTAGTCGAAGCCCTGGCGAGTTGGGAGGAACGTCGGCTGGTCACCGAGGTGCCATTTTCCGATGCAGCAGGTGGCGTAGCCCTGTTGTTTGAGGATTTCGGCAATGGTGATTTCGTTCGGGTTGAGGCCTTTGTTGGCAAGTGGGAAGAGGACGCACTTGCCGCGGGAGCTTCGGTGCATATCGACGCGTTTTGGGTAGCAGCCGGTCATCAGCGAGGCGCGTGAGGGTGTACAGACGCTGCTGGTGACGTAGAAGCTTGTGAATTTCGTTCCTTCAGCAGCCATTCGGTCGAGGTTGGGTGTGCGGTGTACTTCGGAGCCAAAGCAGCCGAGGTCGCCGTAGCCGAGGTCGTCGCAGAAAATGATGATAAAGTTCGGTTTATCCATTTGGCTGCGTTCGGTGCCGAAGATGGACGATATGGCTTGTGAGCAGCCGGAGAGACTTGTCGCGGTCGCACCGGCGGCGAGAAGACTTATGAACCGGCGGCGGGTGATTTTCTCTTTCATAGGCAAGGGTCTCTCACAAGGCGGATGGTCATCGATGTTTCTTGATTCTTCCTTTTCGTTTTATGATTCTTTTTCGTTTTGAGCGCTGCTTTATTTTTCTTCCCGCTCCCATAGCTGCGCTTAGTGTATCCATATTTAATCCGCCTGAGAGCAGGCTTTTGAGTCCGCCGAGTTTTCCGCCGCTGAGCGTTTTCAGCATATCGCGGCTGCGTTTGAAGGTTTTGACCAGGCCTGAAACGTCATTTGGCTGTGTGCCGGAGCCAGCGGCGATTCGTCTTCGTCGGGACGAGTCTATTATGTCGGGCTCACGTCTCTCCTGAGCTGTCATGGAATGCACGATTCCTTCCATCCGCTGAATCTCGCCGTCATCGAAGTCCATATCGTCGAGCTGCCCGCCCATACCTGGCATCATTTTGAGCATATCTTTGATGCCGCCCATTTTTTTGACGGCCTGCATTTGCTTGAGGAAATCATCAAAGCCGAAGCTGCCCTTTGCCATTTTTTTTTGCATTTTGACTGCTTCTTCGGCGTCGAACTGCTCCTGCGCTTTTTCGACCAAGCTTACGACGTCGCCCATGCCCAGGATTCTGCCAGCCATTCGGTCGGGGTGAAACTCTTCGAGCTTGTCGAGCTTTTCACCGACTCCGATGAATTTGATGGGCTTTCCGGTTACAGCTTTGACACTGAGGGCAGCTCCGCCGCGGGCATCGCCGTCCAGTTTTGTGAGAATGACGCCATCGAGCTCCAGCCGGTCGTTGAACTCTTTGGCGGAATTGACGGCATCCTGGCCGGTCATTGCGTCACAGACCAGGTAAATCTGGTGTGGTTTGACCGCTTTTGCCACATCGGCGACCTCGTTCATCATTTCTTCATCGATATGGAGTCGGCCGGCGGTATCGAGCACCGCCACGTCGTAGCCGTTTTTTTGGGCGTGTTTTAAGGCGTTTTTCGCAACCTTGACAGAATTGTTGCTCTCTTCGCTGTAAACATCAATATTTGTCTGCCGGCCCAGAATAATCAATTGCTCAACAGCGGCTGGTCTTTGCAGGTCGTCGGCTACAAGGAGGGTCTTTTTGCCCCTGGCGAGGAGGTATTTACCGAGCTTGGCAGCGGTGGTGGTTTTGCCGCAGCCCTGGAGCCCGGCCAACAGGATTACGGTTGGGCCGGGCGAGACAAAATAGATACGGGTATCAACGGGGCCCATTAGCCTGGTCAGCTCATCGCTGACGATTTTTACCATAACCTGGCTGGGATGTAGGCTCTTTATGACCTCAGCGCCGATGGCGGCGTCGGCGACATCTTTGCAGAATTTCTTCACGACATGGTAGTTGACGTCGGCCTCCAGGAGGGCCTTGCGGACGTCGCGCATAGCGTCTGAGATGTTGGCTTCGGTGATTCTGCCTCGGCCGGCCAGCGACCTGAAAACCGAGTTGAATTTTTCCGTTAAAGACTCAAACATAACTCGATACTCGATGTCGTTGCCGTTCCGGCAACGGCTAAACAAAGGGCCAAATCAATTTGGGGGCTAAATACTGTTTAGTATCGCACTTTAATCTTGCCCACGAAAGGAAGGATTTTAAGGCCGAGGGAGTGATTTTGCAAGGGGAAAATGGGGGCGGAGGTTAGACGCTCCAGTCTTTGGAGCCTTTTATGAATTTGTTCTGGACTATTATGCCGACGGCTGTCGGTATCATCAGCATGAGCGGGAGGAACCATTTATTATTGAACACAAGCTCCTCTACCTGCTGCTTTGTCTGGGGATAAATGTACAAAACTGCCAGCAGGCCCGTTACTATTAGTATGCTGCCGCCGAGGCTGGCAAAGAGCATAACGGCGATTTTGAAGATGATAAAGGAAATCATACCTCCGGCAATGATGCCGATAAGCGCGCCGGCCCAGATGTATGTTTCGGGCAGCCCGCAAGCGTACCATATTCCCGAAGTAAGTAATCCGCCTGCGACTGCACCTAAGATACTAACGGCCCATCGCATCAACGGCACAGAGATACCTGCCATCAATCCAAGACCTATCAGCCCGCCCCAAATTTGGCTGTTGCCACCCTGGATTTTGTCGCCTATTGTCATACCTAAACCCAGGCCCAACAGTCCGAAGCTGATTACTACCAATATTCTGAACACGCGCCAGCCGTACAAAAGACATACAGCGCCAAAGGATATAAAGGTCAAAGCTTCGAGAAAATTGAGCGAGGTGACGTGCTTCCAAATCACGTCCATCGGAACAATTGCTTCTTCCGCCGCTCGGTCTGTTGTTTCAACTGCCTGGGCGAGAATGGTAATACAATCCATCATTTTTTCCCCTTAATTTCTTTGCTTATGAGCAGAAACTTAGCCTGTTGGCATTAATTAACCGGTTCGCCAACTCATCCGTGGTTCGTCAGAGGTTTCCTTATCCTTGTTCACATCTTTTTTTGCTGTCGGCTTTTTGGGAGGTCGTTTACAGAGCAGTAACTGCTCAATCGTGCCGAAAGCCGTCATCGCAGCAAAAACGGCAGCATAAAACCAGCCTCTGGTGCAAATGCTGCTGACAGGCGCGGCGCCTTTGTATAATAACAGTAGAATCATTCCGGCAAAAACAAGCATTGTCCCCAAGGTCGCGCAGCACAAAGCTGAAGTCAGTCGCCAGAGATAAAATCCGGCCACTATAAAAGCTACTGCCAGCGCCGCTATTATTGCCCAGGTAAACAACGGCATCTCTGAACAAGCTTGCCTTAACCCGTCGCTGAAATCAACTCCATACAGCTCGGCTAAAACAGCAAAGCCGGAAACTGCTGCCAAACCTGCTGCCATTATTGTGATAAATACTTTTTCGAAGATTACCGTGATAACCGCCCCTGCTGCTGCCGAAACCATCACCGGCACAACATTTCCACCGGCTATGAAAAATCCGCAGATAGCGCCGCCGATCGCGCCTACGATTGCGACCAGGGCTTTTCTAAGTCCAAGGCCCCCGAGCCAGACAAACAGTCCGACCGAAGTGGCCGCCAACCCCAGGCCGATTAAAACTGCGGGCCTGAGTCCCGCCGCTGTTCGCTCAAGATTTTGGGCGATTTCAAGCATATACCTATTATCGGCCTGTTTGCACAATTTCCGTTAAATAGTTGATTGCTTTGCGGATTTGGGGCCGAAAAGGCCGGTTCCGGCCGATAGGGCGGGGATTAATGCGGATGAGAGGAGTCGAACCTCCACGTCCCTAAGGGACACAGGCACCTGAAGCCTGCGCGTCTGCCAATTCCGCCACATCCGCGGCTGATAGAATAATAATGACTATCGGTAATCTCGTCAAGATTCTTGTGTTCTCAGACAATAATTGCGGTGGGAAGGTTGATTTCGCGGCCCTACTTGTTACATTTGATGGATGAAGAACGGTATTTAAGGAGATAAGGCGAATGAAGTCTGAAAATTCTGGTAAAGGGATTCTGTTTGCATTGTGCATTGGATGTCTGGTCGTGGCGGGCTGTGAGCAATTGGAGGTTCGTGTGGTCGAGAGGCCGGCGACGGACAGGGCGAATAGCTTCTATGTCTCGAATCGGGCGCCGCTGGCGCCCAGCCCGTTCGCCAAGCTGCCGATTGGGGCGATTACGCCAAAGGGGTGGCTTCGGCATATGCTCGAACTTGAGAGAGATGGGATGGTCGGGCGTCTTCCGGAGCTCAGCAAGTGGTGCAAGGAGGAAGGCAATGCGTGGCTAAGTGCCGAGGGCGAGGGTCACAGCGGCTGGGAGGAGCTGCCCTACTGGCTGAAGGGGTTCGGCGACCTGGGCTATGTGCTGAAGGACCAGCGCATTATCGACGAAGCGCGGACGTGGATAGAGGGCATGCTGTCCAGCCAGCGGGAGGACGGCTGGTTTGGGCCGCGGTCTAATCTGACGGCTCAGGACGGCAAGCCCGACGTTTGGCCGAATATGATTGCGATGAACTGCCTGCAGTCTTACTACGAGTATAGCGGCGACAAGCGGGTATTGGACCTGATGAGCAAATACTTTCGGTGGCAGCTTTCGGTTCCCGGCGAGGACTTTCTGCCGCGGTCGTGGCAGAAGCGGCGGGCGGGTGACAATCTTGAGAGCGTTTACTGGCTGTATAACCGAACGGGCGAACCGTGGCTGCTTGAGGTTGCCGGGAAGGTGCACGAGCACACGAGCAACTGGACGGAAGGGGTGGCGAGCTGGCACGGGGTAAATATTGCGCAGTGTTTTCGGCAGCCTGCGGTTTATTATATGCAGGCGAAGGACACCAAGTTTATTAAGGCGGCGGAGCGGAATTACGATACGGTGATGGGACTGTACGGTCAGGTGCCGGGCGGGATGTTCGGCGCCGACGAGAACTGTCGTGAAGGCTATTACGGGCCGCGGCAGGCGGCGGAGACCTGCTCGATGGTTGAGTTTATGCACAGCTTTGAGATGCTGACCAAGATTACGGGCAACCCGCTCTGGGCGGACCGTTGTGAAACCGTGGCGTTCAATTCGTATCCTGCGTCGCGGCCGGCAGACCTGAAGGGGCTGCATTACCTTACCGCGCCGAATATGATTCAGCTTGACCGGCACAATAAGAGTCCGGGTGTTCAGAACAAAGGGTGTATGCTTGCTTATAGTCCGTGGATATATCGGTGCTGCCAGCATAACATCTCCCACGGCTGGCCCTACTATGCAGAGGAACTCTGGCTGGCGACGCCTGATAACGGCCTGTGCGCGTCACTTTACTCGGCCTCTGAGGTCAGCGCCAAGGTCGGCGACGGCACGACCGTGACAATAGTCGAGACAACCGACTATCCCTTCAGTGCGATTGTCATCCTGACCATCTCAACACCAAAGCAGGTTCGCTTCCCCCTATATCTGAGAATCCCCCGCTGGTGCGAAGAAACAAGAATCAATGTCAACGGCAGGCCCGTCAAAGCTGCCTTTGCACCTCTCTCGTACGCAGTAATTGAACGCACGTGGGCAGATGGCGATACCGTTGAGCTAAAGCTCCCGGCTGAGATTACAGTTGAGGTCTGGGAGAAGAATAAGAACTCGGTATCGGTGAGCCGGGGGCCGCTTACTTTTTCCCTGAAGATTGGTGAGAAGTGGGTGCGGTACGAGGGTAGAGGCAGAGACATTAAGAAGTGGGTCAAGAGCGATGGCAGTAACAAGTGGCCTGCGTATGAAGTGCATCCGATGACGCCGTGGAACTACGGTCTGGTTGTCGACGCTGTAAACCCGACCAATGGTTTCAGGGTTATCAAGAAGCCGGGATCGGTTGCGGACCAGCCGTTCACGCCTGAAGCTGCGCCGATTGAACTACGGGCCAAGGCAAGAAGAATTCCCGAATGGACGATAGACAGTTTGGGCCTGGTAGGTAAACTCCCACAGAGTCCTGCCAGATCCGAGGAGCCAATCGAGACCGTAACCCTGATTCCTATGGGCTGCGCGCGCCTTCGTATCTCAGCGTTTCCCACGGTGAGCGCTGATGCAGTGGGTTGGTAAGCCCCTCGATTAGATATGAAATGGATTTGGGAAAAAGAGCTGCCGCTCGGCAGTAAGGCGGGATTACCGGTTTTTTTATCGAGCAGTTCGGTGCGCGTTTACCGACTGTTACTTCGGCACACGAAGGTTATTTTTTTTACAGCCCTTAGAAACTCCCAAAAAAATGGGGTGTGACGAGCGTTAATTGCGTTTTGCTTAACTGACAATCTGCAAGCTGGCTAAAGCGACAAACTTATCGTCGGCAAGCTCGAAAACTCCGTCAAGACCGGTTACCGTAAAGATACCTTTGGTTGCGGCAGCTACATTGCAAAAAACAAGTCTGTGCCCACAGTCGGCCAGCAACTTGCGCAGCTTCAACAGCTTCGACAGGCTCGAAGAGGTTACAATATCGATGCTGGAAAAATCCATTACCACGTCACAGTTACCTCTGTCACGAACGATTTCGATAACGGTTTTTAGCTCATCTCCCATATTTGGTTCCTTGGGCAAATCAACGAGGACAATATCGTCCGACCAATCCTGAATCCCCATTTCAAGTCTCCTAATTCAACCCAATATGGTTTCGACAACTTTCAATTGTTGTATCGGCACAAGTTTGGCGCAAGTTAAACGAAAAAGTGAACGAGATTTATTTTGTCCAGCAATATCGACCCATAAAAACCGGTGTCTCCGTATCGGGAGACTTGTACGTGGCTATTCGTTTTGGGATAGGCTGATAAAGACACCTGCCTATTTCTATAAAGGGCGTTTTTCCGTCCGAGGGCTGACAACTTACCGAATGGGCAGGGGCGGATTTGAACCGCCGACACACGGATTTTCAGTCCTCAACTCTGCTCTTAAGTACCACATCAGCAATGACTTATAACGCGTTTTTTGCGTCAAAATGGGGATTACAAGTGATTAGCAAGTGTGTAACAAGTAGAGTATTACAATGGTTTACCATTGGCGACTGACGCATTTTTGACGCAAATTTTGCCGGATTGATACCTCTCGTTGACCTGATTTCGAAGCTGGCAAGATCGAACCACCAATTCTTTTCCCATGCCCTTACCAACGACCAAAAAGATCGTAACTTTCAGGTCGGAGTTCTAAACTAATCTTTTGTTAAATCCAGCAACGGAATTCTGACTGTTTGCTCAAACTTCGGGGTTTTTTGAAAACAATTTTCGGGGGACGATTCGCTCAAGGTGCACTCCTTGTGTATGACGATATAAGGGGTAGTTTTTAAATTTCTATAAACCCTTATTACACAAGGAGGTGCGTTATGTTGAAACGTAAAGCTCTAATGGAATCAATATCGTCTAACCTATATGATTTTCTCAAGAAAATAAGCAAAAATTTATCAT
>Ga0209979_1002278_pt1 | contig 18703 bp, 30 predicted proteins | sample AnhtaG_FD_183114 | JGI IMG/M metagenome (GOLD analysis project Ga0209979, IMG submission 183114) | Deep subsurface microbial communities from Anholt, Denmark to uncover new lineages of life (NeLLi) - Anholt_01485 metaG (SPAdes) (version 2) | ecosystem: Environmental > Aquatic > Marine > Oceanic...
TTTTTAGCTTCGAAGACGTGGTACCCCTGGGCGACTCGAACGCTCGACACGCGGTCCAGGAGTACATAGCCTGCGATATCTCCCCGGATCAAAGCTGCGATCGTGCCAGCTTAGGTTAAACGACCTGCAGTCTTAGCATCACCGAGGAGACAAGCGGCGAGAATCATACAGGAAATCCGGGGAAAATGAACGAACGTTCGACGACAATAGCGAATGGTCTCGATCCACCTAGCGGACATTAAGGCGGCGCTAGCGCCTCATATGGCAGTAGCGTGGTCATCTGGGCAAGGAAGACTGACCCATTGTGAATCATGGTCATCATCGCGCCGATAATGTCCTTACCTTTCTCGCTCACGTCGGGAGGGTTCATACTAACGAGGTACCACTGTTTGTCCAACTCCTCCCATTCAAGCTCTCCACTGGTAAGGTCAAACAACTGCCCCCAGACCTCATCCATCAGCGCCCAGAGATACGCCACCCACTGCGCAACTCCGTGGTTCATTGAACTCACCCCCTTTCTCCCCTATCTCGCCTTCAAGTTTTCCGCCAATCAATAGCAGTGTCCTACGCACAAGTGCCCTCCGATCAAAGAGGGATAACAATCCCACAGCATGGGTTTAGTGGGTAGGTCGAGAGGTTTAGCGTACTTGGCAAACCCAAAAGGGAGTAGATGTTCTATGGGGATTTGAGGGTTATAGGAAACCTCTTTGGCGCTGCCAACCCATGTTTGCTCAGGTGGCTGGCCCAATTCTCATCCAGATTGAGCATCACCTTAAACGCAATTTGGTTGTTCCTAGACGGCTCACAGCTTGCAGCCTGCGTGGTTTTGTCGGTAGTTGGCTGCAAGCCATTTACCCTGACAGTACTTGCTACACCATCTTGTCTGCTGTCCCAACTCTTCCTGACGCCTGACTGTACCCGCCTTCCTATAAAACTCTGCGCCGCACAATTCACAAGTAAAGGTTAGGTAGTGGGCTTTCCTCCTCCTTTCCTTCTCTGCTATCCAACAGTCTTGGCAGTATCCCTGATGGTAGGCGGTCTGCGTTACTCCTTTGTCTAGCCATCGCGTACGCTTGCCACAGACTTTGCAGAATCTGGGATAACGTCTGCGGCGACCAGCTACCTGCTTAATTCTCTGCCTTGTTACTCCTAGTAGTCGCGCGACTTCAGCGTAGCTCAACGAAGGATTCACTTGGAGAATCCTGTTTGCACTGTCCTTGACTAGCGTATTGGTCATTTAGCTTATCCCGTTGGCAGCCGTATGATGTCCAACTTTCGTTCTAGCTCTGCGGACTAAAAAGACTGTCAAGTCGAACGCGGCGAGCCCTCTAGTCCGTCCCTTAAGCTGCGGCACGGACTATGGACTTTACCACTTTTTGTCCAGTTTGTCAAGACCCCGTGGCATGTGAATGAGCACAGGTTTCTTGAGAGAACGTGTTTACGAATCTGGTGGGCTAAATCCTATCTAAAAGTGAATTATGCAACCTATCATACCAGCACATTGTTATCAGATTACAACCCATTTTGTCCAGTGGCAAATAAGACGAGGTACAAGGGCAACGCGTTACTGTGCCTCTGCTGCAGATTACTCTCCAAATCCGCCTGGCTGCGTTCCACCGTAAAACGATATGGCTCTGGGGCTACAAGGATAGCTGCCACACGGCTGTCACAGGCGGAGTACTGTTGGGGTCTAGAAGGTAGGAGACTTCCAGGCCCGAAGCTGTCTGGGGCACTATCCAGAAGACCCTACCGTCGGCTACTCCCCCTCGTGAAAGTTCCCGATATGCGTAGGGTCTACCGACGTGGTAGTACTTATAAGACTGAGGCTCGTATTCGTATGTATGTCTTTCCGACTCGGTAAACGAAAGCGAGAAATCGTCTGCTTCTGTAGACAACGCAGTCTGGCCAAGATTCACAGTCGTCACGTCAATAAATACAAAGTCAGTTCCAGGTGGCGCCTTAACTACCCTGCCGGTGAAAAGTATGTAGGAACTCATCCTCGACGTTGAAGAGACCATAACCATTCGGTCTGGCGATACTGCCCATTGATCTTCGCCTATGCCAACGTTGACGGTGGTAGCAGGCGTTGCAACGGGTGTGGCCGTAGGTCCCGGTGTTTCAACTGGTGTGGCTGTAGGTCCTGGTGTTGGTGTCGTGATTGGCACGGTCGTCTCTGTTGGCTTTGTGGCGTATGAATAGATCGCCCAGGAGGCCAATAGAACAGCTATCAAGGAAGCTATCAATAGCATTGCTCTTCGCCGATGGGGAAACCCGACTGGCTGTGCGCGCTCTCCCGATGGCATTGATGCCGACACGTACGCATCACACGACCGTGTATTCGCTCTCACCTGCATACCGTATTTGAGGCCGGCGTGTTCAGCCCTGGTGCAATTGTAGAACTTCTCGCCAGTTTTCAGCTTGAAGTTTCGGCAGTTACCACATACATCGCCCTTCATTTCAGCAACATCCGTACCTTGGTACATATCCGTGTTCGAATTCTTCACCACATAGTCTAGAGGTACACTGTGAGTTCATCTAATTCTCCTTTACGGTTGGGTCCTAAGTCCGCTTGCCCAGGCTTGGTCTTGCCCAAGAAAAGTTATCGAAGAGTCTTCCAGCATATCATGAAAAATCCTTTCCTGGTATCCTTCACGCGCTTTGAGCAATACCTCTTCTAAGTGTTGCAATCCCATAGGGAGAATCCTGTTTGCACTGTCCTTGATTAGAGTATTGGTCATTTAGCTCATCCCGTTGGCAGCCGTATGATGTCCAACTTTCGTTCTAGGCCTACGGACTAAGGAGACTGTCCGCTGGAACGCGAGCACCCGTCTAGTCCGTCATCTTAAGGCCCTCAATGGACTATGGACTTTTACCACTTTTTGACGAGTTTGTCAAGCCCCCGTGGCAGCCACACCTTCAAGAATACCCACTGAGATTTGAGAAGTCCCCAACGCAAACATCCACAATCCCACTAACCATGGGAAGAACGACTGCTTGAACCATTGCCTCTTCACAACCACGGTAACCAACAGCAGCGCCCCCGTAACGAGTCCACCGGAGCAACGTATTACCGTCAGCGCCAATCTGCTTTCCGTAGCCCCCGTAACTAGCGAACAAAAGGATTTGCAAAACAACAAAAGGAGGCCCTCAGCGGCCGCTGAGGGCCTCCTTTTAGCTTCAAAAAGTGGTACCCCTGGGGTGACTCGAACACCCGACACGCGGTTTAGGAAACCGCTGCTCTATCCTCTGAGCTACAGGGGCACAGCTTCAAATTATACCCTTTAGGGGGTAAAATGTCCATAATAGCTAACCGATAGCTAACCGATGTTAATTTTTTGCTGTTCATTTAGTGCTGCCTGGATACTTTCATCAAACCGCTTCGCTGCTGATTCCTGCATACCGGGCATAACATGACTGTATATATCAAGTGTAATTGCGATACTGCTATGGCCTAGCCTTTCACTAATCACTTTGGGGTTAATTCCTTGCTGCAACATGAGCGTTGCGTGAGTATGCCTCAGATCGTGAAAGCGCATCTTAGGCAAGCCAACGGACCGGGCAATTCTGCGAAATGTCCAAGTGATATTGTCCGGGCGTATAGGCGTACCGTCTGGATTAGAGAATACAAAATCGCTCTCTTGCAGGTGTATACCTAGTCGCTCAAGGATAACTGCTTGCTGTACTTTGTGTTCTCTAAGCATAATCGCCAATGAGGGCGATAGTGCTATGGACCGTTTACCCCGTTTGCTCTTTGGAGGATTAAACACAAACTCCTTATTTTTAAGACAGTGCACAGTCTCAGTTACGGATAAGGTTGCAAAGTCCAGGTCCACGTTCTGCCAGCGCAATGCAAGCAGTTCACTTCGTCGTAGCCCGGTATAAACCGCAGTATAGAAGATAGGATAGTATATTGTATCTCTGACGGCTTCTAAGAGCCTGTTGACGCCCTGGGCGTCTGTGACCGTCATTTGCTTGTCTTCAGGGCGTGGGGGATCCACTGATTCACAGACATTCCGAATAAGCATATCGTGTTTAACAGCATATCTTAAAGCTGCAAACAGTATTCTGTGGTGGTGATTGACTGTTCTAGCCGATAGTCCCCCCTTACCGTCTATTCGCCCTGATATAAGAGCCTTGCTGTAGTATGATTGTACCTGGTGAGATTGCAGGCCAGAGAGGGGAACCGAACCAAGGGCCGGTATAAGGTGATAGTTTACGATCTCTCGGTATCGTTCATAAGTTCGCGGCCGTACATTGATAGCTGCATAGTCTTCTAGCCATTGCCCCAAGTATTCCTTTACAGTCAACTTAGCTGGCTTGACATAGCTGCCACTTTCCAGACGTGCCAGGGCTGAATGTAGCTCGCGTTGAGCATTCTTCTTAGTGCCTTTAACGGTGATCCATTGCTGTCTGCGCTTGCCAGTATCCGGGTCCCGAGGCAGTTCTATCACGACCGACCAAGAATCACTATTCTTATACCGCTTCTTGATATGCCCTCTCATTGCTGCCCCTCCGGGTTATTCTACGCTGTGCGTCCCCTCATCAGCGGAAGATTTCAACAGACCCAAGTCCCGAAGTGCCCCCTCATACCCTATAATGAACATATTAAGATCATCCTCAAGCTGCCTCATAGTCAAGGGGGGGGAGCCAAGTTCGTTGAAATCGGCAATGTGTTCTACAGCGAATGCCTTAGCCGCCGCCATAACCCTGGGGTCCTCCTCGGCAGGGTCAAACATGTCGTCAAGCAGTAGGTCCACTAGGCATTGGCTTGCTACATCCTCCTCTCCCCAAAATCGCGGTATCCTTGGGGTTGGCGACTGTAATGTGTCTACCATGGTTCTCTCCTTTCTTGCTATTTATAGAATTGTAGCAACGTTGTCACTATTTGTCAATAGGGGGACGCCCCCTTTTTCGCTCGGTTTTTAGAAATCCCTCGAGGCTTGCTGGTACTATTACCCAAGAAGCTCCCAGTTTGCGACCTCGTATTACGCCCTGCGCAAGAAGCCGCCGTAGGTAAGCCCCCGATAACCCATACTTTGCAATAGCCTCTTTCACTGTAATCAGATCGTCCAACATACTTAACCCCCGAATTACTATAGCACCCCTGGCACAATTTTGCATCGCTTTTATCATTAGGGGTCATCCCCTTCTGTAGCCTCCTTATCTTATGGGGTAAGGGGCAGCATCCTCCTTCTCCTCCCCCCCCCACCCCCCCACCTCCTCAACTTCTACCGCAAGGAAAAGGAAAGGTAACCTTCCCCTTCTGTAGTCTCCTTATCTTATGGGGTAAGGGGCAACATCATCATCACCACCACCACTAGCCCCCCTTAACGAAACGTACCTAACCACCCAATACCTTGAGGCTGTTGCCTATCTAATATGGCTCGCTCTAGGAGCTGCTTGGCATAGACGCCTTTTGGCAATCCCTTAAGCGCTGCCTGACTCTCCAGCGTAGCGTTTACGTTCTCAGGCAACCTAACAGCCACTACAACGCCTTGTGCGGCCCCCCATCCGTGCTTACGTTTACGTCGTTGTGTAGTTGCCCCCCCCTGCTCAATCATCATCATCGTCGTCGTCATCATCTAAGTCGGCAAGCCACCAAAAACCCAGCCATTGGTACATCACGATTCCCCCAGCAGCCAAAAGGTTGGCACCACGTGGTGGCGACCTTTCTGATTGTCTTTGTTACCATTGCTTATCCCCTCAGTACCGTTCCCCTTCGCTGCTTCTGCATTTTGCCAGATGACAGTAGAAGCCCGGGACCACGCTGCTGCTTCGATACCCGTTGGCTGGTGTGCCTCATCTTCTTGCCCTTTAGGATATGTGTCCTGGCGACTCCCCCGGACCGGCTTAACACTATCAATTCAGGCGGATCGCCACCAAGCACTCTAAGGGTACGTTCCTGTGAGCCTTTGCCTTTCTGCGGCTCTTTCAAAAGCTCAAAATCAATATCCTCAGTACCCTCTCTGTACGGCGGTTTGATTTCCACGCTTACGATACCCTTGTTGTATGTAACGACACCGGGGTTTTCTGGTATGCCCTCCACTCGCTCGATTTCGAGGCCCATATCAGTTCCGCGCCTTCCGCGCCCTCTGACGAAACGGCCCTTTTCGTCTCTTGGGATCCTTTCCTCTCTGGGGATACGAGCTTCCCTTGGGATTCTTTCTGCCCTTGGGATTCTTTCTTCTCTGGCAATCCTTTCCTCTCTGGCCACCCGCTCCTCTCTCGCTGCCCTTGTTTCGCGAGGCATCCTTTCTTCTCCGATCAATCGCTCCTCACGATATGGCGGACGTTCAGCAACTGCCCTTTCTCTAGCCGCCCTTGGTTGCCGAGATATTCTCGCCGCCCTTGCGGGGACTCTGGCTCGTGCTCTCTCAACACGGACACCAAGCCTGGCCAGCATCCTAGTTGCGGAGGGTGCATAACGACCGCGATTAATTATTCTTGCTGTGCGGTTCAATCGCACTGCCAACTCACTGTCCGATGTCCCTATTATCTTTGCCAGCTCGTCAACTTCATCCAGTGCGAGGCTACCCCTGAACCTTTTAATTTTGATGGATGGTGTGAATGGTGCCTTTATTGTCTCCACCAAACCAGAAACCTTGAGCTTCGCTATTTGCCTTATTGACAACGGCTTTTCAAGCCATATCTCAACTACATCTTGAGTAGCACCAACGCGAGTATATAAGCGCTGCTTTGGTGCATAAACCCTAGTACCAACCGGCAGCTTACTTTCCAACTCGGCTGTGCCGCGATATATCTTGCCTGTCTCGACAGCCTTCTCAGCAGTTTCCTTAGAGATAATAATAAAGACAGGCTTTTCCCCGGTCTTACCAAACGCAGAAACTTCGACAAACCTTGGTAGCGGCTCATGCGAAAAGAAAAGTCCCTGCTCCGAGGCTGCCTTTCCTGATTTAATCTCCACCCGAGTTCCCTTGGTAAACGCTTCACCCATAGGGGTAGCATGGACAAGACCACCACCCACCTCTTTCATCAATGGTGAGCGAGCAACTTCCACCTGCAAATCACCAATTTGCACTATGGGCCTTTTGCCTTCCAGCGCCAACTCCATCAACTTAGCCCTAATTCTCATAGCTTGGTTTTTCGAGGTTGTATATTTAACAGGAAGGCGTACCGTACCATCGGTAGTGGTGATAACCGCCTCGGGAATCTTTCTAGGATGAACCACGTTCTCTATAAGGCTAGCTACATTTCTCTCAGAGTACCTTAACCCCTTTACCATGCCCTTTGTCGTCTCGATAGGATGCACTATCAGGTCAATTGGCCACCTTACTTGTGCCAAGGCTTCATGTGATACGCCTTTGAAAGCACCAGTTAATCGTGCGGTTCTTGTAGGTATTGTTGCCGCCCTAGCCCCTCTGACTGCCGCACCAGTAAAAGGCAGCAGACAAAGCACATCTATTGTGAGTATGAGAGCCTTTTCCCCTGCTCCCATTTCGCTCCAATGCCGCGCAGCATACAGACCAGGGACTATAACCTCAGCAGCTATCATTGAGCCAGACCGCACCTTCTCCTGCCAGCCACGAGGCTCGGGTATTGCGTATCCCCTCTCTGTCACTGCCGGACCGAGTTTTGCGTATTCCGCCTGTGACACCTTTTTGCCTTTAATGCCTTTGACCCCCAGCCTTTCCCAGTCTGACATCTGAGCATACTCAACTATGGTGACATCACGCACCGGCCGGAGATGCTCTTGACGTTCAGCGCTAAGTTTTGCCCACTGATCATAGTCCAGTGGGGGCAATGCCGCATAAGCAGCATAGCTAATGTCACTAGGCATAAAATACCTCTCTGCGGTGTCCTTGATTTGAGAATCGTTGATTGCCGCCTGCATCATCGCCACTAAATCATATTGCCCTGGCGCTGTCACGAAGCGCGAAAGGACTTGCTGGTCCGTCTGCTCGGTTTTGGGGCTGGGAGCTGGAGGTGCGGATATGGTTGCTGGTGTCTTTGTCAGAACTGTTGTCTTGGCTGGAATAATATGCGTTTCCCCGGTGTCCACCATCGTAGCTTTGATGTCGCCACTAGGTAATTTCTGCACCTGCCCCGTTGAAAATGCCTGCTGTGTTGCCGGTCCCAGTTTGTTCCACACCTCTGGGGAAACGTTTTGTGGCCGCGTATATATTGCAGGGGGCGGTGGAGGAGTGGGCTGTGTTTGCTTTATTGGTTGCGGCGGCGGTGTTAATATAGCCATTGGTTTTTACCTCCTAAAGCTCGATTTGTTATTTTCCCATATCCCTAAAAACGTTGCTTGGTTGGTGAATGTTTGCTACAAACCCGGGAAGACCCGCGAAATTAGTGCTCTTATCGTGTTGAGCATGAACTGTATTACTGGCACCAAGGCGATGGTGAAGAATCCCCAGACAAAGCCGATTGAGATTGTGACAAACAGCAAGAGCCTCATAATCGCACCAGCCGAACCCAATGAATGGAAGAAACTATAGTCCCAGGCCAGCATATCGGGAAGGGCGAGTAGGAAACTCCCGAATACAATGGGGACACTCCACATGCTGAAGCCCTTCGTAGTCCAGTTTGTGAGTGTCGCCATAACGCCATAATCCGTACTCCCCAGAAAGGCGCCATCGATGATACAGCTTAGCATCGTGCATATGAAGAAGGCGAACATGCAGCCTTGGATATATTTAGGCCCGAATAACATTTTATCTTACCTCCTTATCCCTACCTTTGAATCTTCTCACAGCCCAATGAATTGCTGCCCAAACAGCCACACATATAACTAGGCACCCCAAAACCCAAGACACAAACAGGAAGACTATATCCTCTTGCATAAACCCTAATCCCCTTTCTACCAGTTAGAATCCCCTAAAAACGTCCAATACTTGTAATGCACTACTCGAAGCTAATACTCAAACGTAACTTTTGGCGACCGTTTTTTACGCCGCTTTTTATCCCTTGCACCGGGTGGCCTACCAAGGACCGTGCCTTGCCTTTTTGTGCGCTCTAATCCCGCTTTGGTGCGCTCTGACAATCTCCTGGACTCGAAGTTTGCAACCCAGGCTATAATCGAGTAAAGCAGATCCGCCAGCTCGCCCGGTGCTTCCGTCCAGGGCTCTTGATAACTGATTACTCCAATACCATTATGTTTCAGCCTGTTTACAATGCTGAGAATGGTTAGCGGACCTTGCCGCGATAGCCGATCAAGTGACCAACAGGCTACAATGTCGAATTTATGTTTATGCGCGTCAGATAGTAGCCGCGATAGTTCGCGTTGGTGTCCGTTGCGCCATGCCGATTCGCTCTCCTGGTAAATATGCACGATAGAAAAGCCTTTGCGCTCAGCCCATTGCTCTAAGGCAAGGCGCTGATTCGCAACCTCTTGCTCAGAAGTGCTACACCGTATGTATAGCGCCGCTTTCATTTGCCCCCTCAAGGCTTTTAATCACATGCCACGCGCCGCTATTTATCCGGCCACGTTCTACACCGCACGTTCGACAGATAACCGTCTCGAAAAGTTTGTCACCGCGCCGCCATAGCTCCTGAAAAGCCGTGGCATGGCATACATGGCAGATTGTCTGACTTTTTATTACCTTTGTCTCTGCCTTCACTTGCTGTTGCATTTTTGAGTCCCCTTCATGGCTAGAGTCAGGATATTGCGAAGGATAAGCCTTATATTATGAAGGATAACGGGGAGATTCTTCATAATAGTGGGGTAGTTCTTCACAATTTCCGTGTCGGTTTGCATTTTGCACCACCTAATACATTCGCTTGGTGGTACAACGTTGTACCACCTAATACATTCGCTTGGTGGTGCAACATTTAGGTTTCTCTGAGCCTTTTCGATATATGCCATTTCGCTTTACCACAACATATCAACATCAAAGCTAATGTTGATGTGTGCCATTAGCTATATTCTCTTACCCCCACATCAAAGCTAATGTGGGGGTGTGTTATCGTTCGTAAAGTTTCAAAAACTAAGTCAACCGAGTCATGAGACAACCGTCGTAATCCTTCTAGGCAGTACATACAGTACAGTGTATTGACGGAAAGAGCCTTGTTATTCCCGACCACCATAGCCTTGTTATTCCCGACCAACCAATCATGTATGGTCGATTTTGGTAAATGAAGGTGGTCGACAATTTCCCTTTCGCTCCACCCCATCTCTAGCCAGAGCCGTATGGCATCTTCATACCGGCAGGGGTAAAGGGTGGGGGAATTACCGCCATTGGCGTATGTAGGATTGTCGCCATTACGCCCTCTATTGGCGGTATTTGCAGATATGCCATTGGCGGTTTTCCCCAACCAATCCCTAATAGTTCGGCGCGGCACCTTGAGGGTGTCGGCGATCTGCTGCTGCGTCCAGCACCATTGGAACAACGTCGTTCCAACGGCAAGCAAGGGAGCGGCCCGGCATGGTAGGACAACCATACCGGGCAGTCTCCCAAAGAAAGGGGTGAAACACGCCGGGGTGGGGTAAACCCCGGGCATGACCAAAACAAAGGGTATTGCTCTTTTGCCGGACAAAAGCCCCGCAGGTTGTGCAATCATATCTAAGACCCCTTCTCCTCTTTTCGCACTACGCTACTGGCACAGGAGCCATACAGCCCGGTTATCTGACCGCGCTTCAACTCAGCCTCTACCACTAGGCGCAGCCACAACGCTAAATCCAACCGCGCTTGCTGAGCCGCCTGCATCATGGCCAATACCAGGCTTTGCGGTATGTTCCCAATGACCAGCGTCACCTTGTCTTCAGTGCCTAACATCGTTTAGTACTCCAACTAAATGTTCTATGTATCTATACGTGTTTAGCTTTGTTGTTCTAGGAACTTCCTTTTCAGTTGTTTCTCCGGGGGCTTCCATTTCTTATCACCCTTTCGTTTAGACAAATTAAACGTAACCATGACATTTATTACAAATGTGACGTATTTTCCCAGGAAAAAGCATACGCGAGAAATATATACTAAAAGTTCCTGGGCAAAGGGTTCGCCACACTCGCCACTTGTCAGAAATGTCATTTTATTTATCCTGGTCATCATCCTTTAACCCTATGCCGACCCAATAACGGGCATCGGCACGTTGCCCCTGGTCAAAACCCTTCTCACGCAGCCGTCCCCCGAATTTTTTCTTGCCCATATAACGCTCGCCAGTCTCTTCGCAATACTTGGTATAGGCGACATAAAGCTCTTTGATGGTCACATCTTCGTTGGCGCCAATCACGCAGCAATCCTCCAGGAATGGAGCTAACAAATCCATTTCCCCGCGATAGTCAGCGGTAGCCGACTTGACGGTCTGTGGCTCTTGCAACCCCTTGGTGAGCCATTCCATACAACCCTGGACCATCCATGCCAAGATCGCCGCTCCCCCCCGGCTGGCAAGGATTTCGGCTAGGCCGTCAATCCTTTCATCTTCAGGTATCCTCACCATGAAAGGTATCAGTTTCACTCGCCGCCAGATAGCGTGAGTTGTGTCCGTGATGATTGGCTTATGGTTTCCACTTAACCAGACCTTGTGCGTCGGCCTCCAGGTGATTTCGTGTTCATATTTTCGGCTTGCCTGGATCTCCTCTCCTCCGGTCATTGCCTTTACCCGCGTAACCGACAACTTTCGGCCTTCTTCAACTTCGGTGGAGACGACGAGTCGCTTGCCGTAAAGGTTTGCTAGGTTCTCATTGGGTCCTGACCGCCCCCTGGTATCGACCATGAACGTATCGGGGTCGGCCATAGTGGCATAGCTCCCCATGACGTAGTAGAGAACCATGAGGAAAGTGGACTTGCCATTCTCCCCCGAGCCATAGGGGAAGAGCATAACTTGGGCACCTGTGTCACCCGTCAGGCACATCCCGGCGCAGCGTTGAAGGTAGCCCCTTAACTCCTTGTTTTTATTCGTGATTCTCGTTAGGAACTTTTCCCAATCCGTGCTTTGGGTACTCGGGTGATATTCGACTGGTGCTGTTATCGTGATATAGCTATCCCTTTGGTGTGGTCGCAGTTCCCCCGTTCTCAGGTCTATAGTGCCGTTGCGGCAGTTGAAGAGCCAATCGTCTGCGTTAAGCCCCTTGGTGGTGATTGCGATACCGGTTTCGCTCTGGGCAAGATTGACCATTGCAGTAAGGCGATTTTCGGCTTCGCTTCTTCTAGCGTGCTGTACCAAGTCCTTCCGCTTGGCATCGTCCTCCTCGGCTGACGCCTCTGCCAGTATCGACCTCGCCGTCTCCTTGGCCAATTGCAGCACCTTGGCACCATAGTCCCATCCCCACATCTGCCCGTTCCAGACAAGCCACTTCTTACGCTCGTAGCAATAGCGGATGTTGTGACCGTGCCGCCTTACCAGCCGCTCGGCGTTGCCCAAGTCTGTCAGTGGGTCGCGGTCAGGCCGTTCGTGGTGGTCGTCATCACCCGGGGGCCCTTCGGCGGGTCCGCTAGGTGCCCTTTTTTCTTGTATCGCCAACCGTATAGCCGTGCTTACTGGGGTGGAAGTATGCAACCCTTTGGCCACGCAATCAGGGGGGCATTCAAAACCATAGGTGGTTTGGATGTATTGACAGGTGTGCGGCCCAACGCCCTCATCGCCCCCTTGCGCAGCCTTGACGGATTCAATTTTCCGCGTTGTCTCTTCCTCGCTGTAGCTTGGATAGGGTTGGGAAAATTTGTGCGCCAACTCCTCGCCTGCGTCGCCAAAGGGAACCAGTTGGTGAATTAGGGTCCACCATTCGGTCTCTGAGAGTTGCGGGGCATCATCCCAGCAATGCCTTACGTAAGCGCATCTCATTAGATTGGTCAATGCCCTTTCGTTGTCCTCTTGAGAAAGGCGGATTTTCCTGTTACTCCCCGCTTGGTGTGTTCTGGCTTTAGGTACCTCAATCGCCAGTTCTTCTAGCGACTTCACCTCGTGGATGGTGTTGACTTCAGGGTTCAATAGTCTGTAGGGGTTGCCACTGGGGTGGATGCTGGGGGGTGCCAGGACGTAGCCGCCCTCGCTCTGGATGTCCGGGATATACTTTCGCTGCTCGCCTACAGGGTGAAATAGTGGGGGTTTTTCCTTGACTTTGATATAGATGTGGTGGTTGCCACTGCCTGTCTGGATAACCGGGGTCATTTCTTGCACTGGTCTACCATAGAATTGTTGCCAGTAGTCAGCGAATGCTATGTAGAGGTCTAGATCATCAAAGTCCAACGCCACGAAATTGCCGCTTATGCCGCCACAGACAATAGCAACACTCGTGGTGTTCGTGCTAAACATGGTCGCCAACTCGGCTTCATCCGGTTGGCGCTTTTGATATTGCTGCCACTTGATGGTCGGCACCTTCTCGCCGTGGACTATGGGAATCAAACAGAGTCCCCAGGCGCGGTAGCGCTCGATGTACTCACTGAGAATGTTGTCGCCCTTGGGCACCCTTCACCCCCCTATTGGCTCAAGTTCCGTTGGTTCCGACTCTCTAATCCTTTCCAATATATGCCACTGGCGGCTCCCCGTCGGACTCCGCCCCCAGACGATCCTGCATTTCGGACAAACTAGTTCCTCAAAAACGGTATAGTCCTTTTTCCAAGTCTCACAATCTGATAAGCCTCCGCATTGTGGGCAAGCTACCTGGCTTTTAATTTTCCCACTGGTCGTCTTTTTCGCCATTTTTTTCGCCCCCTCACTCGCTCTAAGTCCCTGGTAGCTCCAATTGCTGGCGCTTACCACTGAGTACACGCTGGACAGTTTTATAACTCACGCCTATACCATGTTTCGCTTTGAGTATAGACGCGATAGCCTTGCTCCCCATCCCTTCATCCGCAAGGTTCGCAATCAGGTCTTCGGGCAATCTCCGGTGTTTTGGGCCTCTCTTGGCTGTTCTATATGTGACCGGCGGGTGAATTATGTCCACTGTATTTTTTTTGTCCTCCACAGTGGACATAATTCCATACCCGTCCCCAGACACGGGAATTAAGTTTTGCCCGCTTTCTTGCCTTCTAGGAATCCACTTTGGCCGCGTGGTGCCGGTCAGCAGCGCCGCCTCCTCTAGTAGGAAGTCATAGCAGCTCTGACAGTAGCGCGGGTCCGGACTGCCATCGGTCGGTGGCTTACCAACCATACCAACCAGGCAAGCGGTACAGAAAAAACCACCCGCTCTCACAATCTCCATGTCGCGCTTTATGTCAAAATAGGCACTTTGACTAGTCGGGGTCATGTTCTTCCCCTTCTCAGCTTAGCTCCCAACTGGAGTTGCCTGTGCCTGCTTCTCTACCCAATCCTCAAGAGCCTTCGCCGGGATACGGATAGCACGGCCCACACGACAGGATTCAAGCCCTCCAGGAGTTTGAAGCAGTTGATAAATTTTGGTTCTTCCGAGTGAAGTCAACTCTTGCACCTCGGAAACCGTGTAGAGCAGCTTCTCCATTTTTACCTCCTCTGGTATCACATAATATCTTTAATACTCTGAATAACCCCAATGCGTCAATATAGTTATGCTGATTTTTTAGCATTCAGGGTTTACAATAGGGTGAAAAGAAGCAATGCAGAGGCACAATGAGTATTTGGGTGAGCTGAGCCGGGGCTTAAAAGGCAAATCAAGCCACCAAGTTACCTAGAGATGCAGAAGGCCGATTTCAGACAGCCCCAGTTGTGCAGAATTCTGCACAACTGGGTAGGGCTTGGCAGTATTAAGTTCCCGAGAAGGGTCCATGTGGGGTGTCTGGAGAAAGTTGATTATTGCACCACCAAGCGAATGTATTAGGTGGTGCAAATTAAAGGAATAAAGATAATGTTTGCTCATAAGGTCAAAAGGGCCCGGCACGAATGATGAAAATACGTTGGTGGGTCTGCCACAGTCGCCCAACACCCCAACGTTGGTGGGTCTGCCACAGTCGCCCAACACCCCAACGTTGGTGGGTCTGCCACAGTCGCCCAACACCCCAACGTTGGTGGGTCTGCCATAGTCACTGAACACCCCAAGAGAGCTTATTAAAATTATGAGACAACCTAAACTCAGTCGTCCCACAATTTACCGTTATCTGTCTCATAATTCAGGTACAAACTTGTCTCACAATTCCAGCGGAATTACCCACTTGGTGGGGGATGCTATCGCCAGTGAAAGCATCGACTTAATCCTCACAGATGATCAACGAGGAATGATGGCCGCCATGTGGAAGGACAAACACCCAGCTCCGCGTGGGAAAGCAGCACAAATTATGGCAACCCTGCAGGACGTCCTGCAGATATTAAGAATTGTGGAACACCTTAGCTTGCCAAAAACCACAATTTATCGTTGGGTGTTCCACAATTCCACGCCTACCGTGTTTCACAATAACACCGCTCTGGCCAAAAACGGGGAGTCGATTTTAGCTCTCCGTTTTGCTAACATTTCGTGCTTTATCGTGAAGTGTTGTGGGGTGTTATGGTGTATATTTTGGGGGTAATGTAGCTTCGGGGCGGCACTCAAAAGCATTCAGCGGCACAGTTCAAACGCATTAGGAAACCGCTGCTCTATCCTCTGAGCTACAGGGGCACGCTATCGTGGACTCCAATGTCTTGACGTTCACGTGACGCTTGAGACCGCCTGATACTCAGCCTCGGCAGCCCGCTCACGTTCGGCACGCTCAGCAGCTACCTTGCCCACTACCGGCTGAGAACCAAAAACAACTATTGACCCAACAAATGACCCATACACAATCCAAAAAGCTCTACTGACCCACCTTTTTCGATTGAGAGAAAATAACCTTTTTCTCTGCCTTCTTTGTAAACCTCAATACCGTTTCCGAAGCATTGATAAGAAAGTATCTTATTCAAAGGAATACTTAGAGGTTTGTGACCAGGTGATGGATATAGGAATAATCTCTGATTTGATATGATTAAGACTCCCCTAGATGCTTCAACAAGTCTGTCTTCTCTTTGTATATGCCCCCTGTGAGCACCGACTCTATAGCGAATTCCCCCACCTATAGGAAAGCTTACTCCGTGTGACCCTCCGCTATAGCCTAAGCTGACAGATTTTACTTCTTTGAGGATGGCTTTATCTGCAAAGTGGACTACTTCGCCCTTTTTTAATATAACGGGTGAACTACCTTCTATTTGCAAATTCACCGTAGGCAGCGTTCCATCTTTCTTAACAGAATAGACGTAAATATACGGTCTTACTCGGTCATCAAAATTTACATCTTCGTTAGAAAGGTCAAAAGCTTCTTGGATTTTCTTGAGAGTGCTGATTTCGCTTTCATCTATTTCTTTATCGGATTCAAATTCCTCATATATTTTAGAGTAAAGGTTAATCAGTGATTTTTTATCTTGCCTCTTCAGAAGCTCAATCTGCTGTTCGGTAATGTCCTTATTTTTTACTATCTCACCCTGTATGTTGCTGAGTTCAGTGGAGAGTTCCGCTTTTTTCTTGGCAATTTCGGCTTCTTGGACAGCCTTACATTCTTTACACACTGTCCCACCAGAGAATAACGAGAGTTTCTTACCGCAGATTTGACAGAATTTAGCCATTATTTACCCCCCCCCTCAATTAAGTATATCCCGCCACAAGACCGCCTGATAATCAAGCTCAATAGCAGCCTCATGCTTGACACGCTCGGGTCACCCCAGGCGGCAGCACCTCGTCGAGCAAGGCCATTGCCTCCTCCTGCATACCACTTAGTATATGGCTATATGTATCCATTGTAAATGCCACCGATGCGTGGCCTAGAGCCTCCGATATGACCTTCGGCTTCGCACCCTTCATAAGCCATATACTATTATACTGGCGAACGAGTGCCTCAAATCGTGAAATCTCACGTGCTCCAAGCCTGCTCGCTTTACTATTCTAGCAAAGTTGTGGGTCAGGGTGCAAGGGTCGAGCGGCTTCCCCTTATCACTGGCGAAGACCAGGTCGTCCAGGCTGAGGACTCTGCCCCGTTCCAGATACAGTACCTCTCGCTGAGCCTTATATTGCCGTAGGTAGAGTCCCAGCTTCGGAGTCATACTCACTCGACGGCTGGATCCGCTGGTCTTTGGTTCCTTGAAAATGCTGACTCCACGCCTCTTGTAGAGCACTTGGGAGACCGATATGGAGAGCATATCGAGGTCAACATCTCTCCAGCGCAGGGCTAGCAACTCACTGCGACGCAATCCTGTATGAACTTCCAGATGAAGAAGGGGATGGTACACAGTACCTTCACTTGCTTTCAACAAGGCAAAAACCTCTTCAGCATCTAGCGTCCGTATCTTTCTGTTATTTACACGGGGTGGGTCAACTGCTCTTGCAACATTGCGACCTACCAATCCCCACTTTTCTGCATGGGATAATGCCTCGCTCAGTATGCGGTGAATGTGCTGCACTGATCTGGGAGAAAGTCCACCTTTGCCATTTATACGACCACTTTCCAGAGCTTCTCTGTAGAATGCCTGAATATGTGAAGGTTGTAGCCTGGTCAGTGTAATCTTGCCCAGCGCTGGGATGACATAGCCCTCTCGGACTTCGGCGTGACTTAGCCCAGCTTCGGCAGCGGCGTCTTGGGCCTTCTTCAACATCTCAGCCGTCATGTCCACACCAATGACATGGCCAGTGGGACCAACAAGTTGCGCAGCGATTAGGCTATCGAAGCCAGCGCCGCATCCCACATCTACAACCCTCTCACCAAGCACGAGTTCACCTAAAGTGAACGGGTTGCCAGTACCCGCGAAGGATTTAACTGCTCCTGCCGGCAGCGCGTCAACCCAATCGTCGGCGTATCCCAGTAGTCTGGCCAGTGGCCGCCCGGTGTGAAAGTGAAAGCCTCTCTCTGGATTTCTGGCGACCTCAGCGTATTCATTGCGTATCTCGCAGCGTAAGGTTTCGACGTCTATTTTTGGTATTGAGGTATCTTTGGCCATGATATTCTCCTTCCACAATCAGGGATCTAAGACATAATAGCAATCTTGCTGGATGGTTGGAGTTGAGAAGGTCACCTAGTGACTCATCTTCTTATGGGGCTTTCCATCACCGGCGCTACAGTGCAGGTACACCGCTTCATCCCCGGGTCGACAAACCTCTGGATAGCATCTAAGGAATCACCTTCGACTAGATACCAAATAGTATGATGCGACCACGCACCCCAGCGCCCTTTGACTGCTACTCCCTGGGCGTTCTTGTCGATCAGGACATCTGCCCCTCCCTCATCCTTGGGGCAAGTCTCTTCCCTGGGCTCGATGGGTTTGCTCAGTCACTCAACCATCGCCTGCGCCATTACTATCGTCTGACGCCGCATTCGAAAACTAAAAGCCCTTGACAAATTGACGAATCGTTACTCTTGCCATTTCCACCGGCGAACGTGCTGCTCCAGAAAGGGGATGCCTGCACAGAAGTAGCATCTTCACCCGGAAACCGGGCGCTCCGCAAAGACTTGGTTTTGAACGCTCACTAGTACCGGAAGGCTGTCTCGAGCAGTCTCGAGCAGTCTGGCTTGTCTCATCCTGAGTCGTCAGGAATGAATGCAGGGCCTGCCTCTAGGCAGGCCCTGCATTTTGATTCGCCTACCGGTGCTCTCCGGCCCTATTCCTACTTACAAATCGTCCTCACTGAATCTGTGCCGAAGAAGTCCCTACCATCGTAGGTCATTCCGGTCAGGGTAGCCTCGGTGTCGCCACACATGATGTCGACCTCCTGAGTGGCGAAGTGCAGGATCATGTCCATGTCGCCATCATAGTCCACGTCCTCCAAACTAGGGTCATCACCCACTCGCCTTGTGGCCTCCATCGACCACCGTTGGCTTTCGCCAAGACGCATCGC
>Ga0209979_1002279_pt1 | contig 18701 bp, 15 predicted proteins | sample AnhtaG_FD_183114 | JGI IMG/M metagenome (GOLD analysis project Ga0209979, IMG submission 183114) | Deep subsurface microbial communities from Anholt, Denmark to uncover new lineages of life (NeLLi) - Anholt_01485 metaG (SPAdes) (version 2) | ecosystem: Environmental > Aquatic > Marine > Oceanic...
TTCTTGACGACAAAAGCCCCAGAAACCGTCATTGCGAATCCGCCGCAGGCGGATGTGGCAATCTCTTGTTGCAGAAACGGTTGTACAATTGAGATCGCCACGCTCCCTTCGGTCGCTCGCGATGACGCAGAACTTATGTCACAGCCTTACAAAGCACCCGAACTACAGACCTTGACAAGTACCATAGATACTTTTTTCTTCCAGGTAGAAGATTCACAGAATCGCAAGAACGCAAAGACCAAGGAGGAGCCAATGCCCCAGATACGATTTTTAGGCCATTCCTGTGTGACCATCACCGAAGGGAAGCACAAGCTGATTATCGACCCCTTCATAACCGGCAATCCGCAGGCAGCAGTCAAGGCAGACGAGATCGATGTCAACTACATTCTGATTACCCATGGCCACGGCGACCACGTCGGCGACGCCATCTCCATTGCCAAGCGCACAGGCGCGATGGTTATTGCCAATTTCGAGTTGGCCAACCTGTGCACCAAAGAAGGGATAGAAATCCACCCGATGCATATCGGCGGCGCCCATGACTTTGACTTCGGGCGAGTGAAACTGACTATCGCCCACCACGGCGGCGGCTACGGCGAGGATGCCTCCCGCTACACCGGCCCCCCGGTCGGATTTCTGGTGACTATCGGCGGCAAGACGATCTACCACCCCGGCGACACCGGTTTGTTTTATGACATGAAGCTGATCGGCGAGATGAACGAGATTGATCTGGCTTTTGTTCCAATAGGGGACAATTTCACTATGGGGATCGACGATGCCGTCAAGGCCGTTGAGTTTCTGAAGCCGAAAAAGGTTGTGCCGTTCCACTACGACACCTTTCCGGTTATCGAAGTGAAGCCGGAAGAGTTTGCTTCCCGCGTCTCCGACGCCGAGGTCATCATTCTGAAACCGGGTCAGACTATCGACCTCTGAAGTTGTTACTGTCGGGTTTCTCATCCGCCGGAGGCGGAGGAACCCCACCTACCATCCTTGTGGCGACACAAGGCCGCCACCTACGCGGGTCCGCACCGCTTGCGCGACAACGTTGGCAGGCTTGTCGTTTTTTTAATTGATTGTCGTATGCGACCGAACTACTCTATTCAGGTAGTGTAAGAAGCTATAAACAGAGAAGTCTGGATGAAAAAGCTGCTGAAGATACTCGTCTGGATTGCGGGCATACTGCTTATCCTGCTGATACTGCTTGCCATCGGCCTCAAACTGTTTTTCCCGGTGGAAAAGGCCAAAGCAATGGCGGTCGAGCGGGGTAGCAGGATGTTGGGGCGGTCCATCGATGTCGAGGATGTTGATGTCTCGCTATGGGGTGGGTTGGGCATTGTGCTGAAGGATGTCACTATTGGCAACCCGGTGGACATGGAAGTGGGCGACCTTCTGACCGCCGAGGCCGTCGACCTAAAGCTGCAGATACTGCCGCTGCTTTCCGGCAAGTACCGTGTTGACAAGTTAGTTATTGACAACCCCCGTATTGTGATGTTCAAGAGCGCCGGTGGCGCCAACAACTATACCTTCACTTTCCCTGAAAAGACGGCACCCCGGGTACCAACGGATCAACTGACACCGGAGACAAAGGCAGCCGCTGCTGCCGTCAGCTTTGAGCAGTTTGAAATCAACGGGGGCAGCCTTGACTATATCGATGACAGCTCTCAAATACGTTTCCACCTGAAAGGACTGGACCTGTCCACGGCGCTGAATAACCCTCGGCAAGGCTTCTACCAATCCTCCGGCAAGGTTACGGTCGACAGCCTGCTGATCGTAACAGAGAAGCCGCTTCCTTCTCTCTCGATTGACCTTCGCTACCAAGCGGACTACGACGTTGCCGGATGTCGTCTCTCGCTGAAGGAAGCAGAACTGGCCGTCAACAAGTTGGTCTTTTCTATGACGGCAGAACTGGCCCACGGCGGCGGATCTTTCAAAGCTCGTGCGGGCATTAAGTCAAAGACGATCTCTGTTAAGGATCTATTCTCCCTGCTTCCTGCGGATCAGCTTGCCGAGCTTGCAGACTTCTCTGTCAACGGTGATTTCTCCCTTGATGTAGACCTTGAGTACGACGACGGTAGGAAAGAGCCGGTTTCATATGCCGGCACGGCCACTATCAGTGACATGACCATGTCCAAAAAGGACCTCGCCGGCGAGCTACGACTTCGACAAGCTCTGGTTGATTTCAAGCCTGATAACGTGCGCATGAACATCGAGGAGGGCACTTTCGACGGCCAGCCTCTCAAAGGGCACTTAGTCGTGGACAACTTCGACGACCCCCTCGTGAACGGGGCGCTGAGCGGGAGGTGTGACCTCGCTTACATTAAACCTTTCCTTCCCGCAGAGGGCAAACATGAGCTCGCAGGCGAAATGGACTTTGACGTCAAAGTGTCGGGTCGCGCAAAAGATGCCAAGAACATGAGTTTTTCCGGTTCCTTGCTGATACCGGAAGGAAGTTACAATTCAGAGCTGGTGCCGGAGCCTATCGAGTCGTTTTCGCTGGACGTTTATTTCGACAACAAGGTTACCCGCATCAACAAGCTCTCAGGCAAAATGCCATCCGGACACATGGACTTCTCCGGGCGTATCACCAACCTTGTGCCGTATTTGATGGCGGACACTTCGCAGGCAAAAAAGATCGCGCTGTTGGTTGACGGTCACGTGGACGGCCAATTTGATCTGGCCTTGTTTAGCTCCTTTCTCCCGCCTGCCGGCAATCCGGAATTGAAAGGGATAATCGCCCTCAATCTGGATATGACCGGCGACGCCGCCGACATCACTACCCTTAAGCCCCGGGGAAAACTTTCAATTACCAACGCTTCTTTCACCGATAATCTGCTGCCGGAATCGATTCAATCCATTGAAGCCGCCATGCAGGTCGGGCCGGACACAATAATAATAGACGATATGACGGTCCAGTTTGAATCAAGTGACGTTTCATTTTCCGGTAAGCTGATCCACCCGTTCCCCTATCTTTTGCCGATAGAATCGGTTTCTCGAAGCAAAGCAAAAAAGCCCCGGTTCCTCTTCGAGTTCAACTCGCACCGGTTTGACATCGACCGGCTGTTCCCCGAAGCTGTCCCCGGCTCAGGCACCAATCGGGCTGCCCTGCCGGCCGATTCCGTTCCGCCAATTATTTTGCCCGACATCGATGGAGAGGGCACCTTTCAAATCGATACGGTCGTCTACAGCCGGGTCGAGTTCACGCACCTGACAGGGAAGGTGCGAATCCGGGACCGTAAGATTGACTGCTACGATGTTAAGGGCAAGGTGTATTCAGGTGACATTGGCGGCAGCACCACCATTGACTTGAGTGATTTTGACAACCCTCGCTACAAAGGCGAGTTTAAGGCGACACAGATCGAGGCGGATGATTTTGTGACGCGCTTTTCGAAGTTCGGCGGCCATTTGTTCGGCAAGACCAATTTCAGCGGAAGCTACGAAGCCAGAGGATGGGAACCGGATGAATTTCTCAATTCGTTGACCATGAACGGCAAAGCCGACATGCACGACGGGAAAATGGTTACCTCTGGATTGCTCCATTCCGCAATTGCGGGACTGGCGAAACAGGCAGGTCAGTCGTTTGAACGTGAGCAGCCGCTCAAGGGGCTTAGCACCAACATTGTCGTTCGGGACGGAAAGGTCAGCCTTGACAAGCTTAAGACAAAAGTCGGTAATGTCGGTGATCTGGAACTGGGCGGGTTTTACGCCTTCAACGACGAAATTGGATACAAGGGCTCCCTGCTGCTATCCAAGGAGTGGACGGCGCAGTTGATGTCGCAGGGAGGTCTGCTAGGCGGGCTGGCCGGTTTGTTTACCAACGGGAGTGTTGAGCGCATCAAGCTTCCTCTCGCCATTGGCGGGACTATCGACAAACCTGCCGTCAACATTGACTACTCGGCGTTGTCGAAAAATGCTCAGGATAACCTCACCAAAGATGCCGGTGATTTCCTGAAGGACCTTTTCAAGAAGAAGGATAAGAAGTAGCTGAAACACTGAGGGAGCGTTGGAAAACGCCACATGAGGACAGAAGCTTGTTCCTTTGAGAATCCACTCAATCCCAAAAGACGACGCACACACAAGTCTCTTGCCAGGGTGCTGTAGACATGCGATGGCGTAACCTTGTTGCCGTCGGATTGGTCGGCGTCATCATCGCACCGACTGCATTGTCCCAGAGTCACGCACATGAGCACAAGGTCGTTCCTCTGCACATTCCTAAGATTGTCTACACTATTAAGGCCGACGTCGTGCCGGAATCGTTGCTGGTGAGGGGACAGATGGAACTGGAGTATCGCAACTTCTCCAAAGACACCCTCTCGGAAATATATTTCCGCCTGGACCTGAATGCCTACCAGCCAAACGGCTCCTGTCGGATAGATTCAATGCTCTATTATGGGGCTCCGCTGACCGGGGACGAAATCAGCGTTGATAACGCCATTATGAAGATTTCGCTGCCGAGTAAACTCGCCCCTGAGGCAACCGGTTTCTTTTTGATCACGTTTGAATCCAGGGTGGCACCGCTACATGCATACTCATCAAATGAAAGTCACGACAAGGGCCACTACGTGGCCTTTTATCGCTGGTATCCACGCGTCTGCCCTTACAAAGACGGCCGTTGGTACATCGATCAACATGTTGGCTGTGACCAAAGCCCCGGCGAATATGCGCGTTACAACGTCGCTCTTCAGATCGATTCAGCATACTCGATTGCACATCCCGGTGAGCTTTTGAATGAAAAAGAGCACTACGGCCTCTTGCCGAAAGGGGTCGGCGACACCGTTTATATCGACCTAGTCAACAAGCACAGCTTTGCCTTTGGCGGTGTCAGGTATCATCCGGAGTTCCCCTCCGGCTACAAGCGGTATTTCGTGCGGGCGCGAAACGCAACCGATTTTTCATTCGTTGTTGCCCCGCAGTTCATCAGAGACCGAACTTATCGGGACAGCCTGATAATTGAAGTCTGCTATGGCAAGGAGGTGCAAAAGGTCTGGGCAGGATTTGCAGCGCGCTCGGCTCTCGGTCTCATCAGACAGTATGAAAAATGGCTGGGGAAATTTCCTCACAACAACCTGACGGTTGTAGCGGGCGAACCTTTTGATGACAATCACGGCTTAAATCAGTTCGTTGTTATTCCCGCCAACATCAAGGATACCACCTTGCTCTATACCGTGTTGGCTGTTGAATTGGCAAACTGCTGGCTCTCGCCAGTATTGCCCGACAGCAGTGGCGCTGGGCAGTGGTTTGACGAAGGGTTGGCTTATTACGTCGCTATCAGAGCATTGTACGACAGCTTTGGCGCCGAAGGCTACGAGATGATAAGAGAACACAGAAAGCTCATCTCCCGACGATCCAGCGAGAATGAATGGTCACGAAAATTTGTGGCAAGAGTCTTCCATGAGCTTCCTTCGCAAATACATGCCCTGAGATTCCTGGTCGGTGATCAGACTCTTTCGAAAGCATTACATGAATACATCCGGCGGTTCAGGTATGAGTTTCCCGTTGTCCGAGACTTCTTCGATATAGTGGAGGAAACCAGGGGTCCTAGTTCAGGTGTCAACTCTGGCGAATGTTTCTCAGGGGACGATGTCTTCGACCTTGGCATCTCAAAGGTGAAAACGGATCGTACCGAAAGGGGATATGGGATATCTTACGAAGTGAAGAATTTCGGCTCCACTGTTATGCCGGTTGAAATCGGCTATGTGATCAGCGCAACGGACACCATCTACGACACGCTTCAATACAGCCGACTTCCCAGCCCCGGTGGGTCCTCTGTCTTTAGAAAGACTATTGCCCGGCGGCCAAAAGCAGTAGCGCTGGATCCTAACCACTACCTGCCGGATATCAACCGCAGCAACAACTACTCGTTCACCCTGCCGGTGCGTTTCAGGTACCACCCGCCGGAAACGTTGTTTCCTTCATTTGATGGTCCACGGTGAGCGATGGTGTTGTCATTATGTACCATATCAAGCTGCATTCTGAATAGCGATTTTCGTGGTGTCGAAAGAGCTGTCATGCGGTGTGAGGTTGTCCCATAAGGTTTATATGTACCGTTCAGGACACATGGGAAGTCATGGTGAGCGGAGTCGAACCATGATTAAGTCCTTGCCACACAGTCGTCACCCTTCGACTCCGCTCAGGATGACGATCTTCGTTGCCATGAGCAACATGCTTTTGAGACAGCCTCGGGTCGCATGACAGCACCTCAAAAATGGTTACCTCTTGGAACGAACCTTGGCATTAAGCTCTGTTTTCTGGCAATTGGTCTCGCTCTGTTTTTGTTTTCATCCCTTTCTGCGGATAATGGCAGGATACTGACCGAACGGGCACAACGCGCCATCGAGAACTCCCCTCCCGACATCCACCACAAGTTGTGGCTGTATCTGAGTGAAAATGCTGTCGACTCTCTTCCCGCTCCGCTTACCGAGAAGGCACGCGCTCGACGGGCAAGAGTTGATCCGGCTACGCTGCTTGTCGATGCTCACGACTACCCGATTTCGCAAGACGCTCTGATACAGATCCGAAACACCGGCGTCCATGTCAGGCGCGCGTCAAAATGGCTGCGGGCGGTCTCAGTCGAAGCTGACTCAGAGCAGCTTGAGAGATTAAAATCTCTTTTATTTATAGAGCGAATTGACCTCGTTAAGGTCTTGGTTGCACCTTCCTTTCCCGAAGTTCGACAGCTTCAGCCAAAAGATTTCCCGACCAAAACAACGGCTCGCCTTTGGCGAGCCTACGGTCTGACGGAGTTTCAAAATCTGTTCATAAATGCCGTGAAACTGCATCAGGCGGGACTGAGCGGCAAAGGGGTGATGATTGCCCTTTTTGACACCGGCTTTGATATCAATCACCGCGCCTTTGACTCGGCTCATATCGTAGCCACTTATGACCTTATAAATAATGACACCACCGTCGACGAAGTTGAGTGCCCGGAAGATATCACTGGCAACCATCAGAATTATCACGGCACACTCATCTTTGGAGTAATTGGCGGTAACGTGATGGATACTCTGATCGGCGTGGCTCCGGGAGCTGACTTCGTTCTGGCGAAGACCGAGATTACCTGCGACACCACCGAGATAAAGATTGAGGAAGACAACTGGATCGCCGCCGCAGAGTGGGCTGACTCTATCGGTGCCGATATTATCAGCTCTTCGGTCGGTTATACTGAGTTCACCGATAACGGCAGCTACACTTTTGAGGACCTTGACGGCAATACAGCGTTAATAACAATTGCCGCGGACATCGCCGCTTCAAAGAATATACTTGTCGTCAACGCCGCCGGTAATCGGCGGAACAAACCCTGGGATCATATTGTGACCCCGGCCGATGGCGACTCCGTACTGGCGGTCGGTGCTGTACGTGCAGATTCAACTTTAGCTCCGTTTTCCTCCCCTGGTCCCACGGCCGACGGACGTATCAAGCCTGACATTGTAACTCTCGGGGTCGGCGTTTCCACCGCTGTACCCGCCGGTGGTTATGCCGCCGCATCAGGCACCTCGTTATCCACGCCGCTGGTAGCGGGCGGGGCGGCGCTGGCGCTGGAGCATGACAGCACCCTGACCGCCGCCGAACTGCGTGATCTGATTCGCCAAAGCGGAGACAGAAGTTCGCTTCCCGACAACGACTTCGGCTGGGGTCTTTATGATGCTACCCGCGCGGCTGACATCATAAAGATTGACCAAACAGAACCAATTCAGGTGCTGGTCAACGAGTTTCTTTCCGTGCCGATCACAACTTCCGGGCGCTCCGATGTAATTCCCCTCTTGAGCGACTTTGATCTCCCCTCTTCCACGGTATTCATCGACCACGGTGATGGGACCGGTCTTCTGGAACTGTCTGGGTCCGAGCAGAACCCATCCATCGTGCGCTTTGGTCTGATCGCCGATGTCGGCTATTTCGCCGACACCACCTATCTTCTGGTGGAGACGTACACTACGTCAGGCCGGTCAATAGCTGCCGCTCCCAACCCATTTGCCAATTCAGTCAGGATTATTGTCGCTCCCAGCGCGGGCAGGCTGGTCTCTATTTCAATCTTTAATGCCGCCGGGGAAAAGGTGTGGGAGAAAGTCAACAGTTTTGATCCTTCTGCCGATGTAATTAATACCTGGAACGGCCGCAACCGTGAGGGGAGGGTTGTGGCTGCCGGAGTGTACTTGGTCTATGTGAAGACGGACCGGCACACTTCTATGTTGAAGGTGTTGAAAACGGATTGAACTAAAGCAGGAATGGGGGGCACCGACTTGCCGGTCGGGTGTGCGCTGATCGCAGGACCGACCTCGAAATAGACCGGTTGAGGCAAGCGTGTGGGACTGTTAGTCGTGAAACAAGGCCTAAAGACAGCTCTGGTTGAACAGAATAGGTATCATGCCCGCCTGATGGCCGGAGAACTGTTGGATAAGTACCCTTCCAGTTCAATTTCTGTTTTCAGTTGTGGGCAAACTGCGCTGAGCGAGCTGCGCCGGAACGCATTTGATATCGCCGTCATAGGGCTTGATCTTCCGGATGTAGACGGGTTGGGGTTTGTTCAGCTCATTCGCAAGGAAAACCACCACCTGCCAATTGTAGCCATTGGAGACACCCCATCGGAGCAGGCGGCTGCCGAGGCTGCCGAAGCCGGGGCTGACGAATACCTGGCCAAGGATGGCTTCTTCCATGTGGCTCTTCCCGACGTAATAGGCAAGTTGTTCTCCCGGCTCTCATCAGATACAAAGAAGCGCAGCTCGGCTCGGAAGCTGAAACAAAAAGAGCAAGCTGCCCTCATCAGGGTTACCGCCGGCACCTTGTATCACGAAGTGAACAATCCCTTGATGACAATCCTTGGTATGACCGAGTTGATTTTGAACAATGGCTATGAGTGTGACCGGGAAGTAGCCAAAAAACTGAGAATTATCCGAAGATCCGCGCAAAGGATTCAATCCGCTTTGACAAGACTGTCAACCATTTCCCAACCAATCATCAAAGAAACCCTTTTGGGAAAACTGATTGACCCAAAAAAATCCCGAGCCTCGGCAAAATCCGGAGTCTGAGCTGCCTTTTCTATCGAATAACAGTTGACAAGCGCCGACCAGCCTCTATTTTTGAGCCTTGTTTAATTTAGGCACAGTTGTATGAATTCAATGACAGGGTTCGGCAAGGCCGAGACTCACACCAAGGCCGGTGACTTTACTGTTGAGATTTCAAGTGTCAACAGCCGTTTTTTGGAAGTTTCAGCCCGACTGCCCCGGCAGTTTTCTCTGCTGGAACACAGGTTGCGGGAGCTGGTAAACAGCAGGCTCAACAGAGGGAAAGTGACTGTCTTCGTCGGGTTTGAACAACCCGAGAACGCTCCCGGTAAATACCAGCTAAGCGAAAATGCCGTAAGGGCTTACCATCAGCAGTTGGTGGCTATCAAGAAGACCTTGAAACTAAGCGGTGAAATCGGTTTGAGTGATCTGCTGGCGCTGCCGGATATCGTGCAACCGGAGGAAGCCACTGCCGATGACGACCTCATCTGGTCGGGTTTGAGAAAAGCGGCCGATAAGGCGCTGGGTGATCTGGTCAGGATGCGACGGCGCGAGGGGACGGCAATGGCGCAGGATATGAAACAGCGCCTGAATGTGATCGCCGGGCTGATCAAAGAAATTATCGCCGATTCTTCCCTCGTCGTCGAAAAGTACCGCCAGAGGCTTACTTCCCGCATCGGCGAACTCGTGGAGCCTTCTGCGTATGACCCAGGTCGATTGGAGCAGGAGATTGCTGTTTTTGCCGAAAAGAGCGACATTTCCGAAGAGTGCACGCGCCTTTCGAGTCACCTGAGCCAGTACAAACGCAGCCTTGGTGTAGGAGAGCCGGTTGGGAAACGGCTTAACTTCATTCTCCAGGAAATAAACCGAGAGGTCAACACCATCGCCTCCAAATGCCCGGAGACAAAAATCACCACGGCTGTGATTGCTCTCAAAGAGGAGATAGAAAAACTGCGCGAACTGGTGCAAAACGTCGAGTAGCCATCGGCAGCACAAGAGAAAAATGAAGCGTACCAAACCAGGCAAAATAGTGATTATATCCTCTCCCTCGGGTGGGGGAAAGACCTCTATCTGCCGTCGGCTACTCAGCCCCGCTCGAAAGCAGCAGGGATGGCGGTTCTCAGTTTCCTACACTACGCGTGAAAAGCGACGCGGTGAGAAGGATGGCCGGGCATACTATTTTGTCAGCGATCAGGAATTTGGCCGCCTCGCCCAATCCGGATTTTTCGCTGAGCACTGCCATGTTCATCTGTATCACTACGGCACGCCGCGCCGTCCGCTTGAGCAGGTCTTAAAACAGGGAGGCGTGATGGTGCTCGACGTGGACGTTCAGGGCGCCGTCAAGCTGAGGGAAGTCTACCCCGAGGCGATAACGATTTTTGTTCTGCCCCCGTCGGTGGCGGCGCTACGGAGACGTCTGAAAAGAAGAGGAACCGAGTCAAAGGAGCAGCTCAAAGTCCGTTTCCAAAACGCCCGGCGCGAAATGAAGCTTTTTCGCAAATTCGAATATATCGTTATCAATGACGATCTCAATATCGCAGTCAGGCAGGTACTGAGCATCATTGACGGTCACCCCTGCCGAACAGAAAATCTGAATAAGGAACAAATAGCGACAATTACCGGTTAACTTATTGGCGTGCATAGGAGAATTATATGAAAAAACTGCTCCTCGAAGAACTCGAAAAGTTACATCTCAACCGCTATGAGGCGGTTATCGTGGCAGCGCAGCATGCCCGACACCTTAACACACAGCGGCTTCGGAAGCTCGAGAAAATGGAAGAGGATCCCGAGGTTTATATCGATTCCCGCAAAATTACCATGGTCGCCCTCAAAGATCTTTTGGAGGGCAGGGTAAAGTTTACTCGCTCAGATTCGATGTAAATACATAAATCTGCGATCAACCGAAACAGACTGAGGATAGTGCATGGCCGACAACTTAGTTATCGTCGAGTCGCCGACGAAGTGCAAAACACTTACCCGCTATCTGGGCAAGGACTACCACATCATGGCCACCGTTGGGCATATCCGCGATTTGCCCAGGTCGCGGTTAGGAGTCGACGTCGAAAACGACTTTGAACCTGAGTATGAGATCATCGAAGGCAAAGAAAAAGTTATCTCCCAGCTCAAAAAAGCAGCCAAGAAAGTCAAGACCGTCTATCTTGCCCCGGACCCGGACCGCGAGGGCGAAGCTATTGCCTGGCATGTTGCCAACAGCCTCAAGAAAGGAACCAAGGCCGACTTTCTCCGGGTAGCCTTTAATGAGATTACCAAACCGGCGGTGGTTAAGGCCATCAAACAACCCCGCGAAATCGACATGAATCTGGTCAACGCCCAGCAGGCTCGACGGGTGCTGGACCGCATCGTCGGTTATACCGTTTCTCCGTTTTTGTGGAAGACAGTCCTCCCCAAGCTCTCGGCGGGAAGGGTACAGTCGGTGGCGCTCCGCCTGGTCTGTGAACGAGAAGCGGGAATCAAGGCCTTTGTCCCTCAGGAATACTGGCAGATCGCGGCTGTTCTTAAAACTGAAAAAGAGGAGCAGTTCTCGGCACGTCTGTACAAAATCGACGGCAAAACCGTAGTCAAGCCGACTGACGTCAAGGGCAAAAAGGTCGCCATAACCTCAAAAAAGGAAGCCGACGGCTACCTGGCGGAGCTTGGGAAAGCCGACTGGGTCGTATCGAGTGTCAAGAAATCTGAAAAGGTCAGGAATCCGTCGGCCCCGTTTATTACTTCCACCCTGCAACAGGAAGCGGCCAAGGTGTACGGCTTCAGTCCGAAACAGACGATGGCGATCGCTCAGCAACTGTACGAGGGGATTGAAATCGACAAGAAGGGCCTCACCGGCCTGATTACATACATGCGCACCGACTCTACGCGGATATCAAACGAGGCGCTGAAGGCTGTGCGTACTTTCATCAAGACCCAGTACGGCGGCGCCTACCTGCCGTCGAGCCCGGTAATATATACCAAGAAAAAAGGGGCTCAGGATGCTCACGAGGCGATTCGTCCGACATACACGGATCTCCTCCCCGAAAAAGTGCGAAAGCGCCTTACGCCCCAGCAGTTTAAGCTGTACTCGTTGATATGGAATCGGTTTGTGGCGTCTCAGATGAAAGCAGCGCGATTTGATGTCGAGACCGTTGACATTGCCACCGACCGGTTCCTTTTCAGAGCTACCGAGCAAAGACTCAAGTTCGACGGCTTTTTGAAAGTCTACCACGAGGAAAAGGAACCGGACGAAAACGGCAACGGTGAAAACGGCGCCCAGGCCTTGCCCCGGCTGCAGGCCAAACAGCCGCTTGGCTTGGTTGAATTAAAGCCGACCCAGTTGTTTACCAAACCGCCGGTACGCTATTCTGAAGCAATGCTGGTCAGGCGTCTGGAGGCCGACGGTATCGGGCGGCCATCGACTTACGCCACCATTATATCCACGTTGAAAGAACGGAAGTACGTTGAGCTGGAGCAGCGAAAACTCTTGCCGACGGAACTGGGGATCGCCGTGAACAATATCTTAGTCGAGCACCTGCCCAAAGTGTTCAATGTCAAGTTCACAGCCAACATGGAAAAGCAGCTCGACCTGGTGGAGGAAGGGACGGACGATTGGGTGAAGGTCGTCAACGACTTTTACAAGCCGTTCATGCAGACTATTGGCAAGCTTAAGGGCAAAGAAAGAGCGATAAAAGCGTCGCTGACACAGACCACCGATGTCAAGTGCCCCAACTGCGGTTCACCCATGGTCATCAAATGGGGGCGCAATGGTCGGTTCCTCGCCTGTTCGGCCTACCCGGAGTGCAAAACGACCAGACCACTTCCGGAAGAGGAAGCCAAAAACCGCACTGACGAAAAGTGCGACAAGTGTGGTTCCCCGATGGTTATAAAGACAGGACGGTTTGGCCGCTTTATGGCCTGTTCAAACTATCCAACCTGCAAGAACGCCAAGCCGATAACACTGGGCATAACGTGTCCCAATGAAGGTTGTGGCGGTGAGATTGTCGAGAGAAAATCCAAAGGGGGGCGCACCTTCTACGGCTGTTCCAGCTACCCCAAGTGCGATTTTGCCTCATGGGATTTACCGGTCAAAACCGCCTGCCCGATTTGCGGACATGCCTTCATGATTCTCAAGGTGTCCAAAGCCAAAGGCGAGTACCTGAGTTGTCCCAAATGCAGGCACCGGATGGCTCCGCAGGCCGCAGAGTCGAAAGCCCCGGCCTGAGGATTGCAGGCTCTTGCATTCAGCATGAGTAGCACAAATCACGACCACCCCTCACGGGGAGAGGTGGCTGTTTCACTGTCCGTCGTCTTCTTGGCAGGTTCAGCGTTTTTCATTACCTACGGGCAAGGTGCAGGGGGATCGCCGTTAAAAAACAGGTAGTCGACCAGGTAGGTCAGGACAGCCACATTGAGGCTCATGTCGTAGTTAGCATCACCACGAATAGTGAGGGTTTGTCTCTTATCGAGAGGCATCATCAGACAACCCACAACGACCATTCTTTTCATGGTCATTGACTATTTCTTCCCCAGCTCCTTTTTGACAGCCGCAATCAGGTCTCCCGTCTGGATAATCCTGCGGACAAACTCGGGGTAAGGTGCGAAGCTCGTTTCGCCACCGGGGTGTGTTATTATTCCCTGCTCAACATTGACTGCGATGTCATCGCCATCGTTCACCTTATCCACGATATCGGCTGCAACCAGCAGCAGCCCATGATTTATGGCATGGCGAAAGAAGGCTCTCCCAAAGCTCTTGGCCACGATACAACTAATACCGGCCGCCTTTAGCGCCAGGGCTGCCGGTGTTGGCGCCGGGCCGCAGCCGAAATGGGAACCGGCCACCAGCGCCCTGCCTCTCTTTATCTTCGCCGGGAAGCCGCTGTCATACCCTTCCAGAACATGCTTGGTCAACTTGGCAGCGTCGGTGACAGTTTGATACTGCTCGGGAAGTATCTGCGCAGTGTCAACATTGTCACCCAGTTTGAAAAGCTTGCCTGTTATTACTTTCATATTTCCTATTGTGTCATTCGGCTATGATACCCGGCAAACAGGTCTGCTTTTCCGTTGAGTTGCGTCTGTTTGGCTGGGGGTATCGGTTGCTGTCTCTGTCAGTTCCCTTACGAAGGGATGGCTCGCCTGCCAGCCGGTTTTGCCGGTCTGACGAAATCGTTCCAGGCGGCGGATGGTTATCTCGGCAAAGACGGGATCAATGTCAAAGGTGACGCAGCGCCGTCCGGTTCTCTCGCAGGCAAGCAGGGTTGTCCCGGCGTGCGAAAAAAAATCAGCGACAATGTCGCCTTTGTTGGAAGAAGCAAGAATGATACGCTCAATGGCTTTCAGCGGCTTCTGGCCGTAGCAGCCGTTTACGTTCTCTTCCATGCGATAGAAGACCTGTTGAATATCAACCCAGACATTTCCGGGACGAATGGTTTCGGACTTACTACGCTGCAGATTCTCGGTAAGGGTTCCCTTGACTTCCTTGTAGTAGCCGCGGAGGATCTTCGGAATGTCCGTGTACCGGACACTGAAACGGGGATTTCCTTTTGTGTAGTACAACAGTTCCTGCCGGACGGCCATCCAGTTTTTCTGGGTACCGTAGCCGCGTTGGTTGCGCACAGTGACGAAGCTGCGAGAGGTGAAGTTCGTATTGGCCATCATTGTCATAAACTGCGGCAGCGGCTGAAAATGGTCGTTCTGATCGGCGCCCAGCCAGACATAAAGGGCACTGTCACTGGCAAGTATGCGATAGCAGTTGTCGATCCAGTTGCGGCACCAGGCAACGAACTGTTCCACCGACCGTTTTTCGAACATGACCAGATTGTAGGGCGGGTCCTGCACGGCAAGGCGAGCCTTACTTTCCCCCAAGATGCGCTGGACGAAGGACAAATCAGTCGCATCTCCGCAGCCGACGACATGTCCTGCGACGGCGTCCCGCCAAACCTCACGCGGTTTCAGACGGCAGTGTGGAAGAATTCTGCGGCGGATGGCACCGGCGTTGATATCGAGCCTTGGCAGGGTAGCACTTCGCATTATGTGTGAAATAAATGGGACTTGTCCCCCCCCTTCAACAAAAACAATGACTCCCGTATGCTTGGTCCTTCGAGTTTTCACGCGACGCGTGAAATGTCAGAAGTCAGGGCTTCTAACCTACATGGCTGACCCGCGAGCTTTGCGGTAAACCCACCGCAAGCGGTGGGCCACCCGCCGGCTGCCTGAGTTATGTTTTGTGGGCGGCCGATGTCCACATCGGCCCCATCTTCTACTTCCCCCTTTAGCTGTTGACCCATGGCACAGGCCATGCTTTATTACCCTCCAATGTCAACCTCGTAAGTCAGGATAGATAAATGTCAACACCCACCCCGACAGCCGCGGAACCTGCGGTCAGCGCTCAGAAAGAAGGACTATTAACCCAGTTGACCTCCCTTCCCCGGCCTTTCTGGATGGTCAACATCATGGAGATGTTCGAACGCCTCGCGTACTATGGCGTCCGAGTCGTTATCCCGATTTACATCGCCCAGGCTGATGAAGTGGGAGGACTTCATTTCACACAGATCGATAAGGGTATCATATTTCTCTGGTGGGCGGTGGTGCAGTCGTTAACGCCGATGTTCTCCGGTGGATTCGCTGACCGCTACGGTTTCAAGAAGACTATCGCTTTCTCAATCGCAATCAAGGTCATCGGCTACCTTCTGATGGCCACCCAGCGGGAGTTCTGGCCCTTTCTTTTCGGCTGCTGCGTGCTGGCCTTTGGCACGGCGATATTCAAGCCGGGAGTACAGGGGACTATGTGCCGAGTTCTCTCCAAGAAAACCTCCTCGGTGGGCTGGGGGACATTTTACATGCTGGTGAATGTCGGCGGCTTTCTGGGACCGCCGCTGGCCCACTTCCTCTATGGCATATCGTGGCCGGCGGTCTTTTACGGATGCGCCGTTATCGTCTCTCTCAACTTCCTGATGCTGTTTACTTACAAGGAAGTCTCGGCGGGGGGCAAACAGTCGGGGGGGCCGCTGCACATCTTGAAAATTACCGCCAGGAATTTCATGAACCTGCGTCTGGTCGTCTTCATTGCCATTATGTCGGGCTTCTGGCTGATGTTCATGCAGCTTTTCGATATACTGCCCAACTTCATCGTCGACTGGGTTGACAGCTCCAAACTGGTTGCCGACTTGCACCTTCCGGAATTCATGCTGCAACTCAACTCGACGCGTGGCCCGCAGCTCGCACAGGAATGGATGATTAACTTCAACCCGGGGCTGATAATCATCGCCGTGGTGTTTATCTCCTGGATGGTGGCTCGCCTGAGGCGGGTACACTCTATTTGTCTCGGGATCACGATTGCCTCGGCAGGGCTGGTGCTGGCAGGATTTACCACCTCCGGGTATTTTTGCCTGTTGGGAATTTTGGTCTTCTCCGTGGGTGAGATGTTATCCTCGCCCAAGATGAACGAGTACCTTGGCGTTATCGCGCCGGAAGGTCAGAAGGGGTTGTACATGGGGTATGCCAATGTACCTGTCGCGGTCGGGTGGGGTTATGGCTCGCTGCTGGGGGGACAAGTCTACGATCGGATGGGGGACAAGGCCAACCTGGCGCTGGACTACCTGGCCAACAACTTCAGCATCGTCGATATCCCACGCCCCGAAGCGATGAACAAGCTGATGGAAGTGACCGGCATGAACGCCATCGACGCCACCAATATGCTCTGGTCAATCTATCATCCCTACAAGCTCTGGTACCAGTTTGCCATCATCGGTTTGATCTCAGCGGTGGGGATGTTATTATATTCCCTGTGGGTTAAGAGGTCCAAGAGTATGAATGGGTAGGGTCAACCCACCGCAAGCGGTGGGGTACCCGCAGTGAGCACAACAAAAATGTCATTCCTGATAAACTCTGGTACCAGTAATGTAGGTCGAAACCCCTGCGGTTTCGACAATTGTTTTCACTAATATGCGAAATGACCTTGACGATAAAGGAGATTAACGATGCGATTTGAGAACATCATTGACGCTATCGGCCGAACGCCATTGGTGAAGATTAATCGCCTGGCGGTTTCCGGCTCGGCCACGATCTACGCCAAGCTGGAGAGCTTCAACCCTTGCAGTTCGGTCAAAGATCGTATCGGAGCGGCCATGATCGAGGCGGCTGAGCGAGACGGTTCGTTGAAGCCGGGAATGACTATTGTGGAGCCAACTTCCGGAAACACTGGGATCGCTCTGGCAATGGTAGCTGCTGCCAGGGGATATAAGTGCCTGTTTACCATGCCCGAGACGATGAGTCTTGAGCGACGGGCGTTGCTGAAGTTTTTTGGCGCCGAAATTGTCCTGACTCCAGGACCTGAGGGGATGAAAGGAGCGGTGGCAAAAGCTGAGGAGCTGTCCCAGGCTGAGGACTATTTTCAACCGCAACAGTTCAATAATCCGGCTAATCTGGAAATCCACCGCAAGACCACAGCCAGGGAGATTATCGAGGACTTGGCAGATCTGCACCTGGATGCTTTCGTAGCGGGAGTCGGCACCGGCGGGACGATCAGTGGCGCCGGGGAAGTTCTCAAGAAGAAGTACGGCTGCAAGAACTATGCCGTCGAGCCGGAGGCGTCGCCGGTGCTGTCGGGCGGTGACCCTGGACCCCATCCGATTCAGGGGATCGGAGCAGGATTCGTACCGAAAATATACAATCCGGGTGTCGTTGACGAAATAATTCGCGTCAAGAACGAAGACGCCTTTGTGACTGCCAGGCTGCTTGCCCGATCGGAAGGAATGCTGGTGGGGACCTCGTCGGGTGCCGTGGCGTGGGCGGCGCTGCAGGTAGCGGCCAAGATGAGTCCAGACAAGATCGTGGTGGCGGTTTTGCCGGATACCGGCGAACGATACCTGTCAACTCCGTTATTTACCGAGGAATGATTGCTTGGCGTTAGCATTTTTGTATCTTGAAAGTAATGGCAGCCATTATTGAGGACATCAAGGCGATTTACCGCAATGACCCGGCGGCAAGAAATATAGAATTCTTGCTGTATCCCGGGTTTCTCGCCATTACTTTCCACCGGGTAAATCATCTTATCTGGAATCTTGGTGTTCCCTTCATACCTCGCCTGCTGTCTGAAATCGTCCGCTTTCTGACGGGTTTAGAGATTCATCCCGGGGCGAAGATCGGAGAGGGCTTTTTTGTGGATCATGGCGCCGGTCTGGTAATTGGCGAGACTACCGAGATTGGAGACAACTGCGTCCTGTTTCACAATGTGACCCTCGGGGGCACCGGCAAGCATAAGGGCAAGCGTCACCCAACACTGGGCAACAATGTCCTGGTCGGCACCGGAGCCATTCTGCTGGGACCGATCAGAGTCGGCAACAACGTGAAAATCGGCGCCAACAGTTTTGTGGTGATGCGTGATATTCCGTCAGACTGCACCGTCGCCGGCACGCCGGCCAGGATCACCAAACGGGACGGCATTCCTTGCGACGAGGGACTTCCGAAAACGATCTTGAGCCTTCAGACCCAGCAGTAGGGTTTACCAGAGCAGCCTTTTTTCATTGGAACGACATTTATCTCAAGTAGGGCAGAATGGTAGGTCGGGTTCCAACTCCGCCAAAGGCGGACGGGGAGAAACCCGACAATGTCTTCTTAAAAAAGCAGTTGAGTTTTCACTTACAAATCGTAATCTTAAAACCAGACCGGCAGAGTTTTTGAAGACCGCTACCAAGCTTAGGCAACCGGCGGCTGAATGAA
>Ga0209979_1002282_pt1 | contig 18696 bp, 14 predicted proteins | sample AnhtaG_FD_183114 | JGI IMG/M metagenome (GOLD analysis project Ga0209979, IMG submission 183114) | Deep subsurface microbial communities from Anholt, Denmark to uncover new lineages of life (NeLLi) - Anholt_01485 metaG (SPAdes) (version 2) | ecosystem: Environmental > Aquatic > Marine > Oceanic...
ACGGGTGAAGTCATAGCAGCATCCCTGTTTGTCGCTGTCCTGCCAGCGAGCGCATATCCTTTTGTATATGCTTATGATAATATGAAAATGCCAAACTGGATAGATGCTCATGTGCGAGCTTATACCTATTTTGGAGGAGTCCCAAAGATTACCATCCCTGACAACACCAAAACTGCTGTTATCAAATCCGACCTGGTAGACCCGGTCTTAAACAAGAGCTATCACGAGATGGCCAGGCATTATAGGACGACCATCATACCTGCCAGGGCAGGAAAACCTAAAGATAAGGCTGCTGATGAAAACATGGTAGGGAATGTTTCACGGAGAATAATTGCCGCCCTGAGAAACAGGCAATTTTTTAGCCTCTATGAAATCAACCAAGCGATATCTGAAGAACTTGAGAAATTTATTCATAGGCCTTTTCAAAAGATGGAAGGCAATAGAAAGGCTGCCTTTGAAAAGATTGACAAACCCTGCTTACAGGCCTTACCTTTAACTAGATACGAATATGCCAAATGGAAGGAGACAAAAGTTGCCTTTAATTACCATGTGGATTATGACAATTTTTTTTACAGTGTTCATTATTCCTATGTCAACCACCCCTGTTCAATAAGGGCAACTTCTAAAACTATAGAGGTGTATGTAGGCCGTGAACGGGTAGCCGCATATCCCAGAAACTACAACACCTCTAAAAGGTATACAACCCTGGAAGAACATATGCCTGATGAACACAAGGCTGTTTATGGGTGGAGTTCCGACCGTTTTCTGTCATGGGCAGATAAAACCGGCCCGAACACCCGGGAATTCATAAAAAAGATCCTCGAGACTCGGGAATACCCTGTCCAGAGCTATAGGGCCTGTATGGGTATCATGCGCCTTGGTAAAGGTTATCCGGTTGAAATAATGGAAACTACCAGTCGAGAAGCTCTGGATAAAAATATCTGCTCGTACAAGTATTTTAACCTCATTTTAAAACAGGTTGTTTCAAAATTATCCAAGAGAGAGGATGATGAAATCATACAGCATGAAAATGTTAGAGGAAGCAGGGCTTATGCGGGAGGTGGTATCCATGCTTAACAATCCTACTGTAGAAAAACTTAAGGATATGAAACTTAGGGTCATGGCTCAGGTGCTGATTGATTCAGACTCTGCTTTAAGAGAGCTCTCCTTTGAGGAAAGACTAGGCATTATCGTTGAAAAAGAGTGGTTGCACAGAAAAAACGCCAGAATTAAACGACTCCTGTATAATGCCTCTCTGGCAATAAATGCCTGTATTGAGGACATTGACTATACTCAAGACCGAAAGATTGATAAAAAAACCATCCGGACACTCTCTAGCTGTACCTTCATCGAACAGAAACTTAATATCATTATTTCGGGTAAAACGGGTTGTGGTAAATCCTTTTTGGCCTGTGCCTTCGGGAATAATGCCTGTCGCCATGGTTATACTGTCAGATACTACAGAATACCTGAACTCCTGCTTGAAATTCAGGCTGCAAAAAACGAAAATTGCTATACTCAATTTATGAATAAGTTGAAAAAAGTAAGGCTTCTGATATTGGATGACCTAGGCCTTAAGTCATACACCCTGGAGGAAAGCAGGGATATCCTTGAGATTGCAGAAAGCAGGTATAATAAAGCATCCACAATACTTTCCGGGCAGATTCCCCATACGCATTGGTATGACTTATTCCCTGATCCTGCCCTGGCAGATGCCGTAATGGACCGGATAATCCACAATGCCTATATTCTGCCGCTGGATTCAAAAAAATCTATGCGGGAGGTGATGGCAAAAAAGACCATTCAGGCAATCTAATGAACGATAGGTCAAAAGGGTCTTGCCGAACAGTCGCTATGGGTATACAATAATGGTACAAACTTAAACCGTATTGGAAAAAAGGAGTAAAGCCTTTAGATCAAATTCTTGTGGTTTATCAATTTAATATGAACCAAATGATAATTATTGATTAAGAATAATGTTTGTAAAAATTGAATCGATAAGATGTCCGTATGTTCCGGTTTAATGTCCGAATGCCTTCGGAATTGCCGTCCGGATACTCCGGTATACGCATTCAATTGCTCTATTAAATTTTGTAAGCTGTGGAATAATATGATCGTATAAGGGATGAGATGATAATTCTACTTCTAAAATATACCATTCTGGGATATTGTTAAAAATTATCAAATAACCATCGGGTATAGATCCAATTCCAGATTTAGATTTTACCTTTCTTTTAAAATTGAAATAAAATGAATTATCACCGAAAATATATTTATAATTTTTTTCAACAATTTTTTCTAAATCATCTTCACTATTAGGATTTTTTAATATATATTTAACTCCATCGATTAATATAATCATTAAATTATCCCCCTATTATCAAATTAGAATTATTATAATAACAACAATACTTAATGAATAAAATATATTTTCTTATCAAAGAATTACCCTTTTTGTTTATTTTTTAATTGGTCTTTAAAATTAATAAAATACTCTTTTAATATTAATACTACGTAATTTTTAAAAATCCTTCTTTTTAGAATAAAAATAAAAAAGCCCTTCAGCAAAAGGCCAAAGGGCTGGTTATTGTCAGGCTCCCCCTATTAAATAGGCTTAAAACCGATAACAATTCAGCGACTACCAAGTATTCCTGACGTTTTCCGAATGAAGCAGTATCCCTCTATATCTCATTCTTAGAAATGTAACTTAATGCTTCCTCCTCGCTTTTTTCAATGGTAATTTCAACTGACTTTTTCGCTATTTCTAACAATTCCTTTGCCTTCTTTCTTACCTCGTGTGATTGCTGGACTAATGAGGCTATTTTTTTCTGGATTGATTCAGGTAAAAGAGTTATTATAAAATCTCTTACATTTTGAGGTAAAATTTTAGGCTTTTCATATTTAGGAATAAATTCTTTCAGAGGCTCTTCTTCACTCATTTTTTCCTCCGTATTCAATTTTCCATCTTTCTACTCATTAATATAATTCTCTGATATTAAAGTAGCCTGTTCTAAAACCAATTTCGTTGCTTCTTCTCGCTTATCTGGTGGGTAGCCGTATTTTCTCAATTGCCTCTTAACAATAACTCTTAAATTTGCTTTTACACTGTCTCTCAAAGTCCAATCAATTGTTGTATTTTCTCTTATAAGTACGGTTAATTCACGCGCAATTTTTTTCAATGTTTCGTTTCCTAAGACTTCTATTGCGCTTTCATTGTTGGCAAGTGCATCATAAAAAGCTAATTCATCTTCCGATAAATTCAACTTTTCTCCTCTTTTTTGTGCTTCTCTAAAATCTTTTGCTAAGTCAATAAGCTGAGCAATAACCTGTGCAGTTTCTATAGTTCTATTTTGGTATTTTTTAATGGTTTCTTCCAGCATTTTAGCAAATGATCTTGCCTGGACAATGTTTCTCTTGAAACTTACCTTAATTTCATCATTTAATAGTTTTTTTAATGTCTCCAAAGCAAGATTTTTCTGTTTCATTCCTTTGATTTCTTCAAGAAATTCATCTGAAAGTATTGATATATCAGGTTTTTTAATTCCTGCAACTGCAAATATATCAATCACTTTATCCGTAGATATTGCTTTAGAAACAATCTGTTTGATGGCGGAGTCTAAGTCATCAATAGTTTTTCCAGAAGGAGGAGTAATCTTGGCTATTGCAGATCTTACAGTTTGAAAGAAAGCAACATTATCTCTTATTTTGATTGCTTCATCGTTTGGCACTGATAAAGCGAAGGCTTGTGAAAGCTCAGTTACGTATTTTAACAACCTTTCTTTTCCATCTTTTTGTTCTAATATATGCTCAATTGATGCTGGTATTACTGACATTTTCTCTTGCGGAGTACCTGTAAAGAATTTCTTATAGTCGAATCCGTAAAACATTGCAGAAACTATTTCGTATTTTTCTTTCATTACTTTTAATGCTGCTTCTTGATCTAATACAGGTTCTCCTCTTCCTCCACTTTCAGTGTACGTTGAAAGTGCTTTTTTTAGTTCGTAAGCCAACCCCAAATAGTCAACGATTAACCCGCCTGGTTTATCTTTAAAAACTCTATTGACTCGTGCAATAGTCTGCATTAAGCCATGTCCACGCATAGGTTTATCAATATACATCGTGTGCAAATTGGGAACATCAAAGCCTGTAAGCCACATATCCCTTACTATTGCTATTATAAATTTATCATTTGGGTTTTTAAATCTTGTTGCAAGTTCTTGTCTTTTCAACTTGTTTCTTATGTGCTTTTGCCAATCTACTGGGTCCTCAGGAGCACCAGTCATAATTACTTTCATTATTCCCTCGTTGTCGCTATTACTATCCCATCGAGGTCTGAGTTTTGAAATTGAGTTGTAGATATCCACGCAAATTCTTCTGCTCATGCAAACAATCATTATTTTACCTTCCAGTACTTCTTCCCTCTTCTCAAAATGTTCTATAATATCCTTTGCAATAAGATTTATTCTTTTTTCACTTCCTACGATAGCCTCTAACCTTGCCCACTTGCTTTTCAGTTTTTCCTTTCTATATACTTCTTCGCTCTCTGTTACTTCCTCAAATTCTCGGTCTATATACGGCCTCTTACTCTCATCTAATTCTAATTTTGCAAGTCTGCTTTCATAAAATATCCTAACGGTTGCTCCATCTTCCACTGCCTGCTCAATATCATAAATATCAATGTAGTCTCCAAAAACATTTCTGGTGCTTTTATCAGAAAGCTCAATTGGTGTTCCTGTGAACCCTATAAATGAAGCATTAGGTAAGGCATCCCTCATGTGACGAGCGAATCCGTCAATAAAATCATACTGGCTTCTGTGCGCCTCATCTGCAATTACTATGATGTTTTTCCTGAAAGACAAAGCAGAGTAAGACTCTCCTTTATTTTCAGGGAAAAACTTTTGAATTGTCGTAAAAACAACGCCCCCAGATGCTACATGCAAAAATTGTTTAAGTTCATCTCTTGACATTGCTTGGACTGGATCTTGTCTCAATAAATCTTTGCATACGCTGAAGGTATCAAATAACTGGTCATCCAAATCGTTTCTATCCGTTATAACAACAATTGTTGGGTTCTCTAATTCCTTGTTTAATACAAGTTTTCCGCTGTAAAATACCATTGTTAGGCTTTTACCGCTTCCCTGTGTGTGCCATACGATGCCAATTCTTCTGTCTTTTTGAATTGCTTCGATCGTAGATTGCACTGCTTTATTAGTAGTATGGTATTGATGATAGGCTGCAATTACTTTCGAGGTTTCTTTTTTGCCTTCCCTGAATACAATAAAATTTTTAACAATATCTAATAATCTTGCCTTATCAAGCATTCCCCTTAGCAAAACTTTAAGTTGAGGTTCAGTTTTTAGTACCAGTATTTCTCCGTCAATTGTCTTCCAAGGCAAAAACCATTCTTTGTTTGAAGTTAAAGCACCTGCTCGTGCTTCGGTACCATCGCTAACAATCAATGCTTCGTTGTATGTAAAAAGTGATGGAATTTCTTGTTTATATGTTTGCAGTTTATTAAATGCTGTCCAGATTGTAGTTTTTACGTCGGCTGGGTTTTTAAGTTCTATCACAACCAACGGTAGGCCGTTTATAAATAATACAATATCGGGTCTTCTATTGTATTCGTTTTCAACCACTGTAAATTGGTTTACTGCTAAAAATTCGTTTGTTTGTGGGTTTTCGAAATTAATTATTTTTAAAATATCATTTTTTATCCTGTCATCTTTTCTGTATTCTACAGGCACACCGTTTACCAAATAACGATGAAATTCTTTGTTATTCTCAATTAGATATGGACTATATGTTCGTAAGATTTTTTTAATCGCTTCCTCTTGGGCATCTTCGGGTATAGATGGATTAAGTCTGTTAATTCCCCTTTCAAGTCTCTCTTTTAATACAACATCCTTGTAAGATTCCCTCTCAGGTATCCTTCCACCGGGTGCAATATCTGGGCCAAAGAGAGTTTCGTATCCCATGTTGCCCAATATATCTAACGCTGCTTGCTCGATATGAGACTCATTCATAAGTTGCATCTTTTAAGTCCCTCCAGACATTCAATGCTATTTTAGCTAATGCTTCTGCTCTCTTTATAATCTCTCTCTCATTCCATGAATTAATATTTTCAAAATATTTGTTTGATTCGAGATGGCTGTCTCTTAAAAACTTCTTTTTGTTTTCAAACGATTTCATTCCTAACTCTTGGTTATATCCTGTCAAAGTCAAATTACCTAAAGTATGCAAATATTTAGAATAAACAAATTCGTAATTATCACCAAGTATATTTTTCCAGTCCTGAGACATTTTCTTTATGTCCCCTCCAGATTGAGGCATAATATGTTCGATTTGGAGTTTTTCCATTTTAACAGGTTCTTTATGATGCAATGATTCTTCAATAGTCTCTAATATTAGAGAAGTTTTTTCAGCGCCACTAATGTAAATTGGGAAATTGATTAATCCTTCTTTAAATTGTTCATCATTTGGGCAATCGTTAAGTAATATCTTTTTCAGTGAGACAATCATATTTTGCTTGTCCAAGTTTCTATAAAGCCCTATGAATAAAGTATTTAGTTTATTAGTAGGGTACCTATTGAAGAACCTTCTTATAACAAAAGATTCTATTATGTCCAATATCTCATAAAATTGTCTAAGTGTAATGTGGGAATCGACATAGTCTTTATATATATTCAACAAGAATGGGTATTCCGTTCTTATTTCCCATCGATTATGTCTGTTAAATCTTTTCCTAAGATTTGGATTTGGTTCATATTTTGGCTCACTTAACCATTTGTAATATTTAGAATAAAGGTTAAATTTTTTTAATTCATCTTCTGCGTTTTTTTCGTTGTTTGTTTCAAGTTCTGATTTTAGGTTCGCATATGTTCTTTTTATTTTTACAAAATAGCCGTCTTTCAATGAATATCTCCAGAAGAATGCTTCTAATGCAGTACCTAATGATTCTTCCATTGGCCTCCAGAATTCCCTGTACAGCTCTCTTTGCTTATCTTCATTCCCAATCTTCATAAAAATATAGTTCCGTATAAGGTCTGCTTGCGTTAATGATGTACCTTTTGCATTTAAACTCTCGAATATCAAATACGGGTTCTCCTCTTTATCTACATCAATATTAACGAGTATCAAATTATTAATAATAATCCCCCGCAGTTTTTCTAAATCAAAATCAGAATTCTCGAGTCTTTTATTGAAGAATTCAAATGTATCTTTAAGTTTGTTTCTTCCCTCCCCTAAATCTTCTCTTTTTATTATTCTCTTAAAAACATCTCTGTCTCCTTCACTTGGGATAAGTTTGTAATGGTTTTCTTCTTTTTCCTCGTAATTCAGCAAATAGCCTGATTCTATCTTCCTTACTATATTTTCATCTTTACCCCTAAATCGATTTCTCATGCAAGCAAGGAGAACCATAAGTGTAATAATTCGTTGCTGTCCATCGATCAGATAAAGTTTCAAAGTATCGACACTACTTGTTGAAATACCAACCCTTACAATGGGACCCAAAAAGTGAGTTGCTTTAGTGTTTATACCAACGTTATCATATAGTTTGAGTATATCTTCCCACAGAGTCCTTACCTGTTCTTTTCCCCAACTGTAAGGCCTTTGAAAAATTGGTATAATCATCTGAAGGTTTGAATTCAAAATCTTATGTAGGGCGACTGCATTTGCATACATATTACTTCACCTCCAAAGGAACTCTTATTTTTCCTGACATCAGTTTTGGCAAGAGTAAGTCGTGGATTTGAGAGCGTGTTCTTGATTCGAAACAACTATTTGAAATATGGTCAAAGATAGGTTTAATAACTTTGATAAAACTCATCATTATATTTTTATCAGGAATTATTAAACTTAAGCTATTTATATCGTTTTTATTTATATGCTGTTGTGCCCCGCCTGTCTGACGTGCTATTAAATTTTTTATATTAAAAATAGTCCAAAAATAAATATATTCTGATGGGATTTCTTCATTCTCTAAAACGCCTACAACTGATTGATTTGCGCAAGTATCAATTTCAATCATGCTAATCTGTCCCAAAGTAGCCCCTGTTATCGCTAAAACCGTAGTTCTTTTTGGCATTAATTTTGTTGCAGAATTATTTACTGCTTCTTTTGTAATAAATACTGTTGGTTCTATTATTCTAAACTCATTTACTTTTTCTGAATTAATCCATGCAATGGTTCCATTTTCCCAATATTCTTTATTTCGTGTTGACGGAGTACCGCCAAGGACTGTTTTTAGCTCTTCGCCTATCCTTGAAACTCTCCACCCCTTCGGTATCTCCTTTCCTAATTCCTCGTTATAAACCATCTCTCCACCTGATGACTTGTAGTGCACACCTTCCTCATTTGGAAATTCGAAATCAACAAACCAATGCTTGAAAATCGCCTGACCGATTGCCTCAAGCGTTTTATTCATCTGGCGATTAAGCTCAATTTTTTCGTCAAGGTCGGAAAGGATTTTAGCAATGGCACGTTGCTTGTTAAGATTTTTTGGAGCTGCAATCTTCATAGCCATAATTCTTTTTTTGTCGACATGGGGAATAGCAGAACCAGTAGTATTTTCTTGCAATTCGTGTTGTTTACCAAGAAATACGTAATATAAAAAATCAGATCTTATTCTACCAGCTTTCAGCCTTATTAATGCAAGCGTAGAGCCCAATATTCCTTCAAATCCTTTTGCAATCCTCCCAGAACTTGCGCCATCCATAACCATAATTAAATCATCTTTATTACAAATAATACAATCCTCTGTACTAGCGTATGTTGGAGGATTGCCATTAAGCGCTTCAATCAATATGTGTGGAAGAAAACCCTTTTTGGGTTCTAACGAAGTCTCTTTTGGTTTTTTACCTTTGTAGAATTCTATATCATCAAAACTTATTACTTCCCAGTCTTCAGGTATCATTCCTATTTCAATTTGTTTGAATTTCGTCTTGTTCATTTAAGAAAATCTCCATTAATTCTTTTAGAGTTTTGAATCCATATTCAGCTAAGAATTGGTCTCTTTCATCTTTAGGATTTTTTGCCCCATGAAAAAGATTATTTCTGATGCTATGCCAAAATTCGACCATATTTTCCCAATCATTTATAGAATGAATGACTCCTTTTAATTTATTTTTCTCATCATCAGTCATTTGTTCCGGTTTATCATAAGAACAATTCCACCATTTAATTTCTTCAACATTATTTAGGTCTCTGGAAGTATTCTCCAATCCTTTTCTTTCCAGTTCTTGCCTTACCTTTCCCCAATTAGATTTTAAGTGGTGATTAGAATTAATTTTTGATAAGTATTTATCCTTAATTTGAGTGTCCATTTTAAGTTTCTGAATAGCAGACCTATCAATCTTTTCATTCAAATATTTTTGGGTTTTTAAAAATGCAATAAAGGCTAAATACTCGAATACGAATTTTGAAAAGTAATCATTTTCATTAGCTCTAATATGCCAATTTTTAATTAATTGTTTATAATTCATCTTTATATCCTAAACCTAATTTTTATATTTCATATCCAATGCTCTCAAGATTTTTCTTTATCTCTTCGTCTAATCTTTGCGATTCCTTCATCTGCTCTGCAAGTTCTGTCGTTAGCCTTTTCATTTTTTCCTCAAATGATACCCCATCATCTTTTTCTTCGGGTATTCCTACATATCTTCCTGGTGTTAAGATATAATCTTGCTTTCGTACTTCTTCTAATATTGCTGACTTACAGAAGCCAGTTACATCTTTATATTCGCCGTCTTCGCCTCTCCAGGCATGGTAAGTACTTGAAATTTTCTTTATATCTTCTTCTGTTAAATCTCTGTGCCTTCTATCTTTCATTTTGCCCATCTTACGAGCGTCTATAAATATTATCTCTCCTTGTCTATTTCTAAATTTGTGATTTTCTCTATCTCTTGAAACAAACCATAAACAAGCAGAAATCATCGTATTGAAAAATAGCTGAGAAGGTAAAGCAACTATACAATCAACTAAATCTGCTTCAATGATATTTTTTCTAATCTCTCCTTCGTTTGAAGTATGGGAACTTAGAGAACCATTTGCTAAAACAAAGCTTGCTATTCCATGCGGTGCTAAATGATGTATCATATGCTGGACCCAGGCAAAATTTGCATTCCCTACGGGCGGTACTCCAAATCTCCAGCGAACATCTTCTCTCAATAGCTCTCCATGCCAATCACTAATATTAAATGGAGGATTTGCAAGTATAAAATCTGCCTTCAAATCTTTATGTTTATCATCAAGAAATGAATCCCCAATTTGAATATTCCCTTCGATACCCCTGATTGCAAGATTCATATTACTTAGTTTCCAAGTTGTTGGATTTGATTCCTGCCCATATATTGAAATTTTGCTCATTTTTCCACCGTGTGAGCGGATAAATTCCTCACTCTGAACAAACATTCCACTGGAGCCGCAGCATGGATCATAAACCCTTCCATTAAAGGGCTCTATCATCTCTACGAGAAGTTTTACAATGCACCGTGGAGTATAGAATTCACCGCCTTTTTTACCTTCTGCGTCTGCAAACTGCCCAAGAAAATATTCATAAACTTTTCCTAAAATATCCTTTTCTTTGTTTTCAGAATCACCAAGGCCAATCGTTCCTATTAAGTCAATGAGTTCACCTAAAACTCTTTTATTCAGCTCGGGTCGTGCGTAATTCTTAGGTAAAATTCTTTTCAGTGACGGATTGTCCTTTTCAATATGTTCCATTGCGTTGTCAACCAATTTCCCTATATCGGGTTGTTTGGCATACTTCTGCAGGAAGTTCCATCGCGCATTTTCTGGAACCCAGAAGATGTTATATCTTAAATATTCATCCCTATCCTCTGCCACTGCATATTCTTCATGTTTTAGTTCTTCATGCTTTTCTTGAAAAGAGTCTGAGATGTATTTCAAAAAGATTAAACCTAAAACTACATGTTTGTATTCTGCCGCATCCATATTGCTTCGCAATTTATCTGCAGCTTTCCATAATTTTTTCTCCAATTCAGAATCATTATTTTTAATCTCAGCCATTCCTTACCTTCATCCTTTCTATTTTATTTTCTTGGCAAATAATTACAAGGATATTTTGCTATTTTTTCATTTAGCTTTTTAAAATTATTTTGTTGCATCTTGACTTCTAAGTAATAATATCAGAAAAAAATTTGTTTTGAGTAATTATTAATCGAGTAGAAGGTAGATAATTAATTCATTTATCGACCTCTCACACTACTGTACGTACCGTTCGATATATATCGGTTCGTTTTATATGTCAGGGGACGTCTTTGTAACAATTCAATAATCTATATTTACATTTACCTTATTAAATTGCTGCTACCAGCGTCAAAAAAAATAATTTTTTATATTTTTCTATAACTTAATATTAATACGACAAAATTATTATAAAACCCTTCTTTTTTTGTGAAAAGTATTTTATTTTTACTTAATACTAATTATTATCCCCTCTTCTTTTCCTTCCTTCCGTTCGAGATTGAATAGTTCTGGTAGGTAAGTGAAGTCTTGTGATTTTTTAAATTTTCCGAGTTCTTCTCTCAGGGTAATTACCTTTTAGGAGCTTAAAAAGAATTTAGAATTTTGAAATTATTGAAATTTTTAAAAATTATTATATATTTAAGTGTGACAGAGAACCGTCCCCTGTCACATAGTACAATATATTCCAATATATTTTTTATGTTATATTCTCCCTGTTCTTTTAAGAAATGCTTCATAAATCTTAATTTTCTTATTGTAAAGATCATACTTTAATAAAGTATAATTGATTTTATCTGGCACTATTTTTATAGTTTCCTGATATATTTTCCTTACGAGAGGATTAAAAGACTCAATTATTTCTTTTTCATTAACCGGCTTATTTAATAGATTTTCAATTATCTCGGGGTTCTCTATAAACCCTAATCCTGTATTTTCCTCCAGCTCTCTTATCTCTTTATCTTCGGGGCTATCCTTGAAATCTCCTCCAATAATATTAACAACATATTTAATTCCTTCTTCTTCACAATAAAATATAATTGGAGTTTTTTCTTCTCTTTTTATCTCTTTGTTTATTTTTTTCTCAATTTTTTCTAATTTATGCATTCTTTCATATTCATCTACTCCCTTGACAGTAATTGCCATACCCCCTCCCATAGTTGCCCACTTCACTAAGCCTTTTTCATCCAAATAGTCAGCATTAAAATCGACCCTCTCTCTTTCTAATCCCCAGTCTTTGTTTGCCTCGTAAATATTAAATCTACCCCCTTTAATGCTACCAGCTCTTTTCGCGCTATTATAAGCTACTTCTAAAACAGCATTTCTAATTTCATTATCAGTCATCCTTAATCTCCTTTCAAATTTTTTAAAATCCTTCGATAAATTCCTTCATCTGCTCCATAAAGTTTATATTCACTGTCTCATATTACCCCTCAAAAACCTTCAAATTTCGCCTGTATCGCAAAATTTTAAAAGCTCGCTTATGGATAAAAAACCTATTACTTTTTTAACTTTTTCGTTAAAATATGCTTTTTTTAAAACAAGTTCTCCTTAACCTCTTATTTTTCTTAGTTTTCTAATAAACTTGCCCCTCATTCCACTTAAAATTTTTCAATATCCCTTCTAAGCTATTTCTCTTACAAAATTCTTCAACCCGTATCCAAGAAACATAACCCCAATCTTTAATATCCCACTCTTGGAATCCCTCAGGGCTATAATCCTTTAAAGTATCATTATAAAAATTCCTAAGATTAGAGTCATTTTCAGGTAATAATGCAATAAATAATGTCTCATTATAATAATCCATCAATTTATTTACAGCCTTTAAAACTACTTTATTATCTCCAACTTTTCTGTGGCTCTTCGAAGAACATCTTGGAAACTGCACTCCATTCTGAAGCTGTTTTAATCCACCGATTTGTAATGCTTTTACGAGCCGAACTTTATGATAAAGTTGTATAAATAAATTAGAGGAATTTATTTTATCTTTTTCTATTCCCTTCTTAAATTCTTCAAACTCTTCAAAAATGTTCCAATAAGCCCTTTGATAAGTCTTAACCTTCGCTTCAATAAAAATAACCTGTTTGCTCTTAACATTATTGACCAATAGCACTAAATCGGCATCTCCAAAATCAGAAAAAGACTGCTCAACCAATATCTTAGCCTCGGATATCTGAAAATTGACTGTCCGATAAGGAAAAGAAACTAAAGATAAAAGATTATTAAGCAGCCGTAAATTATCTGGTAAATATTTCAGCTCATAGCATAGTGAGTTAATCAATCCTCTCTCCGAGTATCCTAATATTTCCATTTGCTTTACCCCATAGACAATTGATTTTTATTTAAAAGCTGAGTAATATCCTCCACCTCTGGATCTTCTAAGACTTTACCGCGTAAATTAAGAAGATACCTATTCAGATGTTTACTAAAACGAGCATACTTTTTGATGAGCTCATGAGCAATTATATATGCCTCTTTAACCGTGAAGTCTTTTTCGAACAAGATACCAATAAGATAATCAAATTCCTTTGCTTCGAGATTTCTGATGACACTGAGCTGGCGAGATTTATTAGATGGGTCAAAACGACGACTTTTGATTTGAAATCGTTCCTCCCTCGCATTTATGGCATCATACCCAGCTCTCGAATTGGCTGCCAGTGATAAACCAAGACTTTGAGTAACCAACCACTCGGCATAATCAGCTACCGGATTATTGCGGGTCCGAATTACCTCGCGTTGTTTTAATTCTTCCAAAATATCAGCAAAATATCCAAGTAATTCAAATGTTATAGCTAATTTTAGATCAAATTTAATCATCCTAATTTAAGCCCTTTCTAATTAACTAAAATTCAATGTCATGTAATATAAGATTTATCTGTACTAATAAAATTACAATAACGGTTATTTATAATCTTATAAACATTCCTTCGAGCTTACAATTTTATTTAGTCATTCACTTTATTTGTAAATAGTTAGATAATAAATATCTAACAAACTTACCATCTTTTATACAGTTAAAATAAGCCGTGTAATTAAAAATAAAATTACAAAAAAACTTTTATTTCATAATTTAGACTTCCAATTAACTTAATTTTTTTAATATCGTGTAACTATTTTTATGAAAAATTAAAAACAAAAATCATGAAAGAAACAAATAATTTTTTTTACTTTTCCTTTATTCAAACTTATATATTATTCCTTATCTTTAGAAAAATAACTTACGGAATGAATTTTATTCTTATTCTCTTTGGGCTCTAAAATTTTTCAAAGCTTTTCTTATAATAGGTTCATAAACTTTGTGTAAGAGTAAATCAATATACATTTTTATAGCAACTACATCGTCAATTTTTATGTTTACTTGTTTCTTTTGAGCATGCATAACTTGATTTGAGCGTATTATATACAAAGATTTGTTAAAAAATTCAACAAATTTATCTCCAAGTCCTATCTTTTTTATAGCATTTTCAAAGTCTTTTGTTTCTTTATTTAATTTTCTTACCTTAAGAACTTTAATGGTTACAATATTCTCAAAACATCGATAAAAATTATAAAAAGCTTCCCTACAAAAATCTATATCAAAAAAGGTTAAACTCAGGTGTAATATTCCTTTAATATATTCTTCTCTTATTTTTGAATTTTTTTCTTCTTTTGCTAAAGCCCCATAAATTTTACATGTATTTAGGACATCTTTCTCTGTAATATCTTCAATATTTTCAGGAAAATCTTCTTTTCTACTTATCATTTGTAATGGAAAAATCGTTGATCTTTTTTTCTCATTTGGAACAGTAAGTTTATATCGAGGTACTGAAAAACTAAACCAATTCCATGTAAAATATCCTAAAGTCGCAATATTTAATGCCATTATAAAAGTTGATATATCAACATGTGCCATATATATAAAATGCTCAACTTCTCGACATTTAACTGATTTATTTATATCAGTTAATAGAAAAGAATTTTCTCTAACATCACTTACAATAAAGTGTGCTGTGCCTTTCATTAATGACGAAAAAGCTTCTTTATTTAATCTATGTGAATGACTAATTACAAAACATTTGATTTCAAATGGTATTATTTTCTTTTCTTCTATGATATAAAACCTCCTGAGTAGCATTATGTATAATTTTAATTTTGAGGTACACAAATAAAGTTTTAAATCCATATTCATTATACTACAAATCTTTTAAAAATCACTTTTTTAAATAAAAAGGCCCTCCAACAAAATGCCAAAGTGCTTAACTTGTAATTAGCTCCCCAAATATTTTCTAATTGGAATCAAATTACTTAAGTACTGAAAAATTTCCTTAAATTAAAAATATAATCATTGAGCATTTGAAGAATTTTGTTTAGTTTCCTTATTTAATTCTTTAAATTTAAAATATTTATTTGCTAATAAAATGTTTTTCTCTAAATCTTTTCTGCTTTTTTCATGATTAATATGTAAAAATTCTAGACTTTTTTTATAATTATCAGGGTTCTCGCCAATTCGGGGATTCATATTGATAAACATTTCTATTATACGTCTATTGAAATTTATCGCACACACTATTCCTAGTAGAAATCGTGTTTGCTCTTTATTAAAAACATTAGAACAAATTGCTTGTTCAAAGATAATATCCGGGAAAATAGTTGCGTAGAAATTTAATTCCTTTCCATCACTAAATATAACCTTTAGTGGATTTTTTGAATCATATAAACTCTTCCAGATATCTATTAATTCCATCTCAATTAATGGGATTAATTTATTTTTTGTCTCTTTTTGAATTAAGTTTGTTTGGTAATAAAAAATATAGACTGCAATCATTAATGCTAACAATACAGAAATTAATGTTGAAATTAGCGTATTTAGCCAACTAACAAAGTAAATATTTTGAAAATTATATAAATAGACTGAATAAGAAATAGTTAAAATAATTACTATTAATAAAATGATTTTTATAAATAGAAATTTTTCAAAATATTTTTTCATGTTATTATCTTTTAAGAATTTCACATTCAATATTTTAATGATTTATTCATTTAGTAGATTTGGAGTGACTATTTTAATAATTTCTTTCCATATTTATCTAAACGGTAAGAACTCTTCATTTATTAATTCGACATATTTCCCAAAAATCCTTCTTTTTAATAAAAACCTTAAGCTTGATTACTAAAGGGCTTTACTTGTAGATGGCTCCCCCTATTGGACAGTTTTATAACTTTTCAAAGAAACTATAATGTTGAAATGGTATATCAAAAGTTAGAATAAATAATCAATACTTATTAAGAATTAAAAAGATGGAATTACTCTTCTTTAAAATTATAATTTGGCCTCTTGGTAAAATAAAAAAATTTAAAATTTTCTTTTTGTTGTATTTTCTTTACATTCATTACATTTTTTACTGAAGTCCTACTACGAAAGTTTTTACCACATACTGTTATTATGCTTCTGCCCTACGAAGGATCAAAGAAATTGAAAGTAATAGCTGGAAAGCCATTCGTCTAAAAAAGAACTTTTATAGGAAGAGAAGGAAGTTACAAAAGCGCTTTTAAAGAGGATTGTAGTTAGGGAAAAATGAATTATCTTGAGTAAAATTTAGATGGTGTTTACCACCCGCAGTATGTATATATTCAATTTTTAAAAAACTAGAATTTCTCACTTTTTCCTCAGCCTAATTTTTGAGGTCCTGCTCAAGCTGATTGAAAAGCCGGTCAAGATATTTGAATACTGTTTCCGGGGTGACTCCGAATTTCTTTTTACAGAAGAGGCATGTAAGGAAGAAGTTTAATCTCTGCTTGTTCATGGCTTTTTAATGTTATTTTCTCACCAATTAAAAAAGAGCCGGCAGAGTCCTCAATTAGTCAAGGTAGAACGAGTTTAAATGAAGCGTTTGATTTAACTCGAAAAACCTTTACGAATTGAGGTGCTGGCTAAAATGGAAAAAGTGAAAAAGGATTTTTTTGGGGGAGGAAGAAATAAAATAAATATTCTCTATTATGAATATCTTTGAATTATTCTATAGCTTTATTACATTATTACAAGATTTGTATATTTTTATTATATAATAACTTTTACTAACTATATCAACCTTCTAAATTCGACTTTAACTTAGATTTAAAATCTTTATATTTTCCCTTTTTTAAAAAAGCAAAAAATTGATCATAACTTTCGGGTGATAAGAACTTGAAATAATACTTCTGTTTTTTCTGTAATTTATTCACTCTTTTAAAATGTTTTTTAGCATCTTCAAACTTTGCCATGTTTTAATCTGTTACAGCACTATCTTCCTTGATCTCTACAACTAAAATATCTTCACCTATTTTAATGAAGAAATCGGGATTAAAACTACCTCTTTTAGGGTGTTCACCCTTACGCCAAGAATATTCAATTCTATAAAATCCTACATCTCTTGATTTAATCCAAGAATTTATTACTTTGGCATTTTCACTCTTAACTAATCTTTTAATAAAAGTTCTTTCTGGTTTTTTAGCTGCGAGGGTAATATTTACTGGTGTCTTGAAATTATAACGATTTTTAACTTCGCAATGACAGCGATGGGTTGGATTGAAAAATTTTGTTGAAATAATAAATTATAAATGTATAATAATACTATTAACTAAATGGCGATATGAAAATGGTTGGTCATATCTAAATAATATAAATATTTAAAAAGGAGGTGATAAATCTAAAAACAATCTTAAAATCATCAGAAATGAAGATTTAATCATTTTATAATTATATATTCACTTACTTTACATTCTAGATATTATTTATAGGCTAATTTACTATTTTTAGTTCTAGCTTTTAATGTAGAAAGATAAAAAGAAAGGAAACGTACTAATGAAAGAACCAATGAAGATTAAAGACTTAGCCAATTATGGTATCCCCTCTTACCTTCTCAATATCCGGGAAAAAGACTGTTCTCCTTATTTACTGCCGATACAGGAAGAGGCGGTAAGAAATTTTGGAATTCTGGATTATAACCAAGGAAGTGATGAGATTGCCGCGTTTTCTTCGAAAACTCGCAATGACAATACTAACCTTTTAGTTATCGCTCCTACTTCCTCGGGAAAGACCTTTATCAGTGAGATGGCGGCAATAACCCAGATAATCCATCAGCAAAAGGCTATTTATTTAGTTCCCTTGAAGTCTTTAGCTCAAGAAAAATACAAGCACTTCAAAAATCTTTATAGTAGATGTGGTTTAGAGATAGTAACCTCTTCCCTCGACTATAAAGAAGATGATGACAAAATAATTAAGGGAAATTATAATATAGCAACAATAGTCTATGAAAAATTCCATTACTTTCTCTTCAAATACCCCGATTTTTTAGCTGAAGTCTCCCTGATAATAGTTGATGAGCTGCAGATGATTAATGACCCAGGGCGGGGCCCTCTCCTGGAAAGCATGATAGACCATCTAAAGATAAAAGGGGGAAATCGTAGGATTATCGCTCTTTCTACTCCTTTAGAAAATCAAGAAGCAGTCTTAAAATGGTTTTCTGCTAAAGTACTTATTTCTCATCATCGCCCCATAGAACTACGAAAAGGAATAGTAAGAGAAGGAACCTTTAAATATATAACTTATAATGGAAAGACCACTATTAGTAAAGAAGTATTTTTTAAGCCGGATACAGTTCAAGATAACTGTTTTGAGGATTATCTATTAGAGACAGTCAGATATTTTGTAAAACATAATGAATCTACCCTGATCTTTTTCCCAACTTGCGCTGA
>Ga0209979_1002283_pt1 | contig 18688 bp, 11 predicted proteins | sample AnhtaG_FD_183114 | JGI IMG/M metagenome (GOLD analysis project Ga0209979, IMG submission 183114) | Deep subsurface microbial communities from Anholt, Denmark to uncover new lineages of life (NeLLi) - Anholt_01485 metaG (SPAdes) (version 2) | ecosystem: Environmental > Aquatic > Marine > Oceanic...
ATCCGTCAATAATTTGTCAAATTTTCGTTCCGGAGCCCTGAAATGGACATTAGTTGATACTTATATGAGCAGCAAATACACATTCTCCTATAACTAAGCTCCTTTCTGTGCATTGCACAAAAGTCAGAACTGTTGGGTCGTTTTTCGGCGAAAAGTGATGCGGCAAAGGGAGCTTTAACTTTGCCTGCGCGATGACTTTTCCATTTTATATGGGTATACTTAACAGTAAGCTCAAATGAAAAATCTAATCAGGAGGTAAGAAATGCCAATTGTTCACGTACATTTCTGGGAGGGCGTTGGACAGGAAAAAGTTAAAACGATGATACGGGGTATAACAAATGTCATGGTGGATTTGGGTGTCCCGGAACACGCTGTAGAAGTAATCGTTCATGAGATTCCTAAAACGCACTGGGGTATTGGCGGTGAGCCAGCTTCAGAAAAACTCAAAGACATATCACCGCCCAAATAGCGTCGCACCTTGATGCTTTCTCCTGAACGAAAGTCCATTTTTCAGCGCTGCGTCTATCTTCGTTTGATGCACCTCCTGTGAGGCGCACACAAAATGGCTTTTTGTTAACAAAAGTTGTCCTAATAACCACACGGACATGGGGTGAGCTTGTTGTGAAACTAAATATGGTGACTTTGCAATTCAGTGGATGACTATATGGGAGTACCTAACATGCGAAAGCCCTCCTTAACTCCGTCACCGTCCTTGTCCTCTAAATGAACGATAAATTCTACACCAGGTGGTTGCTTTAAGAAAGTTTGTAAGTTCCTAAACTCATTCTCCTTATTCTCGAAGAATACTTCCTTTCTCTTATGATTAGGTGTATGGATTGTAATGTCAAAACCTATATCAGGCTCATATTTCATACTCTTCAAATAAAACCTATTCCATCTTTCTTCCTTCTTGCCGGCCATCTTTGACTTTGTAGGTCTTCCCCACTCTTGAATAGCATCACAAAAAATCAGAAGGAAACTCAACGGGTCCAGTTCAAACTCCAATACTGGTAGAGGACATCCACCCACTCGTCCCTCCCATTTTTCTTCATTTCTCAACTTCTCCCACATATTGTCATCGTGTAGAGCTATAGCAAGTGCACTCGGTACAAAAATGTAGTCGAATGCTTCCGCATAGTTCATTCCTTCAATTCTTACCGTTTGGGCAAATCTTCCCTGCATTAGTTTCAAGAGGCATAGGCTGCTTAAAACACCGTGATTCTTTCTCTTTGGCCCCGTTATTTCCTCATAAAAACATTGTAAAAGTTCATTCTCCTTAGCTACCCAATTACTATCTGGCGCCTTTCCCTTTATAACCTCGCATAACTTGACAATAAGATAACTGAAGGCGCATAGGAAGCTCTTGTCCACAAAATTAGTCTTCAATTCAATGTGTCCCAGATTCTTTACTTCAAAGACTTTATCAAAGAACTTGTCAGTCCAATCATCATATAACTGAACTGGATACGCCATATCATGAAAAGAAGACGTTATCAACCAGCATAGTTCCGGTTTCTTATACTTTTTTGCAAAGCTCTCGTAGCGCTTGTCTATAATATATAAACCTAGTAAGAATACTTGAAATTGATGTATATAATGGTCACGATATATTATGTCTCTTTCGCCTTCAGCGAAAACATGTAATAAAGCTGGTTCAAAGGTCTCCAAGAATTTAACATATCGTATTCCAAAGCACTCCTTCCAGAGTATTTTGAAGACCTCAGACACAAACTCATAATCATCATAATTCTCATCAAGGTGCTGAGTGACTAATTCTATAAGCTTTGCTCTATATGAAACCTTATTCAAGCGACAAGTTTGATGCAGCAATTCTCTATCAAGATACCTTCTTCCAAATTCAACATCTGTTACTCCAGCAATCGCGTCTGCCGCTTCGAGAATATATTTCTCGAATAGAATGGTGAAATCGCCAGCACTTTCTTTAATGGCTTTTCGAAAACTATTAGCGTCTTCTACCCCGATTTCTCTACAAATCTTCTCAATGGCCTCGCCTACTTCTTCGGGGTTGTCAATAGCCTTTCTAAATTCGCTAATCATTCTTTCGCGCAGTGTTTGTGGTTTGCAAATTTCTCTGCGTCTTCCCTTTCTGATTCCCTTGGTAAGGTTAATCGTCCATAGACCCAGTGCACTTTCCGCGCAAAATTGACTGAACTCTCTTGGCAAGTTGATAGACGTTGGAATTATAACGGTTATCCTGAATCTCTGCGGTTCACTAATACGTGAAAAGTAGTATAGATAGAACGACAGTCTTTTCTCAAAATAATTTAGGTTTTTTCTACTCAGCGTCTTTTTGGAGGAAATAACAAAAAAGAGAGTGTAATTATAGACAAGCTTCGTCTTTTTCTTACTGGCCCCTTGATATTGTTCTTGTTCTGTTAATTCTCGTCTTTTTTCAACCAAAATGAGGTCAATAGGCAGTCGAGGGTACCAAAAGAACTTTTGTTTCATTTGGGCATTGTTGAGGTCTTGTTGGAACTCTGGAGATTCTTCAAGTTCTTTGTATATCCTCTTATCCTTGAACTTCTGTTCCAACCATTCGACTATATCGTTACGCACGGTTTCTTGGGTACTCATTTTCATCAGACCAAATCACCAAATAGAATCAGTTGATAGTTATAAGGCTCTCTACCTGCAATGATGACATTTACTACAGGTAATTGAGAGCCTACCCCCGTTCAGTTTTTCTAACTGCTTCAATGCATAGTCGGGGTCAGTCAGTTGTTCGGGTGAAAGCTGATTGCGGTCTCTAAATTTCGGCTTAATTACTTCCAAGACACCATTGCCAAAATCCTTTACCATAGTCTTGTCTCTCATCTTTACACCTCCCTTTTTAGACAATGTGGGTCTTCTGCTAGATAATCTCCTGTGCAAGCATATGCCATTGCTCTACAGCCACTACAGCGTGGAATCAACTCACATGAGTTACATTTGCCCTTCAGATTATGCTTATCCCGAATTTGCCAAAGTAGCTCTGATGTAAACCATATTTTTTCAAGAGAATCATCTTTTAGGTTGCCAATTGGAATAGGTAACCGCCTGCATGCCGAGACTGTGGCGTCAGGTAGTATACACAGTCCATCGAGTCCAATCGAACAAATGCCACCTGGTGAATCTCCGTTACATGCATCAATACCGAGCGAGTCCGTGTTTCTGCTACACATTACCCACAATGGTCTGGAGCGGGATATAGACGTTAGTCCGCCTCTACGAATCTCCTGCTCGGCACGCTCAGAAATGTACCCGAACACATCCTTGATTTCCTCTGCTGAAAGCAATTCATTCCTGATTCTATTGCCCATACCGATTGGCACAACTCGCTCTATCGTTAGATTACTTATGCCTTCCGCTATGGCTAGGTCAATAAGTGAAGGGATGTCTCCCATGTTACTCCGTTGCAAGGTAAACATAATATTGACACTAATCGCGCTTTTTCTCAACAAGCCTATACTTGCCATAGCCTTCTTGAATGTACCTTTGCCCCGGATGCGGTCATTAGATTCAGGGAAAGCTCCCTCTAATGATATTTGAACACATCTAATCTTTTTTAAGTCTCGAATTTGTTCTACTATGTTTTCATTTATCAAGGTTCCGTTGGAGAGGATGTCTAAAGAGGCAATTTCATCAGCTGATTCGAGGTAGCGTATAAGAGGAAACATTTCTTCCTTTAATAGAGGCTCGCCCCCAGTTATTGCAATATCGCCGCTCTTGTTCCATTTAGATAGGGTTCTAATAATCTCGTCAGCAATCCGCCTAAGGGCATCAAGACTTAGCTCGTTAGAACCTGAATAGTCCTCTTGGTAACAGTGCGTACACCGGAGGTTACATCTATCTGTAATATGCCATTGAAAGCCGAATTCAGTTTTGTTTTCTCGGTTTACACTGCTCATTTGTTTGAGTAGATACTATTACTATAAAGTTAATCAATCAAATTATATAGCAATACTCATGCAATAAAAAGAGCTACGTAAGAGAATAGAAGTAAACAATAGAATCAAGACAAGTGAATAAATGTTGGTTTTTATTACTTTCAGAGGCAATCAACAAAGTGACGGAATGTGACCTCCAGGGATTTCTCTGGAAAGGGTCATGGCTTGTTTATATCCAACTGCACCTATATAATGAGGCTGACCAAAGAAACTTGGTTTTAATCATCGATTTTGGGAGATGAATCTTGGCTTACGATTTTTTTGAACACCCAATACTCAACTCCCCTTATAAATACCCTGAGCAGCATTGGGAGCTCATTGAGGGACAGCCAACTCAGCGAATCATAGAGGCTCGTCGCAAGGCGGAGTTTATCACGCCAATTCCCAAATCCAGGAAACGTAGAGCGGTTGCGGCCCAGCAACAGATGGTGTTCGACGAGGGTAAGGGACTTTCAAACCAGCAGCAACAATATGAAACCACCTCGACCATGATCAATGAGCTTCGCCGGGTTATAGGTCAATGGCGGAGTTTATCGAATCCCAACGACTGGCATGTCACCCCCGAGACGTCGCGTTTGCTTCAACATTGGCGGTACCACAAATTCAGCAGTACCCAGCCCTTTTTCTGCCAGGTAGAAGCGGTTGAAACGGTAATATGGCTGACAGAGGTTGCTCCGCAGTCTGGTAATACAGGTAAAAAGTTCATTGACCATCTGGCCAATGCCAACAGAGACGCCAACCCCGAACTCGTACGTCTTGCGCTCAAGTTAGCGACGGGTACCGGTAAGACGACGGTCATGGCGATGATAATCGCCTGGCAGACCATTAATGCGGTACGCCGACCTTCGAGTAACAAGTTTACCCGGGGCTTTCTTGTCGTTACACCCGGTTTGACCATTAAAGATAGATTGCGTGTGCTCCAACCTAATGACCCTGACAGTTATTACGCCAGCCGGGAGTTAGTGCCGGGTGATATGCTCGAAGACGTAGATCGCGCCAAAATCGTCGTTACGAATTATCACGCTTTCATGTTACGCGAGCGCGTGGAACTATCCGCCGGCGGACGCGCGTTACTCACCGGGCGTACTGGCAATGAGGTGACCACTACAGAAACCGAAGGCCAGATGATACAACGGGTGATGCCTGGCCTCATGGGTATGAAGAACATCCTTGTTCTCAACGACGAAGCTCACCATTGCTACCGCAAGAAGCCGGATATCGATGAAGAAGGCGATCTCAAAGGTGAAGAGAGAAAGGAAGCGGAGAGAAACAATGAAGCCGCCCGTGTTTGGATCTCGGGTCTCGAAGCCATAAATCGCAGACTTGGTATTACCCGGGTCCTGGATCTCTCGGCCACGCCCTTTTTCCTCAGCGGGTCAGGTTATGCCGAGGGTACCTTATTCCCCTGGACCATGACAGACTTTTCCCTTATGGATGCTATCGAGTGCGGCATCGTAAAACTGCCTCGCGTCCCAGTGGCAGAAAACATACCAGGTAACGAGATGCCGGTGTACCGCGATCTTTGGAAGAACATCAGTAAGGAGATGCCGAAGAAAAGCCGCGGCCAGGAAGAACTCGATCCGCTTAAACTTCCCACCCGACTGCAAACGGCTCTGCAAGCACTCTATGGTCACTACGAAAAGACCTTCAAGCTTTGGGAGGAAAGTGGCATACGGGTGCCGCCGTGCTTCATTATTGTTTGTCAAAACACTGCCATCTCGAAGCTGGTCTATGACTTCATTGCAGGTTTCCACAGGAAAAATGAAGATGGGACCACGAAGCTTGAAAACGGCCGCCTTCGCCTCTTCCGTAATTTTGACGAAACCACCGGTAATCCACTCCCCCGGCCTAACACCCTGCTAATCGACAGCGTTCAACTAGAAGCTGGCGATGCTCTTGACGATAAATTTCGAAACATGGCCGCCGACGAGATAGAACGCTTTCGCCGCGAGATTATCGAGCGTACCGGGGATGTCCGCGCGGGTGAAAACCTCACTGATCAGGAACTGCTGCGCGAGGTCATGAACACCGTTGGTAAATACGGCCAGCTTGGTGGCTCCACCCGTTGCGTCGTTTCCGTTTCCATGCTTACGGAAGGCTGGGACGCCAATACTGTTACCCATGTCCTCGGCATACGAGCATTTGGCACCCAGCTATTATGCGAACAGGTTATCGGGCGAGCACTCCGCCGCCAATCTTATGACCTCAACGAAGAAGACCTCTTCAATGTCGAGTATGCCGATATCTTCGGTATTCCCTTTGACTTCACAGCCAAGCCAGTTATTGCTCCACCGCAAAAACCACGTGAAACTATTCAGGTGAAAGCCATACGACCGGAGCGTGACGCTCTCGAAATCCGCTTCCCCCGAGTCGAAGGTTACCGCGTCGAGCTTCCGGAGGAACGCCTAATGGCCACCTTTAACGAGGATTCCATTCTCATACTCAGCCCGGATCTCGTCGGACCTTCCATCACGCGAAATTCCGGCATTATTGGGGAAGGGGTGGACATGAATCTTGAGCACCTCGGCGATATTCGGCCTTCCACACTTCTCTTCCACATCACCCAGCGTCTGCTCTACACGAAATGGCGCGATCCCGGTGAGGAACCGAAACTCCATCTCTTTGGTCAACTCAAGCGTATCACCAAGCAGTGGCTCGATAACTGTCTGGTATGCAAAGGTGGCACTTATCCCGCACAACTGATGTACCAGGAACTGGCAGACATGGCCTGCAACCGCATTACGGCCGGCATCACTCACGCTTTGGAAGGCGAGCGCCCTATCAAGGCACTGCTCGACCCCTATAATCCTACCGGCTCTTCTGCTTATGTCCGGTTTAACACCTCCCGCGCCGATCGCTGGGAAACGAGTTCCAGACACTGCCATGTCAACTGGGTCGTGCTCGATAGTGATTGGGAAGCTGAATTCTGCCGAGTGGCGGAGTCACACTCCAAAGTTCGGGCTTACGTCAAGAACCACAACCTCGGTCTCGAAGTTCCGTATCGTTATGGCTCAGAGATACGGAAGTATCTGCCGGATTTCATTGTACTGGTTGACGACGGCCGTGGCCCCGATGACTTGCTGCACCTGGTGGTCGAGATAAAGGGCTATCGCCGCGAGGACGCCAAGGAAAAGAAGTCCACCATGGAAACCTACTGGGTGCCCGGTGTGAACAATCTTAAGGAATACGGCCGCTGGGCCTTCGCCGAGTTCACCGAGGTCTACCAGATCGAAGCCGATTTTGCCGCCAAGGTCGAAAGCGAGTTTAACGAGATGCTCGCCGCCGCAACGGCGCAAGTATCGACTGAAGAGGGATAATTATGGCCAAAAAGCCTGCAACTCCAAAGACTGTCGAGACCATCAAACACGACGAGGCCAGGCGCAAGAATATCCCCACCGCAGAGTACCAGTCCGTGCTCAAGCAGGAAGATGCTACTCCCAGCCGGGTGAGGTATCCACGCAATACTGACCTTGATCCACAGCTTGTCTGGCGCGGCAAGGATGAGCAGGACTGGAGCGATCTCGTCGTCCACGCTACTCCACTCTACATCCAGGAGAAGGTTCAACCCAAGGTGTTGATCGATGACCTCCTGAACCAGACCAAGGAGACCAGGTCACAGACTGAAGGATTCCAGACGGACCTGTTCGCCGATTTCAATGGCATGCCGGAGGGCGTGGACAAGACCGAGTTCTACCAGCACGACCAGAACTGGTCCAACCGCATGATCCTCGGCGACAGCTTGCAGGTCATGGCCAGCCTGGCCGAGCGTGAAGGCTTACGCGGCGAGGTGCAGTGTATCTATGTTGATCCGCCCTACGGCATCAAGTTCAACAGTAACTTCCAGTGGAGCACCACCAGCCGCGATGTGAAGGACGGCAAGGCCGACCACATCACCCGCGAGCCGGAGCAGGTTAAAGCATTCCGCGATACCTGGCGTGATGGCATTCACAGCTACCTTACCTACCTCCGAGATCGGCTCACCGTCGCCCGCGATCTCCTCGCCGACTCCGGTTCCATCTTTGTTCAGATTGGCGATGAGAATGTGCATCGCGTCCGGTCGTTAATGGATGAGGTGTTTGGGGGTGAGAATTTTATTAGTGATATAGTTTTTAAAAAGGCTGGTAGCGCCTCAACGGAATTGATAAGCAATATTGCTGATCATATAATTTGGTATTCTAAGAGCATTGAAACTGTAAAGATTAGAATGTTGTTCTGGGGAAAGGTGCTTACAGAAGATACAGGGGATAGATATAGCTCTGTAGAGTTAGCAGATGGCACTGTAAGGCCCATACGATTTGAAGAAACAATTGACCCTGATCTTTTGCCTAAAGATTCAAGGATATTTTTAGGTGGCCCACTATGTAGCGAAGGTGCAAGTAATAATCCTTATTTTCTCAAGTTCGAGGGTAAAGAATACGCAGCACCATCTAACAAGCATTGGAAGACAACCGAAAAGGGAATGGCGAAGCTCATTCAAGCTAATAGAATTTTTGCGACGAAGACTTTTGTTAATTACAAGCAATATCACAAAGATTTCCCATTTACACCCCTGACCAATCTTTGGTCGGATACGATGGGTACAGCAGAAAGAAACAAGGTCTATGTCGTCCAGACAACCACTAAAGTTATCCAACGCTGTCTTTTAATGACCACCGACCCCGGCGACCTCGTGCTCGACCCGACCTGCGGTTCCGGCACCACGGCCTATGTCGCAGAGCAATGGGGACGCCGCTGGATCACGATTGATACCTCGCGCGTGGCGCTGGCGCTGGCCCGCGCCCGTATCATGGGCGCGCGCTATCCGTTTTATCTACTGGCTGATTCCCGCGAAGGCCAGCTCAAAGAAGCTGAAGTTACCCGCACCGCGCCGAGTTCCCGACCAGTGTATGGAAACATTCGTCACGGCTTCGTCTATGAGCGCGTGCCGCACATCAAGCTCAAGCCCATCGCCAACAACACGGAGATTGATGTCATCTGGGACCAGTGGCAGGAGAAACTTGAGCCCTTACGCGAGAAGCTGAATAACGCACTCAACGAATCCTGGCAGGAGTGGGAGATTCCGCACGAGGCCGATGCCAAGTGGCCGGACGCGGCGAAGAAGCTGCATACCGACTGGTGGCAGGCGCGCATCGCCCGGCAGAAGGAAATTGATGCTTCCATTGCTGCCAAAGCCGAGTTTGAATACCTCTATGATAAGCCCTATGAGGATAAGAGAAAGGTCCGCGTGGCCGGTCCCTTCACCGTGGAGAGCCTCAGCCCGCACCGTGTCCTCGGCGTGGATGAGGACGATGAGTTGATCGACCCGTTGAAGATTACGAAAGGCAGCAGCAAATACGGAGACAGGTACTCTTTCCCGCAGATGATCATGGAGAACCTCAAGACCGCCGGCGTTCAACAGGCGCACAAGGAAGACCATATCATCTTTGCCGCCCTTACGCCTTGGCCGGGTGAGCTGGTCTGCGCCGAAGGCCGCTACTTGGAACGTGAGACCGAGAAACGCGCCGCGATCTTCATCGGCCCGGAGTTCGGCACCGTCCTGCGCGCCGACCTTGTTGCTGCCGCCCGTGAAGCTGGCGATGCAGGGTTCGATGTACTCATCGCCTGCGCCTTCAACTATGAGGCGCATGCAACGGAGTTCAACAAGCTGGGCCGCATCCCCGTGCTCAAGGCCCGCATTAATGCCGACCTGCACATGGCCGAGAACCTCAAGAACACCGGCAAAGGCAACCTGTTCGTCATCTTCGGCGAGCCGGATATTGCTATTCTACCCGAGAAGGAAGACAAGGTCCGCGTGAAGGTGAACGGCGTAGATGTCTTCGACCCGAGCACCGGTGAAGTCCGCAGTGACAGCGCCAGGGACATAGCCTGCTGGTTCATCGACACCGACTACAACGAAGAGAGCTTCTTCGTACGACATGCCTATTTCCTCGGCGCAAACGACCCCTACAGCTCTCTAAAGACCACGCTCAAGGCCGAAATCAATGCTGACGCCTGGGCTACCCTCAACAGCGATACATCACGTGCCTTCGATAAGCCAAAGAGCGGACGTATCGCCGTAAAGGTCATCAATCACCTCGGTGACGAAGTGATGAAAGTGTTCAAGGTATGACTGAAGATGAAGCAAAGTGGGTCGGGGCCGACCCCGGCGGTAAAGGCAACTTCGGTATCGCCATCCTGACAGACGACGGTCAACCGTATATTTCGTGCGTGAATTGTACCGACGAAGCGGTAGCGTTCGTTCGCAGACACGTGGATGGGATGCCGTGCGGCGTCGGTATCGATGCGCCACTGTGGTGGGCATCCGGGCCATCGGGCGACCGGTATGCCGATCAATGGTTGCGGAAACGGTACGGACTTTTCGGCGGCCAAGTGCAAGCCGCGAATTCGCTTCGCGGAGCAGCGCTGACGCAGGCAGCGATGTTCATCCAGCGAATGCGGGAGATATACCCTGCCGTACCCGTAACTGAGAGCCATCCGAAAGCCCTGCTGAAGGCGCTGACGCAAGACGATTGGGAAATATTTTCAGACCGCTTTGGGTTGAAGGTTGCCACTGCGAAAGACCATGAACGCGATGCTCTCATTGCCGCTATCTCAGCGAGAGAAGGGTTTCAGGAAAGGTGGAGCCACGACCTTAGCATCAAGCGGTTGCCATCGGAACAGGATCCCCATAGCTACTGGCTAGCGCCAGTCCATTACTTTTGGCCGGAGGAATGATGGACTTCCGAATCGCTGAAACCTTTACAGACAGCCTCGTCCGCCTGACCGGAGAAGAACAGAAGGCGGTGAAGACTACGGCTTTTGACTTGCAGATGAACCCGGAAAGCCCGGGGCTGCGCTTCCACAAACTTGATCTAGCTAAGGACAAGAACCTCTGGTCGGTACGGGTAAGCGGTGACCTTCGATTAATCGTCCATAAGACCGAGGGCAGCCTTCTACTCTGCTATGTCGATCACCACGATAAAGCCTATGAATGGGCGCGGCGGCGAAAGTTAGAAATGCACCCCAAGACTGGGGCTGCGCAATTAGTGGAGATCCGAGAGACCGTGAAAGAGGTGATCGTCCCTGTCTATATTCATGCGGAGATGCCCGAGTCTCCCAAGCCGCCGCTGTTTACCGACAAGTCCGACGAGGAATTGTTAGGCTATGGTGTACCCGCAGAGTGGCTGAAAGACGTGCGCCAGGTGAATGAAGATAGTCTCTTGCTGATCGCAGATCGTTTGCCCGCTGAGGCGGCGGAGGCCCTTCTGGAACTCGCCACGGGTGGCAAACCACGGGTCATGCAAATGCCAACATCGTTAACGAATCCTTTCGATCATCCGGATGCTTTACGCCGATTCCGTGTCATGACAAATATCGATGAATTACAGCGTGCCTTGGATTACCCGTGGGAGAAATGGACGATTTTCCTGCATCCTGAACAGCGGGATTGGGTGGAGCGAGGCTTTACCGGTCCTGCGCGTGTCTCGGGGTCTGCCGGCACTGGCAAGACCATCGTGGCGTTGCATCGAGCTGTCCATCTCGCGCGAACTCATCCTGAAGCCAGAGTATTACTTGTAACGTTCTCCGAAACCCTGGCTAACGCGCTGTATACCAAGTTGAAACGGCTTATCGGTAATGAACCACGCCTTGCCGAACGCATTGATATCCATTCTTTGGACTCGATTGGTATGCGTCTCTATAAAGCACATCTCGGATCTGCAACACTTGCTGGACGTGAGGATTTAAGAGAAATCATTCACTCGGCATCAAAAGCAGTCGGTGAGCATAAGTTCAGTTTGCAGTTCCTGCTCACGGAATGGGAACAAGTTGTTGATGCCTGGCAACTGGACACATGGGAAGCATATCGCGACGTCGCACGACTAGGGCGTAAGACACGTCTACCAGAGGCACAGAGGTCAGTCCTATGGTCTATTTTTGAGCGGGTACGTGTCCTGTTGAAGGAACGGAGTCTTATGACACAGCCTGCCATCTTCAACGCCCTTGCTTGCATACTTGCTGGAAATAGAAATCTTCCCTTCGACTTCATAGTTGTCGATGAAGCACAAGACATCAGTGTTTCCCAACTCCGTTTCCTTGCTGCCTTGGGTACAGAGCGTCCCAATGCACTCTTTTTTGCCGGCGACCTCGGTCAGCGTATTTTTCAACAGCCGTTTTCGTGGAAGTCCCTCGGCGTCGACGTCCGTGGCCGCTCCCGTACCCTTCGCATAAACTACCGCACATCCCACCAAATCCGCCAGCAAGCTGACAGGTTGCTTGGCCCTGAGATATCGGATGTGGATGGGAACCGGGAAGACCGGAGTGACACCATTTCTGTATTCAATGGGCTGCCACCCGTCATTCATGTGCTTGCGAACGAGATTGAAGAGAAAAAGGCCGTCGGGACGTGGCTTACTGAGCAGTCGAATGCTGGTGTTTTGCCGCATGAGTTTGGCATCTTCGTGCGCTCAGCAGAGCAGCTCGATCGAGCCCAGGCGGCCGTAAAAGAGTCGGGATTGCCTTTTAAGATTCTCGATGAGCATGTCGAAACAACTAGCGGTTACGTCTCGATTTGCACCATGCATCTGGCTAAAGGACTGGAGTTTCGTGCTGTGGCAGTGATGGCCTGCGATGATGAGATCATCCCCTTGCAGGAACGCATCGAGACGGTAGCAGACGAAGCTGACTTAGAAGAAGTTTACAATACGGAGCGTCACCTACTCTATGTCGCCTGTACACGAGCGAGAGATTATCTGTTAGTGACGAGTGGCGGCCCGCCGTCTGAGTTTCTGGACGATCTACGAATGTGAGCGCTGCTGTAGCTTGATTATTCCGGAGACACCATACCAACTAGACCCACTACAAACCAGGTATTATATCCCGAAATACCGCTCATCTTTTCCATACCTCGATGTGTTATAGCACACTTGGCGGTTCTCTGAATTTTGATTGCACAAAACTGACTTTCGTGCAATAGTACCTACCAGCTGAGGGACACCGACATACAGCTATGTCATGCCATACTTGAGCTTGAAATGACCTATCCAATCATGGCGCCCTGACAATGCTATCGCGCCAACGACGCTCTGTATGCTCATTTGTCCCACCCTAGTTCAGAATAGCTTGGGCACACCGGGGAATTCCAGAATTCCAGGGACACCATACCGATTAGGCTTACTAAGAACTAGGTATTATGTCCCCAGAATAACAAGAGAAAAACGGTCGACGCGACGACCTGGTAGGCTGGCGCATCAGAGACACTCTCTTTCATCCTGCGGATTTCTGATAAGACTGGTAAGATAACAGGTTATAAGCGCGACCCGCCCCCCCCCACCTCCGAATTGGTAACAACCAGCAGAGCCAATTGAGCCAATGCGGCAAGGAGATGACTTACCTGATTCCTTATGTAAAAGGTTTGGAATTGAGGCATCCAAATATGGAAGGCATTAACGTTAAGAGGCGTAAGTCACTGCAACCCTTATGTGAGCGCAACTTCTCTTGCCCCGAGACTTTTGTAAATATCGAGTGTGCTCTTATGACAGGTTAAGACAATCACTTGCCTGTTTCTTGAAAATTCGACCAGGCCTGCTATCGCCGCCGGTCCCCTGTCGTCATCGAAATTGACAAGGATATCATCCATTATTATGGGCATTGGTTCTGAGTCAGTCTCGTAAACCTGGATCAAGCCGAGTCTCATTGCGAAGTATAGTTGCTCCCTTGTTCCGCGACTCATTTCCTTAATGGTTTTACGCTTTGCTGACCGATCTTGAATTACTAGCTCATTAGACCCGGTCGGTTTGATAATCGTGGGATACGTATGATTTGTAATATTGTCAAAAACACTGGCTGCAGCCTTTATTACCTCAGGCTGTCTAGTATCCTCATACTTGGAAATGGCCTTCTCTAGTGCATACAAAGCTATCTGGGACCGAACCCAATCGGCCGAACAATCACGGAGCTGTTGCTTCTTCACCTCTAGTTCAGTTTGGTCTTCTACTAAGTCCGTTGCTGACAAATCATCAATTCTGACTCGTAGTTCACCAATTCTTTCTTTGCTCTCGTCTCGTTTCACTTTCAATTCCTCAAGTCTTCTCTCTTGAGCGTCCAACTCAGCAGAGATGACAGCTGGCTCTGCTGCTGATAAAGAAGCTAAGAACTCATCATAATGCTCACCCATACCGACAACCGATTGGATGGTTGTTCGGTAGTTCTCAATAGTCTTATTCAAGTCCTGACGTTCACGAAAAACCTGGTGTTTAAGTCTGAAATCAGACTCATCAGCAGCATCGAAAGATGTTAAATACTCTTTCAACTCCTGCTTGGCCTGTTCCGAGGCTTCTTGACTGTTGCGTATTTTCTGTTGTTTTCTCTTAATCTCCTCCTCAGAACTCTCCTTTTTGTTCTTTATGACCTTCGCACTATTCAACCGTTGGGCAAGAATCTCAATAGTCGCAACGACATCATCACTAATCTTCGTCTTGCCGAGCGAGGCAACTGTCTGACTGAGCAGGTTGTTGACTGTATCTATAGCTTCTTTCATTGCCTTGTCTCTAGTAACTAATCCAGCCAGCGAATTCTGGTCTGTTTGTATTTCCCTGATTGTTCTGACAACCTCGAGCGCTCCGTCAGGAGATAGATTCTCGTCAAACCCCATACTTCTGAGTTGCCCTCGCCACTCATCATGTACTCTCTCATACTCTGCACTTGCCAATGAAAGATCGCCCTCATATTTCCTCTCCAATGGCGTAGGCACCTCAGGTAGATTCGGCTTTCGCCCACTCAAGCTTAGAATCAGGCCTACCGCTAGGAGACAGCCAGAGAACACGGACAGTGCTGGCTGTGATAACACAAGACCTAGGACAAAACCCGCTGCTCCTACGGCGACGCTTACATATCCACTATTCCTCAAGAAGGGAGCAATACCAACTCCTCGAGATTCCTCCGCAGCTTTTGAATCCAGGTGAGCTTCAAGTTTGCTCTTTACGTTGTCAATTTTACGTTTGGCTTCCTCAATCCGTTCTTTCGTCGTGTGACTTTCGTCTTCCTGTAAATGGCTGAGCTTGAAATCGCGTACATTTTCCTCAGTCCACCCTGAACCGAGTTTTTCAATTCGAGTCCGGATACTGTTGCTCAGCGTAGCCATTTGTAACCTTACTTCACCAATATCCTGAGAGGCGCTCTTGAAACGCTCACTCTGCTTCTGCAGAGAGATGATGGACGGTTCAAGGTCAATTATCTTGTCGTCAAAGAGTTGACTGTCTCGCGTTCGCTCCAATTCCCTTAGCTCGTTGGCCTCTGATTTGGTCTGTTTGTCTAGACTGGAAACTGCCGTTTCCAGTTTGTCCAGCCTAGCAAGAGAATCTTCACTGAATAGAGGCGTTTCAGCAAGCCTCGCTAGATTTGCCTCGGCATCCTTAAGCTTAACGTAAGTTGGAAACAAGGTCTGTTGAGCTTGTACCCGGCGTCGTTCCTGATCCAACTTACTAATCTCATCGTCCAGCGAGTCAATCCAATCCTGAAGTCTATCGCGTTCGCTGACAAGTTCATCATACTTAGATAGGAGTCTTCTGCCTTCTGCGATAGCCTTTTCTCTATCTCGGATTTCTTTGTATAACGCGGGAATCCTCTGTGCAGAACCACCAAGTTTGAAAACCCCCTCCGCCTGCTTCAGAAACGTGTTTTGAATCTCTGTCAAGGACGTACTGCCCAGCTCGAGTCCAGCTCCGTAGATATGGTTCTTGACCTCTTCTTCTTCCAATGTTCTTAGCGCCTGTAACTCGTCAAGACCGATGGCATAAACATTTTCGTAGAACTTCTCTGATATTCCACCGATCATTCTGTTTAGTTCTTCCTGTCCGGAGAGTTCCCCCCCAGAGTCAGTAACAATTTCCACGGGTCCTGCAGAGCGTCCTTGTTTTCGAGATATGGTGACGATCTTCCCATTTGCTAATTGGCAGATTATTCTTCCCCCGTATGCGCCACCTGAGACTGCTGGATATGGATTTGCACTGGATGAAACACGAAACCCAAATAGTATACGCCTTATGAATGCCAACAAGGTACTTTTCCCAAACTCGTTAGGGCCGTACAGCAAGTTTAGTCCAGAAGATAGACCCGTAGCGTGTTTTTCACAGAAGATCCCGAAACCGTCAATATGAATCTCACGTAACTGCATTTAGGTTTCCTTTAGAAGCATGTCAAGCATTCGCTCTTTTGCTCCACCAGCAAGACTCGCTAGAGTTTCATGTGGCAATTCCTCTAAATAGCCATGTCCCTGCCATTTATCAAACAGAGTCTCAAATACTCCACGTAGTTCTTGCCAGTATTGACTTTCCGGATTCTCCAACTCATCGAAAACAGAAACAATATCGGCAATGAAATCATTCCCCTGTCTTAGCGAATCCAGATCATAAGTGCCTGCAGTGTCCAGACTTAGTCTGTCAAGCCATATAGGTGGTTCCTTGGCAACTAATTGCTCCCTAATATTGCTGAGCATGTCTGAAATACTATTCGCTCTCTGTAATTGAGAATGAAGAACAGTTCTTCCTCTAAGCGACAAACGTATTATCAGACTCCGCCCATCTGATTCATCTGATATTCCTGTGCACTTGTCAACGATAGATTCTATCACCTCATCCAGGAAGAGACACGTACAAATGTCGATAGAATCTGACACATAGCGGACTATATCGGTGGGGACAAACTCTATAACAGGATCGACTCCGAATTCGAGGGTAACTAGGTAGCATCCTTTTGGACCCGTTTCTCGCGAACTTCTACTTTGTGAACAGCCTGGATAGGCAATCGCAGGTTTGGAAGGTCTAAGCACGCGACCTCGGTGAACATGCCCCAAGGCCCAGTAATCCATATTGGCACTTACCAGGTCTTCAATACTACAGGGTGCATAAGGCTCGTGACCCGTATTGGTGCCTACGTTAGCGTGCAACAATCCTATTCTGGGGACGGCCTCTGCGGCAGACGGGAATCTTAGTGATAGGTTTTCCTTTGTGTCTCGCTTTGCGAAGCTTATACCATAGACTACCGCAACTGTCTCGTCTCCCTCTTGCAGAGGAATGCATTCAACTTTGTCGCACGGAAACGCAACGACACCCACTGGCCATTTCAGTGTGGCCGACCAACCGTCTAGAGGATCATGATTACCATAGGCAACAAGGGTGCGTATGCCAGCATCGGACAGTTGGCTCAAGCCATTTCTAAACCTTAATTGGGCTTGAAGACTCTTGTCTTCACTATCGTACACATCTCCGGCAATGAGCACGCAATCAACCTTCTCTTTCACGGCCAAGGCAACGATATTGTCAAACGACATGTATGTCGATTGGTAAAGCATATCTCCCATGTCAGGATTCAGTTCCGAGACACCTTTGAACGGTGTGCCAAGGTGGAGATCAGCACAGTGAATGAGTCTTACCGGCCTCACGGCGTCCGATTTCCTCCCGTTCCCGACACCCATATCCGCAGGTGTTTACGCTGTTTTAGAAACAACTGAGCCAATTCCGTGCCCACAAATTCGAAATAGTTTGCCGGCTCCTTTCCTACGTCACCTACGAAATATCTGTGACTCTCTAGGAAGCGGCCTCTTGATATGCTAACATGCAACAACGGTAGGATGTTGACTCGCGTAGAGTCATACAGTGCAAGACGTTTCCTGAACTCTTCTCCAAGTCTTCTTGTGGTCCAATGACCAAAGGGAAACAGAACCGCTTCACCAGAAGCTCTGCGCACGAATTCAAAGGCAAAGGCCCCAAAAGTAAGAAGGACCTTAGGCCTGAAATACGAGAGTTCTTTGCCAAGCGAACAACTCTCTTCTTGGAGACTAGCCGGCCAGTTGACAGCCGTCGCTATTGGCTTATGTTCTGGCTGCTTGACGGCATTTGTTATGTATAGCCTATCCGAAGCGAACCTGAGTTTTTCCAGCCTGTAGAGCATCTCTTGCATATAATCCAAGACAGATGTCCAAATACTGTGCCGAGCAGGATGCCTCGGATCCAAAGGAGTCAGTAGTAACCCATGCCACCTTTTCGGCTCGGAGTCAGCAATCAACCAGACGGAAAACATAGGGTCACCGACGGAATCCTTCATCGACTCCTCTCAACATGATTAGTGATACTCTGGCAGTACGTTGTCTACATTATACACCGATGCGAATTGCCAAAGGAAATGAGACACCCTAGCTGGCCTTCATGATTGCGCTTTCCAGTGCTACGGGTCGTGCTCCGTAACCTGTGATTGAACAACTCTCGGTTTTGTTCAACCTCAGTGTATCCAACAAAAACTCATTTTGTTGGCTTAACCCTTGCAGGCATTGAACGAAATAGCGTTTTGTTACAACGTTGCAAAATATCACATCTATAATAAAAAGGTTCCTTAATTTCACTATTCGTGAATGAATTATAGACAGTGATAACTGCGATTGTCCTTTGGTTTAATTACACCCATCATTCCTATTCTGGAGGTGCGAATTTTGAGGGAGCTTTGCCAGAACTCTAATGGTTCGGTAGAATAGGTGTGAAGAGGAGGTGCTCAATGCCAGGCCCAATATTGCTGGTCTTTGCCCATCCGGATGATGAGAGTTCATCAGTAGCTGGTACGACTGCAAAGTACACAGAATGTGGCGTTTCGGTTGACCTGATCTGTGCAACTCGTGGTGAAAAAGGTACTCGCTTAGATGTACCAACGGAGGTGGACACAGCCGCAGCGCGTGAAGCAGGACTTCGTGTTGCCGCAGGTATCACCGGCATTAG
>Ga0209979_1002284_pt1 | contig 18686 bp, 10 predicted proteins | sample AnhtaG_FD_183114 | JGI IMG/M metagenome (GOLD analysis project Ga0209979, IMG submission 183114) | Deep subsurface microbial communities from Anholt, Denmark to uncover new lineages of life (NeLLi) - Anholt_01485 metaG (SPAdes) (version 2) | ecosystem: Environmental > Aquatic > Marine > Oceanic...
GTTGGGACAGACCTGGAGCCGATGCAATAATGGCCTTGATTGCTTTGGAGCAGTCAAATACGTGGAAAAGCTACTGGGATGTACGAAAACGGGCTGCATAGCCCTGCCAGAATATCTGGTCGCACCCGTCCAAATCGTGTTTAATTACTTCATGCATTTTTTTGTTGGTTAAAACTAATAATTTCTTTTTTGCTTTAACTAATTCTAAGTATTTGCATGCGCCTAACATGCGGAACAAGCGGGTATTGCTATGATGTTTTTTTGTATATTTATCACTTTTTACTTCGCCTATAATGCTTTTGTCTTCAGAGACAAGGTCAAATTCGTGTTTAATTTCTTCTCCATTTGAGTGATGTCCGACAATTAGGGTTCTATCTCTTCTCTTTGTGTAAAATTTTTTCTGAAGTTTATATTCCAATCGATTTCTAACGATTCGTTCTGCTTCAAGTCCTGTTAGCATTATTTTTTGATTCATGATATTAATTTTTATGCACAGTCATAAGCTCACCGGTGCCGCGTATGTGGCGTCCGGCTGCAGCCGTTGGTTCGGTCCTCATTCGTATATCGTATCTCGTGAATCAAGATGCTTGAGGTGTGCAGTGCACACCCTACGATTTCATGTACCGCTACGCTTTATTATAAGTATAGGTGTATTGCTGGAAAAGGCAAGGAATTTTTCGTCACTCGTGGCTCGTTCCTGGTAGCTCGTTGATTTATTTTTGGCAGGTAAAGCTCAAAATCTCAGCTAACGACAGGCATCAGCGGTGAGGCTTTGATGCGTCGGTGCGTTTTAGCCTTTGTTTCGGCAGGTTATTTCTGTTCGTCGGTTGGTTTTGGCTGAGGGAAAACGGTCTTGTGGAGCTCGTAGATGCGGCGAAGCTCCTTGATGGGCTCGGGGTTATCATCAACGCGGATGTCACGGTAACGGTCGTTGAAGCCGCCGTATCCCCAACCCTCGCGGACGACGAATAGTGCAGCCGACTGCCTGCCGCGCCTGTCACCGCCGGCGGCCTGACCTGCCTCGAGAGCTGTGATAAGGCGTGCGCCCAGTTCGCCTTCGGCTTTCTCGAATGCCTCGGCCATTGCATCGACCACCTCTGGGCCGGTCAGGATGTTGCCCTGTACGGTGTAGTTCTTACCGGTGCGTCCACCGGCCCAACCATTGCATTTCCTGCCGGTGAAGGTTGCGGGCCGGCCATCGGCATCGACAATGCCTACCTGACGCCTTGGAGCCGACGAGTCGTCGGCTGTAAGTTTCTCGATAACTTGTTTGGGGCTGTGGTCCTGGGCGAGGTACTTTAGGCCGAGCGGGCCATACTTTGTGTTGGCGTAGGACTGGGTGGCGATGGCCCCGACACCGGCCTTGGCCCACGGCACAACGGCGCCAACTGCGATGAACTTGGATTGCACCGCAATGCCCAGCTCCTTTGTATTCGGATCAAATCCGACAATCGAGAACGTCGCCACCGGTGGAAGGGACTCCGCTCGGAGGGCGTGGGTTGTCGGGGTGTCATAGGCCTTCGGTTCCCGGGATGTATTGCTGGCCAGTGCGACCAGCACACAAGTCAAAACGACAAAACATTTGAAGATTCTTGTAGATTGCATAGTCTTGATTCCTCTAATTTGGCTTTTAGGATGGGCTTGGGCCCATGCGTTTCATAGCAGGTTACCGTTGGTGGCCGCATCAAGGGTGTGAATCCCGCTTATGGCGGTGATATTATGGTTGGGATTGTTGGGAAAGGCAAGAGAAAAGAAAAGAGAATACAGATGACAGAAGACGGAGGATAGAGGGCGGAAAACAGGAAATCAGGAAATCAGGATATCAGGATATCAGGAAATCAGGAGAACAGGGGATCAGGAGAATGGAGAATTTAGAATCGAGGATTTGGTGAATGGTGGTGGTTCGTGGCTCGTGACCCGTGACTCGTAAACGGAGCGACTGTCTTGAGAAGCAAGCATATCTTGGGTTCCAATATTCATTCTTTTCAATCATCGTATTCATAATGACAAGCATTTTCTCATGGCAGCATAACACACTATACCTCGCAGTGCGAGGTATAGCTTGATCTTGGCCTGGAGGGTCGAAGAAAGGCCCTTAGACTTGGCTCAGGGCAGGCCCTTCGGCTACACCTTCGACCCATTCGGCTACCCCTTCGGCTGCGCTCAGGGCTTCGGCTAATTCAGGGTAAACTGCGTCGAAGCATACGATATGCTATTGACTCCCGAGGTGTCGGGATTTACACTTCGTTCCAATATTCATTAACGACCATTGATATTATACCACATTTATTATTAGAAATCAAGTGAAATCAAAGAGACATCTGACAGCTCGCAATTGACCTAATTTGTACTTGACGGCGAGTCTGGGCGTGTAGTACAATACATATCAGCGATATTGGGAAAAGCCGTTGATTGCCCTTTTATAAAAGGATGGGGGACGGAGGATGAGAAAATGGTGGGAGTACAAAAACCAAAAATCCAGTGGGCAATTTCTCTATTCTTAGTGATGCTGTACTTTTCCGGCTTGACGGCTGAAGCACAATATGGCGGCGGCAGTGGAGCAGCCCACGACCCATACCTGATTTATACAGCCGAGCAGATGAACAAAGAACAGAGGACAGAGAACAGAGGACAGAGCTGACTTCTGACAGGCGCGTCAAAAGTTGTACTCTGCTGCGATGCGTTTTTGGTGCGGAAAAGCTACTTTCAATACGGTTTGAGTCCATTTTATGCCTCCTTTCGACATAGTTAAAATAATTGACTTATAGCAACGTGGCCACTATACCAGGCCCATTGGAAGTCCGGACCTGCAAATTACTCCTAACAGCGAATAAACCTGAAAAATTTGCGCTTAGATTATTCGTAATCAGCAGATTTTGCAATGAAATTTAATACTATATAGAAAGACCACAGCAAAAAAAACTTAGTTTTTTCTTGACGGGAGGATAGCTAATTTGGTATAAGTAAAATTGGTGAAGTTTATTCCTGTATAGAGCGTGCCCTGAATTAGCCATAGCCTTGAGCGAAGCCGAAGGGTCGCATGGGCAGGTATTTATAGATTTTTGGTCTTTCGGAATAAGATTAGCTGAAAGGTTAGTGAGCGAGGTACAGAGTTTCGATTTGGAACTTTGTGCTCGCACCTGCCTGCACCTGTCGGTAACACAAGCACAGGTGCGGTAACGCGAGTACAGGTGCTTCGCAGTTAAGTTTTTTACATTTCAATTAACGGCTAATATTACGTTTTAAAGGAAGGAGGTAGTGTCAAGTCGTTAAAAACTGTTCTGGGCGTAAAAGAATGTAGTGAGTGTGAAAATTATTATCGGTTGTTTTGTTTGAAAAGGAGGATTATTATGTCTAAGAAATTGATTTATTTAGTCTGTTTTGTTTTTGTGCTGAGTGTAGCAAGCAATGCCTCAGCGGATCTGGTGGCGCATTGGCCCCTTGATGAGGGTTCCGGGACGACTGCAGTGGACATGACCGGCAACGGCCACGATGGCACCATTGGTGGTACGGCGAATTGGGTGGCCGGGCAGATAGGCCTTGCGCTGGACTTTGACGGCTCATCCACCTACATTGACATGGATGACCGAGTTGTAGAAGGAACTTGGACGTTAGCCATGTGGATTAAACCTCGAGACATACCGTATTCGAGCGGTTACTACGCAGTGATGCACACCGATGCCTGGAACGCTGGTGCGGTGCACCTCCATTTAAGGAATACCACCAGTCTATTAAACGCCGATTTCAACAGCGGGCCGTCTGTAACTTCAACTACTGTTTTACAGGAAAACGAATGGTACCATGCTGTGGTGACGGTTACTGGTGAGGGGGGCAATGCCTCACAGATGTACATTAACGGCGTGTTGGAAGACACAGGATCAGGCGGAAGTGGTGTTCCGTTTTTGGGTCCCCTGAATTTCGGCTCCTGGAACAACGCAGGTCGGAACTATCATGGTCTGATGGATGACATCCGCGTTTACGACCACGTTCTGTCGGAAGTCGAGATTATGGGCGCTATGGCAGGTGAGATATGGCCTTATGCCTGGGGACCCGACCCGGCTGATGGCGCAATGTATCTGGATACATGGGTGAACCTTGGCTGGAAACCGGGAGGTTTTGCGGTCTCGCACGATGTGTACTTGGGTGAGAATTTTGACGATGTGGATGCCGGGGCCGAAGGTACGTTCCTGTGCAACCAGGCCGCAATGAACTTAATTGTTGGTTTTCCCGGATTTCCTTATCCGGACGGCCTTGTTCCGGGGAGGACTTACTACTGGCGAATCGACGAGGTCAATGACACCGACCCGAATAGTCCGTGGAAAGGCGAGGTCTGGAGTTTTTGGATTCCTCCCTACACTGCCTATGACCCCGATCCGGCTGACGGCGTCAAATTTGTGGACCCGGATGTGGAGCTCAACTGGACGGGAGGTTTTCGTTCAAAATTGCACCATGTATATTTCGGTGACAATTTTGACGATGTGAACAGTGCCGTTGGTGGTCTGCCACAGTCAGAGGCAACCTATACTCCCGGCACACTTGAGTTAGACAAGGTTTACTACTGGCGGGTTGATGAGTTTGATGGCGTCAACACATATAAAGGCGGTGTCTGGAGCTTCAAAACCCAGCCTGATATACCAATTACTGACCCTGATCTTGTCGGCTGGTGGACGCTTGACGAAGGTATGGGCAGTAATGCCCTTGATTGGTCCGGTCATGGCAATCACGGGGTACTCTTCGGTCCGGAATGGGCAATCCCTGGTTTGCTTGGTAATGCCGCCCTGAGCTTCGACGGTACCGACTACGTGGCGATTCAGAATCTCAGCTACAACAGCACGGACAACACTGAACTGACTGTCTGCGCCTGGATTCGCACAAGCAGTAGCGGTGACCAGTACATTGCCTCGTTTGACCGCAACGAGTATTGGCGCCTGGAGATTAACGGTAATGGTGCCGGTGACGGCCAGGTAGGCTGGGATGTGATGACCAGTTCCGGACAGGTGGACTACGGTAGTGTCACTCGCGTCGATGACGGCCTGTGGCATCATGTGACGGGCGTATATGACAATGGTAGTATGACTATATACATCGATGGTCGTCCGGAGCCATCGGCTTCCGGTGGCAACACCTTTGGAAGCGGAAACATGCGTTTTGGCTTCATTGGTGCTAATTCCGAAGCAGGTGGTTTCAACGGAAGCAGGGGCAGCGGGGCCCCAATCGCCGGCGAGATCGACGAGCTGCGCATCTACCACAAGGCTCTGACTCAGGAAGAGATTCAGTTAGCCATGCGAGGTGACCCATTACTGGCCTGGGGTCCGAGTCCGAGTCAAGGCTCAACACTGTATATCAGAGATGCAACGCCCCTTAGCTGGTCGCCGGGAGATAATGCATCTCAGCACGATGTTTACTTCGGGACCGATAGAGACGCCGTTGCCGATGCCGATGCATCCGATACGACCGGCATATATCGAGGCCGACAGGGTGTTACTGTTTACACTCCAGCCGAAGGCGTTGAATGGGGCGGCGGGCCTTACTACTGGCGTATCGACGAGTATAATACCGACGCGACAATCAGCAAAGGCAACGTATGGAGCTTTACGGTAACCGACTTCCTTGGGATAGAGGACTTTGAGGATTACAACGACTACGAACCTGACAGGATATATGAGACGTGGATAGACGGATGGGGGACCACAACAAACGGTTCCACGGTAGGTTATCCTGACCCCAATTTTGACGAGGGAGAACATTTCGTTGAGGTTGATGTTGTTCACGGTGGCTCTCAGTCGATGCCATTGTTCTATGACAACAATTTCAAATACTCTGAAGCAACTTTGACGTTGGTCTCGCCGCGTGATTGGACAGAAGAAGGTGTTGGAGTATTGTCACTGTGGTTCTACGGTGATGCGTCTAATGCTGCTGAGCCGATGTATGTGGCTCTTAACGGCAGCGCGGTAGTCTATCACGATAATCCCGACGCGGCGCTGATAGATGAGTGGACGGAATGGACCATCGACCTGCAGGAGTTTGCGGCTCAGGGCGTGAACCTTGCTAATGTCAATACGATTTCTATTGGTTTCGGCGATAAGAACAATCTGCAAGCCGGTGGTTCGGGTATGGTGTTATTTGACGATATTCGGCTGTATCGACCGGCACCAGAGCCAGAACCGGCACCGTAAGCCGGAATTTAGGTGGCCCCCATTGCTTCTTGCCCGCCGCCCCGACTCGCGTCGAAAGACGCGGGGGCAGGCGAAGCAAGATATGGGGTGTGGTTGATATAGCAGATTCGTGTCAATTCGGGGCTTATACCGATTGATTCGGTGTAGGCCCCTTTGTAATTTATTCCGCCGAAAGGTGGCGGATCTGCGATATTGATAATTGATTATTGCGTAGAGTGGAGAATTAATCTTGGATTAACGCAGGTTTAGTTTTAATTGAGCATTGAGCTTGACAATTTCCTTTAGATATGATAAGCTGTATTTTATAGAAATAATGAGGGTGTTTTGCTCTTGGCTCCCGGGGTTTACATCACACCGTCAAAAGGAGGTTCAAAACGGATAATATAATAAATCTAAAGGCCTGATTGGCCATTTCGACATTACCTGGTAACGCCGTTTTCGTGTCGAAAAACTAAAAGAAAGGTATGGGTATTGTGATGCATTTCACTAACCAAAGAAAATTATCTGGAGTTACATCGATTGGGTTGTGCTTATTTTTCTATTCTGTTCTCTTAGCCGAGCCTGTTAGCGTTGAGCAGGTACTAAACGCTGCGGATACGTTTCTCAAGGTGCAGCATACCCGTCAGGGGAAAGAAATAATGTTGCTTTCAGTAAAAGGCGAACAGAAATTGCCTGTCAGAGAATTCACGGCTGCGCGTCTAAGAGAAATTCGTAGTGATGACGGAACCGTTCTTGCATACATAAACGAGCTGGAGCCATGCGGGTTCGTCGCGACCTCTGCAGATACGGATATCACTCCGATTGTTGCCTATTCTTTCAGGAGCTCTTTTCCGGACGACGATGACGAAAAAAATCCCCTATACCGCCTGTTGAAAGAGGACATGAAGCTAAGAGCAAAGGCATTGGCCGAATATGAGCGATTCAAGAGGATGGAAAACAACAACCTATGGAATCTTTATGCCAACGAAGTTACAGGACATTCTGTGAGCCAGACATTCCAGCAGTGGCCTCAAGAGAACACGACTTCCACTGGCGGGTGGCTGGAGAGCACGTGGGACCAGGCCTCGCCTTACAACTACTTTTGTCCGCTCGATCCGGTTGATGCCAACAGAACTTATGTGGGCTGTGTGGCGACGGCGATGGCACAGTTGATTAATTATCATCGGCAATGCAACGTAAGTTTCGACGAGGATGATGAGTATATAACATACAGCGGTATCGATATCGACAAAGACGGCAGCATATACGATTTTCCCTCTTTTGAGGAGCTGAACGAGCACCTTGAGGATTTGCGACTTAAATACAGCAGGGAGATTGAGCCGAATGATACGGATGTGGCCGCACTTAGTTTTGCCTGTGGTATATCTGCGCAAATGGACTATACAAGCGAGGGCTCAGGTGCTTCACCTTATGATGCGCGGGACGCATTTCGTTACAAGTTTGGTTTTTATTCGGCCGACATGACCGGCGGTCTTTCGCATGAATTTTATCGCGTGCTGCAAGAGAACATGATCAATCGACTCCCTGTTTTTTTAGCTATTAGTCCGACAGATGGTTACGGCGGGCACGCCCTTGTTTGTGACGGCTATAACACGAACGGTGAGTATCACCTTAATTTCGGCTGGGGTTCCGACCGCCCTGAGGAAATGACCGAGGTGTGGTATCACCTTCCAAGCGACCTTCCATCCAACTTAAACATTGTTACTGAAGTCATTTTGAATATTCAACCTGTTCCACCGACTATAGAACCTGACCCGGGGTCCCTGACCTTTTACAGTGTTCCGGGGGAGGAATCCGAACCCGAAACGCTGTTTATCAAAAACAATACCGCCGAACACGTTTTTATAAACTCGATTTCCTGTCCGGAGCGATTTTTAATCTCCCAATCAGATGATGGATACTCAGACTTCATAGATTCTTTTGAGATACAACGTCCAGGACAGGAATCTTCGATTAATGTGAAGTTCTGCCCGGATGAGGCGGGTGGCTATTATAGAACTCTTACGATTGACTACGGCCAGGGGAATACCAAACATGTGATTTTAAACGGACACTCCTTCACCGGCGGGACGGAAATCGAAGAGGGCGAAGTATCCGGAACCTGGTCAGATGCTAATTCACCCTATTTTGTATCCGGAGATATTGAAGTGCCGGAGGACGGTGAGCTGGTTATTGAACCGGGGGTCAAAGTTTTGTTCGTGGGACCATACAGCATGACCATCGGCGAGAACGCGCGGTTGGCTGCCGAGGGAGATGAGAATCGCCCGATAGAATTTACGACGTTGCATAAAGACCTGGGCTGGGGCGGGCTGCGATTTCTGGACTCGGGGGACGATGATATATTGATTCACTGTTCAATTAGTTACGCGAAGAAAGGCGCCGGGCTGGTAACAAGTTATTATTACCTTCTTGGGGATGAGAGTAAAGATAGCTGTGGCGGAGCTATATTTTGCTCCGCTTCGAGCCCGACCATCACGAATTGCAAAATTACCAATAACATAGGCGACAAAGGCGGGGCAATCTACTGCCTTGAAAGCTATCCGGTAATCAGCAATACCCTGATAGCAAACAATGCTTCGTTAGGAAGCGCCCCGCAGTGCGGCGGGATATGCACTGAGGGGTGGGGCGCGCCTGAAATCATAAACTGTACCATAGTAAACAATTTGCCCGGCGGTATTTTCACAGTGTCTGGGGATGGAGTGGACATGACAAACACTATTGTATGGGGCAATGAGAGATACCAGATCCAAACGGATGAGTCCGTGCCGGTGGTGTCTTTTTGTAACATCCAGGGCGGCTACCCAGGCCAGGGCAATATTGATGCGGACCCTTGTTTCTTTGATCCCAGCACCGGGGTAGGAATAGAATACGACGGGTCATCTGCCAACTGGACACTGCGGAGCTCTTCACCCTGCATAAATTCCGGAACAGAAACATATTTTCCGGAAACCGACTTGGCGGGCAGTCAGAGGATTTACAGCGATATCGTTGATTTGGGTGCTTATGAAAATCAATCAGACCTGCCGTTAATTACCATCACCCCCGCAGGCACAGTCGATGCGGGTTTTGTAGCCCTTAATACAGAATCGACAATTGGGCTTGATATTACAAACACAGGTAAGGTAGATTTACAAGTGGATAGCCTGAGCATTTCTGATGCGAACGGTGTTTTTTCGATAGTCACCGGCGCACAGGATCATCTTTTGACGCCGGGTGGCTCGGTCCAGGTAGAGATTGGATTTACTCCGACAGAAGAGAGAAGCTATACCGGCAGTGTTTATATTCATTCAACCAGCAGCAATACCCCGAACAAAGAAGTCGTTCTCAAGGGATTCGGAGTCTCGGGAAAAATTATCGATGGTGGTGAAGTTAGCGGTACATGGAAGAAAGAAGAGAGCCCCTATACAATTACGGGAGATATCACCATTCCCAGAGGGAGAACGTTAACCATTGAGCCGGGAGTGGTGGTCAAATTCGCAGGCCATTTTGGGTTGACGGTTGGTTACAGGGCAAACTTGCGTGCACGAGGTTCCGAGACAGAGCATATCTTATTTACCGCGATGGATACCGAGGAGGGATGGTTCGGCATACGTTTTGTAAATAGTGGTGCCGATGACGTATTGCAACATTGTACGGTCGAATACGCCAGGAAACCATATAACGCTGGAAGCGGCTATCTGGATCTGTTAGGCGGAGGGATTCTGTGCTGTAGCTCATGGGAGGCCGAACCAAGCTATGGTGTTCCTTCCAATCCAACTATTGACCACTGTCTGATTGCCAATAACCATGCATTATCCGGTGGCGGGATTATGTGCATGGACGAATCGGAGGCGGAGATTACTAATAACACGATCGTTGATAACTCAGCATTTATAGACGGTGGAGCCATTTACATATCCGGCGCCTCTCCCACGATCACCAACAATGTCATTGCTCATAATTCCGGGCTTGACTCCGGGGGCATCCTAACCTGGTATGGAACTCCATCGATTATAAATAATACCATCGTACACAATAGGCCGAATGGGCTGTACCTGGGACCGACGCCGTTTGTCTGGGACTTAGAGGGTGGCCAGCCTGTCTTGAATAATATCATCTGGCAGAACGAAATATACATGTCGCTGTATGTTTACCCGGAAGATTATGATATTCGCTTCAATAATATTCAAGGTAGCTGGAAAATAGAAGACGAAGAGGAGGAGGAAGGAAAAGAAGAAGAAGAAGACAAAAGCGGCAACATCAATGTTGACCCCTGCTTTGCAGACCCTGACAACAGGGATTACCATCTTAAATCACAAGGCGGTCGATGGGACCCCGCCAGCCAATCCTGGGTGCAGGATGATATAACAAGCCCCTGTATTGACACAGGGGACCCGGATACTGAAATTGGTTCAGAACCATCGCCCAATGGTGACATAATTAATATGGGTGCGTATGGCGGCACTGCTGAGGCGAGCAAAAGCCCTGAAAATTGAGCGCTATTGCTTGATTTGGACAAGACTACAAAGTAGATTTTGATATATAACAACTCGTTCGGTTCAGAATGATCCGCTGAACGACGGCGGCTAAACAAGCAAACCCTGAGTGAAACCCATGACTGATATGGAACGACCCCGCTCTCCGATCGAGGTCGGGGACAGGTTTCGCGGGAATGACAAGGGCAGCGCACTCCAAAAAGATTCTCGCTTAAAAGGTTTGGGTAGGTTATACTGTGATATTAATATAATAGCCTATGGAACTTGGGCGGGATAAAACGGTTGCAGAGATAATCTCCCGACTAAAATCGGCCCCCGCGCTTTCTTGCGAAAGCAAGAGCGGGGGTGAGGGGGTGGTTAAAGTCGAGGGGACGTGGGGGTCGTTTGCGCGCCTTTTGACGGCTTACATATCAGAAAAAACCTCTCGGCCTATTCTGTATATATGTCCACATATTGACGATGCCGACAAGGCCGCTGACGATTTGCATACCTTCGGGGGCGAAAGAATTGATACATTCGGAGCCTGGGAAGGTGAGGAGGATTTGGCGGACGCCACCGATGAGATTAGGGCTGAGAGACTAAGAGTTATTCTGAAACTGCTCTCGAAAAAAGATTCCTCGACTGGGCTCGAAATGAAAAGAATGGATTCCCGCTTTCGCGGGAATGACATAAAAAAGGCCAACCTAACAAGAAGAAATGGGGGTAAATTCATTATACCAGCGCCGGTACAGGCGCTTTGTCAGCCTATACCGAAGCCGGAAGCAATAGAAGCAAGCTGCCTTCGGTTGGAAATAAAAAGAGAAGCCTCGCCGGAAGTGGTCGTTGAGTGGCTGGTTGAAAATGGATTCGAGCGTGTGGAAAGGGTAGATTTGCCGGGCCAGTTTGCACGCCGTGGGGGCATTGTTGATATTTATGCTCCGCTTATTTCGTCTATCGTCACTCGTCCATCGTCCGACGAGTTACGAAAGACGAGAGACGAGGGACGAGGGACGGCCGAAGCGGTCAGGATTGAATTCTTCGGTGATAGTATCGAGAGTATCCGCGAAATCAATCTGGATACGCAGCGTTCAAGCCAACAGATAGAAAGTATCAGGATAGTTTCGGCGGTGTGCGGGACTGCGTCGGAGCAGAGAGAGCTTTTTGTAAATATCCTGCCGAAAGATACCATAATAATTCTTGAAGAACCGAGCGAGACCGAAGAAGTTGCGAATGTGTTTTTAGAACGGCTCGAAGATTCAAGTCGGCTTTACAACTGGTCGGATATTTACAGGGCGGCGTCCAATTTTACGCAACTGAGAATCTGCCGATTTGCTACTGGTGGGCAGAACAATTTCCTCAAAGTGGATATTAAAAGTGTGCAGCAGTTTCAGCACAAGGCGACTTCTGTGTGGGCCGGGCATAAGGCGGCGCTGGCCGAATTAGTGCAGGAGGCAAAACAAGGAAAAGAAGTGCTGCTTTACTGCGAGAGCTCGGCTGAGCTCAAGCGGGTAGGCGAGATTGTAACAGACATTAACGAAGAAATTCCGCCAAGATTCAAACTGCTGTCAGGATTTATTCATCAGGGCTTTGTTATAAATTCGTTAGGGCGAATAGTCATAAGCCATCACGAGCTTTTCGGCCAATACGCGCTTAGGAGAAGGCGCAGGCCTGCACGGCCAACGTCACCGGTGGATACGCTCAGCGATTTGCAGGAAGGGGATTATGTCGTTCATGCTTCCTACGGCATCGGTAAGTTTTCAGGAGTGAAAACGATACGGGAAAAAGACGGCACGAATGAGTACCTTACAATTCAATATGCGGACGGTGTTAAAATCCAGGTTTCGGTCCGTAACATCGCACTGGTGCAGAAGTATATAGGGACAAGTCCGAAACGGCCGAAGCTGAGCAAGGTCGGTTCAAAAAGATGGCAGAAGCAAAAAGAAAAAGTTGCGCGTTCCGTCCGAGACCTGGCTGTCGAATTGCTCGATGTTCAGGCGAAACGTCAGGCGACAGGCGGGATTACATTCGGGGAAGATTCGAGCTGGCAGGTGGAATTTGAAGAGTCGTTTGCTTACCAGGAGACGCCGGACCAGACCACAGCCGTAGGGCAAATCAAAACGGATATGCAGCAAGCTGTGGCGATGGACAGACTGCTGTGCGGCGACGTGGGCTATGGCAAGACGGAGCTTGCGATGCGTGCGGCGTTTAAGGTGGTCGAGAACGGAAAGCAGGTTGCTATCTTAACGCCGACAACGGTATTGTGTGTGCAGCATGGCAGAACTTTTACTGAAAGGTTTGCAGATTTTCCGGTTTGTATCGAAGTTTTAAATCGATTTAAGACGCCGAAGCAGGCAAAAGACATAATCGCACGGACAAAGGCGGGAAGAGTCGATGTGCTGATAGGGACACATCGGCTTTTCAGTGGCGACGTCGGGTTTAAGGACATGGGGCTTTTGATAATCGACGAGGAGCAGCGGTTCGGGGTCGAACACAAAGAAAGACTCAAAAAGCTGCGTGTCAACGTTGATATTCTTACGATGACGGCCACGCCGATTCCACGGACACTGCATATGTCGCTTTTGGGGCTGCGCGATATAAGCTCATTAGCGACGCCGCCATTAGACAGGCGAAGTATAGTTACGACAGTTACCGCCTATAACAAAGAGCTTATCAGAAAAGCAATCTACCGCGAATTGAATCGCCAGGGACAGGTGTTTTTCCTGCATAACAGGGTCAAGTCGATTGAGAAAAAGGCGTGGGAAATTCAGAAACTTATCGGCGACGCAAAGGTTACCATCGCACACGGCCAGATGGCCAAGAGCGAGCTTGAGACGGCGATGATAGAGTTTGTGATGGGCGAGACGGACGTGCTCGTATGCACAACGATAATCGAGTCGGGGCTGGATATTCCGAATGCGAACACGATTTTTATAAACGATGCAGACAGATTCGGCCTGGCGGAGCTTCATCAGCTTCGGGGCAGAGTGGGCAGGTATAAACATCGGGCGTATGCTTACATGCTGCTGCCGAGGTCACGGCCGATTACACCATTGGCGGCCAGGCGATTGAAGGCCATTGAAGAATATTCGCATTTAGGGGCGGGCTTTAGAATTGCTTTGCGGGACCTGGAAATTCGCGGGGCGGGCAATATATTAGGGGCTGAGCAGTCCGGCCATATCCAAATAGTTGGATACCAGATGTATTGCGAGCTGTTAGCGGATGCCGTTAGAAAATTAAAAGATGAGCCGGTCGAGCCGATACCAACAGCGGTTGTCGATTTAGGCTTTGCAACGTATATACCGAAAAACTACATTCCCATTAGTAGGCACCGGATGGATGCCTATCGCAAAATTGCCGTTGCAAGAGGCAATGAAGACCTGGAACAAATCAAGGGCGAATTAACGGATGTCTATGGGCCGATGCCGGATGAGGTCAAGCTTCTGCTGGATTTGGCTGAGCTTAGAATCAAAGCGAGCAGGTGCGATATAAAGAGTATTGTTGCATCGGGAGAAGATTTGATATTTTCATTTTCGAAAGACGTAGAGGCGCCGAGCAAATCCTTCTTTTCAAAGGTTTCAGGAAAAGTTAGAATCTCCGATATGAGGACGGTATATTTGCGTTTATCGAAGAATTATTTTGAAACGAGAACCTTAATAAGCATTTTGCGGAAGATTTTAACAGAGGAAGAACAATGAGCGAAACAGAAGGCCAATCCAGTGAACAGAAAGCGAAGATATGTCAACTCGGTATATGGGCTTTATTGCTAAGCATCCTGGGTATTTTTACCTTTGGGGTAACGTCAGTTATTGGACTAATACTGGCAGTAATTGCTGATCGAAAAATTTGTAAAAGTAAGGGTGGACTGAGAGGCCGTGTCTATACGACTTTGGCAGTAGTTACGGCCATCATTATTTTGGTGCGTATGATGATTCCATACCGGCTTGATGAGTTAAAGTGGGGTGTTGAGGAAGAGCAAAATGCAGAGTCGCAAGCTGAGGACTCCGGGAACTTTCGCAAGTCGGGTAGTGATGAGGAATTAAAGTACTGGCTGAAAAATATGGTGTGGTTTCATCGCTTCAATAACGAAGAAATCCATGCTGCCACGGGTTTGACGAACGAAGAAATCTTTGCTGCGTTGAAGAAATTTGACATTCGGCCGGACAATCGGCCGAAGCGAGATGATGATGAGCCTTTACTGGTATTGCCCTATCCGGGAGGGCGTCATCCACGAATCGGATTTTTAGAGGGGGCAATAAAGCCACAGCGGGAGACGAAGTTCAGTGTCTTTACGCCGTGGGATAAGGACAGCTATGTTGTTGTCGATGTGCCCGAGGCCATCTGGTCGAACTTAGGGCTTACATATCTGGCCCATACGCACATTGATACGATATGGACCAAACAGGGGATTGAACTGCCAAAGCTGGAATGGAACCGCCATCCCGATGGGAGGCTGGATATTGAGCGAAAGCTGCCAGATGGAATTGCTTTCGGCGTGAAAGTCAAGCCAATAAAAAAGGCAGTGCGGATGGAAATGTGGCTAAAGAATGGGACGAACCAAAAGCTGACGGATTTGCGTGTGCAGATATGTGTGATGACAAAGATGGCGGCGGATTTTGAGCGGCAGACGAACGACAATAAGGTATTCACTAATCCGTACGTTGCGTGTCGGAGCAATGATGGCAAACGGTGGATTATTACGGCGTGGGAAGGCTGCCACCGTCCGTGGGGTAACGCAAAGTGCCCTTGTTTTCATTCGGACCCGAAGTTTACTGACTTGGAGCCGGGCCAAACAAAGCGACTGCGCGGATGGTTGTCTTTTTACGAGGGAACAAGTATCGAGGACGAGTTTAAAAGGATCGAAGAAACCGGCTGGCGCAACCCGTAAGATTGTTTAAATTCCGGAAGGATGGAATTAAACTAACAGAATAAGAAGTTAAATGTATTATATAAAAAGGAGATTTGACATGAGTAAGTACAGAAAACAAACTTTAATAATATTGGTAGCTATGCTTTTTATGGCAGGCTTGGGCTTCTCGGCGCCCGAGAGGGTTGAGACGCTAAGAATCGGTCAACAAGCGCCCGACTTTAATCTGCCTGGCGTGGATGGGCGAAGTTATAGACTGGCGGATTTTGCGGATGCGGATATTCTTGTGATTATTTTTACCTGCAACCACTGCCCGACCGCGCAGGCGTACGAAGAGCGGATTATAAAGCTGGCGGCCGATTACAAGAACAAAGGCGTTGTGCTGGTAGCGATTTCGCCGAACGACCCTAAAGCAGTGCGTCTGGATGAATTGGGCTACTCGGATATGGGCGATTCGCTTGAGGATATGAAGATCCGTGCAAAGGATATGGGATATAATTTTCCGTATCTTTATGATGGGGACAAGCAAAAGGTTTCACTCGCATACGGGCCGGCTCGGACCCCACATATTTTTATATTTGACCGGCAGCGCAAGCTGCGCTATGTCGGGCGAATCGATGATTCGGAGAAGCCCAAGCTGGTCAAATCCCGCGATGCACGTAATGCGATTGAAGCATTGTTAAAGGGAAGAAAGGTTCCCGTTGAAAAAACCGGAACAATCGGCTGTTCAATTAAATGGTCGAGTAAACGAGAATCCGCCAAACAATCTTTTGAGCGTTGGGCAAGAGAAAATGTCGCTGTGGAAACGGCAGATGCCAAAAGCATAAAAGAGCTTGTCAAAAACGATTCAGGAAAACTGCGCTTGGTCAATGTCTGGGCGAGCTGGAGCGGGCCAAGCGTGAAACAATTGCAGGAATTTGTAACTATTAATCGGATGTACCGCCGCCGGGATTTTGAGCTTATTACCATCAGTGCCGATTCGCCGAAGAGAAGAGATAGAGTCCTTTCATTTTTGAAGAAACATCAAGTGTCATGTAAAAACTATCTGTTTAATTCTGAAGATAAATATCAGCTTATGGCAGCGGTGGATAAGGATTTGCTTGGGGGTATTCCATATACGATTTTGATTCAGCCGGGCGGAAAAGTTATTTACCGTAGTCTGGGAATAATAGAACCGCTTGAGCTTAAAAAAGCTATTGTCGAATATCTGGGACGATATTACAAATAGATGTAGAGATGGTAAGGTTGCAGCATTGAAGTCAGAAGAAAACATATAGGCAGGAGAAGAATTATGTGGTACAAGGTAAGCAAATTTCTATTTTTTGTTTTAGTCGGACTGGTATCTACAAACTGCTTAGGGCAATCCCGGAGCAAAGAAGGCAGGTCGCCGTTAGATGAGCTTCCGGCACATATAAAGCGGGTAACGTACTTTGGTCAAAGGGCGGACTTCTCGCACGATGGTAAACGTATTTTGTTTATCGAGAAGACTTTCGGTGACGTATATGAAGTGGAACTGAAGACAAAGATTATCCGCGCAATGACACACCACTATTATCACGAGGGCTACACACGGGCATTGTATCTGGCTAACGGCGATATTCTGCTTTCGGGGGCACGGCAGTTCGACGCAACCAATCCGATGCCGAGCCGAAGTGAAAAAAATGCAGAGTTGTGGGTGCTGAAAAAAGACCTTTCGGGACCACCGGTGCCGTTGGGCGAGAAGTGCTCCGAAGGACCGGCGGTTTCACGCAGACGTATGTGGATTGCCTGGACGCAGGGCGGAGCATTCTATATGGCGAATATAGTTTATAAAAACGGTAAACCTGAACTGGCGAACAAAAAGAAGATTTTGGATAAGCGTGATTTAGACTTTGAGACCGGACTTGAGACGCAGAACCTTCGACCGCCGGATGAGAAGGAGCTGATATTCAGCGCCTACGGTTACCAGGGCACAGAAGTTATGGGGCTGGATATCGAAACGAGCAGAGTGGTGAACTACTCCAAGGCGCCAAACCAGTATGATGAGCCGGAAGGTATTTTTCCCGACGGCAGACACACGCTGGTCGAGTGCGATAAACACAATCGCAAGGGGACACAGTATATCGACCTTTATAAGCTGGCGCTGGACGGCTCGGGAAAGACGGAACGGATGACTTTCTTTGCCGAGTATCCGGGCTACAAGGCCTCGAACCCGGTGGTAAGCGACGATGGGCGGTATATAGCGTTTCAGGTTGCCAAAAGAGGCGATATGGCAGGTGTGGGAAGAGGTATTTTGATATTTGATTTAAAGATGTACGAGAGGGTAAAAAAATCCAGGGTGAACAGGCGATGAAATCACGTTGAGCCGAAAACGCTAATAAACGTTTTAATCAAAATATTTAACCATTAAGTCCACACAGAACACACAGTCGGTTCCGGTATTTACTTGAGCTTATTGGCTAAGGCTGAACCAAATTCCTTTGCAAGCCGACTGGCGCTGTATCGCTCCTTGTTATCGTAAGAAGCCGACAGCAAGACTTCCCCGTTGCTGTTTTTAGCTACCAGAGATACACTTTCGATGGCCTGACTCGAAGCGGACTCCATACCAAGTAAGTTCTTACTTGCTGTAGCTCTTGCCGTCAGAAAAGTCGCTCCGGTGATGAAAACCGTTGCTGTATTAGGGTCACACAGCTCGATTTTTCGCCTTATGAACTCTTTTTCAATAACGTCTCTGATGACTTTTCCTACTTGCGGGTCTTCGCTTTCGAGCGGTGCGACATAGATACACTTGTGGTTAAGCTCTTTTAAGCGATGAGTGGTTACGATGTCGGAATTACAACCCGCAGATACAGCTATCGCCAACAATCCAATAAACCAATATAACCTGTTCATTTTTTGCTCCTAACCTGTTTTTCCCCGTGTAATAATATTATTCGGCATATTCTTCTGGTTGCTGGAGATATTTTTTGGATTATGCCATACCGGCGGGCGGATTGGCGTGGATTTTGCCTCTGTCGAGTAAGTTTTGAGGTAGGCAAAGCAAGATTTTCGGGCGCGGGCAGGTGAGAATATACCTATGGGGTTGAAAAAAATAAGAATTGCAATTTTGCGAATTTGCCCTTAGATTAGCTTCGTAAATTAGGCGTTGGTATTCTATTGTAAGGAGATTGAAGATTTTGATTGTATCAAGGAGCAGATTATGGCAGAGGTTAA
>Ga0209979_1002285_pt1 | contig 18684 bp, 20 predicted proteins | sample AnhtaG_FD_183114 | JGI IMG/M metagenome (GOLD analysis project Ga0209979, IMG submission 183114) | Deep subsurface microbial communities from Anholt, Denmark to uncover new lineages of life (NeLLi) - Anholt_01485 metaG (SPAdes) (version 2) | ecosystem: Environmental > Aquatic > Marine > Oceanic...
GTTACTGCGTTAACCATCTATGATATGTGTAAAGCGGTAGACCGGAGCATCCAAATTGAGAATATTCGACTAATTAGAAAAAGTGGTGGCAAAAGCGGAACAATAACTCTTGAGTAGAATCATATATTGGTATATACTATTCCATTACAGTTAATATACTTTGGGGGTGTGCTATGAGACTATCGTGTCTTCAGGAAAACCTAAATCGGGGGCTTGGTGTGGTGGGTAGGGCAGTCGCTACCAGAACTACCCTGCCGATAACCAATAATGTCCTACTAGCCACAGACCAGTCCCGTCTTAAACTTGTTGCCACCAACCTGGAAATGGCTATTAGCTGCTGGATTGGTGCCAAGGTAGAGGATGAGGGGGCAATTACTGTTCCCGCTCGGCTTCTCACCGAGTTTATTAGCTCTTTGCCCAGTGAGAAGATGGATATTAGCCTTTCCCCTCGCACCAAGACTCTAGAATTAAAGTGTGCCCGATTTGAGGCACGAATCAGCGGGGTTGATGCTAAGGATTTCCCGCCGATACCCAAGATTGAAGAGGGTATAACCACTAGGGTTGAGATAGAAGCCCTTCGCCAGGGGATTAGTCAGGTTGTCTTTGCGGCTGCCACGGAGGAATCTCGCCCGGTGCTTACCGGCGTTGATACTCAATTTGAAGGCGATTTACTGACACTGGCGGCAGCTGATGGCTTTAGATTAGCCGTATATAAACTACCTATCGCCGTGCCGGTTAGTGAGAAGAGTGAGGTCATCATTCCAGCACGAACTCTGGCTGAGCTAAATCGACTTATGACCGACCAGGAGGAGCCCGTTGAGATAACAGTAAATCCCAACAAGAGTCAGGCCCTATTTCGTCTGAAGAATATTGAGCTGGTATCCCAGTTGGTCCAAGGAACCTTCCCCAATTATGCCCAACTTATTCCACAGAGCTACAATACTCGAGCGGTAGTTGATGTTGCCGAATTCCTCAGGGCGACCAAGACCGCCTCTATCTTTGCCCGTGATGGCAGTGGCATTGTCCGTTTGGTGATAGCCCCTGGCGGTGAGCTAACCCCGGGCAAGATGACTGTTTCCGCCCGTTCTGAAGAGGTAGGCGATGATGTTGGTGAGATTGATGCCATCGTTGAGGGCGAAGAGGCCAAGATTGCCTTTAATGGTAAATATCTAACTGATGTGCTTGGTGTGCTGGGTGAGGCACAGGTAGCCCTGGAGACTACTAACCCATCAAGCCCCGGTGTCATTCGCCCGGTTGGAGTGGATAACTATATCCATGTGGTCATGCCGATGTTTGTCCAGTGGTAGTAAATTTGAATTCATAAGTGATTATTTTTAAGGGCGTCTAGTGAAAAAGCTAGGCGCCTTGTGATTTTGATAATTTTTACATAAACTGTATTTACTTTTACTTTTGAAAGTAGTAAACTTCTGAAACTTAAATAGAAAGGAGGGAGAAATGGATGACACTCTATTTTTGCTACTTTTTTGGTCGGGACCCATTGGGCTTGGAATTGGCCTTACCCTCATAGGCACCTTCGTTTTTCTGCTTGCCAAAGCTAATGAGATAAGTAAGCGCACAAAGGCGATGGAAAAAGAACTGGAGCAAAAAGGCATAAAGCTTTCAAGGGAAAGCAAATTACGAAATATAGTAAGATCCTCACAATAATACCCGATGAGAAAATGGTAGTAGGACGTATTCTCAGACAGCTACCAGAATGCATGCTATTACAGACCCTTTAATCCATAACATCTACAGCGAGGTTAACGCCAGTAGGGTAATTTTTAGTCCATAAGAGATGATATCCCGATATCCGCGCAGTGGTGATTTTTACTATATAGAAAAGGCAAATGGTATCAAATATTTGTACGCATCATTGGACATTCATCCCGATGTTTGTCCAGTGGTGATGAGGTTCGTTTAGACGACAGAAAGGAGCATTATGTCGCCAGAAGAAAATAAAAAAAGCGCCGCTGAAAGTTTTGGTGAAATGTTTGAAGCATTTGCTAACGCTATGAGCCAAATATTTAAGGACCCTGAGCTAAAAGAGAAGGCTAAAGAGTTTGGAAAAAGCGCCGTTGAGTCGGCAGAAACTTTCGGAAGTAGGTTTAAAGATGAGGATGTTAAAGATAAGTTTAGAGAAGTAGGCAAAGCAGCTCAAGATTTTGGCAAAAGCATTGCCGAATGTTTTAAAGATGATAAAGATAAATAGGAGTTCAAGTGAAAGCTATATTGTTTCGGCTAGCGACTATTGTTATCAGTGTCCTCTTGTTAGCAACGTGCGCCATTTCATGTGCACCACCTTATTGGGACTTTACACCTAACTTGTTTACCTTCCTCTGTTTTCCCTTTGGTTTAGTTGGAGTAGGGTTATACTTTCTACCAATAATAGTTGCTGCCGTCAAACGTAAGCAAAACATGCTGGGTATTGTGCTACTGAACGTTCTTGCCGGATGGACTGTGATAGGCTGGATAATTGCCCTGGTTTGGGCTTTCAGCCCTGACAAGTAGAATACAATTCCCTCCCCAAGACCATAACTTCATTCCTCATGACAATGGGGACATCTCTGTTTGGGTTGCTGACAAGGTCTTAGAATATGGACATTTGTTACCACAGCACAACTGCTGCCTGAAATACCTCAGGTAGCATTGCCTGAACAAAACTCAGATTCACCACCAGCCAGGTGAGGACACTAGAATCCGTCACCACCCGCTCCAGCCAGCCGAAAATGGGGTAGGCTCGAACCAAAAGGGTAAAAACCACTAGTCCTATAGCTGAATTGAAAATATTGAGGGCACTTCCAATTAGACGGAAAAGAACCCCTTTATTCCAGGTTTTCTGAATCAATTTCCTCGGCAAGAGGAATACAAAGTATAATATGATGCTTATCATGGCTAGTGTAACAAAGAAGCCAACAAAGTTTTCCCAGTCCTCTCCAGGCAGAAATGAGAGGGCAGTAGCCAGTAGGCGGTAGGAGATTCCAGTGAGGGGGATAGCAATAAGGAGTGCTATCAGGGAAAAGAAGGGCTTAACTGCTCCTTCTTTAAGTCCACCAAGAAAGCTGAAAAAAAGAACCAAGCCTACCAGAATGTTAACCCATATCATCATATTCCCCCAAAGAGTATTTGTCCTTACCTTATCCAGAATTCCCCATATCAACTACTGTAGCTATGTTAAAACCCCTGCTTGCTGGCTGTCAAGGTATCTAATAAATCCACACCATCTCCTTGACAGCGTCAGGGTGAGGGAACCAGGATTCCTAAGCAAAGGCAAACACCACCCGAAAATCAACTCGCGGAGTCACATTGGCTTTCTACCCCGGGGGTGATATAATCGGCTTTGAGGGCATCGGTATGGGCGCAGTAGCTATAAGCCCAAGTTAAAAAACATGCCCATGTTTGTGTAGTGGTAATAAACAGTGGCCAAGCGGCGAATTGATAGTTTACTTGTGGAGAGGGGACTGGTGGAGAGTCGGGCTAAGGCTCAGGCTCTAATTATGGCGGGGGAGGTAATGGTGGTGGGGAAACCGGTTATTAAGCCGGGGACTCTGGTAAATGAAGAGGCAGCAATTACGATACTTGAGCCGCCTCCCTTTGTTAGCCGGGGTGGGATTAAGCTTGATTATGCTCTTCAGCAGTTCCAGCTTGACGTCTCGTCTAAGGTGGTGGCTGATATTGGGGCGTCAACTGGTGGTTTTACCGATTGCTTGCTCCAGCGGGGGGCAAGCCGGGTTTATGCTATAGATGTGGGCTATGGTCAGCTAGACTATCGCCTGAGACGGGACCCACGGGTGGTGGTTATGGAAAGGGTGAATGCCCGCTATCCTATCCCCCTGCCGGAAAAGGTGGAGCTGGCTACCATAGATTTGTCCTTCATCTCGGTAGATAAGGTGATACCATCGGTGGCTAAGCTGCTTAAAAGTAGTGGCTATCTACTAGTGCTTTTTAAGCCTCAGTTTGAGGCGAGGCGAGGGGAGGTGGGTAAGGGAGGGGTGATTAAGCAGCCGATGGTGCATGCCAGGGTTCTAGGGCGATTTATAGCTTGGATAACGGAGCATGGCTTCAGACTGGGGGGCCTGGTGGCATCACCCATCCTTGGTGCCTCGGGGAACAAAGAGTTTTTTGTGCTACTGAGGTTGATATAGTGTCCAAGAAAGCGGTGACCCTTAAGGTAGACGGCTTAGACATTGATGGTCAGCTTTACCTGCCTAGTGGCCGGATTCCGTATCCCACTGTTTGCGTTTGTCATGGTATTCCGTCTGGTACCCCCGCTGACCCCGGTGATAGAGGTTACCCCGAACTTGCGGAAAAGATTTGCCGTGAAGGCTTTGCCGTACTTATTTTTAACTTTAGGGGAACAGGGACTAGCAGTGGCAACCTTGATATTCTGGGCTGGACTAAAGACCTGAAGGCAGCCATTGATTACCTATGGGCTCTGCCTGAGGTAGATAGGTCTCGTCTGTCACTACTTGGCTTTAGTGGTGGGGCTGCCGTCTCAGTATATGCAGCGTCACAGGACGATAGAGTATCATATGTTGTCACCTGTGCCTGCCCGGCAGAGTTCACTTTCTTAACCAAGGTTAACGGGCCGCAGTCTATCGTTGACCACTTCCGTAGTATTGGTGCCATCAGAGATAAGGATTTCCCCCATTCTATCCAAGACTGGTTCGGTGGCTTTGAACAAGTTAGCCCGATTAAATATGTAGCTAAAATTGCCCCCAGACTACTGCTACTGGTGCATGGTGACCAGGACGAGACGGTAGAGGTGAGTGATGCCCACAGGCTATATGCTCAGGCAGGGAAGCCCAAGCAGATAATCATAGTTGATGGAGCCGGACATGGGCTACGGCAAGATGATAAGGCAATGGCAGCTGTTATCGGCTGGCTGAAATCTCAGTGCCAAGATTAGCCATAAATAAATACAAATTGACCTACGCATAGGAAATAGTCTATAATAAAATTAGCGAGGTGAGTTTGAGCTTGCACGAGTCTTGCGGTGTTTTTGGTGTTTATGCCCCTGGCGAAGATGTAGCTCGACTTACCTTTTTTGCCTTATTTGCTCTCCAGCACCGCGGCCAAGAAAGTGCCGGCATTGCTACCACTGATGGTAGGAAGCTTCAGGTTTACGCCAAGATGGGTCTAGTCTCCCAGGTGTTTAGCGAGGATTCCCTCAGTCAGCTTGGTGGAAATATTGCCATCGGTCACACTCGCTACTCCACCAGAGGCTCCAGCCGGATAGCTAATGCCCAGCCAATGATGGTGGGCAAGGGTTCAAACACTATTGCCATAGCCCACAACGGGAATATAATTAACGCTGAGCACCTATATCAGGAGCTCTGTGGCCAGGGCTATCCCTTCCATACCTCTACTGATACTGAGGTCATCGCCAATCTAATTCTTTCTTCCCCTGAGAAAGACTTGGTGGACAAGATAAGGTACGCTGTGCGTCGGCTTCAGGGAGCATATTCTCTAACCATTATGAGCAACCACACTTTGTTTGGTGTTCGTGACCCCCTTGGTGTGCGCCCTCTATGTCTGGGAACTATTAATGGCGGTTGGGTCTTAGCCTCAGAAAGTTGTGCCCTTGACCATATTGGTGCCAACTTTATCCGGGAGATTGAACCGGGCGAGATAGTGGCTATTACAGAGAATGGTGTTGATAGCTACCGAGAAGAGGTAGGCAGAAGAGCGACGTGCATCTTTGAGTATATCTACTTCGCCCGTCCGGATAGCGTGATTAATGGTCGGCTGCTTTACCCAGCGCGACAGGCTATGGGCGAGGGACTAGCCGAGGAGCACCCGGTAGCTGCCGATTTAGTGATGGGTGTGCCTGATTCCGCCACCGCCGCTGGTATTGGTTATTCCCACCGGTCAAACATCCCCTTAGGTGAAGGGTTACTTAAGAACCGTTATGTGGGACGGACCTTCATTGAACCTGACCAGCGAATCAGAGACCTTGGGGTTAAACTCAAATTTAACCCCTTGCCCCAGATGCTGGCTGGCAAGCGATTGGTGGTGGTGGATGATAGCATTGTCCGCGGCACTACTACTCCTCAAGTAGTGAAGTTATTGAGAAAGGCAGGAGTTAGCGAGGTGCATATGCGCATCTGTGCTCCGCCTATCCGCTACCCCTGCTTCTTCGGTGTGGACATGGCTACCCGTTGGGAGCTGATTGCAGCACAAAAGACTGTACCTGAAATTAGGGATTTTATCGGTGCCGACTCACTGGGCTATTTGAGCATCGATGGACTAATTAAGGCGGTGGCTTTACCCAAGGATATTTTCTGTATGGCTTGTTTCACTGGTAACTACCCGATACCGGTTCAACTTGAGATGGATAAGCTGGCGCTGGAAACGGTGCCCGCTGAGTATCAAAGCTCCTTTGGCTTAAAGCAGCGGTAAGCTAAGACACCTAGTCATTCATAATCTTTGTCATGTGCCAATATCCACTGGTGGTCAATTTTCTAAAATTCTTTATTAACCCTATCCTCTGTATCCCCTTCCCCTTGTCAAGGAGTAGGGGAAGATAATTTGTTTAGAGGGGCTCTGCCCCTCTAAAACTCCCGTGATTACTCCTCAAGAAGAGTCAAAGAGAGGCGAAGCCTCTCTTACATAACTAATTCCCCCTCTCCTTGAAAGGAGAGGGGGACAAAGGGGGTGAGGTTGATAAATAGTCTCATTTTTGTGATTGCAACTGGGCTGTCCGAAGTGTTATGATTAAATTCACCATTATTAATAGCTAGGAACTAACTGCTCCAATATCAATATTAAGGAGGGGCGATATATGGGCTACTTTACCATACTGGCAGCTATACCCGGCTTCTTTTTGAGCTCTCTCATTTTCATGGCTCTCTGGGGGGTTATTGCCCCAGACTTCGGGATAGAAAAGATAGGCTATCCCATGGCTATGTTGATAACTATCACCCTTTGGCTGGCGGTGGCACCTCTAGCAGTAGCGGCTGGTCGAAGAGCAAGTAAGTAAACTACACTGTTTTTAGTCAGAGAGATTCTTTATTACAGGAGGCAGGACAGATTAAAGAGACCTATGCCACGGCTGGCGTTAACATTGATGTTGCTATTAAGGCTAAAGAGCTGATTAGTAAGCATGGCCGGTCTACCCATCGGCCTGAGGTCTTGAGAGGCATTGGCTTCTTTGGCGGGCTCTTTGAGTTTAAGGGGTTTAAGCAGCCGGTTCTGGTATCCAGTGTAGACGGGGTAGGCACCAAGCTGAAAATTGCTTCAGCTTTAGCCAAACATGATACCATTGGTATTGACCTGGTTAATCATTGCGTTAATGATATCCTCACCTGTGGTGCTGAGCCGCTCTTCTTTCTAGACTACATTGCCATGGGTAAGCTGGTGCCAGAACAGGTGGAGGCTATTGCTCAGGGGCTAGCCCAAGCTTGCCGTGAGGTTGGTTGTGCCCTTATTGGTGGCGAAACCGCTGAGATGCCCGGACTATACGCTGGAGAGGATTACGACCTGGTCGGTTTTATCGTTGGTGTGGTGGAGAGGGAGAAGCTTATCATGGGGAAGACAATAGCCGTTGGTGATACCATAATCGGCTTACCCTCCAGTGGACTACACACCAATGGTTATTCTCTGGTGCGCCGGATTTTTGGTGAAACTAAACCGGTGTTAGATGCTTATTACCCTGAGCTGGGTCGAACCCTGGGTGAGGTGCTTCTGGAACCTCACCGCTGCTACTATCATCAGTTAAAACCACTACTACCGATGATTAAGGGTATGGCTCATATCACCGGTGGTGGCTTGATTGACAATGTGCCCCGGATTCTGCTTGCCAGGGTGGCAGCGCAATTTAATAGCCGGGCGTGGACAGTCCCCCCTATTTTCCAGCTTATTCAGCAGCGGGGCAATGTTGCCCAAGACGAGATGTTTCACGTATTTAACATGGGCATCGGTATGGTGATTATTTGCTCGCCAGAGAATGTTAACCTTCTGACCAAGGCAATGCCTGAGACTAAGGTTATTGGTGAGGTGATAGAGAAAAAGGGGAGAGCAAGGATAATTATTCAAGAGTAGGGGGGTGCTTATGCGAGCCATTATTAGTGTGTCTGACAAGGCCGGAGTAACTGATTTTGCCCAGAGCTTGAGTCAATTGGGGTTTGAAATATTCAGCACCGGCGGCACCAAGAAGGCATTGGCCAAAGCCGGTGTGCCGGTGAAAAGTGTCTCTGAGATTACCGGCTTTCCCGAAATTCTTGATGGTAGGGTGAAGACCCTGCACCCGGCGATTCATGGTGGCATTCTGGCTAAGCGCGACCTGCCCGGTCACATGGCTGAATTAGCCCAGAATAAAATTGAAACCATTGATTTAGTGGCGGTTAATCTTTATCCCTTTGTCCAGACGGTATCCAGGGAGGGGGTTACCCTTGATGAGGCTCTGGAGAATATTGATATTGGTGGACCAACCCTGATTCGGGCAGCAGCCAAGAATTTTCCCAGCGTCATCGTGGTGGTTGACCCCGCCGATTACCAGCCAGTGTTAGAGAAATTACGGGCGGGAGGTTTGGACTCAGCTGAGCGCCAAAGACTGGCACAGAAGGCCTTTCAGCATGTAGCTATCTATGATACAGCTATTTCTCAGTATCTACGACAGGACATAGAGGCTTTCCCTGACGAGATGACCATTGCTCTGAAGAAACGTTACGGACTTCGTTATGGTGAGAACCCGCACCAGCAAGCTGCCTTCTATGCTGAGCGAGCGGTGGGTAGGAAGAAGGCAACCGGCATCACCTGGGCGAAGCAGTTATGGGGTAAGGAGCTTTCGTTTAATAATATCTTGGATGCTGATGCTGCCTGGGGAGCGGTAACTGATTTTGCCGCCCCTTCAGTAGCCATTATCAAACATACTAACCCCTGCGGTTTGGCCAGTCATGATGATATCGCTGAAGCCTACCTGAGGGCGTTTAGTGGTGACCCGGTGGCGGCCTTCGGCGGTATTGTAACCGCCAACCGGACGGTTACCTTAGCCATGGCCGAGGCAATGAAGTCCGTCTTCTATGAGATAGTTATCGCCCCCGAGTACCAGGGGGAGGCGCTTGAGTTACTGGAGAAAAAGAGGGATTTGCGTATTCTGGTTGCTGAGCTACCACCAGGCTATGGCAAGGCTGAACCGGTCTACCTTGATTTCCGCAGAGTCAAGGGGGGATTTCTTATCCAGACTTCCGACTCCATTCCGGAAAATAGTGTCAATCTGAAAACAGTAACCAAGCGCCAGCCAACGAAGGCGGAAATTGAAGACCTGCTCTTTGCCTGGCGAGCAGTTAAGCATATAAAGTCAAACGCTATTGTGCTGGCTAAGAATAAGGTGCTCGTGGGAATGGGAGCAGGACAACCCAGTCGTATTGTCAGCGCCCAAATAGCTAAAGATAAGGCTGGAGAGAAGGCAGCGGATAGTGTCCTGGCTTCAGATGCGATGTTTCCCTTCTCTGATGTGGTTGAGGCAGCGGTTGCTGCCGGGATAACCGCTATTATCCAACCCGGCGGCTCAATAAGGGACGAGGACTCAATTAGGGCGGCTGATAAGCACAATATAGCTATGGTTTTTACCGGTGAAAGGCATTTCCGTCACTAGGCTTGCCGCTAAATTTATCAACAGGAGGACGGAGTTATGGCTAATGCAGTTTTAGTGGTAGATATGCTTAGAGGTTTTCTGGAGGAGGGTTACCCCTTGTACTGTGGGGATAGAGCCCGCCGTATCATCCCCAAAATAGAGCGTCTTCTGGAGCAAGAATTAGCTCAGGGGTCTAAGGTTTTCTTCCTTGGTGACTGTCATGCCCCTGATGACCTTGAGTTTGAGATGTTTCCGCCGCACTGTATTGCGGGCACCATTGAGGCGGAGGTGATTCCTGAGTTAGCCAAGTACCCCGGTGAGGTAATCCCCAAACAACGCTATAGCGCCTTTTTCGGTACCACGCTTGAGGAGGAGCTGAAAAAGCTTAAGCCGGAGAAACTGATTGTTTGCGGCGTGTGCACCAACATTTGTGTGCTGCATACCGTGGCCAATGCCAGGAACCGCGACTATGAAGTTGAGGTGCCGGCTGACTGTGTCGCCTCGTTTGATGAGGCAGCCCATCGCTTTGCCCTAGAGCACATGGAGAAGACGCTGGGGGCAAAACTGACCAGCGTTGGACGTGGCCAGGTGAAGCTACCTAAATTTGAACCCACAGAGGCGGTGCTGTCTGGAGAGACGGCTGACATCTACTTTCTCCGCACTGTAGATATATTGCGTCATGAGGCGCTTAACCCGGTAGCTACTATGGAGGTATTCGCCAGTAGAGCCGGGATACTCTGTGGTATGGAGGAGGTCAAAGCGCTGCTGGCTCGGGTTTTGCCTGAGACTAACCGTGAGGTATGGGCTCTAGCTGAGGGTGAGGCAATGAGTGCTAAGGAAGTGGTGCTGCGTATAACGGCTCCCTATCAGAGCTATGGACTGTATGAGACGGCTATTGGTGGCATTCTGGCCCACTGTAGTGGTTGGGCAACGGCTGCCAGAGAGTGTGTGGAAGCGGCTCGGGGGATACCCATTATCAGCTTTGGCGCCCGCCATGTTCATCCTTCAGTAGCCGGAATAATGGATTACGCGGCTATCATTGGTGGCTGTGCTGGCTGTTCCAGTGTAGTTGGTGCCAAGCTGACTGGCACCAAACCGGCAGGGACTATGCCCCATGCCTTGATTATAATTATGGGTGATACGGTTAAGGCAACTATTGCCTTTGATAAGTATATGCCGTCTGAAGTGCCTCGCGTGTCTCTGGTGGATACCTTTAAGGATGAAGCTGAGGAAAGCCTGCGGGTAGCTCAGGCGCTAGGGGATAAGCTCAGTAGTGTGCGGCTTGATACCCCCGGCGAACGAGGCCAGGTTACTACCGACCTGGTCAAGGAGGTGAGAGCTAGACTGGATTTGGCTGGTTTTAAGCATGTGAAGATTTTTGTCAGTGGTGGTGTTAACTTGGAACGTATTAAGCAATTTATTGATGCGGCGGCTCCAGTTGATGGCTTTGGTGTCGGCAGTTATATCACCGGGGCTAAACCGATTGATTTTACGGCTGACCTGCATGAGATAGAAGGCAAGCCGATTGCCAAACGAGGCCGAATCCCCGGTATCACCCCCAACCCCAGACTTAAGCGGGTGATGTAATCGGAGGTAGTGTGGAGATAAAGATTCTGGGCGTTTGCGGTAGCCCGATAAAGCGAGGCAACACCGAGTTATTTTTAGAGGAGACCCTGAAGGCGGCTAGGGAGATTGAGGGTATCCAAACCGAGGCTGTTTTCCTCTCTGAAAAGGATATCAGTGATTGTCAGCACTGCAATTGGTGCCTGACCGGGCAGAAACCGGGTCAGTTTTGCCAACAGAACGACGATATGAATGCAATCTATCCGCTGCTGGTAGAGGCAGATGGCTTATTGTTGGCCTCACCTGTCTATTTTGGCCGTCTTTCGGGGCGGATGGCTTGTTTTATTGATAGACTTCGTGCCTTTGTATATGGAAATTATTATCGTGGTCAGCTCAAAGGTAAGGTCGGTGGTGCCCTTGCCGTAGGCTGGACTAGACATGGTGGTGTGGAAACCACTCTGCTTAGTCTAAATTTTGCCTTCTCGTCACTGGGCATGTTAACTGCTTATGAGCGGGGCATCTCTTCAGGTGCCGGTGGAGTTTCTAGCCCTGGCGGCACTGGGAAGTTAGTTCCTGACGACAAACTTACTGTTCTTAAGGATGAATATGGGCTTAGGTCAGCGCGCCGGCTGGCAAAGAGAACGGTTGAGCTTATAAGGATGACTAAATTAGGTAAAGAGGGGATATTATGTTAGAACAAATGGTTGCTTTCTTCATCTCTGGATTCTATTACCCTGGCATCTTGTGGAACCAAGTGCTCTTGGGGATTGGGCTGGGTATAGTCTTTGGAGCCATTTGGTTTACCGCTTACTGGACGCCAATCCTTAAGAAACCATGGGTCTGGGCAGTTCTCGCCGGCAGCGCCTTTTTGAGCTGGACAGCCGTTGCCTTTATTCAGATTCCCCTCCAGGTCTGGAGTGGACAAGCGCTGAATTACTTCTGGAGCCAGGAAATTCTTATGCGCTGGGTTCTGCTCTCTGGGATACCAGCCATACTCCTCAGTGGGCTGGTTCAGGAAGGGTCAAAACTGGTGCCGGTGGTTGCCTACTGGTGGCGTAAGGGCAGGAGTATTGACCCCAAACTGGGACTGGTTATTGGGGCGGTAGCTGGATTAGGTCTTGGCGTTTTTGAAGCGGTATGGGTGCATAATACTATCTTTGCCTCCGGCTGGAGCTGGGAAGCAGTGCAAACTGGCGGCGTTGTGGCACTGGCTGGATTCTGGGAGAGATTTTTTGCCGTCGCCTTTCATATCGCCGCCAGTGCGCTGGCTGGATATGGCCTGGCTAAGGGTTGGGGCTGGCAGTTTTATCTCCTGGCCTCTTTCCTGCACGGCTTCTTGAACTATAGCGTCGTTCTCCTTAGCTCGGGTGTACTGACAATAGTTCAATTGGAAATATTTGCTGCGGTGTGGGCAGTGCTGGTAACCGGTGGTGTCCTCTGGCTTCGCTGGAGAAAGACAGCCGCCTTAGCCGAATCAGAAGTTTAGCTCCCTCAAATTCTAGACAAAGGACCAATAATGAGGTGAATCTTACAATAAAATAAGGGAAAGGAGACTTTACAATGAAAGAGAAAGAAATAAAAAAAGCGGTCAGGGAAGGCTATGCCGAGATAGCTAAAAGAGAGCGCTCATGCTGTACTCCGGCCAGTCCCTGTTGTGGAGGTGCTGACCCGGCACAGGATATCAGCAAGCAGATAGGTTATTCCGATGAAGAACTCAAACCTGTTCCCGAAGATGCTAATCTCGGTCTTGGCTGTGGCAATCCTATTGCTCTGGCATCCCTGGCTGAGGGAGAGACTGTTCTTGACCTTGGCTCAGGCGCCGGTTTCGATTGTTTCCTGGCTGCCAACAAGGTCGGAAAGATGGGGAAAGTCATCGGCGTTGATATGACGCCAGAGATGATTGAGAAAGCCAGAGAAAATACCCAAAAAGGCAACTACGAAAATGTAGAATTCAGGTTAGGAGAGATTGAAAATATACCTGCCGCCGATAACTCCGTTGATGTGGTCATTTCCAACTGTGTCATTAACCTCTCGCCCGACAAAAGCCGGGTTTTTAAAGAAGCGTTCAGGGTACTAAAACCTGGTGGCCGGCTGATGATATCAGATATGGTGTTACTGAAAGAGCTCCCCGATTTTATAAAAAACTCCATTGAGGCATATATTGGTTGTATTTCGGGTGCTCTAATGAAGGGCGAGTACATAGAAGTGATAAGAGAGGCTGGTTTTCACGAAGTCAAGATAATAGGTGAGGCATCTTTCCCTATTGAGTTCATGGCCGACGACTCAACGACAAAGGCAATTATTGAGGACTTGAACATCCCGATTGAGAAGATAAAGGAGATTAGCAATTCAGTTGCTAGTATAAAGGTTCAGGGGATAAAACCGGAATAATGTGGGGGTTTATTTTCTACCTCACCCCCTTTGTCCCCCTCTCCTTCAAAGGAGAGGGGGAGTATTATTTTTGAAGGGGCTTCGCCCCTTCAATCTTCCCTTGATAAACGACCTACATATGCTTCCCCTAAGGCATGCCCCTCCACCCATACTTCCCGACCCCTTTCATAAACGGACAGGGTTGGTCCCGATAGTATTGCGTTCTTTGGCCCAACTTTTCGCAGGTGCTGTAGGTTCCATGGTGGGAGCGGGAACTGCTGTTTCTCATGACCTCGTCCTGCAGTTCCTTTGGAAGTGGGCATCCTCTTTGAAAACCCTTGGCCACTTTAACTCCTAGTTCAGCCCTAGCATTAGCGCTTCCACAATAGCCAACACTTCATCCCCTCTATCCAACGCAACACATACTCACCACGCAACCTTTTACCATGAAACGTCACTTCTATCTTCGTATCGCCCCAAAACTTCGTCTCATACGTTCCACGATCCCAAATTCTGACTTTACCAGCACCATAGCCATGCGATATCTCGCCTTCAAATTTCTCATAACCCAAGTCATGGTCTTCAACTAGCACTGCCCGCCTACGAACTCTTGGTTCCTCTGGCACACCCTTTCGCACCGCCCAGCTTTTCAGCACGCCATTTCTTTCCAGCCTCAAATCATGGTGCCAGCCAGCTCTCAGTGCCTCGTGCTCATGGATTACAAACGTGTTCACAAATTAACGCTCTTTGTAGTATCACGTCGGTAAATGTGTCTTGTCAACTGTAGTCAAAAAAGTTTTTCAAAATCTCTGTGGTTCCCATAAGCTTGCTATTTGAAACAAGGATGATGTTTTCATCCGGGGCTCTGAGCCATGTTAAAACTCTAGCACCGCTCAAATTTCAGGCATAGAATCTGCTTAGTACCATCGGTAACCTTTACCCTGTCATCTAGGCGCCAGCCGACTACCCACAGGATGTGCTGCGGTGAGCAGACAATCGGGATTCGCTCTCGCCAGGCATGGGGGATTTTGGTGTCAATCATGAATTCCCCTAGCTTCTTGGGCTGGCTCATACCCAACGGCTGGAATCGGTCACCAGGGTGGCGGCTACGCACTACCAGCTTATCTCCAGTTTTATCAAAGTCAAAGTAGGCAGTAAGGCCATTATTAGGCAACCCACCCCCTTTATCCCCCTCCCTTGGGAAGGGAGGGGGAAGATTGGTTAGAGGGGCTTCGCCCCTCTCGGACTCCCTTTTTCGGTCTATAATTGTCGCCTCAATACGCCAGCCAGGCAGCCAAGTCTCACCCGGTATCTTCAGGGCAAACTCAGCTTCCAGAATGGGGAAGGGGGATAGAGCCGCCGGGTCGGGAGCTAACAGGTACCGGTCATATTCTATGGAAAAGAGCAAACCCCCGGGCAGACTGATTCTTTTCCCGGCTGGCTTACTTAAGGCAGTCATTATCTCTTCAATGTGGCGCAGCTCAATATCCTTAAGATTACCTAACAACTCTTCTATGGCTGCCCGAAGCAGGTGTCGCTTTAGAGCGGAAGGTAACTCAAGAAACCTATCCTTATCTAAAATAATGACGCTCTCTTGTTTTTGGGCAACCCCATCCCATAAGCGGATAATTTCCTCATCAAGGTAAGCAAGGTCATCACTAGCTATGCGAGCCGTCCGCAGCAGGGCTTCAGCTACCCGAGGGTTATAGCTCTTCAGTAGAGGTAAAAGCTGAAGACGGATTCTATTTCTTAATGGGGACAGCGATAGGTTAGAGGCATCAATCCGGGGCATAAGTTTGTGGCGGTGGCAATAACCGGCTGTCTCCCCTCGGCTTACCTCAAGTAGGGGTCTTATTATTAGTACTGATTGCCACCGGGTGCTTGGTTCTAGACCACGAAGCCCTCTGGTTCCCGTTCCCCGGATTAGGTGCATCAAAATCGTCTCTATGTGGTCGTCAGCGGTATGTCCTACTGCCACCCGGCTGGCTCCGATAGACCTGGCTACCTGAGCCAGAAAAGCGTATCTTACCTCACGCGCTGCCTCTTCTAATGAGATGTGCTGCCGGGTTTGATAGGTCTTTACATCACGCTGTTCTATAGTGGCCGGAATACCCAGGCGGTGGGCCAGGTCAGAAACATACTGGGCGTCAGCCGCAGACTCAGCACCTCGCAACTGATGGTCAAGGTGGGCTACATGGAGCTTTATGCCTAGCTCGTCCCGGAGCTTAACCAGTATATGTAGCAGGCAGACTGAATCCGGGCCGCCGGATACTGCCACCAGCAGTCGGTGTCGGCTTGGTACCAGGTGATACTCCCGGACGAAGTGTAGCACCCGCTCAGGTAACGCTTGCCTTCCCCTTACCATTGCCAATTTTCTCTCTATGGTGTTTTAATTATAGGTATCTGAGGTAAGAAAAGGCAAGCTGATTAAAGTATGCCGTTTATCAGGGGAAGTTTGAAGGAGAGAAATACTAGAGGAGAGTCAAAGAGAGGCGAAGCCTCTCTTATATAACCTATCCCCCTTCCCCTTATCAAGGGGAAGGGGGACAAAGGGGGATGGGGTTACTCAGCAAAACCCTAGAGGGGGTGAGGTTGATAAACGCTCTCTGAAGGTAGTCTATGGCTCGGTGCTGGCTAGGTGGCAGGTATCATTAAACAGGATTAAGCGGGTGGCTTGTTCGTCAAAGGTGAGAATGCTGATACTACCTGAGTTTAGTCTGAGCCTGTCTATTTGAAATAGGGGTAGGTCAAGCACCGAGCAGACGGCGGTCAGAATAGAGAAGTAGTGGCTAACGACTACCAGTACCCCATCACCATGCCTACCAACCAGACGCTGGATAGTGTCCCATACCCTTTGCTGTACCTCAGTTAGTGACTCTCCACCAGGTATTCTGGGCAATTCCTCACCTTGACTATACCTGATTAAAAGCTGACTGAGGTGCTTACCCACCTCAGCGATAGACACTCCCTCCAATTCACCAACCTCAATTTCCCTTAGGGATGGTTCAACCTCTACCGCTAGCTGGTGGTAGCCAGCAATGACTCGGGCGGTGTCCCGAGCACGCTGTAGTGGGCTGGAATAGATAGCCTGAATCTCCTCCTGCTTCAGCCGTAGAGCTAGGCTTTCTGCCTGTTGCCGTCCCCTCTGGTTTAGCTGGGTATCGCTATTACCACCTTGAATACGCCTTAACCGATTCCACTCGGTCTCGCCATGTCTGACTAAGATAACCTTGGTCAATTATTCTCCCTCCAGCATTTATTCATACCATCTGTGGGCTATGCTCTAGATTCCATTCGCCAGCTTGGTCATCATTTAATATTCTTAAATCCAAGGGGAACCAGTTATCCTATATCAGTCACGGCTGAAGCACCTAAAACATACCTACAGCAAAAAATGGGGCACAAAATTCTATCGGACTATCAGGTAGACCACCACCAGGCCAGATAGAAATCCTATCCAGAGTGACCCACCTGTCATCCTAGTATATAGTTTCTACCTTCCGTAGAAGAGTCTAACCGGCCTAAGCTGCTGCCATATGCTGCCACAGGCGGCAAGCTCCTCTTTTGATAACTTTACTTCGGTAGCTCCTAGGTTCTGCTCTAAATGCTTGAGTGAAGTGGCACCACAGATAGCTGAGGTAACTACTTCATTACTCAGTATCCAGGCTAGGGCAAATTGGGGTAAATTCCGACCATGCTCCTCGGCAATCTGTTTGAGAGAGGCTACCGCCTCAAAGTTGGTGGCTGACCAGTAATGTTCCTGGTATATTGCCCCTAGGTGTTCAAGGGCAAACCTGGTGCCTTCGGCTGGTGGCTTATGTGGGTCATGCTTACCGGTAAGCAGACCACCTGCCAGTGGGTTAAAAACACATACCCCCACTCCCTCGCTGGCACAGAGGGGCAGTAGTTCGTATTCAATATCCCGGGTAAGCAAATTGTATGGTGGCTGAATACAATCAAATCGCGCTAAACCGTGAAGGTCACTTACCCACAGCGCCTTGCAGAGCTGCCAGGCACGAAAGTTAGAGCAGGCTATGTAGCGCACCTTCCCCTGATGAACCAGGTCATCCAGAGCGTGCAATGTCTCTTCTATAGGAGTGTCATAGTCAGGCTCGTGAACATAATACAGGTCAATGTAATCTGTTCCCAGTCGGCGCAGGCTGTCTTCTATCCCTTGCATGATATGTTTACGTGACAGCCCAGCATCATTAACACCTGGCCCCGTTCTGTGTCCCACCTTAGTTGCCAGCACTACGGATTGGCGTTTTCCTTTTAGCGCTTTGCCTACGATTTCCTCAGACCTTCCTTCGGTGTATGCATCAGCAGTATCAAAGAAGTTAACGCCAGCCGCCAGTGCACTCTTTATTATGTCTATCGCCTCTATCTCACCAACCTGGCTTCCATAGGTCGCACTGCCAAGGCAGATGGCAGAAACCTTAAGGCCTGTCCTTCCCATCTTTCTGTACTGCATTGGCATCCATGATACGCCCCATGGGAGCTGACTGTCAAGCCTGCTCGGAGTTTCATTCTGTTCTTAGGATAAGCTTGGTGCGGTGTATGGACTTGGGGTGATGGGCAAAGCCCAGGGCGGCGGTAACCTGCTCCGGCCTTCCTGAACCGCTACTATCGCAGCGTAGTCTCATACCTATAGTGCTATATGGGTGACGCCAGCTAGTAAGCCACAGGTCGTCAATTAAAGCCCGCAGGTCATAATGCCTGGTGCCAGTATCCCGCTGGTGTTGCCAGGGCAGGTGCTCTAGTGAGAGTAGAGAGGTAAGGGATGCCTCTACATCCTTTTGGCTCTTTTCCGTCTCCACTTCAACCTTATATTCGGCATAACGAATCTGTGACTGTAGAGATGGCAGACCCAGGGCTATTTGATATACCTGTAGTATTTCAATGCCAGGGGGGAGCTGTTGACTTACCGCCTTAATGAAGAAGTGGGGGGAGGCCCACTTGGTGCCAAAGATGTCCATTAGCTCAGCTTCGCTGGTTACCCCTATGGGGAGCGGCGCCGCTAATGATATTCGTGGGTGGGGACTAAATCCTTCTGAGTAGGCAAGAGCTATCCCAGCCCGATGAAGCGCCCTCTGCCACAGGCGCATAATATCCAGGTGGGAGATGAATTTTACCTCCTCTCCTCGGCAAAATCTAACCCGCAGACGCTGCACCGCTTT
>Ga0209979_1002286_pt1 | contig 18682 bp, 19 predicted proteins | sample AnhtaG_FD_183114 | JGI IMG/M metagenome (GOLD analysis project Ga0209979, IMG submission 183114) | Deep subsurface microbial communities from Anholt, Denmark to uncover new lineages of life (NeLLi) - Anholt_01485 metaG (SPAdes) (version 2) | ecosystem: Environmental > Aquatic > Marine > Oceanic...
GCGGAGGAGTTACGAGGTGGGACGGAGATCTGTGAAGGTGGGTAGAGCCTTGGAGAAGCGGGTGGCCAGAGACTTCGGGGGCCGTCGCCGCTGGTGGGCGATCGGAGATGTGGAGACCCAAGAAGGTCTGGTGATGGAGTGCAAGTCGCGGGCCAGGATCCCGAAGTGGTTGAAAGAGATGGTTGCCCAGGCCAGGCGGACGGCCGGCGTGGATCAGCCAGCGGTCTTGATTCTGAGCGAGAACCGGGATAGGGAGATCGGATGCTCTGGCAACCTCAAGCACTTCCAGATAGCGATTATCCCCTACGAGGACTTCAAGGGCTTTTTCTTCCAGGGTGGGGGTGACTCTTCTGGGTCAACTGGGCTCGTGCCCCGAAGCCCATCCAAGAGGGGCTGAAAAAAGGAACCCGTTAGTATTCGCTGGCCAGCGCTCTAACCGCTGGGCGACGCGAGTCCCCGAGGAAATCGTGGTCGTTTGACCGCTCTTTCCCCATTGAAGCTCCCCAGTTTTGCCCCCTCGGCAGAGCCTCCCTCGCTCACGGGCACCAGCGGTCTGGCTGAGAGTTGGCAGATTGGCGCACATCGCGTAAGCATCGCTCTTCTTTCTCGCCTGGCCTGACCCCACTTGAACCACACTGATCGAACTGAGAACGACCTGTTGGCAGATGCCCGAGCTGCTGTCACACTAAACGGATGAATGGAGCCATGACTAGTCGCTGAGCAATGCAGAGGTGAGCCCACCGGTACTCCGCATCCAAGACACACCAAGTGCCTGAAGCAAGCGGTGAACTCAGCGAGACTGTAAGCACCACTTGACAAATGGCTCGAAATCCTTTATTATTGGTGTAGGATTCGAGACATTCTACGAACGGCCAAGAGTCCCCATTAAGGATAGAATAGGCCGAAAACGGCTGGATGTGCTGCCAGTAAACTGGGGCCGTCGTGAAAGCGATGGCCCCTTTGTTTTTGGGGGGCAGATGAGGAAGAGAATTCGGATAGCAGAGGAGCGAGGTGGCACCAGACAAACGAGCACGGCATCTGGCGGGCCTTTGAAGAGAGAAGTATGTTTAACTATGCGGCTACTTGAGTAAGGGGGTACGCCCCAGTAAGGAGAGGGACATGGCGCAGTGTGAATTCGACAAGACCAACGGCCAGAGGTGTCGAGCACCAGCGCTCACGGGGTCGAAGCGCTGCTTTTTCCACGCTCCCGCTGAGGCTGCGAAGCGGAAGGAGGCTCAAAGTGCGGGCGGCCTCGCCAGTAGCGAGGGACGATCGACATGGGAGTGGGAACCTGTGGAGCCCCTTGCCTTAGCTACGATCGAGGATATCGTCAAACTCATGACCGAGCAGCTCAATGAGCTGAGAGGGCTCGAACCTAGCCCGCGCAAGGCCACCAGCCTTTTCTACGGAATCGGCGTCTTGCTTAGATTGTACGAGACCTTGGTCCTCAACAGGAGGCTCACTGAGATCGAGGCTTTCTTGGGCGTGGAAGTCGAAAGCTGGCTCTGGACCCGCGAGCGGCTGGACGAGGTGGCTCCATAGGCGGGTCCGGCAGAGCGATCTGCCTTCATCCCAGAGGCTATGACACAGCGGGCTCGTGGTGAACGATAAGGGATCCTGTCGCCGTGGAAGATTCGAGCTGTGGGAAGAGGTGTGGCCGTGTGGCATGAGTGCCAGGGTGGGAGCGACAGCCTTGGCATGGTCAACAAAGGAGACCGCAATGGCTAGGAGGGATCTGCTCAGACGCCTGGAGAAGGTCTGGGGTCTGTACAGAAAGGAATTGCACTGGGCTATCCAGCGCGTGAACCGCAAGCTGGGGGATGACGAGTTCTGCAAGGAGAAAAAGAGGCTGTTCTCCCAAGCCGTCGAGAAGGGTGACTACTCCTCGCCGGTGGTACAGGAATGGGTCGAGCTGGCGGAGAAGCACCACCCGATCAAGCCCTGGCGGCGCATTTTCCGCCCCAATGCAAGCGACGAGGCTGGGTTGGCACTAGGAAGGCGCTTTCAAGGTGAGACCTGGTCTATCTACCGGCAGCACGGGCAAGGTTCCTAGAGGGCAAAAACAGGATCACATGTTGTGTCGAGATTGTCGCAGTTCGATTCTTGTGTCGAGATAAGGATGGATCCCGATGGGGAAGTCGGGGAAGCTAAGCAGATCTGTGAGGTGGATTGGCACGTACCGAGCGTGAAAGGGGGTGATTGGCCTCAAGTTCTCGGGAAACCGGTAGCAGACTAGCGTCCTGATCTTGACGAGTTGGGCAGATTACCACGTAGGCTGCTAGGAGGTACCACAAGATAATGGCTACGAAGAAGAGCAATCCTATATCGAGGAGAGCCGTTGAGGAGAGGCGAGGACGCGTCCTCGAACTTCGTCTTGGCGGTCTATCCCCCGCCAATATCGCCGAGGAGCTGCGCAAAGAAGGGCCCTTCAAGCATACTACTCAAGACACGGTCAGGAACGACATCAAGACACTCATGAAGAGGTCCAAGCTGGAGGAGATCGAATCCGAGCCCATAGTCAAGGACATGTTCCAGAAGTGCCGTGATTCGATCAGCGTCATCTCCAGGACAGCTCATCGGAGGCTGAGGGAAGTCAGCGATGGGATTGCTCGGGTACAAGAACTGATTGCTGATGTCGATGAACAGCTCCGGGACCCAGGGCAACCCCTGAATAGGAGAGGTGAACTTGTCTACCGGAGAGACAGACTGGTGAGGCTAGCCAGCAAGCTTCGAAGGGACGCAAGAGATGAAACGCGGGTCATCATCTCGATCAATCGAACCCTGCTTAGTACGCCCAAGAAACTTGGACTTATCATCGATAAGGCGCAGATCGGTTTCCACGATCAGACTAAAGAAGCGATGATTGAGGCGATTGAGAATGCACCCACCCCGGAAGCAAGGAAGGAACTTATCAAGGCGGCCGAACTCTTCGGGAGAGCCTTCGTTAACAATTAAGGAGGTTTCGTTAAGGGGGTACTTCATTGACGGCCTCCAAACTGATGAAGAGTTGGCCGAGTTCCTAAAAGAGTATCTGGACATAGTGATTCCGGACAGGAAGATCTGTCCGGACCACTCTTCCCCGTTCTCGTTCGTGGCGGACGTTTTCTTTGGCCGGGTTGTCGACGCCATCGTCTGGGCTTGTAGGTCGGGAGGCAAGTCGTTCAACGAGGCGCTTTTAACATTCCTCGATTCCCACTTCCATAAGAAGTGTGACACCACGGTACTGGCCGGCTCCTTCTATCAAGGCAAGCAAGTCTACGATGCAACGCTCGATCTTTGGGATCAGCCGGGTTGGACGGGATTCCTCGTTGGCGACCCCACGAAGTCCGAGACGCTGCTCCGCAACGGTTCGGGCTACGAGGTTCTCACCGCCTCTCAGAAATCGGTGAGAGGCCCCCATCCCCAGAGGCTGAAGTTGGACGAGATAGACGAGTTGGCCCCGGACCTCTACGACGCCGCGCTCTCCCAGCCCCTGTCGAAACACGGCGTCAAGGCCTCGACCATCATGACCTCCACGATGCACCGGGTCTACGGACTGATGCAGACGATCATAGAGGACCGGCACAGGATGGGACTGGAACTCTACAAATGGTGTTGGCTGGAAGTCGTCGAGAGGTGCGGCGACGCGTGCGAGGACGTCGGGGACAAGGAGAGCAAGTGGTTTGGCAAACAATGCAACCTTTGGGAGGATTGCCAAGGACGGGCGCACGACGCGGACGGCTACTATCCGGTCGAGGACGTCCGGGGGATGTGCGCCAAACTCGATGCCGAAACCTGGAAGAGCGAGTGGGGTGTCGTCAGGCCGAGCGCGAAGGACATGGTCTACGATCCGGAGGACCTCGAAGCCTCGACGAACGAGGAGATTCCGGCCGAATCCTCCTACCCGGCTTTCGGCGCGGTCGACCCGGGATTCGTCAAACCCACCGCCTTCGTCGTGGCGGAGGAGAGGCTTGACGAAGTCGCGATCGTGAAGGAATGGTATTGGGAACGGGTTCTGCTTACCGAGAGAGTCAACATGATCAAGGAGATCTACGAGGAGCACGGGTTGAGAGGCATCTACGCGGACGCCGAGAACCGGGACTTCGTCGAGGAGATGCGGGCCGCCGGCATGAAGGTCGAGAGCGTGAGTTTCGCCCGCCACAAGGACCGGGCCGTCTCGCAGATAAGGCAGTTCCTCCGCGACCGCCGGCTGAAGATCTCGACCGCCTGCCCCATGCTGATAAGAGAAATGTTCCGGCTCCACTACAAGGCACAGAAGGAGGAGATAGCCAAGGAGGACGACCACGGGCCGGACGCCCTGGTCGCCCTCTTCAAGCGGTACGTCGAGGTGACGGAGCAACGGAGGAAGGTCGTGAGGACGGTCAGGTTGGCAAGGGTCGGGAGAGGAAGATGAGGACGGTCGCCTTCGATTTGACAAGAACGAACGCAAGGATCTATGCAGATGAGGCCGCTCTCGTCAATACTTTCCGGCGACTCAAGCGAAGCCTGCTTAATATGCCGAAGAAGTCGGGACTTATCTATGAGAAGAAGGAAGTTGGCGTTCACGACATTACCAAAGAGAAGATGATCGAGGCAATCAAGAATGAGAAGGACCCGCTCAAAAAGCGAGAACTCATTGAGGCAGTCGAACTCTTGGGAGGGATTGTTTGAGGGACTTGCTCTTGAGGGACAAGTCAAAAGAGGCCTTCACTCCGATGAGGAGCTGGCCCAGTCTCTCAGTACGCGGAACTATGACCTGGCAAGAGCGATGAGCGACCAAGGAATGAAATGCGTGGAGAAGGAGTTACGGTTGAAGGACGCTCCTCCTCGAAACCCTCGAGAAGGTCGACTACTCGTCGCCCGTGATCCGAGAATGGGTCTGACTGGCCAAGACAGATAGTGGGGCGGAGAACTTCTCCCACGGGATCCTGTAAGGAAAGAGAGATACTTCTGGAAAATCCCGACTGAACGTGACGCGACCCGTGACAAGTTAGGGGTTGACATCCCCCCTAAAAGTATGCATATAATTTCATATGCCGTTCCTGTTACGCAACATTATCTTCCGACATATTCAGGAGTCCGGTGGCTCGTTCTCAGGATCTGGTTTTTCACTCTATACGGTGATTACATCCGTCATCGGGGCGGTGAAGCCTGGACCGGAAGCCTCGAGGGGTTCGCATATCGAGGCCCAAGTGAGGGAGGAATACAGCGGTTGGCACTAGGATGAGTCAGCAAGTGCGGGTGTGGCCTAGTCCGCGCTTTAGAGTTCTTGATGCACAAAAGCCCCTTCCTGGGGAGAAAGGGGCTTTCAGTTCTTCCCCCGAATAGTAAGATCGAAAATTGTAGGTGGCGGGATCTAGTTACCCGACCTTATATACCAGGTCGGTTTCCCGCACCTTCTCTATGACCTGGAGCCCGATCGACTGTCCCTTGGTAGCCACCTCTACTTTTTGGTGCTCGATCTCCATGGAGTCGATCGTTTGCTCGAAGTCGCGGATGCCGCCCTTAATGTGGATGGTATCCCCCACCTTTATGGTATCGGTGACCTCAATCACGGCCACGCCGGGCCGGCCGTAGTAATGAGATACCCTTCCCACTAACTTCTCGGCCACCTCTGACCTCCTTGTTTCATCTAAAAGATTCTCTTCAGGGGGCAACGCCGTTTGGGCCTCCTCTGATTCACTGGCCTTGGCCCAGGGGAGATCCGCCCGTCGTTCTCCCCTTTGCCGTTCCGCTTGCCGCCTATCTCCCTTTCGCCGTTCGTCCTCTCTTCTTTCCTCCTGTCGTCTCTCTCCCTTTCTCCTTTTCTCTTGTCTACGCTCCACTTGGAGGCTCTCAGGAGTTTCTCCTTGCCTTCTTTCAGCCGCTCGGCGTTCCTCTTGCCGTCTCTCTCCGACCCTCCGCTCCCCCTTACGCCTTTCTTCGACCCTCCGCTCTCCCTTTCTCCTCTCTATGCCCCAGGGGGGTTGTTGAGGTCTTTCCCCCTCTCGGATCTCTTTCAGATCTTCATAGGCTTGGAGGAGGTTTTCGAAGAGTTGGGCGTTCTCGAGGGCGATGGCGGCATAATCGGCTAAGGCCACTAGGTTGTCCAGATCGCTCTCTTGGAAAGGTCGGTCGGCATCCCTATTGAAGAGGCAAAGGACAGCGATGACTTCGTTTCGGGCCACCAGGGGCACATATAAGAGGTGCTCCACAAGATGGCCCGTTTTCATCTCTCTCCACTCATGTTCCCGGGGACCTCTTTGCCTCCGCGGCATGCCCGTGTTGACCACCTGAGTGACGACTCCATCTTCAACCTCCTCTTGGAGAGGACGAGCATGCTTCTCCCCTCGAGCCCTTGCCGCCCTGATCTCGAATCTATCTCCCATCTCCACTAGAAGGAGAGAGCCTTCATCGGCAGCAGCCAGGTAGATGGCCCCCTCCACGATGCGAGTGAGGACCTTTTCCATCTCCAGGACGGAGATCATAGATTTCCCGATAGCATGAACATAACCAGCCTTGCGGACCACCTCTCGAGGAGTGGTGATTCTCTCTTCCCTTACTTCCTCCTCAAGGGCTTTCTTCTCCGGCGCCCCTTTCAGAGTCCCCTCGATGGCTCCCTTTACCTCCTCCGCGGTGAAAGGCTTGAGGATGCAACTGCTCACCCCTTGATTGAGGGCTTCCTCTGCCAACTCCCGGGAGCCGTAGGAGGCGGTGATGATCACCGGTATGTCGGGCAACCTGGATTGGATGGTCCTGTGGATGGCCAAGGTGGAGGCGGAGAGGAACTGGGAAGCCAGGATTATGAGGTCTGGCTTCTCCCATAAACCTTGGTGCAGACACTCCTCTGTGTCTTTGGCGACAAGCGTTTCGTAGCCATGGGGTTTTAACACCTGGTCGAGGAGGAAGCCCAGACTATCCGACCGGTCATCGAGGATCACTATCTTTCCGACCATCTCCCGGCTCCCAAGAAGGCTTTAACCTTCAACTCATCTTGTGAAAGAGAGATGCACTCTTGGATCGATTATAACACCTTTGTGGAGTCTTGACAATAGCCATTTCCCATCATAAACGAGCGAATTGAGGTTCGCCGCAAAGGGACGAAGCCTGGCTGATAGTCACTATCCCCCTCCATACGACGTCATAGTAAGCGACAGGGGCAAAGTCATAGAAGGGGTACTCCCCTATCTCGCTTGACGTCCGGGTCGCAGTGGTAGAGGAGAGAAGGAAGAGGTTTGGGCTACTACGGGGTTCCCAGTTCCTCCACTGGGAGATCGATGTACTTATCCCCCTCCTCGATGAGCATGATGGGGATATCGTCCCGGATGGGGTATTTGCGGCGGCACTGATCGTTCTGGCAGACGAGCCAGGCACCCTTGATCAGTTCCACCTTCGTCTTGCAGGCTGGGCAGACGAGTATCTCCAGAAGATCCTTGCTGACCATTTCGCCTCCCTTCGGCAGATAGTATAACACACCTTTTTCTAACTTGCCTGCCAGTTGACTATATGCTATACTTTGGAATCGAACCTAATGAGCACGTCTCCTGACTGGACGGGGTGTGCCGAGGGAAGGTTTTGCTCGGTTCCCGGCCAGGGGGAGGGAGGCGGAAGTCAAAAACGAAAGGAGTTTAGTATGGCTGTAGTGACTATGAAGGAACTCTTGGAGGCTGGGGTCCATTTTGGGCATCGTACCAGGCGATGGCACCCCAAGATGCGGTCTTACATCTTCACGGAGCGTAACGGGATCCATATCATCGACTTGCAGCAAACCATCTCTCGGTTGGAGGAAGCGTGTGAGAAGGTAAAGGAGGTGGCCAGCGAGGGGGGTACGATCCTCTTCGTAGGGACCAAGAAGCAGGGGCAGGAGAATCTCGCCTTGGCAGCCGAGAGTTGTGGCATGCCCTATGTGAATGGGCGTTGGCTAGGAGGGACGCTTACCAATTTCCGCACCATCCGCCAGCGTATCGATTATCTCCTCGATCGGGAAGCCCGGTACGCCAGAGGAGACTTCGAGGGGCTGTCCAAGAAGGAGGCTTTGGGCATCGAGAGGGAGATCGCTCGCTTGAACCGGCGCCTGGGAGGGATAAAGGCGATGGCGCGCCTCCCGGATATAGTCTTCATCGTCGATATTGTACGGGAGGATATCTCGGTTAAAGAGGCCCACCGGTTGGGGATCCCTATAGTGGCTATGGTGGACACCAACTGCGATCCTGATCCCATCGACTTCATCATCCCCGCCAATGACGACGCCATAAGGGCCATCAAACTGATGTGTGGCAAGATAGCAGAGGCTATCCAGGAGGGGAGGCAGATTTGGGAATCGTTGCGCGCCGAGGAGGAGGCTGAGGCCCCCCTGCCGGCGTATCTGGCCGCCGTGACTCAGGAGGCGGCGGAGGTTGCGGCTTCAGAAGTGGAATCTGGAGAGGCAGAAGTGGGGTCTGAAGAGGAAGCAGCGGAGTCCGAGGATGAGGAGGCGGGGTGATAGGTAAGGAGATGGTGAAGGCGCTCCGAGAACGCACCGGAGCCGGGGTTTTAGATTGTAAGAGAGCCTTGGAGGAGACCGGGGGTGACCTTGAGGAAGCGACGAGACTTCTCCGTCAAAGGGGCCTAGCCATCGCGACCAAGAAAGCGGGCCGCCTGGCCGAACAAGGGTTGGTGGAGGCCTATATCCACGCCGGAGGTCGGCTGGGGGCCCTGGTGGAGATCAATTGCGAGACCGATTTCGTGGCTCGGACTGAGGAGTTCCAGAGGTTGGCCCATGACCTGGCGATGCAGGTGGTGGCTTCCAACCCCGACTATCTCCGTCCAGAAGATATCCCCCCCGAGGTGATAGAGGAGAAGAAGCGACTCTTTCTCTCCGAACTGGAGGGTCAAAACAAGCCAGAACATCTTTGGGAGAGGATCGTGGAAGGGAAACTGGAGAGATATTACGACCAGGTTTGCCTTCTTAGACAGCCCTTTATCAAAGATGAAGGGCTAACGGTGGAAGAGGTCATCATCGAGGGTATCGCCAAACTGGGGGAGAATATAGTGATACGCCGTTTCGCGCGCTATGAACTGGGGGAGAGGTCTTAGGGAGGCGAGGTGGGTGAGCCGAAGTATGGACGGGTCCTCTTGAAACTGGGCGGCGAGGCGCTGGCTGGGCCGGAGGGATGGGGTATAGACCCTCAAAGGGCCGGGGAGGCGGCCGAGAAGATAAGGGGTGTGAAGGAGCAGGGGGTCCAGATAGCCATTGTCCTCGGTGCAGGGAATATCTGGCGGGGCAGGGATGGCATGGCTCATGGGATGGAGCGGGCTACCGCCGATCATATGGGGATGCTGGCTACGGTGATGAACTCCTTGGCCTTGCAGGACGCTCTGGAGAGGGCAGGGGTGACTACTAGGGTTCAGACGGCTATCGAGATGCGGGCCGTGGCCGAGCCCTATATCCGCCTACGAGCCATCCGCCATCTGGAGAAAGGGAGGGTGGTGATCCTGGGCGCCGGGACCGGCAACCCCTACTTCACTACCGATACCGCTGCTGCCCTGAGAGCCATGGAGATCGACGCTCAGGTCCTCATCAAGGCTACCAAGGTAGACGCCGTTTACGAAGAGGATCCCCTGATAAACCCCGATGCACGGAGGTTGGAGCATCTGACTTATATCGAGGCCTTGAACCTGGGGGTGGGGATCTTGGATAGTACAGCCCTCTCGTTATGCATGGATAACGACCTTCCCATCATCGTGGTGGGCTTGTGGGAGCCCCAAAGCCTGGAGAAAGCGGTGCTGGGCGAGAGGGTGGGGACCCTCATCGATCGTTCGGGAGGAGGCTCATGATCGACGACCTATTGAAAGAGACCGAGGCCCGGATGAAGAAGGCGGTGGAGGTCCTCCAAGGGGACTTGGCCACCATCAGGACGGGGAGGGCCTCTCCGGCCCTCATAGAGAAATTGAGGGTCGATTATTATGGGACCCCTACCCCTCTCAACCAATTGGCTGCCATCTCCGTTCCCGAGCCTCGCCTCATGGTCATCAGGGCTTATGATCCCACCTCTTTGTCTGAGATCGAGAGGGCGATCCTGAAGTCGGATCTGGGGTTGACCCCTGTCAACGATGGGAAGCTGATCCGTCTGCCTATCCCTAGTTTGACGGAAGAGCGACGGCAGGAGCTGGTAAGGGTAGTAGGTCGGCGCGTAGAAGAAGCGCGGGTAGCCATACGTAACTGTCGCCGCGATGCTCTTCGGGATCTAAAGGAGATGGAGAAGGAGAAACTCATATCCGAGGATGAGCATTACCGGGGGCGAGAGGATATGCAGAAGTTGACGGACAACTATGTGGAGGAGGTGGACGAGGTGGGGCGAGCCAAGGAAACGGAGATCAAAGAGGTATAAGCGGTTTCTTATGGATGAGCAGGAGGCTCTGGTTACCATCCCCCAGCATGTGGGGATCATAATGGATGGGAACGGGCGATGGGCCCGGGAGCACGGCTTGCCTCGGCTGGAGGGGCATCGTGCCGGTACGGAGAATATCCGCCGGGTTCTAGAAGCGTGTAGCGAGTTCGGCATCAAGATCCTCACCATCTACGCTTTCTCCACGGAGAACTGGGGGCGTCCCCAAGTGGAGGTGCGAGGCTTGATGCGCATTCTGGAGGAGGTTATCGATCGGGAAGTGCAGAGCCTCCACAAGAACGGTGTGCAGTTGCGTCATATCGGTCGGCTGGAGGGGCTCTCCCAGAGGTTGCAGCAGGCTGTGAGGGATGCTCTCGAGTTGACTAAAGAGAACGACAGGCTGATATTGAATGTGGCTTTCAACTATGGTGGGCGCAGCGAGATCCTGGATGCGGTGCGCAGACTGATGGGAGATGGTATCTCTCCCCAGGAGTTAAGCGAGGAACTCTTTGAACGGTATCTCTACACCGCTGGGTTACCTCCCCCCGACTTGATTATCCGCACTGGTGGGGAGATGCGGCTCAGTAACTTTTTGATCTGGCAGGCGGCCTACGCGGAATACTACTCCACGCCTACTTACTGGCCCGATTTCAACGAGGAAGAACTTCATAAGGCGCTTTTGGCCTACAGTCAGAGGGAGAGAAGGTTCGGGCTGCTGAGGGAAGGCTAGATCTCGTGCTTGCTAAGCGCGTCATCAGTGCCTTTGTCATGGCCCCCTTGGTTTTGGGGGTCGTCTATCTGGGCGGACTCTGGTACTGGGCCTTGGTGACAGTGGTGGCTATGCTGGCCGGGTACGAATATCTGCGCTTGGTCTCTCAAAAGGGAGAGAGGGCGGACTACCCCTTGACCGTGCTCTTTATCCTCCTTATCATGGTTGGGGCGCTCTACCCCTCTTGGGCACTGATACGGGGCGGTATGACCTTACTTCTGGCTTTCTCTCTCCTCTGGCAGATGGTCCGAAAGGGCGGGCATCTCCCGGTGGTGGGTTGGGCTCTCAGTCTAGGGGGGGCCTTTTACGTGGGGTTCCTTTTGAGCCATTTCGTCTCTCTGCGGGCTCTCCCCAGAGGGTTAGAATGGACGCTTCTGGCTTTCTTTCCCGCTTGGGCCAACGATACCGGGGCCTATTTTGCGGGCCGGTGGATAGGAGAGCGTCCCTTCGCTCCTCGCATCAGCCCCAAGAAGACCTGGGAGGGGAGCATAGGGGGCTGGATATCGGGGATAGCGGTGGGCACCCTTATGGGAGCGGTCTTGAGGTTGCCGCTCCTGCATGCCTCTCTTTTGGGTTTGCTTATCAGTCTAGCGGCCACAGGAGGCGACCTGGTGGAGTCGATGTTCAAACGGTGGGCGGGGGCAAAAGACTCAGGGCGGCTGATCCCGGGCCATGGAGGGGTGCTGGACCGGATCGATAGCCTCCTCTTTTCGGTGGCCGCGGTTTATTACTATCTGATCTGGGTGATAAAAGTCTGATGGAGCAACTAGCGCTAGAGAGGGTCTTGGCCTTCGGCAACCTGATCCTCTCCTCTATCAACGTCATACTCGCTTTCTCCCTCCTGGTCTACATCCTCACTCATAACCTTCGCAACACGGTAGCCCGCTCTTTCTCTTCCCTTTTGGCCTTCGTCACTATCGTCCACGCCGCCGACGTCGTACTCCTTAACGTGAGCACTGAGTCTGCCAAGTTCTTCTGGCTGAAGTTTCAGTGGTTGGGGATAGCCTTCATCCCGGCCGCCTACCTCCATTTCTCCGATGCGCTGCTCCGAACCACAAACTCCTTCTCTCGTCTGCGGCGAGGTCTTGTCATCTTCAGTTACCTTTTGGGGGCCCTTTTCTTCTCCCTTACCATAAGAACCGCTCTGGTGGTGTGGGATGGTGTGCATACCCTTTGGGTCACCTACTTCAGGGCCGGGCCTCTCTTCTGGGCCTTCGCCCTCTACTTCTTCCTGGTGACCGGTTGGGGGGTTGTGAACACCTTTCGAGCCCGCCACCGGACCCTCACTCCGGCCTCCCGACGGCGGATGACCTACTTGACTATCTCCTTCGTCGCTCCCGCCCTGGGCGCTTTTCCTTACCTTCTTTTGGCTAGCCTCCCCACTCGTCTCTCTCCCATCTTTCTTCTCTCCTTATCCCTCATAGGGAGCGCGGGGATCGCGCTTATGACTGTGATATTGGGATACAGCGTGGCCTATCATGGGGTCTTGATGCCCGACCGGGTGGTGAAGCGGAGGCTAATAAACTACCTCCTCCGGGGCCCTTTGGTGGGAAGTTGCCTTCTCATCTTGATGCTGGTGATACCCCGGGTGGAGAGCATCCTGGGTCTTCCTCGAGATACGGTTCTCATCTTCGCTACGGTGCTGGGTATCGTTCTCCTACAGGTCACTATCAGCGCCGCCAGACCGCTTGTCGATCTTCTGGTCTACCGTCGGGATAGGGCGGAGGTGGCTCGGATACGGGAGTTGGAGGATCGGCTCCTTACCACCACCGACCTGCAAGAGCTCTTGCAAAATATCCTTGCCGCTCTCTGCGATCTTTCACGAGTTCGTACCGGTTTCGTAGTCACGCCTAGGGAAGATGGACTTCACTTAGAGGCGTTCTGTGGTTCTCAGGGGGGGGTCGACGCCTTCTTGGAATCGGAGGACCCAATTGGGTTGCTCGCCTTACCCTTTGAGGAAGGAGAAAGCCAGGGCTTTATGGATAAGGAAGGCTTCTGGCTCCTTCCCTTGCGCACGAAGTCGCGGGAGGGTATGCTGGGGGTCCTAGGTGTGGAGGCGAGGCAGGAGGAGTTGACGGAGAGGGAGGAGGAGACGGTGCGGATGCTGGTTCACCAAGCGGAGTTGGCCTTGGAAGACCGGCAGTTGCAGCAAGGGGTCTTTGCGATACTAGACCAGATCGCGCCGGAGATCCAGTCGATCCAACGTTGGCGAAGCACCCCTCGTTATGTGGGTTCCGCCGTCTTTCCGCCGGAGGAGAGCCCCATCTACACTCCCGATTTCAATAAGGTGGTGAAAGAGGCCCTGGCTCACTATTGGGGAGGCCCCAAACTCTTAGAGAGCCCCCTCCTCAAGATGGGGATAGTGCAGAGGGCCCTGGCGGAGAACGGATATGTTCCCACGAAGGCTCTCCGTTTGGTCCTGCGGGGGGCTATCGAGGCCCTGAAGCCTCCAGAGGAGGAAAGGAGCCTCGCCGCCAGAGGGTGGGTACTCTACAATATCTTGGAGATGAAGTTCATCCGTGGCTGGCGCATGAGGGATATCGCCCAGCGTTTGGCCATGAGCGAGTCGGATCTCTACCGCAAGCAGCGGGTGGCCGTCGATGCTGTGGCCCGGGTTCTCATCGATATGGAGGGGAAGAGTAGAGTAGGAATGGCTGGAATCACCCTCCGTCAAGGGGACATCACCCGTGAGGAGACGGAAGCGATCGTCAATGCGGCCCACAGTTCCCTTTGGATGGGAGGTGGGGTGGCCGGAGCCATCAAGCGGGTTGGCGGTGGGGAGATAGAGGAAGAGGCGGTGAAGAAGGGGCCGATCTCTGTTGGGGAGGCGGTGGTCACCGGAGCGGGGAAGTTATCTTGTAAGTACGTGATCCACGCTGCGGTGATGGGGCCCGATCTAGTCACCGATGAGGAGAAGATCCGAGCGGCGACCAAAAACGGCCTCCTCCGAGCCGAGGAACTGGGCCTAAAGAGTATAGCCTTTCCCGCCCTGGGCACAGGGGTGGGGCGCTTCCCCTATTCGGAGGCCGCCGAGGTGATGGTTCAAGAGGTAGGTGAGCATCTGGCAAAAGAATGCTCCTTAGAGGAGGTGGTCTTCGTCCTCTATGGGGAGGAGGCGTACCGAGCTTTTGAAAAGGTTATGGCCGAAAGATGAACTCTTGCCCCCATAGAGTGCCATCACATCTAGGAGGGCGGTTATGTGTGGAAGAGAAAGGATGCTGGGAGATAAACCCTGCTGTCCGGCATGGGAAGTTCATGAAGCGGAGATGCGCCAGGCTATCGCTGCCTGCGGCTCCTAGAAAGGAGAAGGGATGAAGAAGGCTCTTATGATCTTGGTCATGCTCTCTATCGTCGGTTTGATTGGCTGTCAGCGGCCCAAGCCAACGGTTATCCTCCCCCAGGCCACCGAGCCGGTGAGTACACCTACCACCGCTCCCCAGGTGACGGAGACGCCACTACTTGCCTCTCCCACCCCTACAGCCACGCTAGTAGCGACCCCTACCCCTTCACCCACCGCCACACCTGGCGTGACTGTCCATGTGGTCGCTTATCTAGAGACGCTATACTCCATCGCTCAAGCCTACGGGGTCTCTTGGGAGGCGCTGGCTGAGGCCAACGGTTTGTCTTACCCTTATTGGATATATGTAGGCCAAGAACTCGTTCTCCCTGAGGCTGGGGAGGTAACGCCGGTCGCTGGCCAGGTGTACATAGTGGGGTACGGCGATACCCTCTTCTCTATCGCCCTGGCTTACGGTACATCTGTGGAGGCCCTGGCTGAGGCCAATGGCCTCACCTATCCCTATACCATCTACCTGGGACAGAGGCTGGTCATCCCTTAGAGCGAGAGGCGCTTGGGCAAAGAGGTGACCATCGCCAGTGAGCGGATATGTGGCTTCTATCCTACCCCTGGATACTGTGAAGAGTATGTCCAGATCTACTTGGCTCAAGATCTGAAGCCCTCCGGAAGGGGCGGGGAAGCGGACGAGCCATATTGGTTTTCCTGGCCTCAGGTGTTGGAGATGATCGAGCGTGGGGAGATCGAGGAGGCTAAAACCATCATCGGTGTTCTATGGGCTAGAGGCGATGGCGTCCTTTCATGAAGAAGGGAGCAGGTATGAACCCGCGGGATTGCAAATATAGCAAAGAACACGAGTGGGTGAGGCTCGAGGGGGGGCTCGCCACCGTCGGGCTCACCGATTATGCCCAAGACCAGTTGGGCGATATAGTCTATGTGGAGTTGCCGCCTCTCGGGGAGATCTTGACCCAGTTTGAACCCTTCGGGGTGGTGGAGTCGGTGAAAGCGGCCTCGGACCTCTATGCGCCTCTCAGTGGGGAGGTGTTGGAGGTGAACGAGGAGTTGAGTGACCACCCTGAGTTCGTCAACGAGGCTCCCTATGGTAAGGGTTGGATGATAAAAATCAAGCCTTCAGATACCTCCGAACTGGACAACCTCTTGACCGCCGAGGAGTACGAGGAGTACTTAGAAGGGCTCGAGTAGGAGAATAAGGTGGAGAACGAGTTTAAGGAGGATTGGGGGTTCGTCGTCACCGTGACGGAAGCGAAGCCCGGTTGCCGGGCCGGTCATAAGGTGGGCGACAGATTCGAGTTCCAGTACGGGACACCCTTGGGGCTATGTGGAGAGGCTTTTTGTGCCATGTATCCCCTCATCCATGCCCTGCGATTGGGCGCAGATCTAGTGACCTACGGTGAGGCAAAGGATCCAGACAGTACAACTTTCACCTGTCCAGACCACGCTTGGGTGACCTTCGAGGTTCGGAGGGTCCGCAGGGAGTAAGAGATGGGCTACGTTCCCCATACTGAGGCTGATCGCCAAAGGATGCTCGAGGCCATAGGCGTCGATTCTATCGACAGGCTCTTTGAAGTTGTACCCCAGGAAAGTCGCTACCCCTCTCTTGATCTCCCCCCTGGTCTCTCGGAGATGGAGGTGGTGCGGCTCTTCCAAGGGTCGGCGGAAGAGAACGCGGATCTAGACCACCACCCTTGCTTCTTGGGTGCTGGGGCTTACAATCATTTCATCCCTGCGGTGGTGGATCACGTTCTACGACGGGGGGAGTTCTATACCGCCTATACCCCCTATCAACCGGAGGCCAGCCAAGGGACCTTGACCGCCATCTACGAGTATCAGAGCATGATCTGTGACCTCACAGGCATGGATGTGACTAACGCCTCCCTATATGATGGGGCTTCAGCCGTGGCGGAGGCGGCCCTCATGGCCGCGCGTATCACCCGCCGCGAGGAGTTAGTTGTAGCCCGAAACGTCCATCCAGCCTACCGCCAGGTGCTTCGAACCTACACTCAAGGCCTGGGGCTGCCCATAAGGGAGGTGGGGTACGACGGCTATGGCCGGGTGGACCTGGCTTCTGCGAGAGAGGCCCTATCCTCCGCTTCTGCTTGTCTCATCGTCCAGCATCCGAACTTCTTCGGTTGCCTAGAGGATCTATCTTCGGCTAGCGAATTGGCCCATAGGGTTGGCGCTCTTCTCGTGGCTTGCTTGGATCCCATCGCTCTGGGGCTTTTCCGCCCTCCAGGTGAGGAAGGAGCCGATCTGGTGGTGGGAGAAGGCCAGGCCTTGGGGAACCCTTTAAGTTTCGGAGGGCCATATCTCGGCTTCTTGGCCTGTCGCCAGGAATATATGCGCCAACTTCCGGGACGTTTGGTGGGGATGACTACCGATACCCAGGGGCGCCGAGGCTTCGTCCTCACCCTCCAAACCCGGGAGCAGCATATCCGCCGGGAGAAGGCTACTTCTAATATCTGCTCTAATCAGGCGTTGGTCGCCCTGGCGGCCACCGTCTATCTGGCGGCCATGGGGAAGCAAGGGCTTCGCCAGGTGGCGGAACTCTGTTTCCATAAGGCCCATTACGCGGCTCGTCAAATAGAGGGCCTTCCAGGGTTCGCGCTCCCCTTCGGTGAGTTTTTCAAGGAGTTCGTGGTGAAGACAACTCTTTCTCCTCGAGAGGTGAACGTCAAGTTGTGGGAGAGGGGTATCGTGGGTGGCTACGACTTGGGGCGCGATTGCCCAGAATTGACCGATGGGTTGCTCTTTTGTGTGACGGAGATGAACCCCAAGGAGGAGATCGACGCCTTGGTCGAGGCGCTGGGGGAGATGAGATGAACGAACTCTTGATGATCCCCGGCCCTGTGGAGTTCGAGTCGGCGGTGCTCCAGGCTATGGCTACCAAGACCCCCAGCCATATCTCGCCTGACTTCATCGAGGTTTTCGGCCGGTCTTTGGAGAGGCTGAGGGAGGTCTTTCTGACTGAAGAAGGGCAGCCCTTCGTGGTGGCTGGCTCGGGGACCCTGGCTATGGAGATGGCGGCAGCCAACTTCATTGAGCCTGGAGATAGGGTGTTACTGGTCGATACCGGTTACTTCAGCCACCGCTTCGCCTCTATCTGTGAACGGTACGGCGCTCGTGTGAGCCAGGTGGGAGCCAAACTGGGGGATGTCCCCTCCTTGGAGGAGGTGGAGAGGGGTCTGGGGGGTGCAGAATATGAATTGCTTCTGGCTACCCATGTCGATACCTCCACCGGGGTGCGGGTCGACGTGGCCTCTTTGGGAGGTCTGGCCCGCCGATATGGTGCCTTGAGTGTGGTTGATGGCGTCTGCGCCACGGGGGGCGAGGAGTTCCGTCAGGAAGAGTGGGGGATCGACATCTGTCTCACCGCTTCTCAGAAGGCTTTGGGGGTTCCGCCGGGCTTGGCTATCCTGATGGTTAGTCCCCTGGCCTTAGATCTTTTCCGCAAGCGCCGTAGCCCGGTGGCCAACTATTATGCCGATTTCGCCAATTGGCTCCCCATCATGGAGGCGTATGAGGCCCGGAAAGCGAGTTATTTCGGCACCCCGCCTGTCAACCTCATATGCGCCCTTGGGGAGAGCCTGAATGAGATCCTGGGCCAAGGGATGGAGGCCCGATTTCGACGCCATAAGATCATAAGCGAGGCCCTCAAGGCGGCTATGACCGCTTTGGGGCTGAGGCAGGTGCCTGCTTTGAAGGTGGCAGCCCACACCATGAGCGCTATCTACTACCCGGAGGGGATAGGCAAGGAACTTCTAGGCGAGATAAGGGAGCGGGGCGTTGTCTTGGCTGGTGGCCTGCACCCTCAAATCAAAGAACGCTATTTCAGAGTGGGGCATATGGGTGGTGTCAGCGGTAGCCACATATTGGCTACGGTAGGAGCCATCGAAGGGGCGCTTCAGGCCTCCGGCTACAGGTTTGAGTTGGGGGCGGGGTTAGTTGCCGCTCAAAAGGTGCTAAAAGGGTTGTAGTATGGATGAGCCTCTGCTCTTCGAACTCAGTTCGCCGGGACGAACTGGTTTCTCCTTGCCGGAGTGCGATGTCCCCGAAACACCGCTGCCGGAAGATCGGGTTCGGGATGATCTCTCCCTTCCCGAGGTGAGTGAGAGGGATCTGATTAGACATTTCACCCGTCTCTCCCAACTCAATTTCTCGGTAGACACGGGGTTCTACCCCCTGGGCTCTTGCACCATGAAATATAACCCTAAGGTCAACGAGGAGATGGCCCGCTTACCTGGATTTGCCCATGTCCACCCCTATCAAGATGAA
>Ga0209979_1002288_pt1 | contig 18668 bp, 19 predicted proteins | sample AnhtaG_FD_183114 | JGI IMG/M metagenome (GOLD analysis project Ga0209979, IMG submission 183114) | Deep subsurface microbial communities from Anholt, Denmark to uncover new lineages of life (NeLLi) - Anholt_01485 metaG (SPAdes) (version 2) | ecosystem: Environmental > Aquatic > Marine > Oceanic...
TTACGAGGATACCATCACTCACAAAGAGTAAGATATTCCGAAAGGGGTCAGCACTTACCGTAACCAAAATAATGGTCAGGGCAACCACCAAAGCCACCAGACCCCACCACGGGTCAATGCGCATGAGCGACTCAGCGCCAGGAAGATAAGCCAGTTTACTTCTGGTGGGTCTAAGTTGTGGCTGTTCTTCCATAGGCCCCCTCAAAATGGCTTTGCCAGACCCGCCCTCAGAGGCGTCGCAAATATGAGTTCAATTATTTACTGGCTTTATTTAAGCCACTTCTCGACGAACTGTTCAATCAGTCCTTCGTCTTTAACTGCTTTCAAGCCCGCATTGATTTTTTCTACCAAATCTGTGTTGGTCTTGCAGACTGCGATCCCGTAATTTTCGTCAGTAAAGACCTCACCGACTGTCTTGAGTTTATCCGGGTTCTCACCCACATAGCCTAGGGCTAAGGGATTATCAGCGACAACAGCATCAATCTGCCTGTTCATCAAATCTTGCATGGCCAGACCAATATCATCGTAGGTCTTGAGCGTTGCCCCCGCTATCTTTTCCACCTCAAAGGAGCCAGTGGTGCCGATTTGAGCCCCGACCACCTTACCAGATAGGTCATACTTGCTGGCAATTTCGGTGTTGTCGATATGCACGGTAACAATTTGCCCCGCGTAGAAATAGGGGTCTGAGAAAAGAAACTGTTCCTTGCGCTCCTCGGTGATGGTCATGGCTGAGATAGCCGCATCATACTGGCACTGCGACATCCCGGCTAGGAGCGGGTCCCAGGCTACGTTGACAAACTCAATTTCAAGGCCGGCTCTTTCGGCAATGGCGGTCATCAGGTCAATGTCAAACCCTTCGATGTCCTTAGTTTGTTCATTGACAGACTCGAAGGGTGGCCAGGTGGCATCAGTGGCGACACGAACCTTCGCTGTCGTTGGGGCACAGCCAGCTAGCACCAGACCGCACAGCACCAACCCAATCAGGACAAACCAAAAAAGACGTTTCATATTTTCCTCCTTTTTTAAGTTTGGCAAAGTCTACCATATTGAGGGAGCGCTGTCTATACTTTCACCCTGTAAATTTGCACTGGCCCGTCCGCATTACCAGTATAAGCGGATGGAGGCTCATCTGTATCTTGCATGTTGACAAATTAGATAGCACGGAAGTGGAATATCACGGGGTAGAAAGGTTAGCTGGGGCTTTTTATTATGAGCTGTCCTTCTCTCTGGTCGAGTCTCCTTGTTTATTGGATGTAGATCCGGGGTACCCTTTTGCCCACAACAGCAACTACTTCGTTAACGATAGTGCCGATTTTGGTGGCAATCTCCTCCACAGGAAGGCCTTCGCCGAACAGAATTACCTCGTCCCCTGGTTGGACATCTTTCACATCGGAGACATCTACCATGCACATATCCATACATACATTGCCGATGATTGGAGCCCGACACCCCTTAATCAACACCTCCCCACAATTTGACAGCAACCGGTTATAGCCATCACCATATCCCACCGGAAGCGTTGCTACCGTAGTCTTTTTCCTGGTGACGAATGTCCTCCCATAACCGATAGGGGTTCCAGAGGGAACTACCTTGACCTGAGAGACCTTGGTTTTAAAGGTCATGGCTGGTCTTAACTGGATACTGCGACTGACCTCTGTAGAGGAATAGAGACCGTAGATCATGAGTCCCGGTCTAACCATATCATAATAGGATTGAGGAAGGTCTAGGACTCCGGCACTGTTTGCCATGTGTCTTTTGGGCACTTCAATGCCAGCAAGCCGAAGGTTAGTAATAACCTGCTCAAAAAGTTGAAGTTGTCCCAGTGAAAAGGTCTTATCTTTTTCATCCGATGAAGGAAAGTGGCTAAATATTCCTTCAAGATTTAAATTTTTAAAGCCCGTGACCTTGCCGACGAAGGGGACTGCATCCTCAGGATTTATCCCAATCCGCCCCATACCTGTGTCCACCTTGACGTGAACATTAACCTTAGTGGAAGCCTTGCCTGCTTCGAAATCCAATGCCGCCAAGAGTTCAACAGAGGTGACCGCCTGTGACAAGTGGAACTTTACCACCTTATATGCTTCCTTCGGCTGAATCAAGCCTACAACCAGGATGGGAGCCTCAATCCCGGCTTCTCTGAGCTGTTGTCCTTCCTCGGGAAGGGCGACTCCGAGAGAATCTGCCCCACTTCTGAGGGCTGCTCGGCTAACTTCCACGGCACCATGTCCGTAGCCATCAGCCTTAACCATGGTCATCATGCCTCTTTCGTGTCCTATCTTCTTTCGTATTTCAGCCACGTTATGGGACACTGCTCCGAGATCAATGATTGCCCTTGTGGCTCTTTCAACACTTTGTCTTGCTTGTCCCATCTGCCAATCTCCTAAAATATTTTAATTCTGCTATATTGAACAGCCCCGCCCTAAGATGAACACTCTCAGATACAAGGGCTCTTTGAAAAGCTGCGAGAAAGCTTGGTGTGTATGGTAAGCTCTTGATGGTAAGCAAATAGGGCGGGCAGGCCCCCGGTATGAACAAAAACTACGGTGTCCTTTGAGGTAAATTGACCTTTGCCGATAAGATCTATAAGCCCGGCCATAGCTTTTCCGGTGTAGACGGGATCTAGGAAAATGCCCTCCGTCTGGGCAACTAACCTGATAGCTTCGATGCAATCGTCAGTGATTATTCCATAGCCTTGACCTCTATAATCATCGTAAACCGTTACTTCATCTGGAGTGACGGCTACATCCAGAGCTAGCAATTTGGCAGTCTCATTAACTAGGGTGACAACCTCATCTATAGCCTTGCCTTTCTTATCCATCACGCTAATGCCAACCACATTAAGGGGAAGTTCGAGCTGTTTGAATCCCAGAACCAGTCCTGCCTGGGTACCTCCTCCGCCATGGGCCAAAACCACATATTGAACATCTATTTTCTGATCCTTCAATTGTTGACCGATTTCTTCGGCAGCGTTAACCCAGCCAACAACTCCCAGGGGAACATCGGCTCCAGCCGGAATTACTAGGGGATTACGCCCCTTGCTGCGCAGCTCATCAGCCATTTCATTCATCTTTTTGAGCATGGTGGTAAACATTTCACTTGGCTGGGCAACGTCATGAATACTAACTGTTGAATCAAGGATGTCATGGAGGAGAAGATTTCCCTGCTTCTCCACGTGGACACCTTTAACCAATACCAAGTAGGTTTCCATCCCTAACTTACGGCCAGCGGCTGCCGTTTGCAAAGCATGATTAGACTGCGAACTGCCGCTAGTTATAAGGGTATCAATTCCTCTTTGTTGAGCATCTGCCAGCACATACTCCAGTTTGCGGCACTTGTTCCCACCCAATGCTAGCCCTGTCAGGTCATCACGCTTGATTATGATGCGTGGCCCACCCAGGGCTGCCGACAAGTGGCAAGCCTCCATCAAGGGAGTAGGGTAGTTACCCAAGGATATACGAGGCAATCTAGCTATTGACGGTATCATTTTCCCTCCTCATTACTCAACTCCCAAAATCAGCCGCGGCAGGAACAAGGACAGGTTGGGCCAATAGGTGGTGACCAGCACCACCGGCAGGCAGCCCAGGAACATAAACGTCAGCGCCGGTTTTATCATTTCGTCGAACCGGCAATTGCCTATCCGTCCTGCCAGGTAGAGGATGGGGGCGCAGGGTGGGGTCACATTGCCCAGCCCCAGGTTGGTGCCCATAATGGCGGCGAAGTGAAAGGGACTAATCCCGATTTGCTTCATGAGGGGGAACAGGAGGGGTGCCGCCAGGAGGGTACCGCTGAAATCGTCCATGAGCATGCCGATAATAATCAAGAACACATTGACCATGAGCAGTATGACATATTTGTTTTCCGAGATGCCCACCATCATGCCGATAAGGCGCTGCGGGACGTTCTCCATAGTATAGATACGGCCTAACATCATCACGAAAAAGAGTAAGAGTATAACTACCCCGGTGGTGGTGGCGGTGGTAAACAGGGTGCGCCCCACGTCTCTGACGGTCATGGAACGGTAGATGAGGAAGCCCACAGGAATGGTGTAGAGCACTACCAGCGTTGCTGACTCGGTGGGGGTGGTAAGGCCGCTATAGATGCCTCCCAGGATGATGAGAGGCGCCAGCAGGGCAAAGAAGCCACGGTAGCTGGCGCGCCCCACCTCCTTCGTCTGCTGCCAAGGGCTTACCGGGGGCGGGACCTTTATGGATGGTATACGGCGACACATCCACCAGTTGATGAAGCCATAGATTATTACCAGCAGGATACCCGGCCCCACCGTGGCCAGGAAGCAGGCAGCTATCGATGTTCGGGTCACCCAGCCAAAGAGAATCATGGGCACGCTGGGCGGGATGAGTTGCCCCAGCACTGAAGCACAAGCTACCAAACCCGTGGCATGTCCCCTGGGAAAGCCTTCCGCCTCCATCCGCGGGATCATAATAGCACCGATGGCGGCCACTGCCGCTGAGCAGGTGCCGGCAACAGCCCCAAAGATGGCGCAAGCCACCACCGTGGCCCCCCCTAGTCCACCCTTGACCCTGCCGACTAAGGCCGAGGCGATGTTGACCAACCGCTCGGCGATGCCCGATGAGCTCATAAGCCCGCCGGCCATGATAAAGAAGGGAACGGCGAGGAGGGTTAGTGAATTCAGGCTGTAAAAGGCAACGGGCAACAGAAACTCGAAGCTATAGCCGTGCAAGACGATCATAAACAGGACGGCGGCCATAAAGCAGAAGGGAACTGGCACCCCGATGACGAGGAGCCCTATCAGGATTATCAGGTCGATAACTATGTCCAATTGCGACTACTCCATTCCGGGGACCTTGGAGATAGGGCTAATCCCAAGGGCCTGGCGTATATTATCCACCAGCTCGACAAGGAAGTAAAACGACATAAAGATAGCACCGAAGAGAATGCTGCTCTGGGCATAGACCATGGGTAGCAACAAAACCATGGACCGTCCCTGCTGTTCAATGCCCCAGATGAAAAAATAATACCCCCAGTAGGCCATAATCACCGCCAGGACAAAGACAATCAGGCTGGCGGTAACCTTGACCACAGCATACGCCCTTGGCGTTTTGAAGATGAGGTTAGCTAGCTCCGCCTTGATATGGCTGCGCTCGTAACTACCGTAAATCGCCCCGGTAAAATAGAGCCAGAAGGCAACCAGGGTGGCTATCTCCTCGACTTCCATACCCGGGTAATGAAAAATATAGCGCATAAGTACCGAGCCAAAAAGGAGCAGAACAATGAAACAAGAGGTGGCAATCATGATAGCCCGCTGCGCATTGGCCATGCCATTCCAAATGGGCAGCCCAATCCTTCTGGCCCGGTAAAAAACTGATTGGTTCATCTTTCTAAATTAATACGTCCCGGCAAAGTTCAAGGGGAGGGGGGCTCGGCCGAGCCCCCCTCTGCTACACGGTAACGTCGGGCTCAGGTCACGCCTTTTCGTGGCCTTATTCTACCGGTATGCCCACAGCCTCTCTACATGTGTCCATGACGGCTTTACCGACCAGCGGCTCGAGCTCAGGCCAGACATCGGTGCGCATGACATCGGCAATATGCTCCCACTCAGCTTCGGTGGGTATTAGTATCTCCAGCCCATTGTCAGCCATCTCCTGGCGGTACTTCTCATCATCTGCCTCTACCACCAGCCAGTATTCCCTTGCCTGCCGATCGGCAGCGTCGATCATGACCTTCTGGTCTTCCGGAGTCAGGGTGTTAAACAGGTCTAGGGTCACCATGAACCACCAGGTCTCGACATATTCATTGTATTGGATCCAGCAACCCTGGATGTCCATGAACTCGGTGCCCTGGAAGGGGGGGCCACCCATCTCTCCGTCAACAATCCCGGTGTCGATGGCAATGTAGGCCTCGGCGTAAGGGATGCCCACCGGGATATAGCCAAGGCGTTTAAAGGTCAACTCGCAGGGCTTGAGGCCCATCACCCTGATTTTCATATTCTTGGGCACATCAGGGTCAAATGGGCTCGGCGGCACATCCCTCAACGTACACCCGGACATACCTATGGGCAGAGCTGCCAGACCCTTTATGTTCACCCCCGCCAGCAAGTCGCCGACCATGTCGTTAATCCAGCCCCCCGGGGCATAGCCTGCCTTACACTCTTCAATACTGGTAAACAGGTAGGGCGTGTAGTAAGCTATGTTCAACCTGGGGTCATAGGTGGGAGCTACGGGGACCACGCACATTTCAACACTGCCCCTCATTGTCATCTCATTGGCCAATACCCAGTCGCCGAGCACTCCGCCGTGGTAGCATGTGATGTCGATACGACCATCGGTCTTTTCCCTCACCTCATCAGCGAAAGCTTCAACCCTGGGGCCGTACGGGCTATCTTCTGGCATAACGGTGTTCAGCCGCCACGTGTACTGGTAAGCCGGGGCTGGTGCCGGAGCTGGCGCTGGTGCCGGAGCTGGTGCCGCGCATCCCACAGTAACTAATGTCACTATGAGCAACATTATTACTACTATTGGTAATCCACGTTTCATTTCCTTTCCTCCTTTCTAGATTTATTAGGTATCCTGGCGTATTTTTGTCTTGCCTCAGTTCATGTATCACCCCCCTTTGGCTATGGCCTTACCCCTTGTCTAATATACTCGGTTATCTGCTCTCTTGTTAAGTCCTCAATACCCATTTCTCTTAACGTTCTTCCCTCTTTGAGGAAGTCTCGTTTACAGATTACCGAGCCCAACCGTATTATCGATTCCATTATGGGGACCTCTACCCCGAATTTCTGGGCGAGATGGTAGTATACCACAGTCCCGACTGGTATATCCTCGGTGAAATAGCGATGCTCCGTGGAATCGGGACCAACTACCGGTGGCAGAATTACATCTGAAAATGGGCCCGAATATTCCACCCCCATGACGCTGCCCTTGGAAAAGAACTGCTCTTCGGTATACTCGGCAATTTTTATCCCCATCGCATTTGCGATCTGGCACATCTCTTGGTAAAAGGCGAATTGGACCCTGGAAATCGAAGGGCTCATTCCATGTTTGTACATGGAGAATTTGCCTTTGGGGATACCCAGGGTCATCTCGTCCATTTGGGAGACCTCCATTGGCCCCACGCTGAGGATGGAGCCAGGAGTGTGAACAACCGGGTTTGGATTAGAAAACCCTATCCCAATAACCGTATCCCCTCTTTCCAGCACTGAGGTTCCGTTGAATGGTGGGATGTTTTTTAATGCCTGAAAAAACTTGTCACCATCCTTACTTGGCAAAGCATCACAAATGAGCCTGTGTATTCGGAGAAGGCAATCAAGGCGACCTGGCTCTGTTTTCCTGATTCCGTATGGCATTGAACTCCAGCCACCTATTATGACATTTACATCACAGCCTCTCTCTCGCATTATGTTTCTAAGCATTAAGGACCCAAAATTGTCCGGGAATATGCTTATTACCTGTCCATCCTCGAGGTATGGGATCATTTTTTCAAAGAAAGGCTTGTGACCCTTCGCTGGAATAGCTACCATTACTAAACCAGCTCCCTTTAGTGCCTGTGATATTTCCGTAGTGACAACATCAACCTTAGCAATCCCCGCTCTCCTGAACCACTTGAAGTTGAGCTGCTCACCTCCGAGCTCTATCTCGTGAGTCTTCAGAACCGCCCCTAAACTTTCCGGGGCAAACTCTGGCAATTCATATAGACGGACCCGATATCCAGCAAGGGTAAAATCTGCCGCAAAAGTCTGCCCACAAGCCCCTGCCCCAAGAACCGCCACCGGCCTTTCCAGTATTTCATCCATGTCTATTTTCCCTCATTTGTAGACTAGCCTCTCCACTAATCCTGATACTGCAATATGAGCTTTAACTCCTCCCTATCCTGAACATCTTTGTCCCACACACGGGGCACACACCCTGAGTCGCTGGTTTACCATTCTTCATTGTTATGCTCTTGGCATCTTTCATTTCTCTCTTGGCCCTGCATTTCACACAATAAGCTTGCATTCGTCTACCTCCTTCAGATTTACCATGAACGATAGACCATTAGTGACCGTGCTGTCAATAGTTACCCACACTGAATATAGGGTAACAATTGCTTGAATTGTTACCCTATTGAATAAAATGACGGAATGTGACCTGAGCATACCACTAAATAGCTATCAAGTTTAACAACGGATAATGGTGGTGCCAACCGATGTCTTGTTGAATAATGGGAAAGTAGACTTGACGCTTGCTAGAACCGTTGGCAGTATCTAGTGCCTATGTATCGGAGTTTTCGTCTTCGGCTTCGACAATTTGCTCGATAGATAATCTATGTTTTCCCAAGGTGGTCGCTAGGCCGAAACCGTTTATGCCAGAAATAGGCTTGAGTTCCAGAGCACAATCGCGGCATAGGAGGTGACAAAACATGATGTAGACACAAGCGCCAGCCGGGGATGGTGTTGGTACACGTCCCAGAGAATCAATGCACATAGTATGACACCCACCACCTTGATTATCATAAAGGCAGGTTGCTCTACTATCCCCAGCAGAAAGGGATTACCCTCTCTGCCCACACCAGACTCAATGAGAAAGTGGGTCAGTGTGGCATCTGCAATATTTAGCAGTATCAACAAGCCAAGAAAATATTTCAACTTTTAACTGCCTCGCACATTCTGATTAAGGATACGTCTGGCACAAAGATTAGTTAATAGGAAATTGGGTGACGATCTAGCGTAATGTTACTTTAGACCTTAGTCAATTCCCCCTTTTAGAAAATAAAAAACCGACCTTCTTCAGGTCGGTTTCACCATTGGCTCCACGCTACCCAGGTGACCAATTACAGATAGCGTTTCCACGCCTCCCATAGCCTGGCTATTTCGGGGTTTCAGGCCATTCTTGACCTACTTAGTGCATTAGTACCCTGAAACCCTCAAAATCCATTGAAGTCAAGTCGTATCTTAATCCACCGGACGAAGAATGTCAAGATGACTTATCGTATCTTTACATCACTATTTCTAAGTTATTTTGGTAATGGTAACGGCTCTGGGTTAACAAAATGGCTAATTACTACCTGTGTTGCAAACAGAGGGACTAGGCCTGAAGGGGCTGGCTGCAAGGTAGTCGTAATTTTGCTGACAAGAATGAGCCATCACCGACGTTACAAGGGGGCAAAACATTTCCAGTATGGAGCAAATGTTGTTTTAATGCCTTCCACTACCCTTCTTGTTTCCAGAACTGCGTAATCCCTTGTATGTTCTGCAGGAGCGGGATATGGCTCTTCAAGGTCGATCTCTATTCCCGTCAGGCCGCAGATCGAGGCCAACCATCCCCTGGGAAATAGAATTCCACCTGGATCGTACCCAGAGCCGGCAAAGGCCACTACCTTACCCTGGCATATCCTATCGGCAGTGCGTCTCACTTTGTCACCAATCATGTGGATTCCCTGCAAGGTTAATCCCATACAAGTGATTCTGTCCGAGTAGTGGGTATCACTGCCATCCACCATTATTATCAATTCTGGATAGAATTCCTCGGCGAGGGGAATGAATACCTCATCTAGCACGTATTCGTATGCCAGGTCACCTGTACCGGGGAACAGCGGGATATTCACTGAGTAACCTACACCTTTCCCCTCTCCCATCGGGTTCCTATAGCCTGGTCCAGGATAGAGGGTGCGCGGATCCTGGTGAATGGATACGAACAGCACTCTAGGGTCACAGGCAAAGATTCCATAGATACCATCCCCGGCATGAGCATCAGTGTCCACAATTAGTATCCGCTCTAAACCATGGTTTTGCAGTAGATTCTCAGCACATACTCCGACATCACTGAATATGCCAAAGCCCTTCTCGTAACTTCTACCAGCATGTTGCACCCCTCCACCTATCACTATGGCCTTGCTGAACCTTTTCGACTGGACTAACTCCCCGGCGAGCTTGCCTGCTCCAGCTATGAGCTTCGCTGCCCTCACCACAGGAGGAGAGAGGGGTGTATCATGTGGATCGTGGGATTCGCACCTCTCCACCCGCCTGATATATTCCTCAGTATGGACAAATTGTAATTCATCCTCGGTTGCATAGCTAGGCTCAACGATTTCGAAGAGTGGATTGTCACCGAGCTTTTCTCTGAACAAGCGAATAAAGCTCTCATATCTGTCACCAGTTAGAACGTGGCCCAAATCGTATTCCCGCATTTTCTCACTATAGAGTATTGCCGTACGCATGAGAGCCCTCACCAATGTTTATCCTTTCTACTTTAGCACACCTGAGGATAGTGTCAATGACGATGGGCACCGCGCTGGCACGGCTTTAGGGTAATCAGGCACAGGGCTTTTCTGATAGTAATGAGGACGCGTGTAAAGTACAGAATACACGGTCTAGTAGATAGTCAGCTATGGTCACCAGAGGTGCTTGAGCCAAAGCCCAACCGAATATGTGGCTGCCTTCCGTACACTAGCTGAGGCTATCCATAGTCAAGCTCGCCTTACGGCTATGATTTGGGCTCCAAATTATGGCGGTGGCTACCCCTTTGCCGGTGGACGTTACCAGGCTTTGCCTGACAGCGGTGACTTTCAACTATTAGATACTAACCGGGACGGTCGTCTTGACATGCTTGATGACATGTACGCTCCCTACTATCCTGGTGACGATGTCGTGGACTGGGTCGGCATGTCCCTATACCACTGGGGTAGCCAGTATCCCTGGGGCGAAAACGAAGTTCCCGAGAAAGGCAGCTTCGTCGCCCGAATCACCGGCACCTACGCAGGTCTGGAAGGTGATCAACGGGGTGTCCCCAACTTCTACCAAGTCTATGTTGAACAGCATCACAAACCAATGGCCATTACCGAGACTGCAGCCCTCTATAATCCTGCTGTTGGGGGAGATAGCGAGCAGCTTATTAAGCAGACGTGGTGGCGACAGGTATTCAGTACGGAAGTTGCCGGGTATTTTCCTCGTATAAAGATGATTAACTGGTTTGAGTGGCGGAAGTTCGAAAGCGAGGTAGGTGGTGTCATCGACTGGACTGTCACATATAATCCTGAGCTGGCCCAGGCTTTCTTAAACGACCTGCCTCGCTCCCACTTGATATTCGCCGCCGACCTCAAAGAGATTTCCCCTTAAAGACAATGTCTCCTCTGCCGCTCCGTCACCAAACATTGCAGGAGATGGCTATAGGCGATTTTCTTAGAGCCTTGGGCTGGAAAAGGCGACAAAAGCGAGCGCAGGGTGCCAAAGAGAGTGTTTAACAGGCTATGACTGAGATTGAAGAGGAGGAGTAGCCAGAGCATTCAAGGAGGGTATCTCCGTCACAATGGTAGCTTCTCGGAAAGATAATCTATTCCTCCTCAATAAGTCTTCTGACCCATAGCCTGGGTGACGAGGAAATAACCTGTCTCAGTATCTCCAACCTGTCTCTAATATCCTTAGCTACCGCCTCATCCCTGATAAGCTGGTTAACATTGGATTGGTCAAGGCTGAGCACCCGGTTCCATAATCCCTGAGGCTCAAGTAGTGCTCTAACCTCATCTTCGCTAAAGCCTGTCCTCTCCACGAGTTTATAGGTGATAGCGTGTTCCCTACCGTAAACCCGATTTAGTCTCTCAGCCTGGCAGAAATCAATAATCATTTGCTTTATCTCGTCAAGCTGTAATTGGAGCTCTCTTATCTGCGTCTGCAATGAGACATACCTCTCAACAGCTTCATCTACTGCCATTCCCTGAAGAATATCCGTCTCCCTCAGCTCAGGTGCAATCTGCTGCCGGTAGTATGGGCAGTGCTCGGGGAAGTCACAAGGGCAATACTGGTTTTCAGTGGCCGGGAATCTCTGCTCAGCAATGTTTTCAGCTACATCCAGCACCAGACGCCTGGCTTCATTGAGTTGCTGGTTATCCCTTGGCTGACAACTACAGGGGGTGTTTGACCTCAGGTGATACAGGGTAAGCATCTCTACCGGAAAATGCCATGTCTGTTCCGTCGCCAGTTGGTATAGAGTCAATTGGAGGTTATTCTCCAGGTCATCTTGGGTAAATAGTTCTTGATTTGTCTTATAGTCAACTATGGATAGCCCGCCACTATCCAATTTGTCTATCCTATCAATATGGCCCCTCAGTTTTACTCCCTCAATATCAATGTAAAACATCCGTTCCACAGCTATCGGCATCCTGAAATCAGCACGGTGAATCTCCCAGAATTTAGACAGTATCTCTCTGCCATAAGCTCTATATTTTGCTTCCTCTTCCGCCGACTCGTACCCCTCGGAAAGCCAGTTCTTGTCATAAAACTGTAATAGCTCATCCAGTGATGGTGGTGGCGGCACCCTTACCTTGAAAAAGTACTCAGCGCAGAGGTGCAAAGTTGAACCAAAGCTGAAATACCACTTATCCTTCGGTTTCAGGTCATCAATGTATTGCAGTTTGTAGAGTAAGGGGCAGGCCTGGTATAGCGAAATCTGAGTATAGCTTAGCGGATTCATTGCTTTATCCCCTGTCTCTATTATAGGACATTTCTAACCCCAAAGTAACATAAAACTCACCCCATCTTTAGTAAGAGTGATATAATTGAGGTAACCTTGCTGAAAAAGCTTTGTAGGACTTTCAACAATCTCTAAATGAAATCGTTTACCAACCTATCCCCCTGACCCCCTTCCCTTATTAAGGGAAGGGGGGTGTAGGTAAGGGGATGAGGTTAATAAATAATCTCTCTAAATAGAGGCTATCATGGAGAAGCTTAAGGCTGGGGCGATAAAATTGGGGCTGCACCTTAATCCAAGACAGCTTGAGCAGTTCCAAATCTACTATCAAGAGCTGCTGGACTGGAACCGGCGGGTAAACCTTACCGCTATAACCGGTTATGAAGATGTGCAAATAAAGCATTTTCTCGATTCTCTCACCGTGCCCCTAGCCTGGCAGCAACCGATAGGTGATGCTAGCTTTCGCCTTATTGATGTTGGCACTGGTGCTGGCATACCGGGATTACCCCTTAAAATCCTATTCCCTGATATAAGGCTGGTGCTGCTTGAGGCTACAGCTAAGAAGGTAGCCTTTTTACACCACCTTAAGCAGAAGCTTGAACTAGGTAACGTTGAAATTGTGGTCGGTCGGGCTGAGGATGTGGCTCATCAGGCGCAGTATCGGGAGAGGTTTGACATGGTGCTCTCCCGGGCGGTCGCTCCGCTACCGACCGTGGTTGAATTAACCTTACCCTTCTGCACAATTGGTGGTAGTTTTATTGCCCAGAAAAAGGGAGCCATTGACCTAGAAATAAGTGGAGCTACTAAGGCGATTGGCCTATTAGGCGGGAATTTGCGACAGGTGAAGAGGGTTGACCTGGAGGAGTTTACCGGTGAGCGCTGGTTAGTAATAATTGATAAGGTATCGCCAACGCCCGAGCGTTACCCGCGCCGCCCCGGTATACCAGCAAAGAGACCACTGGTGTAATATAAAAGAGGTTGAATATGAAAACGAAATATGTCAGCGCTATCTTGGTCTTATTTCTTATTTTAGTGATTGCCTGTGCCGCTCCTACTGCCCCTTCCAGCCCTGTGCCAACCCCTAGCCCGGCTCCTCCTATGCCTGCCCCAACTCCTAGTCCCACCCCTCCTCCCAGCCCCACGCCAACTCCGAGCCCGGCTCCTACTCCTAGCCCGGCTCCAACGCCAAGTCCGCCTCCGGAAACGGAGGTAACAGTTACTGAGGTCATTGATGGTGACACCATTGAGGTTGACATTGCTGGCTCAGTACACAAGGTTCGCTATATGGGTATAGATGCGCCGGAGCTGGATGATGAACGAGCCGAATTCTGTGAGCTGGCTGAAGAGGCTGCCAGATACAACAGAGAGCTAGTGGAAGGAAAAACCCTGCGACTAGAGAAAGACGTCTCTGAAACTGACGAATATGGAAGACTTCTACGCTATGTTTATGTCGATGATACCTTTATCAACGCTGAGCTGGTAAGAGAGGGGCTTGCCTGGGCTAAAGTCTACGAACCGGATACTAAATACCAGGATTGCCTGGAAGAGCTAGAGGCGGAGGCCAGGCAGGCTGGCCGGGGGATTTGGGCACCGAGCCCACCACCTCCGCCACCTCCACCACCCCCAGAAGCCCCAGATATCCAGATTACCGGCATCTTTTATGACGGTCTGGTGCCTAGTGTCGAGTCCGATGAATATGTAGAAATCACCAACTTCGGAGACCAACCACAAGATTTGGCTGGTTGGGTGCTACAGGATATATCACAAGGTTATCCATCATTCACTTTTCCGTCTTACACCTTGGCTCCAGGTGAAAGCATCCGAGTTTATACTAACGAATCTCATCCCGAATGGGGAGGATTTAGCTTTGAATATGGCCGGGCCATTTGGAACAATAGTGACCCTGATGTCGCCGTGCTCTACGACGACCAAGGGACAGAGGTCTCTCGAAAGAGCTACTAAATCATGGAAAAGGGATGGAGGGTGAGGTTGATAAACAATCTAAACAATAGTAGAATGTATTGATAAGTAGAAGGTTGTTAACTTAGTGCAGCGTGAGGAGGAACATATGGCAACTGGCACATGGAAGGACAAGATTGGGCTGGCTCAAATGCTAAAGGGCAGAGTGATTATGGATGTCGTCAACGTCGAACAAGCCAAGATTGCCGAGGAGGCTGGTGCCTGTGCGGTGATGGCACTGGAGAGAGTCCCAGCTGATATTCGAGCTGCTGGGGGTGTAGCTCGCATGGCTGACCCAACCGTTATCGAAGCTATTATGAAGGCAGTCTCTATACCGGTAATGGCTAAGTGTCGCATAGGTCACTTCGTCGAGGCTCAGGTGCTTGAGGCTCTTGGCGTAGACTTCATAGATGAGTCTGAAGTGCTTACCCCGGCTGACGAATCGCATCATATCTGGAAGCACGACTTTAAGGTTCCGTTTGTCTGTGGCTGCCGCGACCTGGGTGAGGCCTTACGCCGCATCGGTGAGGGAGCGGCTATGATTAGAACCAAGGGTGAAGCTGGCACCGGTAATATTGTTGAAGCCGTCAGACACATGCGGGCGGTAATGGGTGGCATCCACAAACTGGTAAATACCCCCCAGGACGAGCTGATGACACAGGCTAAGGAAATGGGAGCCCCCTTTGAACTGGTAGCCGAGATACATAAGACTGGGAAACTACCGGTGGTTAATTTTGCTGCTGGCGGAGTGGCTACTCCAGCTGATGCTGCCCTGATGATGCAGCTAGGCGCCGAAGGTGTCTTCGTTGGCTCAGGTATATTTAAGTCGAGCAACCCGGAGGCTAGAGCCAGGGCTATTGTCAAAGCTACTACCCACTTTCGAGACCCCGAAATCATCGCTGAAGTCTCCAAGAACCTTGGGGAAGCCATGCCTGGGTTAGATATAAAACAAATCCCGGCTGAGGAACTGTTGGCACCTAGAGGATGGTAGTATGAGGATAGGTGTCCTTGCCTGGCAAGGCGCCTTTGCCGAGTCTATGGCTATATTACAATATCTGGAAGTAGAGGCTTTGCCCGTCCGCTTGCCCAAGAACTTGTGGGCTCGGACGGGCTAATCATTTCTGGTGGAGGAGGCTACTGTTGCAAAAGGTAATCACCGATGATATGGATGCTCTGCTTGACATTCTACCGCCGCATATTCGCCAGCCATTATGCCAACAACAAGACATTAGCCAACTGCTAGAGGTAGTCCTTGACCTGGGTCGCCCCCCTCAAGCCCGCTTCCCCCAGCGGGAGGTAGTTTTTAATCCCAAGGAGGTCACTAAACAGGACATTGACTATGTGGCCGCTCATATCAGTAGCTTTGGTGATGACAATCGGGCTGGAATCGAGCGCACCTTGCACCGCATTTCAGCCATTCGCAACCGCCAAGGTCGTATTGTCGGGCTTACCTGTCGGGTGGGCAGGGCGGTCTTTGGCACCATAAAAGTAATAGAAGACCTTGTTGAGTCGGGCAAAAGTGTCCTGCTGTTAGGTCGCCCCGGGGTGGGCAAAACAACCATGCTCCGTGAGGTTGCCCGAGTATTAGCCGACGACCTTAAGAAACGGGTTATCATTGTTGACACGTCAAATGAAATCGCTGGCGATGGCGATATTCCCCACCCAGCCATTGGGCACGCCCGGCGGATGCAGGTAACCACCCCCACCATGCAGCACGCAGTAATGATTGAAGCGGTGGAAAACCACATGCCTGAGGTAATCGTTATCGATGAAATCGGCACTGAGCTTGAAGCTCAGGCGGCCCGAACTATCGCTGAGCGGGGGGTTCAACTGGTGGGCACTGCCCATGGTAACACCTTGGATAACCTGATGATGAACCCTACCCTATGTGACCTTATTGGTGGTATCCAGACGGTAACCCTGGGTGATGAAGAGGCAAAGCGAAGGGGCACCCAGAAGTCTATACTGGAGCGTATGTCACCACCTACCTTTAGTATTGTGGTTGAAATTCAGGACCGGGACAAGGTGGCTATTCATCCTGATGTTGGTGAAGCGGCTGATGCCATCCTGCGCGGTCGGTCGGTAGCTACCGAGACTCGCTGGCTGGATGAGACAGGGGAGGTCAGAATAGAAAAGCAAGAGCCGGTTACCACCACCAAGAAAGTTATTAAAGGTAAGCGGGGAGTGAAGGAAGACAAGCCATCTAAGGTTTATCTCTTCGGTGTAAACCGGGGGCGACTGGAACAGATGGCAAGAGACATGCAGTTGACTCTAGATATAGTTAACAACCTAAACGATGCCAATCTGTTTGTAACTACCAAGAACTACTATCGGCGAAAGCCGCAAAAGGTCAGGGACGCCGAAATAGCCAACGTGCCCATTTATGCCCTTAGGAGCAACACGCCACCTCAAATCCGGCAGCTACTAAGTGCTATCTGCCCCACCGAGAGCACCGACAGGACAGACTCTTTCCGGCTTGCTCTTAGTGAGGCGGAAGAAGCGGTTAATCAGGTGAAAGATGGTCAGGAAGCGGTAGAACTCAGTCCCCAGAGCGCCTACATTCGGCGCTTACAGCACCTGATAGCCGAAAGAAATGACCTATCCTCACAAAGCCTGGGTAAAGACCCCAATAGAAGGGTTAGGATTTATAAAGGGTAGGAAATTGAAAGGGGACTTCGCCCCTTTAAAAATTCCTTTCCCTCTCCCCTTATCAAGGGGAGAGGGATAAAGGGTGAGGGGTTGGCAGACAATTTTGCATATTACCAACACTGCATAAAACTAAGTAGGTAAATTATGGCTCTATTTATCACCTTTGAGGGAGGGGAGGGGTGCGGCAAGAGTGTCCAAGCCCGGGCACTATACAGAAGGCTTTCGCAATTAGCTATTCCGGTTATCTTAACCCATGAACCAGGTGGCACTGCATTTGGTAAGAGGATAGGTCGCTGGCTAAAATGGACGCAGAATGCGGATATATCACCGCTGACCGAGCTTATGCTGTTCAATGCCTCGCGTGCTCAACTGGTAGACAAGGTCATCCAGCCAAGTCTAAAGGTGCGGAAAGTCGTTATCTGTGACCGCTATGCCGATTCTACTACAGCCTATCAAAGCTATGGGCGGGGCTTAGACTTAGAAATGGTCAAGGCGGTCAGTAATGCTGCCACGCAGGGATTAAAGCCTGACCTAGTAGTTCTGCTTGATATATCAGCCGAGGAGGGGCTGGCTCGTAAAAGAGGTAAGAAGCCAGACCGCTTTGAGCAGGAGGCTCTAGCCTTTCATCAGAGGGTGAGGGAGGGTTATCTTAAGCTGGTGGCTGATGACCCTCAGCACTGGCTGGTAATAGATGCCAGCCAGCCTAAAGAGAAAATAAAGGAGATTATTTGGCAAAGGGTTAAGCGATTAATTTCTCAGCAAGGCTTGAAGGATGAGTAAGGGACGAGTTTTCGTAGCTATGAGTGGTGGGGTGGACTCATCACTGGCAGCGGCACTATTAAAGCAAGCTGGTTATGAGGTTAGTGGCATTCACCTGCAGCTATGGTCAGGCCAAAATTCCACTACCTCCTTAGAGGATACCTGCCGCCTTTTGGATATTCCTCTCCACCGGCTCAACCTAGAGGCAGAATTCCAGAGTCTGGTTATTGACTATTTCTGTCAGGGGTATAGCCTGGGGTACACGCCGAATCCGTGCATTGTTTGTAACCAGAATATCAAGTTTGGTCTACTCCTTGACCGGGTATTAGAAATGGGGGCGGACTATTTAGCCACCGGTCACTATGCTAGAGTTGACCGCTCACCAAGTGGCTATCGCCTGCTAAAAGCAATTGACATAACTAAAGACCAGTCCTATTTCCTTTACCCCCTGGGACAAAGGGAGCTTCAACACCTGCTTTTGCCTATAGGCACCTTTCGCAAATTAGAAGTAAGAAGACTGGCTGCTGAACTGGGCTTGCCCGCCGCTACCAGGCATGACAGCCAGGATGTCTGCTTTATCCCGGATAATGATTATCGGTCATTTATCGCCAAGCACATTCCCCTCAACCCAGGGGACATCGTTGACACTGAGGGTAGGCTGTTGGGCAGGCACGATGGTTTAGCCCGATATACGGTGGGGCAAAGGCAAGGCTTAGGGCTTGCCTCAAACAATCGCCTATATGTGCTCAAGCTTGATACTACCAATAACAGGTTGGTGGTTGGCAGCAAAGACCAGCTATTAAGTGATGCCCTCTTTGCCAGTAAGCTGAGCTGGGTATCGGGGGAAGCGCCTCAAGAGCCTATCAGTGTAACGGCTAAAAT
>Ga0209979_1002289_pt1 | contig 18652 bp, 19 predicted proteins | sample AnhtaG_FD_183114 | JGI IMG/M metagenome (GOLD analysis project Ga0209979, IMG submission 183114) | Deep subsurface microbial communities from Anholt, Denmark to uncover new lineages of life (NeLLi) - Anholt_01485 metaG (SPAdes) (version 2) | ecosystem: Environmental > Aquatic > Marine > Oceanic...
CGACGACGGTGACTTTAGACACATTGGTATCATAGACAATACCCCTTGCCTTGTTTTTTACTTCCATAGAGGCCTCCTTACAAATAATGGTACCCGGGCTATCGCTAAAGCTAGAAGCCACCAAGATGGGTATATTATACAACTCTCCCAATTCCACTGCTCTGTTATGCATTACCCTGGCTCCATAGCTAGCCAGCTCTAACATCTCTTCATAGCCAATTTCCTTTAATTTCCTAGCTCCGGGAATAAGGTGTGGGTCAGCAGTATAGACACCTTTGACATCAGTATATATCTGGCATATCTCGGCACTCAAGCTGGCGGCGAGAGCAACTGCCGTCGTATCGGAACCACCACGACCCAAAGTGGTAATATCCATTTCTTGAGTCACACCTTGAAACCCAGCCACAATGACAATATTTCCCTTTTCTAACTCACTGAGCACTCGTTTTGTGTCGACGCGGAGAATCCGAGCTCGGCTGTAACTAGAATCAGTCTGGATGCCTGCCTGAGCGCCGGTAAGACTGACTGCCTTGTAACCCAAGCTCTCCAAAGCCAGGGCTAAAAGGGTACTGGAAACTATCTCCCCAGTGGACAAAAGAACATCGAGCACCCGATCACCAGGCTGTTCATTAACCTGGTAAGCCAATTTAATCAAGTTATCGGTGGTGTCTCCCATGGCCGAAACAACAACCACCACTTGATTTCCTTCGTCTTTTGCTTTAGCGACACGGCGAGCTACATTTCTAATCCTTTCAGCATCAGCCACCGAGCTGCCACCATACTTTTGAACTATCAGTGCCATTTCTTCGCCTTCATTTACTCTATCAGCTTGCCCATAATATTATATCCTTCTTTGATAAAGATGCCTGTGCCTTTAGCCTCTGCTTCGGTAAATCTCTTCGCCCCACTAGCTGTAAATCCTGGCCCCCAGAGTATAAATGGGACAGGGTCAGCAACATGGGTTTGAATCTCGATCGGCGTAGAGTGGTCAGGCAGAATTAGCACCCGAAGGGCATCCCTGTTCCAGGAACGAAGCCGACTCACAATCTCTTTATCTACCCTCTGAATAGCTTCTATTTTGTCCTTAGCTAGGCCGGCGTGGGCCGCCTCATCGGTTGCTTCCACATGAATAACCACCATATCATATCTCACCAGTGCTTCCAAGGCACCAATGGCCTGAGCCACGTAATCGTTGTTCAGATCGCCGGTCACACCAGGAATATCCAGCACCTCCATACCTATCATCCGGGCCAAGCCCCGCATAATATCCACTCCGGACGTTATGGCAGCATCAAGTCCATAGACCTCTTTGAAGGCTGGCATATCAGGTATTTTACCACTACCCCAGAAAAGCCAGACCATGGTAGCTGGAATATCGCCGCGTGATTTTCGCTCTATATTCACAGGGTGGTCACGAAGCACAAGCTCAGAGCGTGCCATAAGCTCTCTTAACAGGTCGCTCCCAGGCCCTTTGGGAAGAAAGTCATCGATAGCTTTGTCGGGAATATCATGCGGTGGAGTACAACTAGCCAGGAGGGCATCTTCCCTCCCTTTTATCTTACATATATGTCTATAGCTCACACCAGGATAAAAATGCACTTTATTGCTGCTAAGCTTTTCATTCAAGCCAGCGATAAGAGCTCGGCCTTCGCCAGTACTGATATGCCCGCAACTATAGCTCCACATCCTCCCGTCGCGAACAGCCACCAAATTGCAGCGAAAAATGGCCTCTCCTTCGTTAATAGGAACGCCCATGCCCTTAGCCTCAATGGGGCTCCGTCCCCGATAATGCACCTTTGGGTCATACCCCAGCACAGACATACAGGCACAGGCGCTGCTAGGTTCTATCCCCGGCGGCACGGTGCGAAGCAGCCCGACAGCACCCTCCTTTGCCATAGCATCAATGTTCGGAGTATGCGCCAACTCCAGGCAAGTCCTCCCACCATGAGCAGCCAATGGCCAACCTGATGCTCCATCAATTATTAAAACGCAATACTTCATCCAAAGGTCCAACTACCCTGATGTCACCCTGAGCGAAGCGAAGGGTCTCAAAGATTCTTCGGTCGCTACGCTTCCTCAGAATGACAACAGAGTGAACGGTTACTATTTCATCCTTGCCCCAATAATTAAAGCATCATATAATAGCATAGACAAACGGGGCGTAGCGCAGTTGGTAGCGCGCAGCGTTCGGGACGCTGAGGTCGGAGGTTCAAGTCCTCTCGCCCCGATTAGCTCAGTAGAAGGGAATGCAAGCTGCTTGTGCCTAATCTGAAGAATAAAAACAGAGCGGAGGGAAACCATGATAAAGGCTGGAATCGTAGGAGCGACTGGCATAGTTGGTCAGCAATTTCTCGTTGCCCTGAAAGATCACCCCTGGATTGAAATTGCTGCACTTGCTGCCTCCGAGAGGTCAGCAGGGCGCAGCTATAAGGAGGCCATAACCGATGCCCAGTCTGGAGCCTTGCGCTGGTTTTGCCAGGAGCCTCCTGTAGAGGAGGTTATGCCTATGCCTGTCCAGAATGCCATCGAAATGGATGCCTCCGCCCTGGATATCATCTTTTCGGCCGTAGAGTCTGACCAGGCGAAGATTCTGGAACCGAAGTTTGCCAGCGACAAAGCGGTTATAAGCACGGCCTCGGCCTTCCGCTACGATGACGATGTGCCCATCTTAATTCCCGGCATCAATTCCGAGCACGCCAGATTAGTTGATGTGCAAAGAAAAGCTCGGGGATGGAAAGGCTTCATTACACCCATTCCCAACTGCACCACTACTGGCCTGGCGATAACGCTAAAACCAATTTACGAATCGTTCGGCGTGAACGCCGTTATAATGACTTCCATGCAAGCCCTGTCAGGCGCAGGCCGAAGCCCGGGAGTGATAGGCCTCGACATCCTGGATAATGTTATTCCCTTTATTGCCGGGGAGGAAGAAAAGGTGCAGCGTGAAACGCAGAAAATCCTGGGCAGTTTCGCAGGTAATTCCATCAGTTCAGCCAAGTTCAACGTAAGCTGCACCTGCACCCGTGTTAATGTTCGGGAAGGACATACGGAATCGGTCTTCGTCTCTACCCAAAAAGCCTGTGAGGCGGACGACATCGCCAAGGCCATGAGAGAATACAGCGGCTCGGTCGGCGAAGCCGAGCTGCCTTCAGCTCCCAAGCACATGATAATAGTCCACGAAGACCCGTTCCGACCTCAGCCGCGACTCGACCGTGATGCTGAGGATGGCATGGCCACCGTGGTGGGCAGAATCAGGAAAGATAACGTCCTGAAGAACGGCATCAAGTACGTTCTGGTATCCCACAACACCAAGATGGGAGCTGCTAAGGGCGCAGTTCTTGTCGCCGAACTCCTTATAAGAGACGGGTATATTTCCTAGTGTGCAGTCCCGCAGATAGCTTTCACGAAAGCTATGATTCTGAGCCCTTCGCTTCTTGTCATTCTGAGCCGAAGGCGAAGAATCTCACCTCCACTCAGGATAAACCCTGCGAAGAATTTAGAGACCCTGCGCTATCGCTCAGGGTGACATATCGGACATGATGCTGGTTTGATGAAATCCATTCACGAGACTAGACACTAGATACCGAAAGCGAAGGTTCAAATCCCCTCGCCTGATTAAGATAAGGTTATTTGCTCTTGGCCCGAGTGCATAGTCCCTCTATCTCAATCTCGAAGAAGTCCCAACCAGCATCACCATAGGTGCTGAAGTTACTGATGGTACATGAGGAGATTTGGTTAACGATAATCCATCTTCTCAAACTTGGTGTGTTCTACCACAATGCGGGCACTTGATTCTTGGCTCTTTGAACTTAGGTGGCACTCGCAGCTTGGCACCGCAGTCACATGTAATGGTGGTATAGTTACTCAGCCGCCACATTACATCTGAGGTCTCACGAGCCCGCTGTATCTCGTTTGGTTCACCCGCTTCACCCTCTAGCTTTACCGTTGCTAATGGGACTGTTTCGGTGGCAATGCTGGCAGCAGGTATAACCCCCGTACCCCCGCGGTGAACCTGGCGGTAAGCCTGGTCATAATCGTTAAAAGAGGCGCCGGCCATGGCACGTAGAATACGTATCCTCTCTGATATGGGGGGGTGGGTGCTGGAGAGATCACTGGCTTTCATGCCTTTCTTGCGGAAAGGATTGATGATATACATAGGGGCTGTGGACTTATTGGCTGATTTTAACTGCCCAGTTGAGGTACCCAGCTTTTCCAGGGCTGAGGCCAGTCCTTCAGGGTATCTGGTGTAGAGGGCTGCCGAAGCATCTGCCAGGTACTCTCTCTTCCGAGAGATGGCAAAGTAAATGAGCTGCGCCATAATCGGCGCCAGTATCATAAATACGAGTGACACGACCAGAATTATTAACTGAGCCCCCCCACCCCCTCCTGATGAGGAACTTCTTCTTGACCCGGTCATGCTGCCAAAAATTAGGAAACGTGACCCATACCAGGCTAGGAGCACGATAGTGCCGAGCAGGATACTACACATCGCCATGAGCAGTACATCCCGGTTCTTGATGTGGGATATCTCGTGGGCGATGACCCCCTGCAATTCATCGCGGTTTAGTTTTTGTAGCAGTCCCGAGGTAATAGCTACGGATGCCCGATTGGGGTCACGACCAGTGGCGAAAGCATTCAGTGCTGGGTCATCAATGATGTATATGTTGGGCATTTTCTCCAGACCGGAGGCAATCTTCATTTCCTCAACCACATTGTACAGGCGGGGGTGGTCATCACGCTTGATTTTCTTCGCCCGCGACATGCTAAGCAGGATACTATCACCCCGGAAATAGCCGATTAAACTCAGGATTGCCCATACCAGTATGGCGATAACTAAGCCGGCGATAGCACTATCGAAGGCCGCGCCCAGGAAATAGCCGAGGAGGATCAATAGTACTCCCATGCCTATGGTCAGCACTACCGACCTTATTTGGTTGGACCTAATCTGTTCCCACACAGCTGAAGTATCTTCTTATTGAGTGAAACTGACCTTGGGCGCTTCCCTTTCGGCGGCTAGAGTAACCTCAAAGAATTCACTAGCCTTAAACCCGGTCATGCTGGCTACGATGTTAGACGGAAACACCTGCGTCTGGTTGTTATATCTCAAGACCGAATCGTTATAAAACTGGCGAGAAAAGCTTATCTTGTTCTCGGTTGAGGCAAGCTCCTCCTGCAGTGCCAGAAAGTTCTGATTGGCTTTAAGATCGGGGTAGTTTTCCACCACAGCCAGTAAACGGGATAGGACCGAACTCAGTTCACCTTCAGCCTTGGCTCGTTCACCAGCCCCGGCCGACGACGCTTGCTGGGCAAGATTGCGGGCGTTGGTTACTGCTTCCAGGGTCTCCCGCTCGTGTTTCATATAGCCCTTGGCAGTTTCCACCAGGTTGGGAATGAGGTCATAGCGTCGTTTTAGCTGAACGTCAATCTGCGCCCAGGAGTTCTTTACTTGATTACGCCGCCTGACCAGGCCGTTGTAGATAGTTAGGAATAGGATAAGAAGAACCACAACGACACCGACAATGATATAAACTGCTACCATATTAAACCTCCTTAACTAATATTCTCTGGGTGTTGCTTAACTGCCATCGCCGCCTTACTGTGGGGCTTCAAAAACTTCTTCCAGGAAACTGATAACCTGTCCCCTGGAATCATGTTTTGGCGGATGTTCCCCGGCCAGATGTCTTATCAGTTGGGTAACCTCACCCCCGTCAAACCACAATCCATGTTCATCACGGCATATGTCGATGAGGATTTCAGGCTGTTCGCCTATCGCTGTTTTTTTCATCTTATGGCCACAGACGGGGCAATTCTGTTTCTTTTCTGATGAAACGGCTTCCTGGGAGTCGAGGATGCTATCGAGGAACACCTTTGTCTCTTCAAGACTATGCGACTCAAGCAAAAGCTCAAGCTCTCCAGAGTCAAACCACACCCCCTTACAACTATTACAATAATCGAGCTCAATATCGTGATACTCAACGACTATCATAGCGTATTTACAAATAGGGCATATCATTACTTTCAGATCTCATCAGGTGGTTTTAATAGTGTAGACGCCCGACGAAGTCATGTCAAGATTGTTGTATAAGCTTCAAATAGTACCAATGAGGGAAATTACAAAACTAACAACGGAGAGCGATAACTAACTCGTTGGGTATTTATCTAAGGCAACGTAATTTCTTACTATTGCACAGTAAGCCAAACTGTTCGCTTAACTTCCTCAAACCCCGTGGGTGTGGGCAGGCAATTGCTAAGCCCTATCAAGAATGCGTTGAGAATTAGCTCTTCGCCCTTCGGCGTCTTCTGAGCCAGATTACCAAAGGCGGCACCCAGGCCCAGCAGAAAATGCCAAGCCAGATGAGCACAGTGCCTAGACCTCTGCCAAATGTTGTCAGCCCACGCACTGCCGATTGGAAAGCAGCGGAGGCGCTCCAGGGTTCAGTAAATCCCTGTGTTTCCTCTAAGTCTACTTCAATAAGTGACGTCTCTGAGGTCTGCTCTAAATATTTCATGCGGCCTTCGATTTGTTCAATCTCCCCTCTCACCTTGGAAAGCTCTTTCTGCACCATCAACATTTCCTCTACGTTCTCTGCCTCCTCCATCAGGGCTAGATACTGGGCTTCGGTCGCTAGAAGGTTGCTTAGCCGAGCTTCCAGGTCAACATATTCCTCAGTTACATCTGTTGCTCTGGTAGTCTCGTCGGGCACGGCTACGGCCAACTGGCGAAGTCTTTCAAAAGCCTCTTCAAATTTTTCAAAGGGAACGCGGATGGTAATGCGACCCAAAACCCTCCGTTTATATTCATATTTATATGAGGAAACTACATAGCCGTTGAGCTCATCAGCCATCTCCGCAACTTCATCCAGAGTCTCGGCTATATTTTCCACCTCCAAAGTCATGGAGCCTGTTTTTACGATTTTGCGGCCTTCCGTTAGTGCATCAGTAATCTCGCTTTCACCTCGCCCTCCATCAATAGAAGCAGGTACGAATTTCACCTCGCCTGGTTCTCCCTCACCGGGTATACTAGGTAATGCTTCTGGCGAAGCACCACCACAGCCACTGATTAGCGCTAACCCCAGAATCAGCAGTATTGGAATTGAAACTTTGAGGAGCTTATTCATTTTTGTATCCTTCTATTACTATAAATGCATAAGGTCGAGAAAGGTTGCATTATTTAACCCAAAAAGTCTTGCGACTTTTATTCCAGCAACCCCCCAGAAGCAGTTTGACAATATTATAACATATTAGGCTGAAATCTTGGGGGTTGAGGGGGGCTTTAGACAATCTCTATCTCTATATCATCCACGCTCTTTACCACTTTTCTCGAATCAACCAAGGCTATGGTGCGCTCAGAAATATAATGTCTATAAGCTGAAGAGGTGAATATAGTAAGGCATCTGCTGCCATACATTGTGGGTGGGGCATCTGGCTGGTGAGACCTTATCAAGACATTTTTGCCCAAGCGGGACATGATTTCCTCGAACCAGCCTCGCCCGAATTGAGGTCTCCCGGTATAGGGATCGATTCCCAGGAACTTCCCTTCCCTTTCCTGCCAGTCCCCCCAGGTTATTTGATGCCATTCGGCACTACCTGGCTTTATCCTACTTATATCTTCTAAACCTGACACATCGGGGAGTGCTCCATGCAGCGCAATGATTCCATTCGGCGTGGACGCTGCCAGCGGCAACTTGGAAAGAACCTCACTATATCGCTGGCGAAGTTCGGCATCCAGTCCTTCCCAAAAATCGGCAGGGTGGAAGCTGACTACAGCATGGCCTTCGTGATTTCCCATGAGCAGATAAAGATAATCGGGGTGCTCAGTTTTTTGCCCAAGCAAAAAGTTAATGTTCTCCAGGGAAGCTGGTCCCCGATCAACATAGTCCCCCAGAAAAACTAGCTTATTCTCCGACTTGAGATACCTGTGGATAATTTTCTCCGTGGCTTCGAGGTCACCATGAGTATCGCCGACGAAAATGACTTTGCCTGACTCCAACTGTATTAACTTTGCTTCCGAGGCAAACCTCTTCTCTGCCTCGTTGAGCAACTCTTTTATCTCTTCTCTGGTCACAGGACAAAGTTTTCCTTCACGGAACTGTGCATCCCACAGCATAGATGTTTTCCGTGATAAAAAGCAACTCCGACTTGGTCGGAGCTCTGGGAAGCCTCGCCATAACTGTTTTTGCTTGAGTACTTTTGATATGATGCGAGTATGAAAGCCGGTCTGGTTTATGACCCAATCTATTTGGAACATGATACCGGTGACCACGTGGAGAATTCTCAGAGACTTGTGGCCACGATGTCTTATTTGAAAGAAACTGGAATTAAGGAGAAACTCACCTGTCTGCCTGCGCGCCCCGCCTTGCTAGAGGAGCTAGAGATGATACATACGACGGAGTACATCTCCTACGTTAAGGGCAAGGCGGAAAAGGGTGGTGGCTGGCTTGACCCTGATACCGTAATGTCTCCGAAATCTTACGAAGCAGCCTTATATGCTGCCGGTGGGCTCATGGTGGCTGTAGAAGCGGTGATGAAGGGGGAAGTGGATAGCGCCTTTGCTCTGGTTAGACCGCCAGGGCACCATGCCATTCATGATCGAGCAATGGGCTTCTGCATTTTCAATAATGTGGCAATCGCCGCTAAATTTGCCCTAAGCGAGTTCAATCTCAACCGTGTTCTTATCGCTGATTTTGATGTCCATCATGGCAATGGGACTCAGGATGTTTTTTATGCCGACCCCAAAGTCCTTTACTGCTCCACCCACCAGTATCCCTTTTATCCCGGGACAGGATGGATGGATGAAACTGGAACAGGTGAAGGAGAAGGAACTACGGTTAACTTTCCCATGGCCGCCGGCTGGGGCGATGAGGAATACTTGAGAGCTTTCAACGAGGTCTTGGTTCCAGTAGCCCGGAGATTTCAGCCACAGCTTATCCTGGTTTCTGCTGGCTTCGATGCTCACTGGGCTGACCAGCTGGCTATGATGCGGGTAAGTGTTAAAGGTTTTGCTCAAATGGTAATGACCTTGAAGAAATTGGCCACTGAACTGTGCCAGGGACGTCTGGTCTTCACCCTGGAAGGTGGCTATAATCTTCAGGTAGACGCTTCTTCCATAGAAGCTGTCTTTGATGTACTTCTGGGTAATTCAGAGGTAGATGACCCTTTGGGAAAAGCATCAATGGCAAGAAAGCCCGAGGGATTTGACGAGCATATCGAGGCAATAAAAAGAATACACCACCTAGAGGGATACTAAACCAAAATTCAACAATAAAAGTGCAAAATGACAAGGCAAAATACGACAAATTCTAAGCACAAAATTCGAAATCCTAAATAGAAGAAAGGGAAAATTTAGTTCCTCTCATCTAATGACCAAAATTCAAAACAAAATGAGTAATCGTGCAATCGGGTGATGATCATTGTGATTGCCCTACAGATGAGAACCCCGTTCCGGTGATGAGTTGCCTTGACTACCGAGCGTCTCTCAACATTGCCCAGTTAGTCAGGCTAGTGTCAGGAACATTAGATTCCTCTATCACTTTGAAGCCGAAGTGCTCATAGAGCCGGACGTTTTGTCCTTCGAGCGCCTCAAGATAGCATGGCAGACCCTCTTCATCTATTCTTGCCAGCATTGGCCTGAGCAGCTTACTAGCATAGCCTCTTCCCTGAAACTGAGGGTCTACACCGATGGCCTGCAGGAACCAGTGCTTAAATGGGGCCAATCGACCGTGCACGGCATCTATATATTGGCCAAGACCCCTCATTCTGGACCCTCCGTATCTCGCAACGCCAAGAATCTCGGAGGGTGGAACGGAACGCAACAGTCTCCACAGTGTAATGGGGTAGTTGTCGGATGGCAGCCAAACGGCGATTCCCTCCAAATCTTGAGATGTGGCATGCACTTCACCATATCGGATGCCATTGAAGACAGCTAAAGAGAAGAAGTAGGGCGCTATCCTTTCCCGCTCCGCCTCGTCGGGGAAGTAATATTGGAGAGGTGGGTGATTCCAGAATGCCCTGATTAGTGCCTCAGTAGCACGCTTAACGTGAGACCTGTTCAATCGCACTATGTCGTCCTCACTACTGTTCATCATATGGCCGTCTATTTTGTCTGTCTCCGAGGCCTGTTGCCAAATATGATACGGAACAGGTACCATCCAGGTCAACTACCCACGCGGCAAACAGCTCGCTATTTCATGCAATGCCATTGTTATGTACTTGATATCGAAGAGTTGGCAGAGACTGGAGTAGCAATCTGAGTTTTGGTAGTTAAGTCTAGAATTTGGATTTGTTCAGGATTTAGAGCTTAGATATTGGAAATTGGTTTGATATTTCCGACTAGGCTGGTCTCTTAGTGAAAGGCAAGAGTGCACCCCACTCCTTCTTTTCCCACACCACCAGAAGCTGGCTGGAGATGCAGACAGAGCTGTAGGTGCCGATGATAACGCCGAAGAGCAACACCAGGACGAAATAGTGTATGGTGGCTCCGCCAAAAAGGAACAGGGCTAAGAGCACAAAAAAGGTGGTCAGGGCAGTATTTAAACACCTCCCCAGCGTTTCTACGAGGCTATCGTTTACAGTCTCGGCGAAGTTGGGTCTAATGTGCCTTGATACATTTTCCCGAATGCGGTCAAAGACAACCACAGTATTATTGATGCTGTAACCGACAACGGCAAGCAGCCCGGTGATAAACAGGGCATCGATGGCCACCCCGGCAAGCCAACCCAGGATGGAGAAAATGCCTACTATTATGAACACATCGTGGATGAGGGCAATGACGGCGCAGGTGCCCCAGCGAAAAGGACTGGGCATGCGTCGAAACGCCCAGACAATGTAGAGCATCATAGCCACAGCAGCAATTATTACGGCGATGACGGCATTGCGTGCTGTTTTCGCCGCCACTGTTCCCGAGACTAAATAGTAATCGGTTATTTCAACCTGGGAATCTAATTCTGCCCCGAGTTTCTCTGCTAACTCTCTGGCATCCTTTGAGGTTATTTCCCTGACGTGGATGATGAAATTACCTTCGCCAGCATCTTGAATACGTGCTTCGTCGTATCCCAGCTTAGCCATCTCCTCCCGCAACTGGCTTTGGAAATCACGCCAAGATACCTCGGGGCTATCTGCCGGGCTAAACTGAAGAATCATAGATGTGCCACCAGTAAAATCCGTTCCAAGCCGCAGTGGAGATTTGATCTGTATTTGAGAGATGACTAGGGAAACTATTGCTATAACTACAAGTATTCCTGAAATAAGGAAAAACCACTGCCTCTTACCGACAAAGTCTATCATTTCAGGTTCCTCGCTTCGCTGGTAACTGACGTTACTCCATACGCTGCCAGATTTTTGACCACCTGGCTGCCTATAATCAGGCGGAGGAAGGTTCTGGTAACCACAATGGCTGTGAACATGGATAAAGCTACACCAATAAGCAGGGTCTGGGCAAAGCCTTTGACCATAAGAGCACCAAGCCCGCCACCAAGCCAGATAAGTATGAAGCAGGCGATAAAGGTGGTGATGTTGCTATCTCTGATAGCGGTCCAGGCGCGGTTGAACCCGGCCTCAACGGCGGCACCTAAGCTGCGCCCTCCTCGCAGTTCCTCCTTGGTGCGCTCAAATATAAGGACGTTGGCATCTACGGCCATGCCCAGCGAGAGGATAAAGCCGGCGACGCCAGGCAAAGTCAGGGTTATAGGCGCTACAGGCCAGAGCTTAAAAATGGATAAAAGCATCACGCCATAAATCCCCAAGCTGAGGCAAGCTACCAGGCCAAGCAGACGGTAGTAAACAAGCATGAATATCACCAGTAGCACTATCCCAATCACTGCTGCCATTATGCTCTTCCTGATGGAATCGGCTCCCAAGGTAGCGTCCACAGTCCTTTCATAGAGTGGAACACTAGGTTCAAATGCTCCGTCTACCCACCTCCCCAGGGGAACGTCGATCCGTCCAGCGTTGAGCAATCGGGATAATTCCTGAGCATCAACAAGGCTTAATCCTTCAATTTGTCCCCTGTCCCTTATCGTCTCTTGAACCACTGGGGCGATGGGACGACCATCTTCGCCCCGAAGTGGCTCATCACCCAGATAGATAGCTAGCTGTTTTCCTATGAGGCGGCTGGTTATCTGCGGGGAGAGCTCCTTTCCAGTTTCATCCCATTCAAATATTAATAACGGGCTGCCCAACTGGTTTACAGTAACGTAAGTGTTCTCCTTAAAATATCTACTGGTAAGGGTTAACTCTTCGCCATTTACCGTGCCTTTGGCAGCAGTCCAATTTCCTGCGGCATCCTGTTCCCTGAATTCGAGCAGGGTGAAGAGTCCAACCATTTCCTTAGCCTTCTCGATGTCAGCAATGCCCGGCAGTTGGATGACAATGTTGTATTCCCCTTCCCGTTTCTGTAGTTGGATGATGGGCTCGGTTATGCCCAGAGCATCAATACGCCTTTCTATAACTCCCTTCACACCCTCCATAATCTCATCCCTGTACTCAGGCTCGATATCGCTGACATCAGCCTGGTAAACCAGGTAGCTGCCGCCTTTGAGGTCAAGCCCCAGCCTTAACCCTTCCCTGCCGAAAACATTTCTGTCCAGCGGGACTATAGACCATAAGGCGAAGCCGAACAAGGCAAGGATGAAAATTAATAAATAAACGTTTCTACTTCTCAATTTAGTCTACTTTGTGTTAGGGATTGTTTTTACTCCAGAATTCTGGGATTTTTGGGGGGCTCTTGTTTGCTGCTTGCTCACAGCTGACAGCTCCCTTCGAACCAAGGCTAATGCTTCTTCTCTGGTGCTTAACTCACCGCTGGCATGAGCCTCGTTGACCATGGCGAGGACTTTGCCAATCAATGGTCCTGGTGCTAAGTCAAAGTTGCTCATTATATCATGGCCATCAATGAGTTTCACCGGCAAGATTTTGGTTTGCTGCTTGTCATGCTCTGCCAGTATGTAGTTTATTAATTGGCAATGTTTTTTCCATTCCTCCATAGATGTCAGGGGACCGCGGCTGGCCAGATAATCGGCTAAAGCCAGGAATAGAATATCAATGCTGACCTCGCCGGTATCCCGAAAGTAGCGATAAATTGCCCGTTGGGTAGGAAATTCCTCATGTGCCATCTGAACTGGGCGGAGATGATGATAGACAAGGCTTTCCACCAGTCTTATTTCTCGATTGCTAAATCGCAACCGTTCCAAAATGTTCGCAGTCATAGCTGCTCCTTGTTTGGTATGCCCTAAAAATCTGGCTCTACCTGTATCATCAATAGACTTTGTCATTGGTTTAGCAATATCATGGAATAGCCCAGCTAACTTGAGTAGAACCTTATGGTTACTTCCGCTGGAAACTTCCTGGGATAAGTGCCTCTCTATTACGTCAGACCAAGGAGCAGTAGTTAGCATATCGTCGTTGCTGTACTCCCAATCGCTTTCTCTAATGAGGAATTCTATGGCAGCTACGGTCTGTAAGGAGTGTTCGAAGACATCCCAGAAGTGCACTGTTGGTTGCTCTACTCCCTTGCTCTCTGCTAGCTCGGGGATTAGAGCTAGAAGTAAGCCAAGGTTATCTAGGTATCTCAGATAGTAAGCAGCTCGGGGCAGAGTGAGCAAACGAAGTAACTCTTCTCTAACTCTCTCCCCCGAGACCTCAATGATAGCCTGGGAATAGCGGCGAATTAAAGATTCTGTGTTTGGCTCTACAGTGAAGTCAAGCTCGGCAGCCAACCTCACTGCCCGTAAGAGTCTAGCGGCATCGGCTTCAAATATTTGCTCGCTTACCCCCCGCACTATTTTATCCCTCAAATCCTCCTTACCGGAAAAGGGGTCGATAAGCTTTAGGGGGGATTGCTTTTCAGTCAAAAGACTTGCCGATTTTCGGGAGCTCATATTGGTGGCTGTGCTGGCAGTGACAAATTGGCTGAGTTCCAGAGCCATGGCATTTATGGTGAAATCGCGGCGGGCAAGATCAGATTCAATATCTCCGGTAAAAGGAGAGAAATCAAAATGCCACTCTGCCCCACGCAATTCCTGTTTTTGTGAAGTCCCTCCTGGCTGCTTATCTTCAATCACCACCACTCTAGCTATGTTGTTGACATCATCAAGGAGCACAAATTTGCCTCCTATTTCTTCGGCTACTTCCCGAGCTATGGTTATGGTGGCACCGCTTACAGCAATATCTATATCGTTGGTCTTCCTTTTCAAAAGCCAATCACGGATAAAGCCACCAACGATATAGCCTTGCTTTTTCTGGATAGCTAACAGGTGGGATATCTTAGCCAGGGTGGCAGGTAAATTGCCGCTTTTTATGAAGGACATGACAGCGAATTATAGTTTGTGGCAGCAGGCATTGTAAAGGTTTAGTTGCCGGACAGGAATGGTGGCTCCTTTTTCACCTTGGCATCGCTTAACCTTCTCAAGGGGATGAGGTTTACTAGGTATGTGAGACTTCTATAGCTTTGCGGCATTGGTTTCTACTTGTTCTAATACCCAGGAGCACCATCTTTCTATCCCCTCGCTGGTCTTGCAGGAGAGTTGGAAAACCTCGACTTTAGGATTTAGTCCTTCGATGGAACGGCGAAAGGCAGCAATATCGAAATCAACATGGGGAAGAAAGTCCATCTTATTTATTATCACAGCATCGGCATCGATGAAGATCAGGGGATATTTAGTGGCTTTATCATCCCCTTCAGGCAGGCTGGAAATCACCACTCGTTTGTGTTCTCCCAGGATAAATTCGGAGGGGCAGATGAGATTGCCTACATTCTCGATTAAGAGTAGGTCTATGTTACCCAGGGGCATGTCCTTTAGAGCTGACTCAATCATGGCAGCCATTAAAGAACAACTTTCCGGCATATTTCGGGTATTTATTTGAACTACTGCTTTTGTCTCACTCTGCACTTTCTCAGCATCTACTGTGGAGGCAACATCGCCTTCGATAACAGCTATGTTCAGCCTGCCTTTCAGCCTCGTCAGAGTTTGTAGAATAAGACTCGTCTTGCCAGCACCTGGAGCTGACATAATGTTAATAGCAAAAACCTTGTGCCTATCCAATAGCTGTTGATTTTGGTTAGCTATGGTCTCATTAGCTTCCAGAACGTTCTGGATAACTTCTATTATTTTCATTCTACTTCCATGCTTTCGATATAGAGCTCTCGTCCCTTGGATATTTCTACGCTCTGGCCCCGGCATTTAGGGCAAGACCATAGAGTATCTTGGGGCTGGAAAATCGTGGAACAATTCCGACAACGCAATTGAGTTGGCACTAATTCAAAGTGGAGTACTGCTCCTTGAGCGATGGTATCTTTGCTAAGAGAATCGAAATAAAACTGAATACAATCGGGGACAAATCCTGACATCTCGCCAATTACTAAGTTAATTTGGATGACCTTGCTAGCTTGTGCCTCACCAGCTTTGGCTGAAGCAATATTAACTATGTTTTCAGTTACTCCAAGTTCATGCATTTGGTGAAGCAAAGCAAGCTGCTATATTGTAAACTACTCCTTGCTTTAATTTCAATCCAGCGAAAGGTTCCAATTTGTATACCGCGATACGATAAAACCTGTTATTTCCCCACTTTATATATTTTTAGATTTCGATTCTCCAATCGTGGGAGTATATGTTAAACCTTCTTGAACTGGCAAATCCTATGAGTGTTATCCCGTATTTATTGGCTTCTTTTATAGCTAGGTCCGTGGGGGCAGCGATGCTTATAACTATTGTATTTCGCAAAAGATCGCCTTTCTTATTGTGGAAGCCGTTTGCCGGCACGAGCTAACCAGGGAGCTATTCGCTAAGTTGATTCCGTCTCTAATTGCTAGACCGATGGCTTTATCTATTGCGCAATGCCTACTTATGTCCTCGACAAAAATCCCCTTATCCTCACAGATCCCGATAACATGTGTGTAGCCAGTCTTTTGGTACAAGAAACTGTTTTCGTTTAGCGCTTCTATCAAATGAAAAACTTCGCTTTTGGTTCGTTTTTTCTTAGAATCACAGTTTCGGGGAGTCTTAACTAACTCTTCGGAAACGTTCACCTCAAACTCATTGCTGCCGAGCTTCTTGATCTGGGACAAAGAAGGGTCTATGCCTCTTGATTTCAAATTGCCAGCTATCATCTCTTCTAGGTCAACGGGAATGCAGTAAAATTTATGAATTTCTCCATTGAGCTTAACGATAATCTCTTCTTCATGGACAATCTCATCTGTCTTCTTCCGCTTACCATCTCTGGAAATCCCTAAAATTTCTATTTCGATACTTCTTTTCTCCATGATTTGTGGAAATCCTTTATATCGTCTATTATGCTTCTGCAAGCATCGAAAGCTGGCTCTCTGTGAGAGGCGGAAACTGCTACTAATAGAATATTTTCTGATATGCCTAAGAAACCCACTCGATGTACTATCGCTACATCCTCGACATCAAATCTATTGATTGCTCTTTTTTCTATATCTTCTAGTTTGCGGACAGCGTGGTTATCGTCCTCAAATTCCAGCCCATTACCCGAAGGGAATTCACGTACAGTGCCTAGATAAATTGATATCGCCCCTATTTTGGGGCCCTTCATCTTCTTGGTTATCTCATCGATGGAGAAGTCTTCTCTTCTTATCTCAATCATCTCGGCTCACCAATGTGATTACATGTTAATGTGATTACATGTTTGGGATTTATTTTCACAGGTCGGTCATTTAGCGTTCTCTTAATTTGGGCTCTTTGCAGTTTCTCGCTGAGGGAGCTATATTTGGCAGGTGTCACAACTTGTGGCAGAGCATGAACTACAAGAGGAACTTCCCCCAATCGGGGTAGATGGCCCTTCACTGCTTTTAGAAAAAGAGGCGAAAGAAGAGAATATTCGTTTAGCGCCATTGTGACAGCGGGGACAGGAGGCACTTTCGTTTGCTTGGGTTTGGTGGCGAAGCAATTCAAACTTAAAGTTACAATCAGGGCAAAAATATTCATAAATGGGCATTTTTATCCCTGCGCTTCTCAAAGGCTTTTAGGAATACGTCAGGAACTTGAGGAATCTGGGTATCGGTCCATGTTTTGAGGCAAATCAAGGAGCAAAAATTATAATGCTCAACTGCCCCCGGCCCCTTCCATCGTGAAACCATGAGCCAACCATTGAGCACCTGGCAAGGTCGCTCCTCTTCTGTATGTTCTACCGTTTTACCACAAGAGTGGCAGATAAAGTATCCCTGGGGCATTTAAGTCTCCAGCCTGATTCGTTTTTTATCCCCTTCCTGGAATGCAGCCATGGATTAGACGGCCACCACCTCCCTAACTTCAGGCACCTGTTCCTTGAGCACCCGTTCAATCCCATCCCTCAAGGTCATACTTGCCATGGGGCAGCCACCGCAGGCACCGGTCAACTTTAATGTCACCACTCCATCCTTGACATCTATTAGTTGGACATCCCCTCCATCGGCTAACAATGCCGGTCTTACTTGTTCTAGGGCTGCCTGTACCTTTTCTCGCATTTTTACCTCCTTACTTTGTTAAATAATAGGGCTAAAGCCGCCAATTGTCAACTTAAGCTGAACTTGAGGCACCGGTCTGCTCTCGGGCAGTATTATCACCAAGCTAGTTTGTCCTCAGGGAAGTTGGTATAGGGGACAAAGATAATCTATAATACAGTTTTGGGAGTTTACCGCATGATCTCTGTGGAAGGAGCCCTGGAGAAGGTTTTGAGCTATGTTGAGGTTCTTGAGCCCGAGCGGAAGCCTATTCTGGACTGCCTGGGACAAGTTCTGGCTGAGGATGTCTATTCCGCTATAGATATTCCCCCGCTGGATAATTCCGCCATGGATGGTTATGCCCTGCGAGCTGAAGATACTCGTGGGGCTGGTGAATCATCACCGGGATATTTGGTCGTGGTCGGAGAGGTTGCTGCCGGGTCTATGCCCACAAAAGAGGTCAGGCCGGGGACGGCTATCCGCATTATGACGGGAGCGCCATTGCCTGAAGGGGCTGATGCCGTGGTTCGATTTGAGGACACTGATGAAATTAGCCGCAAATCATCTAGGGGAGATTTGTCGCAAATCGGCATACTGTGCCAGGCGAAGAAGGGATTGAATGTCCGAGGCAGAGGCGAGGACATTGCCAAGGGAGAGTTAATTCTTAAAAAAGGAAAGGTGCTTCGTCCCCAAGAGATAGGAGTGCTGGCTTCCTTGGGGCGCTCCACTGCCTTGGTTATCCGTCGTCCAGTCGTTGCCGTTCTAGCTACAGGGGACGAGCTCATTGGTGTTGACCAGCCATTGGCTCCCGGTAAGATTCATGATAGCAATACTTATGCCATTGCCGCCGAAGTCTCTCGCTATGGTGGGATTCCCAAAATCCTGGGCATAGGGCGCGATTCGGTTCAGTCTCTAACCGAGAAAATAGATGAGGGTTTGGACGCAGATATGCTCATTACCTCCGGCGGTGTGTCTAAGGGAGACTACGATATAGTGAAGGATGTCCTGGCAGAGCATGGGGAGGTTGGCTTCTGGACGGTTTGTATGAAGCCCGGAAAACCGCTTGCCTTTGGGGTTATGAAGAAGGTGGGAGGAGGGAGAAAGGGGAAGGTGCCTCATTTGGGATTGCCGGGCAATCCCGTCAGCTCCATGATTACCTTTGAACAATTCGCCCGTCCTGCCATATTAAAAATGATGGGGAAGAAAATTCTGGCAAAG
>Ga0209979_1002290_pt1 | contig 18647 bp, 18 predicted proteins | sample AnhtaG_FD_183114 | JGI IMG/M metagenome (GOLD analysis project Ga0209979, IMG submission 183114) | Deep subsurface microbial communities from Anholt, Denmark to uncover new lineages of life (NeLLi) - Anholt_01485 metaG (SPAdes) (version 2) | ecosystem: Environmental > Aquatic > Marine > Oceanic...
TTGATATGATGGAAGAAAAGCTTCTCGTCTTCGGCATTAGCCTGTCTCTCTTCCTCCGAATAGTCTGAGAGTGCGATACTGCCTTTGAATATTTTGGCAACAGCATCTTCTCGAATCTTCAGGAGCTGCGGGAGAACAGACTCTTCCTGTGTCTCCGGAGGAACCCGTCGCCTACATTCCGAAGCAATAGTTTCATAAACTTCAGCCAAGCCAGGTTCCCCTTTCTTGAAAGCTTTTTCAATCGCAGTTAGAGACGGCTGGCTGGCAAGGCGAGCTTCAAGGGCTGAAATCTCTTTCCGCACCTGCTCAACTTGTACGGGAATATGAGGGTCAGGTTTCGTATACAGCGACACAACATGTCGCTGAATCTGCTCCAACTCTTCTAATCCAAGAAGCCGTGCGAATCCCTGAAAGCGCTCATCTGGCCCTGTGAAAAGAAGATACTGAAGAGCGTGCTGGAGAACAAATGGCTTAGGAACTTTAGAAAGATCCTGTACCAACGGCCAACTTTCAACCTCTCGTCCATCAACAAATCTTGCAATAGTTTCTCCTTCTCCCAGCTCTCCGCGGAACTCCATTTCGTTCCTATCCTCCACGAAGGTTACTTTCACGAAAGGAGTCAATGACTCCGGTAAATGACGGTTCCGATATGACCCCTTATATTCTTCCTTGGAGTCAGCTTTCTCCACCTTAGACGTCACCCCATACAGAAGCCACTCGAATGCCTCAGAGATGCTACTTTTGCCATAGCTATTCGGTCCGTAAATCAAGGTAAGGCGGTCGTGAAAGTCGATCGTCCGCTCTTCGTTGAATCCCCGAAAACCCTGAATGGCTACGTTCTTAATCTTCACGGTGCAGAACCTCCATAAGTATCTTTCCTAGCTCAGTTTCCATCGAGTGCACAGGGTCATCACCTTGATATGCTTCAATTAAGCGCTTGTGAACGGGATCTGAAAGCTCCGCTAACAATTCATTGAGGTATTTCTCACGAGGGGAGTCTTGTGAAATTGTTTCCTCACTCATATCCGTTTTCCTCATTTATATACTTTATCATGAGCCTCACAGCTATATAGACGAACTCTCGGTTCGCCTAATCCGCTGTTTTCATCGGGATTATAGCACCCACGATAATGACTATGAAACTGGATATGGTAACTCGGGTTACTGAACAAAACGCTAGATTGTGCAGTTTTCTGGCTGCCTTCAAGCACCGGGTAACAAACTCAATCTCGCTCTGGCTCAATCGCTCCATAATAACCTTTCGAAAATCGCCAACCTGATTATACTTTGATTTCCTCGCCTGTAGCCATTACCTCTCTCTGGTAATAACGAAGTCTGGCGCAGCATATTCTCTTTTCTCACACATCCCCTTATTCCTGCGACCGGTATGTTGTCTCGGTTCGACGAGCCAGTTGTAATATCAAAACCAGTTTCTCATCGTCATATATTTCGTAGACCACCCGGTAATTGCCCACCCTTATTCGGTAGGCTCTCTCAGAGCCTACGATTTTTCTAACCCCATGGGGATGGGGTTCATTGGCTAGACCCCTGATAGCGACTCGTAACCGCTCAAAATCATGCCTCTGTATCCGTCTTTTCAGCCTTTCCAAATTACGGTCGGCCGCTGGTGAGACTTCAAGCCGGTACACTCTTTGCCTCTGCAGCTCGTTCTCGCCGGGTTACTGCCTCTTCCAGTTCTGGCTCAACTTTAGACCAAGGTCGTCCACCCTTTTCCTTCCACTCGGCATGGGCAGCCTCAATTGTGGGTAGTAGCTCGGCATCCTCATGGCTATCCAACCACTCACGCACTGCTTCAGCAACGATATCACTTGCCGCAATATGTCTCCTTGCTGCCTCCACTTTTAGATGTGTATAGAGTTCATCATCATGAAATACCACTGTCATTCTTCTAGTCATAGTGCCCTCCCTTAGCATGCATACATACTTACATACATATAGGCATTCTAACAATGTTAGGCAAGGATGTCAAGGTGATGTGATGATTGAACGAAACAGCAAATTGTGCAGTTTTCTAGTTAGCTTCAAGCACCGGGTAACAAATTCAATTTCGCTCTGGCTCAATTTGTTCATAAGTTACCTCTTCCGTTTTCTCGGCAATTTCTCGGCAATTTCTCGGCAATAGGCTAAACCAGCACATAATACCTGCCTTTTTGAGGCCCTATAGGTTTAATTAAATCCAGTTTCACCAATTCGTTTAAATGATTCCGCGCTGTTTGGCTTAAACATCCTTGTTCCTTCTAATGCTTAAGAAATCCAGGTCGTATTTCTCAAGCAGTCCTTCATCGGCGAAGCTGAAGTAGCAATTATCCCCGATAATAATATGGTCCAGCACCTTCATCTGCATCAAATTCCCGGCGAAGACCAAATCCCTGGTTATCTGTTTGTCATTATCGCTGGGCGCGGGATCTCCTGAAGGGTGGTTATGGGCGAAGATTAGAGCGGCGGCGTTGTGCTTGATGGCACTCTTTATGATTTCCCGAGGATAGACAGCGCTGGCAGTCAATGTCCCTTCAAACAAGTCCTCCACGGCGATAACCTGGTTCTGGGCAGTGAGGAACATGACCTTAAAGGTCTCTTTTTTGAGGTCTCTCATCGAGAGACAGAGGTAGTCGAAGACCTCTCTTGAGGATTTATAGGAGGAGGCTTTAAGAATCTGCTCCTTGAGAAATTCCTGGGCTACCTTTTGAACAAACTTGATTACGAAGGTATTGTAAGCGGTAATCCCTTTGATTTTCTGCAGTTCCTCGGGAGGAGCTTGCAGAACTCCTCTCACCGTCGTGAATCTCTTTATCGCTTCCTTTGCCTGCGTTTTACGGTCCTTCCAGGGTAGCCCCAAAGTGAGCAGCAATTCCACAATCTCATAATCGTGGAACCCCTTGAACCCCGACTTAAAGAACTTCTTCCGTAACCTTTCTCGATGACCTGCCTGGTCTTCAGTTCCCATGATATTTAACTTGTGATGAATTATATATCTTAACTATAATTACGGAAACTTTAAGGAGGTGAAGGATGAGTCCATCTTTGTTTGATTTGGGGAATAAGGTAGCCATTGTAACCGGAGCGGGACGAGGTATTGGCAAGGCTATAGCCCTGGGCTTAGTTGATGCCGGAGCTGACGTGGTAGTTTGTGCCCGGACTGCCACTGACATCGAAGCCACCGCTGAGGAGGTCAAGGCTAAGGGGAGAAAGGCTTTAGCGGTGCCCACCGATGTTCGTGCTGGCGACCAGGTGTCGAACCTGGTGGAAAAGAGCGTGGCTGAGTTTGGCAGGATTGATATTCTGGTCAATAATGCTGGTGGCTCCTTCATTGCTGACACAATGGATTTAAGCGAAGGGGGATGGGATGCCATTGTTCGTGAGAACTTGAAGAGCGTGTTTCTGTGCTCCAAGGCAGTGGGAAAGGTGATGATTGACCAGAAGGAAGGAAACATCGTTAACATCGCTTCGGTAGCTGGCATTACAGGCTATTCCCTGAATGCTCCCTATGGAGCAGCTAAGGCGGGGATTATCAATTTCACCAAGACGCTGGCTGTGGAGCTGGCACCTTACAATATCAGGGTAAATGCTATTGCCCCGGGAGTCATAACCAGTGGAGGACTGCTGGAATTATTGAACATGGAGCTAGGCCAGGCGAGTGAAAAGGGGGAGGATTTACCCCTCTCTGTACCTCTGGGGCGCTGTGGTAAGCCTGAGGATATCGCTGGCGGCGTTATTTACCTGGTCTCTGATGCCTCCTCTTACGTTACCGGTCAGACTCTGATTATTGATGGTGGCTTGACCACCAGGCTAGTAATGTAAGGTGGCTGGTGATATGGCTATGCTACGTTATTCTATCTGGACCATAGGCTGCCAGATGAATAAGGCGGAATCACAACGGATAGCCAGCTATCTGAATTCCGCAGGATATCATGAGGTCAAATCGCCCTGGGAAGCCGACCTGGTAGTGCTTAATACCTGTGTGGTGAGACAAAGCGCAGAGGGCAAAGTTCTGGGGATGCTGGGTCAGCTAAAAGGTTTGAAGAGGGAACACGCCGATACGCACGTGTTAGTTACCGGCTGTTTTGTCGATTCCCATGTTGAAGATTTGAAGAAACGATTCCCTCATGTTGATTTTTTGTTCAAACCCGGGGCTTATTCCGATTTCCTTAGCTGGCTACAGGAGCAGGGCGTTCCGGTTAATCAAAGTCGTCAGCTATCAGCCGACAGCTTTCAGACAATACCTTCGGATTCGTCGCCGTGTGCCTATGTTCCTATCATTCAAGGGTGCAACAATTTCTGTTCTTTTTGCATTGTTCCTTACCGGAGGGGTAAAGAGGTAAGCCTCCCTGTGGAGGAGGTGGTCTGTGAGGCTGAAGAACTGGTCAGTCAGGACATCAAAGAGATAACATTACTGGGACAGAATGTCGATTCCTACGGGCGTGACTTACCGGGGCATCCAGATCTGGCTGATTTGCTATACAGGCTGAGCGAAATCGATGGGTTATCAAGGATTCGCTTTCTGACAAACCACCCTAAAGACGTGAGCCAAAAGCTTATTGAAGCGGTAGCTTCGCTGGATAAGGTGTGTGAATACCTTGAGTTGCCTGTTCAGTCGGGCGATGATGATATATTAAAGGCGATGAAGCGGGGGTATACTATTGAGCAATATCGAGAGCTCGTCCGTGTTATTAGAGAGCGCCTGCCTCAGGCTTCTTTGAGCACCGATGTAATCGTGGGCTTTCCTGGAGAGACAGAGGAGCAGTTTGACAATACCTTTTCGCTGCTAAAAGAAATAAGGTTCGATGTTGTTCACATGGCAGCTTACTCTCCTCGCTCTGGCACTCTTGCCTGGAGGAAATACGAGGATAATGTCCCTCCAGAGGTCAAGAAAGAAAGGCTCAGGAAGGTTGAGCAGCTCCAGGCATCGGTAGCTGGCGAGATAAACTCCGGCTATATGGGGAAGGAAGTGGAAGTACTGGTGGAAGGCAACAAAAAGGGGAAATGGTATGGGCGGACTGAAGGTAATAAACTGGTCTTTTTCCAGGGCGATGCTGATTGTTCAGGGAAATTGGTGAAAGTTAACGTTGAAAAGACCAGTCCCTGGGCACTGCAGGGCAAATATGCTTGAGGATTTTGATAAGTTTGACGCGCTTTTCCATCCAAGTTCTGCCGCTATTGTCGGTGCATCGTCGAACATCATGTCCGGGGGATACAACTTTACCCGTTTCCTCATAGACCATGGCTTCAAGGGCAGGATATATCCGGTAAACCCGAAATTGGATGAGATTTTCGGGCTCAAGGCTTATCCAAGTCTCAGGGACATCCCTGAGTCAGAGGTAGACTACGTTATCTCCTGCGTATCTGCGGAAATGGTGTTGAAACTCCTCGAGGATTGTAAGACTAAAAACGTTAAGCTGGTTCATCTTTTCACGGGGATAATGAGCGAAACGGGGAGGGAAAAGGAAACGAGGCTTGAACGTGAAATCTTACGAAAAGCGAAAAGGCTGGGCATCAGGATTCTGGGCCCGAATTGTATGGGTGTCTACTATCCCAGAGTCGGGCTTTCCTTCAATCATGATTTGCCGACGGAAGCTGGGCCTGTTGGGGGATTCTTTCAGAGTGGTGGAGGAGCAGGAGAATTTGTTCGATATGCGGCTTTACGCGGGGTTCGCTTCAGCAAGGTTATAAGCTATGGCAATGCCTCGGATATAACCGGGTCTGAGTTACTATACTATTTCGCTAAGGACCCTGAAACAAAGTTAATCGCTGCCTATGTTGAGGGGGTTAAAGATGGGAGGGGATTTATCCGCGCTTTATCGTATGCCGCAATGAGGAAACCGGTGATAATACTTAAGGCGGGGAGAGGGGAGGCCGGGAAAAAGCTGGCATTTTCTCACACGGCATCACTGGCAGGCTCTATGGACATCTGGAGGGCGATATCAAGACAGCACGGTATTACGCTGGTTGGTAATTTTCAGGAACTGATAGACCAGGTTGTGGCTTTTACCTTTTTACCGCCTATCACGGGAAGGAAGCTGATTATTGTTGGGGGCGGAGGTGGGAAAAGCGTGATTTCAGCCGATGTGTGGGAAGAAGAAGGTTTCCGTATACCAGACATTTCCTCAAAAGCAAGGGAGAAACTTAAGCAGGCGGCTCCACACGTCTGGGATTGGCTTAGAAATCCCCTGGACAGCTCTATTCTTCAAAAGTCACTCGTTCCACCCTCGAATCTGCTGAGAATGATTAGCACTGAGCAGGAATTTGACGTTTTCGTCGTCAATTTGACCCAGGACGACTTTTATCCCACGGATATGTGGCGGAAGATACTGGCGGCAGACTTCATGGGCGGCAGCATGGCAATCAAAGATGAAGGTAAGCCTGTGGTCTCCGTTATAGAAACGGCCGAAATTGATTCATCTGATATGCAAAACTGGAGGTGGAGTGGCATTGCCGAGGCAAGGAAACATATTATTAGCCAGGGGATACCTGTTTTCCCTTCGCCTGCCAGTGCAGCGAAAGCCGTGAGAAAATTTGTGGATTACTGGGTTTGGAGAGAACGGAGATAGAGACCAAAAGTGACTGCTGAATCAGAGCTTGGATTGGAAGAGCTTCAGAAGGAAGTTCTGGAGCTAAAGAAGGAGCTTAACGCCATTATTGTGGCTCATAATTATCAGCGTCCTGAGGTGCAGGATATTGCTGACTTCACCGGGGATTCTCTGGAGCTGGCGAGGGAATGCGTTGGCACCAGGGCGGAAGTAATCGTGTTTTGCGGCGTTCTTTTCATGGCGGAAACAGCAGCCATCCTGAATCCAGATACCACGGTGCTATTATCACATCGTGACGCTGGCTGTCCTCTGGCGGATATGATCGATGTTGACAGTTTAAGGGAATGGAAGGAGCGATATCCCGAAGCTGCAGTCGTAGCTTACGTTAATACCACAGCAGCGATCAAGGCAGAGAGCGATATTTGCTGCACTTCGGCTAACGGAGCCGAGGTGGTAAACGCAATCCCCGACGAGGAAATCCTGTTCATCCCTGATAGAAATCTGGGGCATTATGTCTCTACCAAGACTGATAAGAAGATAGTTCTTTACCCCGGTTTTTGCGCTGTACATGATAACCTCACTGTGGAGGAGGTCGGGAGAGCCAGGCAGCGCTATCCTGAAGCCAGAGTGCTGGTTCATCCCGAATGTCGTCCCGAGGTTATCGAGCTGGCTGACGCTGCTCTAAGCACCTCGCAGATGCTCCGCTATGCCAGGGGAAGCAATGCAAAGGATTTCCTGATTGGCACTGAGGAAGGAATGTTGTATCCTTTGAGGAAGCAGAATCCCGATAAGGAATTTCACCTTATCTCCGATAGCTTGGTTTGCCCTGATATGAAGATGACCACACTGGAAACGGTGATTGAAACAATGAGGGCAAGGAAGAATAGCGTCACTGTTCCTGAGGAGATAAGGGTGAGGGCTAAAAGGGCTATTGAGATGATGCTGGCGATAAGCTGAAGGAAAATCCCCCTGTCCCTTGATGGGAGGGGATACCATATTCAACGACCTTAACTGATTTCTAGATTATTGGACAAAGTTATGGACATAGTCCATTAAAATGTCTTGACTTTTTGAATATACTTTAGCTATAATGCTATTTTAAACAATGTCCAGGACAATGTCCATGTAAAAGGTTTATAACCATGCCTGAATGGAATGTTAACCTTGATGTGCAAGTTCAGACTCAACAGCCAGAGCTCATTGCTCTCGCACAGAGAGCCTATGCTTTTGCGTCTGTAATCGGTCGTATTCCTATAACACCAAGCAGGCAATATAGAATCGATGCGCTTAACATACTCCGAGCAGTACGTGGTACCACCGGGATAGAAGGAGCAGAGTTAACAGAGGAAGAAGTGCAGCGTATAATGGAGGCACCACCCAATAAGCCGGTTCTGCCACCAAATAGAAGGCGTGAGGAGCAAGAGGCGCGAAATGCCGAGCAGGTAATGTATTACGTGGCTACCCAACTGAGCAATGACCCAGACTTGGTTTTGACAGAAAGCTTAGTGCGCAAACTTCACAAGATTACTACGCAAAATATTGACTATCCAGATAATATACCTGGTGAATATAGAACCTGGCCTGTAGCTGCTGGAAACTATATCCCTCCGCAAGACGGAAGCGAGGTTCGTAGATTGATGAAGGAATTCATTTCTTGGTTTAACGAGGGTGTTCCAACCAGCTGGGACCCTGTGATCAGAGCGATTGTAGCTCACTTCTACGTTGTAAGCATTCACCCATTCGGGGACGGCAATGGGCGAACAGCACGAGCTGTTGAGAGTTTCTTATTATATAAGGCTGGGATCAACGCTCGCGGATTTTACTCATTAGCCAATTATTACTACCGCTATAGAGAAGAATATGTGCGGTATCTGGACCAAGTTCGTTTCGAGACAGACGGAAATCTCACGCCATTCGTGCTTTTTGCTTTGCGGGGTCTGGTAGAGGAATTGGAGGCGGTTCACGAGGAAGTCCTACTGGAAGTTCAGCAGATTGCATTCAGGGATTTTGCACGTGAGCAGTTACAGGAGAGGCTTGCCACAAAATCAGGACAGCGCATGATTAACTTCATTTCGGGGTTGGGAAATAGATCTGTGCCGCTAAAGGATATACGGCGAGGCAAGGATATATTAGCAATTCTTTACCGTAACCTAACAGCCAAGACCTTGTCCCGAGACCTGGACTATCTTAAAGAGCGGAAACTCATTATCCTGGAGAATGGTGAGGTAAGAGCGAATATCGGTATTATGAGTCAGTTTGTCCCCCCGCATGAGCTTACGCAAGCATTGTCCCGCCAGCGCCGAATTACCAGCCGAAAAACTAGGAAAGATTGAACCAACGAAAGATGACTAACTATGACTATATAATAGTGGGCAGTGGCATTGCCGGGCTTTATGCTGCGTTACTTGCTATCGAGCAAGGCAGCGTGCTTGTGTTGACCAAGGGCAGCATTGATGATTGCAATACCAGGTATGCTCAGGGTGGCATTGCTGTCGCTATAGGTAAAGATGACTCTCCGGAGCTTCACTACAGGGATACTATGGCTGCTGGAGATGGGTTGTGTGATGCCAATGCAGTTCGTATTCTTACTGAGGAGGCAGCTGAATGTATTGCTGACCTTATTAAGCTTCAAGTTCCCTTTGATACACTGGATGGCGCAATTAGCCTGGGCAGGGAGGCGGCTCATAGTATGTCTCGCATTATCCATGCTGGTGGGGATGCTACCGGTGAGCATATTGAAACCACCTTGAGTCGGCAGGTGAGGTCCAACAGGGTCAGGGTTTTAGAACATTGCCTGGTTAGCGAGATTATCACTGAAGGTGGCAAGGTGGAAGGTGTGAAGGTTCTTGATTGCCAGACACATCTGACAGAGGAATATAGTTGTCGATTTCTTATTTTAGGCACTGGTGGTGCGGGGCAGTTATTCAAATATACCACCAACTCCGATGTGGTTACCGGGGATGGCATAGCCCTTGCTTTCAAAGCTGGTGCTGAAATCAGCGATATGGAATTCTTCCAGTTCCATCCTACCAGCCTTCATCTTGCCGGGGTAGCTCCTTTCCTCATTTCTGAGGCAGTAAGGGGGGAGGGCGGGATACTTAAAAATGCGGAGGGTTATCGTTTTATGCCTGACTATGCACCTGGGGCTGAGCTGGCGCCAAGGGATGTGGTGGCTCGAAGTATTGTTTATGAGATGAGAAAGAGAGGCAGTGATAGCGTGTTTTTGGACGTTACTCATTTACCGGCTCGTTTAATTACTGCCCGCTTTCCACATATCTATCGCTTTTGCCAGGAGCATGGTTTGAACATCACCAGGGAACTTATACCGGTAGCACCGGCAGCTCACTACCTTATGGGAGGGGTGAAGGTGAATGAGTGGGGTGAGGCTAATATCCGGGGCTTGTTGGCAATCGGGGAGGCAGCCTGCACCAGCGTTCATGGTGCCAACAGGCTGGCATCAAATTCACTGCTTGAATCGGTCGTTTTTGCCAGGAGAGCAATACAGAAAACTCAAACATCTCATCCTTTTGTCATTGCGAGTGAAGCGAAGCAATCTCACTTCCTGCCCCACCGTGAGCCACTGTCCAAAACACCGCCGCTAAATCTAGCTAACCTGCAATCGCTTATGTGGGATAAGGTGGGGATTATTCGTTCCGGCGATGGTCTTGATGAGGCGGCAAACATCCTGGCTACCTGGGAGCACTCTTTACCCCAGTTTGCTGACCGTGTCTCTCATGAGCTGAGCAGTCTGGTATTGTGTGGCAGACTTATGGCTGAGGCGGCGTTGTTCAGGGAGGAGAGCCGCGGTGCTCATTTCCGCACTGATTTTCCTGAAACTTCGCCAGAGTGGCAAAGGCACATAGTCTTCCGGAGTAAAGATGCTCAGTAATGCTGAAATAGGGCAAATCATTGACCTTGCTTTGGCTGAAGACCTTGGTAAGGGCGATGTTACCACTAATTCCCTGATACCACAGGGGAAAGTTGGCGTAGCATCAATTTTAGCCAAGGAAAAGGGCATTTTAGCAGGGGTTGAGGTAGCTGAAGAAGTGTTTCGCCGGGTTGACACGGAATTGAAAATAGAAGTTTCGCTTAAAGACGGAGCGAAAGTCGGCAGTGGCGACATAATTGCCACAGTGGAGGGCAGGATAGCCAGTATCCTCGGAGCGGAAAGAACAGCGTTGAATTTCCTGCAGAGGCTCAGCGGCATTGCCACGGAGACAAATCGCTATGTGAAAGCAGTTGAAGGGTTACCGGTGCGGATTATGGATACCAGGAAAACTACCCCCGGCTTAAGGCTATTGGAAAAATATGCTGTCAAGGTTGGCGGTGGCAAGAATCATCGCATGCATTTAGGCGATGCCATTCTCATCAAGGACAATCATCTGGCAGCGCTCCGCAGTGACGGATTAAGTATCAGGGAAATTATAGAGAAGGCCTGGCAAAATGCCCCGTCATCCACTCAAATAGAAGTGGAGGTCAAGACTCCCCAGGAGGCTGTGGAAGCTGCTGAGGCCGGGGCAAGTGTGATCATGCTTGATAATATGAGCGTCGATGATATGCGTGAGGTGGTGAAGATGATACACGGGGTTGCCTTAATTGAAGCTTCGGGCAAAATCACATTGGATAAAGTTCGAGCTGTGGCAGAAACCGGTGTTGATTTCATCTCGGTAGGCGCTCTCACTCATTCAACCAAAGCTTTAGATATTAGCCTGGAGCTTGAGCCAGGCTCTAAGGGATAACCTTTTTCCCGCAGAACTTATCGCGACTCATCCAAGCCTGCATTTCCCATGTCAAATGGGGGCATAGACAGGTTACTGTGATAAAATACCTTCAAAAGCCCCCTGTGTAGCTTCATGGTAGGGGGTGCAAAGGGCTTGGGAAACCAGGTGCTATGGGTGTATGATTGATGCCAGGAGCCATCAGGGATGAGGATTACCTCATTGTGAGTTGAAATGGGAAATCCAAAATTAATTAAGATGAGAATAGATGGCATAAACCCAAAATAATGAGAGGAGGGCTTGAAGATGAAAAAGTCAACTGAAGAGTTTCGCAAGATGTTCGGTAAGGGTAAGGAAGCCTTAGGTAAAATGGCCGAGGGCTACATCTATCTCAGGTGGATTAACCTATACATTTACCATCTTCGCAATGTAGTGCCCGACCCTGAAGTGACTCTCCGTTATCCAGAAGAAGTGGCAACTCCTGAGGCTGATGAGCTGGCTAAAATGGCGGCAGAACAGACCTTTCCCATGCTTGCAAGTGCTGAGACGAGCCCCTATCACAGCAAGGTGGTCAAACTGGACGATGCCAAGTCTCTGGTAACCGTCAAGCAAGAGATCTCACTGACCAACCTGGAGACCATTATACCCTTTAAGCACGCCAGAGATATCATCCTGAAAAATCCAGACCACATCGCCGTAATTGACTGTAGTTGCAGGGCGACGAAGGAAAATCCCTGCAAGCCTATAGATGTCTGCCTTGCCGTGGGAGAGCCGTTTGCCAGTTTCGCCCTGGAGCATAAGGTAAACAACGCCCGCAAAATTAGCCAGGAAGAAGCTGTGGAGATCATAAAAGCTGAGGACGATAGGGGACATATACACACCGCCTGGTTTAAAGATGCTATGGGTGATAGGTTCTACGGTCTCTGCAATTGCTGTAAATGTTGTTGTGCAGCGATGAGGGGCTTCCGATGGGGTGTACCCATAATCGCCCCCTCAGGCTATGTTTCCGAGATAGGCGAAGATTGTAATGGTTGTGGGCAATGCATTGATTTTTGCCAGTTTGAAGCCCTTACCCTGAAGGATGAACGGGCAGAGGTTATCTATGATAAATGTATGGGCTGTGGAGTATGTGAGACGAAGTGTCCCATAGATGCTATAAGCTTAAAGAGGGATCCAGCCAAGGGCAACCCTTTAGATATTAAAGCACTTATGAAACAGGCGTGAAGCTGGACTAAAAGCCTTCTCAGCCTGCTGCCAGTTTTCTTACAATCTGGCGAACAGCCACGATACTGGGCAAAGTATCAGGGAAATCGGTTATTGGTTTATTATTAAAATCGTATTCCCTTACCATAGCATCTTCTGGAATCCATCCCAGCAAGTCCACGGAAACATCACCGAGAATCCTGTCCACCTCTTTCCTGTTTTCCACCCTGTTTATTACTAACCCCACTCTGTGGCATTCCACAACTCTCCTATCATCCACGAGCTTTTTTATTGCCGAGACAACATTCACACCCTTGGCAGATGTATCGGTTATCAGCACAAGGTCGTCGACGGTTTGCATAACCCTTCGGTTTATCTGTTCCACGCCTGCTTCCCCATCAATCAAGACAAGGTCAAAGTTCCTGGATAGAGCCTCTATTATCTCTTTCAGAAGCTGATTTACCTGGCAATAACAGCCCTCGTCCTCAGGTCTTCCAATAGCCAGAACTGCCAGGTTGGCGCTTTCTTCAAGCGCATCAAAAACTTCGTAGTCCAGCCTGGAAAGTAGCTCGGATTTATCCCCCGTTCTCTTCCCCTTTTTAATTGTGTCTATTAAATCGTTCCGTATATCGTTAACCGTTTTTTTAACTTTAACGCCAAGGGCAGGGGCAAGACCAAAGGAAGGGTCGGCATCGATAGCCAGAATTTTCGTATCCTCCCTATCTGCGAGCAGCTTGACCATCGCTGCGGTTAGAAAAGTTTTTCCTACACCACCCTTCCCACATACTGCTATAATCTTGCTTTCCATCTCATTACCTCATCGAGATTCCAGCAGCTCCCGTCTCATTTTCTTCAACTCCAGAACCTCACCACACACATCTGAATATTCGCAGGTTGAGCAGTCAAATGATAATTCTTCCACCATCTTGTTCATCGCGCCGAGTATTCGCCTGGCTTTGTTGGATATATCCCCGAGCTCCTTTACATCGTCCTCGCTCGAGGTCACAAAGATAACCTCCAGCGATTGAAGGTCAAACCGTGACTTAAGACTATCGCCCAGCGCATTTCCCAGAACCGCAAACGAAAGACCGTCCTGGACGCCATCTTTGCTTATCCTGCTCCAGATACTCAGCCCGGAGGGAAGGCTCTTAATCATATAACCCTTCAAACCCAGCTCATACTGAGCTGAATTCAGCTTCCTGTAATCCTCGTCTTTTAGCGTGGTAGACCCGACCAGTAGAATCTGGGCAAAGGGGAGGCTTCCTTCTACCTCAGGGATGTCTGGACCTACCAGTGAGATGGCTCCATCATTAACCAATTCAAGGCTTTCGGTCAACAGAACCACAGCTAAAGAGGCGGTTCCCGGATTTCCGAGTTCAACCCAGGTATCCTCACGCAAAATGATTGTCGGCTTCCCTTCACTATTAAAACTTGATAGGTCTTCTCCATTCCCGAAATCCAGGCGACTGACCTTCTTCCCGATTTCCGCTCTCGCTGCTATATATTCCCTCAGCCTTGTTATATCCCGGTCAAATGCTTTCAACTCTCCTGCAACTCCTTCTCGGCAAGTAGAGAGGCACCTACTGCGCCCACAATCTGGGGATCTGCTGGCACCGTTTTTATGCCAACCCCAAGCCATCCTTCCAGGCTCTTGATTACCCCGATATTCTTGGCTACTCCCCCCGTCATGACCACATCTTCCTTGACGCCGATATTCCTGACCAGACTCGCTATTCTTGAGGCTATCGACTGATTGACGCCAGCTATAATGTCCACTACATCTTTCCCATCGTTAAGAAGAGATATAACTTCAGATTCAGCAAATACAGTGCATTGACTGGCGATTTCAAGCGGGCTTTTCGATTGCTGAGATAAGGGACCCAGGTCATCGAGCTTCACCTCCAGTGCTTCAGCTAGAACATCAAAAAACCGCCCACCGCCGGCGGCACATTTATCATTCAAACGGTAACTCAAAACTCTCCCCTCCTTACCAACGCTAATAGCCCTGGTGGCATTCCCGCCTACATCAACGACTGTCCTGACCGAGGGAATAAAAAAGTAACTTCCCTTAGAAAGGCAGAGGAGCTGCGATACATACTTGCCGGCAAACGAGACATTTTTGCCACCATCGCCAGTACTTACGCAATATCCTACCTCATCAATTGATAGATTAGCCTTTGAAAGTGCTCCATCCATAGCATTCTTTGCTGCCAGGTCAGGCTTAAATCCCGTTTCGACGATATGATGGGCTATAATCGAGCCATCCCTGGTTATAGCGACCTTTGTCGTCAGGCTTCCTACATCACATCCGGCTGCAATCATTTTTGTAAAAATTTTTCTTTTGCGAACAGCGCTCCTCCCAGAGCTCCCACAATCTGAGGGTCCACGGTAAACTTTTTTGTGTTTACTCGTAACATTACCTCCAGGCTTTTAACCACACCGGTATTCTTAGCCACTCCTCCTGTTATTACCACATCTTCCTCCACGCCGACTCTCACTACCAAACTGTTCACCCTCTCTGCCATAGCCCTGGTGATTCCGGCAGCCAAATCGTGCCGACCCGCCCCCTGGGCGATGGATGCCGCCACCTCGGTCTGAGCATAGATGCTGCACATACTGGTAATAACAACAGGATTTCTCGCCAGGAGGGACAAAGGACCAATCTCATCGAGCCTTATCTCTAATGTCTTCGCCATAACCTCCAGAAATCTCCCCGTTCCCGCAGCACACTTATCGTTCATAATGAAATTTTGTAGCTTGCCGTTTGCATCGACCCTGATTACCTTACAATCCTGACCGCCAACGTCAATCACCGTCCTCACCGAAGGGATAAGCCAGTGTGCTCCCTTGCCGTGGCAGGATATCTCGGATATGTTATCCCTGGCGAATGGAATCCTCTCCCTGCCATAACCTGTGCTGATGCAGTAATCTATGTCTTCCAGAGCAAGATGAGCTTTTTGTAACGCCTTATCCATAACATCTTTGGCTGATTGCTCTGGCTTTGGTCTGACCCCGATAATCTCCGAGGATAAAATTTCCCCATCGCTCATTATGACGGCTTCAGCAGTTAAGGAACCGACATCACAACCAGCGACAATCATTGCACCACCACTGTGTTAACGAACTCCTCGATCTGGTCTCTAATAGTTGGCCAGGGAGTAACTCGGTCATCCCAGGTATCTGAATGTATGATGAGGGTTGGTATCTCTAACTCTTCTTCAATCATTTTCATCAGCACCTTGATACCTCCCCAGGTATTCTTGCATCCCATCGTGCCAAGGTATATAGCACAATCTATGTTAAGGTCTTTAGACAGCGTAGCTATGTCTTCAAACCACTGACCGGGATAATCAAGGGGTCCCCTTATTTGCTTGGTCATTATCATGTTGTGTGCTTGCCCGGCTAAGCTATCGAGCATGGTATCTACGGTTGAGGTATCTATGGTATAATGCTGGTGGCCGAGTATTGCTAGCCCCTCCATTATCAGTGAGATTCCGTTGTGTTCCAACCATCTCCAAAACTCTCCACCCATGGTAAAATGGCCGAGGTAAACGAAGCCAGCCCTTGCCTTCTCCCTGGGTAAAACTCCTTCTCCCTTTTTGTACCTCTCCTTCACCACCTCGTACATAGTCTCCATCACCTTTGTCGCCTGAGGAGTTCCTGAAGACATAAATCTTGTTCCGAACATCATGAAGTTGAATATAGCCGGAACCGGATTGGGGACAGCCCTTCTTAAATCATAGATTTCAGCGACATACTCGTCCTGCTTTTTAGCTTCTTTGCAGCACTGCCGCAGCTTATCTTCATCCAGCTTATTTCCAGTCTGCTCTTCCAGGAATGCTACCAGCTTTCTATATTCCTGTTGATAATACCTCATCATCTCTCCACCTTCATCCCAATACGGTGGAGCATCAATGTTACAGAACGGGATATGCAGGTATTCAGATATAAAGTCAAACATTTTTGAGTTTGTATCGCAGCTTCCAGAGGCCATATTGAGCACCATATCTGGCTTTTCAATCAGACCTGATAATATGACGCCCACTCCTCCCCTTTGAGCAGTGCACATGGTCTCTGGAATGCCTATGCCCGTAGTGTAATCGAGAAACCTGAAGACACCTTTAGGGACCCCTATTGACAGTAAGCTCGATATGACTTCGGGGGACAGTGGGACTATATCCATGGCATACAATATTGCTGGAGGAAAGTTAAAGTTTTCAAAGGCTATTTTCTTCCCCTCCTTGTGGGCATTGCTGAGATTTTGAAGATAAGAACTCTGTATCTCCATGAAGGGCAGCGCGACTTCTCTGATATCTGGTTCAAGCATGAATGTCTCCATCATAGCGGACATCGCTGGCAGCGCTCTCATCATACCCCTGACCTCTTTGTCAGTTGCTTGAGTGCCAGACATCATCCCAAGCATCGTGGAAATTGCCCGGGGGAAACTGGCTTGTGCAGCTTTTTCTTTCATTTTTTCACCCTCCTATCCTCTCTAAAAATGCCTGAACCCTTGTCCTCAGCCTGCCGCTATCAGCCAGGGGACCATATTGTCTTTCCAGCCTTAATGTGGGAATACCCTCAGCCTCCAAATCCCTTCCGTAAAGCGTGTTATCAGTCCCGTGCAGGTCACAAAACCTTATGTTCTCCAGAATGACACCATCCACTTTCCCACTCCTGGCAATATCCCTTACAAAACTGTATCTACGAGAGTATTCCCCATACATACGAGGACAGGGGATATGCTCCCAATACCTGGTGACGATGGTCTGTAAGGGGTCCCCATTTTCCTCGACCAGGTTCCAGAAGCATCTTGCCCCATAGCATAATGAATCAGCAACAACCACTGCGCCAAGGTCTTCCATGAGCTTCACCAACTCTATATCATCATTTACACTCCCTACTATCATCAGCCTTGGTCTACCGGTGATGCCTTTCCTCTTGCCAAGTTCGTCCAGTAATTTCTCCAGCTGCTTATTGTATTCGTCCTTCGGCATCACAGTGCTTGTTACCACGATGCCCAGAGCCTCTGTTCCGGTGACTGGAACCTCATCTTTTTCCCTGAGCTCGTACAGCTTCCTCAATAGCTGCCTGGTTTTGTTGTATACCTTGATAGCATTCCTCAACCCTTCTTCCGTCACCTCAACCCCAAAATGCTTCTCCAGCTCCTTGATAAGCCTTTGAGTCTCAGCCATAAGCAGTTTAGTGGCATGCTCGCTACGCGAATGAGGCAGACCATAATATTGAAAGAAGGCAGGAAGGCGAGCATTTCCATCTTTCGCTGCTCTTCTCCATACATCAAAAATACGCCGCATATGGTCACATTCATAAGTTATAATCGCTCCATCCAGGAAATCGAACCTGCCATCAGCGGCATTCTCCAGTACACACTTAACATAGTTGCATATGACTGGTCCGAAATACATATCCGCTATGGTGACTTTTGTAGCCTCTCTCCCCCCTATTCTATAGGGGAGGATACCGGCAGCATAAATGATTTCCTCTGGTATATAAGTGCCTGTGTATCCTATTACCTTCCCTCCCTTTTCCCTCCAACGCTCTACATAAGGATTGGACAGGGTTTTCGCCGGTTCGACCAACTTCTCCATTAGTTCCATTTTTCGTCTCCTCTCATTCTTGAGTCTGCCCAAGCAAAATCCTTAAGTCCTCCATGAGATAATTCCCCAGTTTCCTCGCTTCGCCACTATCCACGCCTGATATAATCCTGGAGAGGGGGTCGGTCAGAAGCTTTGGATTGGTTTCATGTATGCCGTTTATAGTGCGAATCAAGGAGTTCAGTAATTCGCTGACCTCCCTGGTATCGATACCGGCTATTGTCTCAGAAAGCATCGCCCCCAGGAGCTCTGGTGGAATTTCAGCGATTTTCGATATCGCCCTGTTGGAGCTTCGGACAAGCGAGTTTACCACCGCGGGGGTTGTCGAGATAACAGAGAACATGAACTCCGGGTTCTCCATTAACACATCGGTTACGGTATTTGTGATTCCTTCGCCAGCTTCAGAAAGGGCTACCGTCGCTTCAGCGAACTTTTCCGGGTCAATGGTTGAAAGGGTATCTCGTAATTTCTGTGAAATGAGCTCCCGGGTCATAGGAGCTTCTTTTCCCAGGAGTATGCCCAGCGTATGCAGCAGACTCCTCATTATCCCAAGGAGCGAATTAATCAGC
>Ga0209979_1002291_pt1 | contig 18644 bp, 14 predicted proteins | sample AnhtaG_FD_183114 | JGI IMG/M metagenome (GOLD analysis project Ga0209979, IMG submission 183114) | Deep subsurface microbial communities from Anholt, Denmark to uncover new lineages of life (NeLLi) - Anholt_01485 metaG (SPAdes) (version 2) | ecosystem: Environmental > Aquatic > Marine > Oceanic...
GGCTCCCAATGGCATGCCGCCGGGGGTGACTGCTCCTGTTTCTGGCGTGTGGACAGCTGAAAGTGCCCACCCCAACAATTCTCCTTCATTGAATATTGGCATTATCGCCGTCTGATCAGGGGGGTGCACGCCACCATAGAGAGGCTCATTGCAGTAGTAGACATCTCCCTCTTGAGGCTTTACATTTGATTTAGGGTTTTTTACGTAATTTTGCACTATCCATTTGAGGACTATCTGCGGCCATATTGCGTGCAACAGTACTCCTGTGCTACAGTTAACCAAGTCCCCGTTAGCTGTGTAAAGGCCGACCACACAATCACCTGACCGTATCATCATCCCCATACCTATTCTTTCCATCACTATGAACGCTTCCGATAAAAACTGGCTTAACTTTTCGCTATAAATCTCAAGTTCACCTGACTCTAACAACTTGGCGCCCTCAAGTTCCTCAGAGGTAAAGGGTTCCACCTGTATCCATTTAAGCATGGTATCAAAATCTGGTCGCATTCTACTCCCTCCACTCTAATACAAGTTGGCCTGCTTGGCCAGCCTGCTCATTAAGCTCCTTCACTTTTTTCAATCTGTAGGCACAGAAATCTGTCCACTTTTGCTTTGGCTCCAGGATTCAGAACCAAATTTGTGCTCGGAGATTCAATAATCGCCGGACCTTCTATAATGTTTCCGGGTTTAAGATAGCTTTGATCAATGGCCTGTGTCTTCTGGAACCCATTATATTCTTCCCAGTACACCATTCTTTCCCCTTTGTATGCAGTTCTAGATACTTTTTCCCCGGATAGGGGATAGGTGGGTAACTTAATCTTAGGTCGCCGTAAAATGCTGTGCAGATTAAAACCCTGTATTTCAATCCCGCCTTCTGGATACATCGAAAGCGGGTCATAGAGTTCACTGAACTCCTTTAGAAACGCATCGCACACCGCTTTTACATCCTCTTCCTTTTCCAATACTAGGCGGGGTGAAATGATCTTAATGGCATTGACTTGTCCCCCAAACTTCATCTCCAGTTCAAGCCTAAATATTAGCTCCTTCGCAGAAAACCCCTCTGTTTTGGTATCTAATAAGGCCTTTTGCCTAAGGTCTTCTATGACCGTGTTAAATTCGCTGTAATCTTCGAGATATCCCTGCACCTCTGGCTTTAGTAAGACTATTTTTCTCGATTGCCCATACATATGAATGATATCCATGCCTGCCGAGCCTAAGGCGCAAAAAGTAGCAGAAAAAGGGAAGACCATGATTTTCTCTAATCTGCTATTGAAGCCGTAACCGCAGCAGTGAGTAGGCCCGGCACCACCAACGGCAAATAGCACGAAATCCCTGGGGTCATGGCCCCTAAGATAGGTTTCTTTAACAATTATATCTGCCATATTGTAGTCTACAACTTTCTTAATCAGTCGTGCTGCTTCCACAACATCGGTACCCAGCGGGTCTGCTATTTTACTCATCACAGCCTTACGCGCGAGCTCCTCAGAGACTCTTATCCTACCGCCGTAGAAATAATTGGGGTCTATATAGCCCAGTATAACATCGGCATCAGTTACCGTTGGGTCAAGTCCTCCTTTGCCAAGACAAGCCGGTCCCGGTACCGCCCCAGTGCTCATTGGTCCTACCTCCAGCCGATTATTTAGAAGCGGGTTTAGCCAAGCAATAGAGCCACCGCCGGCACCGATAGAGCGCACCCAAAGCATGGTCATGTCCACCCACCAATCCTCTACCACAGGCTTGACTTCATAAAAACGAGGACTTCCTTGAACCACTAATGAAAGGTCAAAACTAGTGCCTCCCATATCACTAACAACCACATTTTTATAGCCAAGCATTTCCCCCAGGTAAGCTCCTGCCATTAAACCAGCAATTGGTCCGGCACTATACGTTTCAAGAGGAGTAGTACGGTAAACAGGAGCCATACCGCCGGTGCAATGAATTGCGAGCAAAGTGTTCTTGTAGCCCCGTTCCCTCATTTCACCCGCCAAGTCCATCATGCCCGCTTGTATTGGCTTTTGAAGGTAAGCATTCAAAATAGTTGTCGTAGTTCGGGTATACTCCCCACCTTTCGGGCATACCTCAGAAGAAAGTATGACAGGTAGTGTAGAGCCTAGGGACGATCCCACAAATTCCTTCCGCACAAGTTCCCGAATTCTTCGTTCATGCGCGGGGTTCAGATATGAGAACAGCAAGCTGACTACAAAGCCTTGAACGCCCTTGCTGATCAGATACCTAATCTTGTTGGCGGCATCGTCCTCATCAAGAGGCCTAATGACTCCTCCTCTGAAATCCACGCGTTCCTTTACCCCAACTGTAAGCTCCCGGGGTATCAAAGGTCTCGGTTTTTCTACCTTGGAGGGGTTACGCATTTCTCGAACGGTCATTTTGTCGGACCAGCTTGAGCCTCTGCCTATAATGACCAAGTCCTCGAATCCTTCGGTTGTAATCAAGCCTAACTTTGGGCCAATTTTTTGAATAAGTGCATTAGTTGCGTAGGTGGTTGAGAATCTAAAAGTCTCCGTGTTTTCTAGTACTTGCGTGAGAGGGATACCTAATTGCTCAGCCGTCACCTTTATAGCTTCTATGCAACCCTCTGAAAGTCTACGAGGGGTAGTAAGCGCCTTACCGTATGCTATCCTCCCATCTAGGAGAATATAGGCATCCGTAAATGTGCCCCCTGTGTCTACATCGATGTGAGCCTTCAACTTACCTGCCCTCACTGTGTTTCTTTTTTAAAGCATCTATATCTAACTCTATGTCATAGGTGATTGGATGGCCGATTGGCAGCATTTCATTCTCAATCATTGCTCCGCACCCCGGGCAGTAGAATTCCACGATTCTTGTCCACTCTGGGTTAGGGGAGAAACTGTACTTGCCCTCGACCACAGGTCGGTAAATCTCTCTAGGATCCCTTTCATAAACAAGACATCCCTTCTTATAATTCTCTCTGGCTGAAATCAATTTCTTCCCACAGTGGTGACAACACCACATTTCATCTTCTAGGTCTATATCCAAATTCTCCGTAATCTGCCTCGTTGGCAAACCAGCACCTCCGCAAAAATTTTTACTCCTTATAGTCGTGGGCAATACGCAGCAAGAACGTGTGCCTTGAATTGATGTGCCAATCTTCTATCCTTTCTTAATTGAGAACATTTTGATTAGATTTTCTACTAGAACATCGGCAAATTCAGGGTCTTCAAGATTACAATCCACCTCCTCAATCTCAATCCCGGGTCTAAGGTTTCTCCTGAGTTCTTCCACAAATACCTTGTCTTCTTCAGGAGCGTGCAGTATAGAGCCCTCTCGGTCACCTGACGACCAACCTCTCAAAGGAAATACGAATTTTACCGGCCCCTTCGCTTTGTTTAGCTTCTCGGCATAGGCTCTGGCCGCAATCGTTAATTCCTCAGTGTTATACCTAGTGGCCATGCGCAAGTCATCTATTTTATCAATCCTTTCTCTTGAAGCATACTTTTCAGCATGTTTTCTAGTCGGTCCACAGCCGGTAGTGTTTATGCTGGAGGGAGCGATAACATGTGGAATGCCTCTCTTTCCGGCTGCCTCAAGCCTCTCCGGACCCCCCGGCCGGTTACCTTCGAAAATCTCGTCTATTACTCCGTTAGAAACTATATCTACGACCCCATCAAAGAAGCCCTGAGTTATTAAATCCTCCATAGCCCTATCACTTATGCCTTGAGAGTGGAATGGATACACAGTATATCCTTTTTCTTCTAATTGCTGCCTAACACGCCCGGCACATTGCTCAGAAAAGCCGTCCTGGGTTATGGCGATGGACTTCGCAGGGAGTTTGAAGCCATCTCTGGTGTCTACTACGTCTGCCATCCCACAAACTGCACCAGCAGCTCTGGTCAGCACATTCTTAACCATATCGTTAAGCCCGGCAAGTTCCACTAAGGTCTGCAGTATTGCGATGTCCTGACTGCCAAATAGTTTTGTTATATACATGGGCATTACGGCAGGGCACACTATCACTTTAGGCATGCCAAAGGGGAGTACTTTCATTACTGCCGAGCCAATAAAGCCCATGGTTATACCACCTACCGCTATGATCCCGTCTACCTTGCCGGCAGAATATAATTTCTTAACCTCTTCAATTGCTCCCCTCTGCATGACCTGAGTAATTGTATATCTATCTTTTGACACCAGAATGTCCTCTATGCTTTGCCCTCCAGCTTGGGCTATAGTCCGAGGTGTGATATCAGCTTGAAAGAAAGGCTTACCTCCCATGCTCAGATCAACAACTATTGGCTTGCACTTTCTTTCCTCCAGGCGTTCCTTCAAAAATAGTATTTGTTCGCCCTTGGTATCAAGAGTCCCAATCACCACGATGTTCTTGGTGCTCATTGCCATCTCCTTACTCACCGGTCTCCTTTTCGTAAGTGGTCTCCAGCCTATCCTCGCTCGTGTGACAAAATTTGGCCTATCTAGTATGTACAACTTTATAAGTGTATAGCCGAGGTGTCTCCTCAATCTCAACATAAACCTGGAGACAAAAATCGTCGTTAGCCCAAAATATAAACTATTCCAAGGTTGCCATCCACCCTGACCTTCTGCCCTGTTTTGATCTTTTTTGTTGCTTCAATACAGCCAGAAACGCAGGGAATACCGTACTCACGCGCTACAATTACAGGATGTGATGTCCCACCTCCACCATCAGTTATTACGCCGCTAACTATCTCAAAAACAGGAGTCCATGCTGCCGAGGTTCCCGGGCTTACCAGAATCTCCCCCGGCTGAACCTCGCCTAACTGCTTCTCACTCATTATGACACGGGCAATGCCCTCAATAATCCCCGGCGCTGCAGCGGCCCCATAGAGGTCAGCCTTCAATTCTGGTCTAACAATAGGTGCCTGAACAGATACCGAAAGTGTGGGATCCTTCATGAGAATTTCTCCCGCCTTTTCTGGGTCACCAATAAAAGGCTTCGGCTCTTTCTTGAGATTCTCTTCCCACTCTTTCTTCCGCCTCTCTACGTAGGGACGTAAATTGACATTTCCCATAACTACATAGGCTTTCCTTATGTCCTCGGGAACTAGGAAGTAAATATCTTCCGGGTCATCGATACATCCCGCTTGGGCGAAGCGCCTCCCCAGCTCCCTGGTTATCCACCGGCCTACCGCCTGCGCGTACATGTCAAGGTATGGTGTGTGGTCCTCGCTCCAGTAGCAACTTTTCTGGGCACATCTCATCAGAACGCTGAACCATTCCCTTTGTTCCAGCGGTACCTTAGCCAATACCTCTTTCTCGGCCTTTTCTCTCTCCTTAACCGCCTGTTCCCTTTTCTCGTCCAAAGTAAAGGAGCCCCCCGATATTACCGCTATTTTTATAGATGGAATACCCAAACTTGGCTTCTCAATCCAGGTTGGGGTAGCCCAGTCTAGCATTCGTTCACATCTCCAGCCATGAACTTCGAGGAATTCGTGGTACTCCCTCACCCATTGCATCCCGGCATTACTCTTCTCGAGCTGTGCCAGTATCTCCTCGCTATCATCGATAGTCTGGAAGAGTTGGCCAAGGCCTAACTCTATAGCCCGCGTACCTAGCCGCCATATCTCTCTGTTGACCCTAAATACTGCGCTGTCGAAACCAGTCATCAATCGCGAGAACAAAGGGTCAATGTTAGCAGGAGTCCCAAACAACTCCTGCCACATGTTTTGAAACAAGCCGAAGATGTAATAAGCGGGGACCATCATAATCATATGAATCTCCCCTTCCCTTTTGCTCACAACCCTGACAAAATCCTCAAACATCCCCGCCAGCTCAATATTCTCAAGCCCCTGGATATCTTCATACTTTCTAGCTCCGTACCGCTCTTTCAGATTTGCATACAAAGCTGTTATCTCAGCTTTTAGTGGCTCCCAAACCTTATCAAAATCTTCAAGGTATGGTCTAAGTTTCTCTCTAAATATTGGTTCCCGCATCCTAGCCTCTTCTTCCGTGGTCTCTGTCACCGTCGGATACAAATAGCCATCGACAACTCTATAATCCCAACCTTTCGTAGTTGGCAGATGTAGCGTCTCGGCAGCATGAAGTAAGCCCCATCTTAAAGAACCAGTCCAGTGAGTCCCGAGATAGAGGGGCTTATATGGTGGCACCCCGTGAACTAAGTCACACAGCCAAACCTTGTACACCTTGGTGTCTCTCTCCGTGTCAAATTCTAACCAACTCAAACCGTAAGCTGGCAATAGCATATTAACAGTTCCTCCTCTTGATAGAAGATTTGCCGGCTCTACCCCCACCTCAACTCATTTCTAACCTTAAGTTTTGCATCCCTGAATGCTCTTAGTCTGGAAGTCCGTCTCGAACCTGTCTAGCTTCAGAGTTTCTATCCTTATTTTCATACACCGTCAATTTTTGTAATGGCGTGTCAGACTGCTGAAATTGGCTAGTTCGTTGGGGACGATTATAGCATGGGGGGCAATTACTGTCAAACAAGCATTTGGCTCTGTGCTGATTAGTGTGGGAGAAAGATGCTCGTAGGATTTGTCCCATCCTATAGCTAGTTCCATACAATTTGAAAGGAGCTAGACTCCCCTTGACATGTCATAAAGCCTGTGCTTAAATTACACGGTGACTAAAACAGTTGAAGGAGGTGTGAGAGACAATAACTTTTCAATAGCAGAGACCAAAAAAGACTGAATCATTAGGAGGAGCAAATGAAACAGAAAAGATTATTAACACTGCTAGGTTGTATTGGCGTAGTCTTAGTGCTGATAGCTTTGTGCTTTGCGGCAGCTTGTGCCAAGCCAGCCCCACCAGAAGCGAAAACTCTGAAAGTTGGGGCTGTTTTTGCGGTGACAGGTCCAGCTGCACCAACAATAAAATACAACATCGAGGGGGCAATACTGGCAGCAGAGTGGATCAACGAAAAGGGCGGGATTACTGTCAATGGTCAGCAATACCTGATTGAAATTGTGGCTGAGGATAATAAGTCCAGTCCCGATGGTGCAGTAGCTGCTGCCAATAAGCTAGTTTATCAGGACAAGGTACAGTTTATTATAGGGCCGGTTACACCTCAATGTGCCGCGGCGATGACACCAATCACGGAGGAAAATAAAGTACTGCGCTGCAGGGTTGATGGCATTGGACATCCATCAGAAATGAACCCTGACCTGCGCTACACGTTTACTACTTATCTGAACATGAACCATGTTGTTCCCGCATATGATTACTTCGTTGAGAGTTACCCACAGGCAAAAACGGTAGCAATGACCGGCCCAGATGACCCCGGTGGACAAGCTGCCGTGGCGGCAGCCGAGAAAGAGGCTAAGTCACGGGGGTTTGAGGTAGTTTTCGCCGAGCTGTACCCCTTTGGCACCGAGGACTTTTATCCAATACTGACTAAGGCGTTGGATCAGAAGCCGGATGCCATTGACATAACCGTAGGCGTAACACCCTGGTTTGCAGGGATTATCAAACAGGCGCGTGAGCTCGGTTTTACCGGTCCCATGTTTAGTGCATGCCCCACTGGCGATATCTACCTTCTACGTGACCTAGTAGGTAGAGATTTCGCTGATGAAATATTCTTAATAGAACCGGACTTAATGAGCCCCGAGATGCCACCCATACTACGGGAAATAGGAAAACGGGTATCAGAAAAGTATGGAATGGAGGTTACATACGCCCATATAGGTGCTTGGGAAGCGCTCTGGTGTATGGTACAGGCCATTGAGGAAGCACAGAGCCTTGATACCACCGTGATAGCTGAGACCTGGGAGAAGATGGAAAGCATCGATACACTATTTGGAAAAGCAAGGATGGGGGGCCTGGAGACTTGGGGCATTAACCATGTGGTAATGAGGCCGGCACCCATTAGCAGGATGGTGAAGGGAGAGGTGGAGTTTATTAAGTTTGTTACTCCCTAAAGTGTGCTAGATCTTTGCGTAAGGACTGTGTTTTGGTATCATGTAGCACAGGCTATCGAGAAAACACAGAGCCTTAAACCAAGTAGGCTAGCCAAAAGTGCAAAGAAGATAGGAAGCATTGAGGCCACATTTGCAGTTAGCGATAAGAGCGAGCTAAAAACTTACGGATTTACCGTAATGTAGTTCGCTCTTTCGCTTTTGATAGATTACGTAGCTGAGAGGCAGAATTTGTTAAGCTGCCCCCCGCAGTTGTCAGAGTTACGATGAGCTGATTTATAGCAGGCGTTGTTGTGACAGTTTAGGTTAAAATTTTTTGGGTGGAGGAAGAGGTTGAGCACAGAGGCTCTAGCACAAAGTATACTCAACGGATTGGTGTCAGGCGGGACTTACATCCTGGTAGCCTTAGGTCTGACCATAGTCTTGGGCATCACCCGCATTGTACAGCTGGCACATGGCGAGGTATATATGTTGGGTGCCTACGCTGTGTATTATCTTTGTGCTGTGGCTGGTCTTAATTTTTTCCTGGCCCTGGTCCTATCTGCGCTCCTTGTAGGCGGACTTGGGATAGTCCTGGAGAGGTTCTTCTTCCGTCCCTTTCGTGGGCAGATACTACGTGCCTTAATCATTGCTGTCGGGCTCATGCTGTTTCTCCAGAATGCAGTGCTAGTAACTGCTGGTGGTACTCCCAAAGCAACCCCGAGCCCGTTTCCCGGTGTTCTAAACATTCTGGGCGTCACGATTTCTTGGGAGAGATTACTAGTTATGCTTGTCGGTTTTGGATTGGTAGCAGCAGTCTTGCTCTTGATTCAAAGGACTAAGGTAGGACAAGCAATGGTTGCTATTTCCCAGGACCGGGAGATCGCCGCTTTGCAGGGAATAAACATTGACCGCATTTCCTCTATTGCTATGTTCCTGGGTAGCGCCCTGGCTGCAGTAGCCGGAGGTTTGGTAGGAGCTATGTTTAGTGTTACCCCGTTTATGGGGGGCTTTGCTTTGGTGAAAGGAATTGCGGTGATAATCTTGGGGGGTATGGGTAGTATTCCGGGTGCCATTATTGGGGGCTTGATTATAGGTCTAATAGATGGCATAGTTCCACCCTTGTTGACTACACACATGGCAGGTATCATCAGCTTCGGCGTCATTATCCTTATTCTGATATTGAGACCTCAAGGAATTTTGGGACATGAGTAGAAGAGTAAGATTGATTAAGCCCTTAAGCTATGGTGCCCTTATAGCAGCTTTGTTCCTAATCCCGCTCGTTATCAAGGGACCCTATACTCTGCATATCCTTATCTGGACAGGGATCAGCATTATTCTGGCCTGCAGCCTTCGTCTGATACTTATTTCGGGACAGTTATCTCTGGCTCATGGGGGTATGATGTCTCTCGGTGCTTATACATCGGCTTTACTGGTGATGAAGCTAGGTCTTTCATCCTGGGCCACTTTACTGCTAGCTGGTTTAGCAGCAGCAGGCCTTGCACTTCTCATTGGTTTCCCGTTTGTTAAACTAAGAGGAATCTACTTCGCAATGGTCACTATCTTTTTGAGCCAGATGATCATACTTACTACGGAGCAGTGGCGGAGTCTAACCGGGGGGGGTGTGGGTATTCTTAACATCCCCCGACCAGACCCTATTGTTATCCCCGGGCTGTTGAACATGGATTTTGGTTCCAAAGTGGATTTTTATTATTTTATTCTAGTCCTAACGTTGGTCACCCTTTTAGTACTTTATGCTATCGAACACTCCCGCATTGGGCTTACTTGGCTAAGCATTCAGCAAGCCGATTTTCTAGCAGAGAGTATAGGCATAAATACTGCTAAATTCAAAGTCCTCGCCTTTGCCATAGGGTGTTTCTTTGCCGGCGTAGTTGGTGGGTTTTACAGTCACTACATTGGTGTAGTAACTCCGCGCAGTTTTGACTTTCCCTTTGCTGTCTACGCCATGGTATATATGGTAGCAGGCGGAATGGGGAGGTTCTCTGGACCTATCTTAGGAGCACTCGTTCTAACGCTCATTCCTGAATTCGTCCGCGGGCTAAAAGAGTTTCAGCCGTTTGTCTTTGCTGGGGTGTTGATGGTGATAATCTTCTTCCTGCCCGAGGGTCTGGTAGGTTTGCCCGAGCGATTGAGAAAACTTGTCAAAGGAAAGACTTAGCCATGCTTGAAATCAAGGGATTGACCAAGCACTTCGGCGGGTTGGCTGCTGTTGACGGACTTGACCTGAGTATTAACCAGGGGGAGATGGTCGGCCTAATCGGTCCCAATGGCGCTGGAAAGACGACTGTCTTTAATCTGATAACTGGCTTTCTTCGGCCGACGAAGGGAAAGATAATGTTTGACGGGAAGGATATAACCGGCCGAAAGCCACACTCCATAGCTGGGAAGGGTATAGTCCGTACTTTTCAGGCAACTAGCCTCTTCACTGATTTTACCGTCCTGCAGAACATAATAGCTGCCTGCTATCTAAAGCCAAAGGTAAACTTCTGGGAAGCCGCACTGCATATGCCTAGCAGCAACAAGAAAGAGCAACATATTCTCAGCCGAGCCCTGGAAATCATGCAATTCGTAGGGTTAGATGGCGTAAAAGATATGCCTGCCGGAAGCCTGCCCCATGGGCATCAGAGGATACTGGGCATCGCTATAGCCATAGCCGCTGAGCCCAAACTGCTGTTAATTGATGAGCCAGTGTCCGGGATGAATGCTGAGGAAGTCACTGAGGCAGTTGCACTCATCAAGAGGATGTGGCAAAGGGGGGCTACTATTCTATTGATTGAGCACAATATGAGAGCGGCCATGAGTTTGTGTCAGAGGATTGCAGTGCTAAACTTTGGGCGTAAGATCGCTGAAGGCTCACCGGAAGAGATAAGGGAAAACAAGGATGTAATTCAAGCCTACCTTGGAGCTAGCGAACATGCTGCTTAACCTGAAAGATGTAACCGTGCACTATGGGAAAGCTGAAGCGGTAAAGGGTGTTACCCTTGAGATAGCTGAGGAGTCCGTAGTCAGCGTTATTGGTGCTAATGGGGCCGGTAAAAGCAGTATTTTAAAAGCTATATCCGGGTTAGTACCCTTAACCTCAGGGGAAATATGGTTTCTGGACAAAAGGATAGACGGCATGGCAGCTCATGACCTCGTCCGGCTTGGTATTGCCCATGTTCCCGAGGGCAGAAGGCCTTTCCCCTACATGAGCGTCTTGGTCAATCTCAGACTGGGTGCTTACTTGCGAAAGGATAAAGCTAGCATAAATAGAGACTTGGATGAAATCTTTAAGCGCTTCCCTGTTCTGTGGGAGAGGCGTGACCAGAAAGCAGGAACCTTGAGCGGTGGCGAACAGCAGATGTTGGCTATCGGCCGGGGTTTAATGGCCAAGCCAAAGCTGCTCCTAATGGACGAGCCATCGCTGGGATTGGCTCCTAGAGTAATTGAAGAACTCGCTAACGTAATCAATGATATCAACAAAAGTGGGATTAGCGTTCTTCTGGTGGAGCAAAATGCTGGTCTGGTCGCTCAGGTTTCCGATAGGGGCTACGTACTAGAGGTAGGTAAAGTTGTCCTGGAAGGTGATATGAAGGAACTAACGGCTAATGACATGGTGCGCAGAGCATTTTTGGGTGCATAGGTTGAAATTACGTTTTACAAGAGGGAATGTGTCGAGCAGTAAATAGAGGAAGATACAGACGAAGAAAACTGAGATACCCAAGCCCAACAAAGTATGAGGCAATTCTACGTCAATATCATTCTGAAGAGGCTAAGAATCGACCAGAGGGAGCCCAACACCTGAAAGGAGAATTAAAGGTAAAGATGGCGTGTCAAATCATTTAGGTAAGTAGATTGTTGCTAATTGGTTAGGGGAAGGGCTCACCCCGTAAATTGAGTGCTTTCTCTGGAACCCGTCCCAGGTTTCTTAACATATGCACTTGTTGCTAGTTGTTCACATTGGCAGACGCATAAGTTTTCTGGCGTTATCGGCAAATATTTTCTTCTTATCAGAATCGGGTATATCCATTTCTTCTATCGAGCGGATCGTTTCTCTCACATACCTATAGCCAATTTGATTATCATAAGGCATATCAGTGCCGAATAGCATATGTTCTGCACCACAAAAAGCGTAGGCACACATCAGTGCAGGCGTACTCCCGCAAACAGCGGTATCGTTATAGAACATACGATAATAGTCTAGCGGCCTTCCTTTAAAATGATGCTCATGCATGATACCTAGGCGCATCTTACCAAAGTCATGGAATGTCGCAATCCTTTGTTCAAAGTATGGCACCATGGCGCCACAGTGATGAGTAATAACCTTGAGATTAGGATATCTGTCAAATGTGCCGCTAAATACCAAGCGCGTCATAGCAACTGAAGTCTCATAAGGCCAACCAAACGTGGAAAATACACCATATTTTGAGCTATCCTCGTCAGGATAGTCTGGCACAGTTCTCTCTCTTCGTGGATGAAGCCAAATTGGAAGGTCGTAATTCGTCATCTTCTCGTAAAGCGGCATGAACTCCGGGGAATCTATCGGTTTACCATTTATGTCAGTAAATATCTGTACACCACAGAACTTCAGCTCGCTTATCGCTCTATCTACTTCTTTCAAGGCAGCATCTATGTCATTCATTGGCAAGCAAGCCACAGCTGATATGAACCTATCTGGATATTTTGTAACTAGCTCAGCCATCTCATCATTAGCTAACTTTGCCAATTCGATAGCATCTTTTGGTCCAACAACGTTTTCTATAGGTGGCGAAGCGATAGTTAATACCTGTACATAGTCTTCATACTGGTCCATAATTCGGAATCTGATATCCAAATCAGCTAGGGTTGGGACAGCAGCGATTATTTCGTGCTGATAGAATCCAGGTGCTACTTTACTCGTAAGAGCCTCCTTGTATTTGGTCGGTAAAATATGCGGGAAAATGTCAATCTTCATTTACGCGATTCTCCCTAATTTTTGATCCTGACTGTTATCTGACTTGCAGCATTATGTCTAAGTAATGTTTAACAATTTGGTTACATCTCTAATTTTGTGATTTTCTGGGAATCTGAAGCTTACCGTCTATATCTTCTAAATCAAACCACCATTTATCCTTTTTGACCTGCTTGCCATAACCCCAGATATCATCCATCATTATCATGAGGCTGTCTAGAGATGGAGTGCGCTTAACCAACCACTTTACCACGTCATGAGTCCATCCCTCTGGCTTATTCCAGGGACAGACCTTGATGCAGCGACCGCACGCTGAGCCATTCTGATTAGTAATTCTATATTTAGCACAGCGTTCCACATCAAACTTCCACACCTCGTAGCCATTATACATAACCTTATCACCTGTTGCAATAGCCTTAGATGGACACTCTATAGCACATTTCATACATTTCTGGCAAAACTCTTGAAGACCGAAGTCAATCGGCTTATCTGGTCTTAGAGGCAGGTCAGTAGTAACGACTGCTGCCTTGAAGCGAGTCCCCAGAAATGGATTGAGTACTATGCCTGCCCGGCAGATTTCACCAATGCCAGCTAGAAGGAGTAGCGGTGTGACAGCCACCTGGTAATTGCTGAAGTGATGGGCACGAGCCGGGTAACCAAGTTGCCTTATATACTTAGCCATCATACAGGCAATAAAAGCGGAGGTGGCGTAGCTCATGAAGCTTTGAGAACAGGATATCCAGTCGTCTCCTGTCGAACCATTTATGGTTTTGTAATCTTGGTCTATCACGACTACAATGGCAGACTTATGGTTAAGTTCAATTGGGTCACCCTTCCTGTCGTAGCTATATACTGCCCATTGTGGTAATTGGCAAACCCCTACTATATCAGCTCGGAAGAAATAGCCCAAACTCTTAATGTGTTTACTCAAAATCTCTGGCGACTGCGGCAGTGGTGCCCGGCTTGGGGCAACCTCGCCATCCACCATAGGCCTGAATTCAAAGAGCATTTCTAACATGGCATAGCTTAGTGGATACTTGTGAGAGAAACGAGCGTATTCTCTTTGTACAAAATCACCGAAATCACCCCGAGCAGCTCGGTTCCAGCCTTGTTCCCTCTCATCAACTCTTTCAATGTTATCGGTGATTTTGGTAGTAGGCCTCTCAACATGTTTAAGCTGTTCCATAGGATAAGGTCCCAATTGATTTCTGCCAGCTAGTATTTCTGGATAACTTGATCGATTTTTCACTTTATTCTTCCTTTTACCTTTCTTTGGCCCTCCCAGCTCCACAAAACTGACGCAGCAGTCTGAGACAGAACAAGTGCCAGAAAGGCGGTAACAAAGACAGCACAGGTGCTCAATTACTTGCAATCCCGTGCTCCTTTAGCCAGTCTATAGCCCCAGGTGCATATTCATACTCAAACTCAACTTCATCCGTAGCTTTGCTGATTGCTTTCCTCTTGTTTCCCCGCCCATAAATCCTCACGTCAACAGAGCGAGGCATGTCATCAAGTTCTGCATACCTCGGATCTTACCCTTCATAGTCAAAAATGTACCGCCAACCAGCTAGTTTATTTATCATTTCACAAGTACCTCCATTTCGCTTGGTGACGCCATCGCATACTTGCCCTCAATTATACGCTTAGCCGAGGCGAAGTCAAATATCGCCAGCTGAATCTGCTGGTCTAAATAATATCTGAAGGGGGATTGTAGCTGTAGAGGATGGAATTTTGAGAGGGGATTTAGTTGTCAGGTGCAAGACTAACAAACCGTCATAAAGTGCAATTTGTGGTTACATCTGACGAATCCGATTTGCAGGTGGTTATCTGTAAGCATTCCGTAATGTGTCTATACTGACGAGCCGAGGTCACACATGGTTTGGTGATACAAGTAAATCAACTTACAGTTGATCTCAATGTTGTCCCGGGGAGTAGTAGAGGGTATATCCGTACCGAAAGATTCTAACAGCCTGTCATCGAAAACCGCCTGTGAGAATATATCTCTGATTCTTGTTACGATCGCGTTGAAGTTTGCGATAGAGGAGGCGGCCATCTTCACCCCTAAGCACGAATAGTCAAGATCATAATCAAGTATCTCCACACTAGGTTCTGGCGACATCCGGTCGTAGAGCCTTATAAAATATTCAGTTTGAACGGACTTATCCTTGGTTTTTTCTTTTACTTTACGCCAGATAGGAATGCCACCAGTCAGTACTGTTGCAGGCAAACTCAACTTCATTCTTGCGCTTATTACCTCTGTCTCTGTGTAAGTTTGTATCCTTCCCTTGATAATTAGGAACACATTCTTTGACTCTAATCTTCTCGCCTGGCCACTCTTATCTGAGAATAATACTGCTTGCTGATCGAATTCCAGCGTGTGTGCCCTATATCTTTGTGAAGGCTTGCGGAGCTCAGAATCCTTACACACAATCGCCACAAGATTTAGCGCCCTTAACCTCTGGGCGGTTAATTCTGCTCTGTGCACTGTGTCATACTGTGAGATGATCCTAGGGATCCGCCCGGCTAGGCGTAGTCGTGTCCCATAAAGGTCTTTATCAATAATGGCTGCCACTTTCTTTATGAGATTCTCCTCAAGCTTAACCGGGGGAGATATTGCCACATGCACAATTTCAGATCTAGCCATCAGCGCATTCCTCAGGGTTAGAGGTCTAAACCTAAGATACCACGTTTTTGCACATATGGAAAGAAGGGCGTTGTCAGCCTATTAAGGCCCTCAATAGAAGTAGCCCCGTGATATCTTCCTCACGTTTGCCAGTCTGTACTTTGGAAATGTTTCAGACTGTTGCTAATACCTAGATGTCACAATCAGCCAAATCGTTACCTCGCCTAGCAACATATTATGGACTCGACCTTTTGCCAACAAAGGCTTTAGCAGTCACTGGCATAGGATAGCACAGCCGGATACAAACTGAAGCTAGATGCCAAACCCGACGACACGCGGCGCTATTTAGGACAATAAGGTGGGACATTAGGTTTGTGACTCTTAATCAGCCGGTTGGAGGTTCGAGTCCTCCGCGGCTCACTGTAGATAGGGGAAGGATACTGATAACCAGCTGCATAAACAGGAGCAGCAGATAAGCAACAAAGCTAGGCTTAACGACCTGCACCGGGTGGGCTTCCCAAGATGGTATGGCACAAAATGGAACATGGGAATGGCTACTGCAAGGCTTCAAGTTTGAGCTGGAGACACAAGTTAAACTTAGAACTGTCGAATATTACTATGAGCACGCAAGGTTCTTCGCTAGATAGGTCCGAAATCAGGGCCTAGATGACCCTCATACGATCACTAAGCGACAATTCATGAGATAGTCAGGATTTAGCTTGATTAGCGTACCCAGTCCAGATTGCATCAACACCATGAGCCACCGACAGATCCATGGTATGTCTTTAGCTTAGAATCTAACCCACCAAGCTAAAGGTCAGTGCTATTCGTTCACCAGCAGAAATTTTATCCGCTGGCAGTTCTTTATAGCCTACAGTAACCCGGCACCCAATAATGTCCATAGTTACACTGTTAGGGTCAACACCTTCAACATTACCCATAACCCACGGTCCTTCATCCAGTTTAACCATAGCTACAACGAAAGGTGCTTCAAAGCCCTCAGGGGGCACAAAGATTGTGGTGAAGGTCTGAATCTCGCCTTTACCGCTGAGGGGGACAATTTCCATATCCTCACTGCTGCAGGCACTACATATTGGTTTCGGAGGTGCGGTATAGGCTCCGCACTGATTGCATTTTAGACCAAGGAGTTTGTTTTCCTTGAGTGCGTCTCGATATTTATTGAAGATTAGCTTATACTCCATTGTCACCAACCTCTCCTTAGTATTATGTTGCCAACTGAAGCAAAGGGGCCACCCATAGTGTCGGTTATGCCTATCTTTGCCCCTTCCACCTGCCTTGCCCCACAGCTTCCACGGAGTTGATTTACTATCTCATATACCTGAGCAACTCCAGTAGCCCCAACCGGGTGCCCTTTTGATTTTAGCCCACCAGAGGGGTTAATAACCACCTTACCCCCCATCTGGGTATCACCCCGCTCCACAGCAGCGCCTCCGTCACCAAAGTCAAAGAAGCCCAGACCCTCAGTAGCCACGATTTCAGCTACAGTAAAACAGTCGTGGAGCTCGCAAATATCAATGTCTTGCGGAGTTAGCCCCGCCATTTGATAGGCTTGTTGAGCTGAACTCTCTCTGGCTATCAACCGGGTGTAATCCCGTTGGGTGCTAAGTCCACCAGCACAGCCCTGACCAACGCCAACTATATAGGCTGGCTTGTCAGTGAGCTTCTTTGCCACGTCGGCGGAGGCAATAACGGCAGCTGCTGCCCCATCAGAGATGGGGCAGCAGTCATAGAGCTGTAAAGGTGATGCTATCATCATGCTGTTAAATACATCTTCAATGGTTATTTCCTTGCGGAACTGTGCCTTGGGATTAAGGACACCCATCTTATGGTTTTTAACGGCTACCATAGCCATCTGCTTCTTTAGTTTCTCCAGAGGGATACCGTATTTATGGCAGTACATATGTGCCATCATGGCAAACATGCCGGGGAAGGTAATGCCGGTAGCCGATTCATAGAAGCTGTGAGCACCGGTGTTCATAATGCGGGTGGCGAAGGCAGTGCCGGTTACCGTTTGTCTCTCAGTACCGGCAGCTAGAACAACATCATAATATCCTGAAGCCACCCACATAAAGGCATCCCTTACTGCCATTGTACCTGAAGCACAAGCCCCTTCAAACCTGGTTGCTGGGATACCCTGAAGTCCAATCTCGGCAGCGGCATGGGAGGCTATTATTGTTTGTCCCTCAGTTAGACCACCGACAGCGTTTCCCAGGAATAATGCCTGAATATCCTTTGGCTTTAGGTTGGACTCATTTAAGGCATCCATGGCTGCCTCGGAGAACATCTCCAGTTCACTCTTCTCTGAGACGCCAAACTTGGTCATACCGACGCCAACTACAGCTACTTGTCTCAAGTTTCTTCTCCTCCTTTACTATTATTCAGACAGATAGGCTCCTTACTTATATTCGTAGAAGCCCTTGCCAGTCTTGCGCCCGAGCCAGCCGGTAGCGACCATCTTCTTCATCAGAGGCGGTGGAGCGTATTGGGGGTCTTTGAGCTCCTCATACATAGTACTAGCGCCAGAGAAAACGGTGTCAATGCCAATAAGGTCTAAAAGTGTTAACGGACCCACGGGGTGATTCAAACCTAGATTTATGGCGGCATCAATATCCTCTTTGGTGGCTACATTGTTCTCAAGCATACGGATGGCATTCAGTAGGAAAGGTGTAAATAGCCTATTTACAATAAAGCCCGGGGTGTCTTGGGCAATAACAGCTGTCTTTCCCAGAGACTTAACAAATTCTATACCAATTCCAAGGGTATTCTCACTGGTACTGATAGTCTTGATTACCTCTACAAGTTTCATAATGGGCGCCGGGATGAAGAAGTGTAACCCTAGCACTTTATCTGGTCTGGTAGTTACTGCAGCCATATCAATTATGGATAAACCTGACGTATTAGTACTCAAAATAGAGTGTTCGGGACAGATTTTGTCTAGCTCAGCAAATACTCTTTTCTTCAAATCCATATTCTCAACAACGGCTTCTATCACTAGGTCACAGTCGGAAAAGTCCTTAGTATTGGTTGAGCCTTTAATGCGACTAAGCGTGGCGTCCTTATCTTGTTGAGAGAGCTTGCCTTTGTCCACACTTTTACTGAGAAAGCTGGTAACTGATGCCAGCCCCTTATTCAAGAGTTCTTCATTTATTTCCGAGACTACAACCTGATAACCTGATTGAGCACAGAC
>Ga0209979_1002292_pt1 | contig 18643 bp, 14 predicted proteins | sample AnhtaG_FD_183114 | JGI IMG/M metagenome (GOLD analysis project Ga0209979, IMG submission 183114) | Deep subsurface microbial communities from Anholt, Denmark to uncover new lineages of life (NeLLi) - Anholt_01485 metaG (SPAdes) (version 2) | ecosystem: Environmental > Aquatic > Marine > Oceanic...
AAAGATAATGGTAAGTTCCCACAAATCCGGGGGAAGAAGGTATCATTACCCCCAGTGCTAAAATAACCATAAGGACGAAAGCAGCATAAATCGGAAGCTTCAAATCAAAGGCGATGATAGCGAATTCAAAAGCACTGGCCACCACCAGCCAGACAGCCACGGAAAAAATTATTACCATAATAAGATGACTCCTGTTTTTCAAAACCTGAAGGCCTTCCGCAAACGAGTAAAGCATATTCTTAAGTTTATCTCTGGCACCTACCGGCAAGAATCTTAACAAAGAGTCTACCCTCTTGATAACCTTTTCAGTATGAAGCCTTAAGAATACGAGAAAGACAAGTACACTCATAAAGAAGCCGAAGGCAAAGTAGCCTCCCTTTCTCACCCAGCCAGGAAAATCAAAGAAAATTAACACCACAGCTAAAAAAGATAAGACAGTAAAGCCGTCGAAGACCCGCTCTATCACAATAGTGGCCAGGGCCGAGCTTTTACTTATATTCTCTTTGCTTCCAATCGAGTAGGCTCTTATGAACTCCCCCAGTCTAGCGGGCAGTAAATTATTGGCCATAAAACCAATCATGGTGGAAGAAAACAGGCTGGGGATTCCTATTCTTTTTACCGGGGATAATAAATATTTCCATCGATAGGCCCGAGCCCAAAGACTGACAATCATCAGAGCACCTGAGACAACTACATATAGGTAATTGGCATCTTTAAACGCCTGTCCAACTTCTTTGAACTCTATCTTGCGGAAGGCTAAATACAAAAAAACCCCACTTATTATTATACCCACCCAGAATTTCCACTTCATCCGATGACTCCCTTCTCCCCGTATCCTCTCACCGAGATTTCTAAACGACTTCACCCTATGGGCAGCACAGTACGGTAGCCGCAACCTTTAGGTTGCGTTGTTTTGCGCAGGCTGAAGCCTGCGACTACCTACCAATTTTTTCGTGCAAAAGTTGGTTGTAAAACCATACGCAGCTAGCAGCATGATATATGGCATAATAGGAACTCTATATCTCATGTTCCCCAGAGGACCCACGGCTAACAAGAAATAGCCCAGAATTGCCAGAAAAAGAATAACTACCGAATATTTCCTCTTCAGGATTAAGTCAATTGATCCTGCAATTAGAGCAATGTAGATAATAAGTAGAAATATCATGGCTCCAGCGATATAGCATATCTGAGAGAAGCTTTTGTTGCCGAGAACTGTGGCTATAACCCCCCCAGATCCTTTGGTGAGAAACCTCGAAAGAATAGGGATTCCCCGGGGTTTTCTTCCCAAGAGACGCCAAAATTCGCTGCTTCCCGGCTCAACAAGCATGGAAAGAACCCCGGCCAGGTGAACCCTTGCATACAGGATCGGATGCTTCATTATTTTTTTTTGACCCAGTTGCTGAGCAACTCTCACCTCCTCAGCCTCCGACAGATTTTTCCCTTTCACCAAATTCTCCAGTTCCTTGCCAAATTCACGTTGTATTTCCTTAAAACTTCTACCCGATCGAGCCTGCTCCAGGAACACCGCATTGTGCGACAGCAACATACCTCCCATGGAATGAATGCGGGGAAATCCAAATACTATAGTATTACGAATTAGCCAGGGCGACAGGGTTAACCAAAAAATAAGTGCGAAAATAAGTCCATTAGTGATGCAACCCACAAGACGAGTTCTTTTGAGAAAACCGCTGAATATAAAGAATAGTACTATAAATACCGGAAAATATAGGCTAACTGGTCGACAAAGGGTAGCCAGCCCCATAAAAAGGGCCCCCCAGACCAGATACTTAACGCTCGATCTTCTCAAGAATCTTACCACAAAATAAATTGAAACCAGAAAAAGGAAGGTAAACACCGTCTCAGTCATTAACATATTAGCATAAAGTAGTGAGACAAAATCAACTGCCAAAAGACACCCTGCCAGGAGACCGACTTTTTTCTCGAATAATAAGGTACCAATCTTATAGATTATCAAACAACTCAGTGCTCCCATAACTATTTGTAATAAGAGCACAATATATACTCGGTAGCCAGAGATCCAATAGATCCCGGCTACAAACAAAGGATACACTGGTGTTCTCAGATTTATGGAGGCAGAAATGGGACGACCAGAGGAAGACAGTGGATATAGAGAATATACCCGGTGCTCCAATAGATTAACAGCAATTTGATGATAGCCTCCGGCATCAGAAAAAGCTATCCTCTCCTGCCAAACGCTGTCCTGCCAAGGGGCGATAGCTACAAATAGGGCCAATCTAACAGCTAGAGCCAGAAAAAAGAGAAATAGCATTTTCTTGTCTATGGCCAACCGTCTCCTTATAAGAGTTTTAAATGTATTTGTTTTTAGCCCGTGGATACTCTTCATCTCCCTAAACAAACTCAATAAACTCTATAAACCCAATAAACTCAATAAACAAATGTCCTACTTTTTCCTTACCACATATACTTCTGTCTACCTTTTTACCCTGTAGATTTCGGTTTTATGCAGTTCACCGGGAGTGAAGCCACTAAAAGGGTATTCACTCATAACCGTAGCTACCAGAATGCACTTGTGCTTCAAGAAATGCAAGTACTGTTCCCGAAGGACAGCCGATCCCCTTGGCCCAATCCAATCATCAGCAAGTATGTACTCAATGCCCCTCTTTTCCACAGCTTCAGCGAAATTTTGTCCATACTCTTTTCTAAATTTCTCACCTTTTGTTTTTGCGACCCATTCAAAATAAAAATGGCTTATGTAGGGCTGGTCATGGAAACCATAAAACCAACCTCTGTTACCCGAAACTACCGCATGTTCGGGAATGTGCGCCTTCAAGTTATCAACGTAGCTATAGTAATCGTAACTACTTCTAGCGTCTGGTGAGCCAGTATAAGCTTTATAGGTCCATTTGGCATACCTCCCAGCACCGATAAGCAATATTACCATCAATATTGCCAATCCAATATACACTCGCTTCTCATAAGTTTTCCATTTCAGTATGCCAATTTGGCAATCTTTTATTAGAGAAAATATCGACGCTGAAATCAGAATATAGAAAAAGGGATATAGATATATCAAGTAGCTTGTGAGACCATTGGCAAAGACGAGAACATACAAAGTCCCGAAAACGGCTAAGATCAGGAGAAGAATCTTATCGCTCTTCTTCCTCTGATAAATGCGATAGGCTGTGGCAAAAATAACAAAGAGAGAAATTACTATTTTATGATGAAATTGGCCGCCAGTGAAATAGGAAAGATAAAGCTTATTCCCAAGCAATATTCGTCTAAGAAATTCTCCAAAATTCATAATTGCAAAAATTGGAGAGGCTCCACGATTCCAGGAATAGTATTCGGTGTTCAACTGATACAAAAACAGTCTGTGGACACAAAAAAAATACATAACTCCCAGAAATAGCCCCGAAACGAAGAACCAGAAAAATTTCTCTCTAAAAACGTTACTTTTGTATTCCCATAAAAACAAAACTCCAATGGAAACTATCATGGCTACCCCATTGAGATGAACATCGAGACTCAGGGCGAGGAGTAATCCAGTTATGAAATAGAGGATTTTTGATCTCTTCTCCCTAGCCAAAAGGTATAGGTAAAGAGACGCTGCCATAAAAAGAGCCAGCATCATGTCCTGGCGGGCAAGATGACTGACATCAACAAACATTCCTGATAGAGAAAATAAAACCGCGGACATAACCCCGGTTCTTCTATCGTAGAGTCTTTTTCCCAATAAGTAAGTAACCCATATTAAACACAAACCACTCAAAAAAGAAACTAGCCTTGCCTGGTAAAGACCAAAGCCAAAGAGCTTGAACATCATAGCTTCAGCGAATAGATGAATATTGCCAAAGCCAACATCCTTGTCCAAGCCAAACAAATCCCCAAAGACGCTATAGCCGAAACGTCCATTCTTCAAAAACTGGAGGGCAGCATCGCTTAACCATGGTTCATCCACGTTCACAGCGTTTGGAGCCTTGTCTAAAGAGTACAGGTGCATCAAGACGAAAACTGCCCCATACACACCCAGGAGGAGATACATGAGTAACTTAGCTCTTCCTTTTACCAATCTCTTCTTTCCTCTCGATTATCTAAATCATCGGTCCCCGTACCGAATCTCACTTTATCAAATCTATTCCCATCTTCTCCAAAATTCATCGAATTTCCACTTCATCAAAACCCTGCCTCCTCTATACATGTCCTCTCACCGGGATCTCTGGACGGTTTCATTCGCATGAAATTTTCAAATCTATTTGTTTTTGGTTTCTGGATCCTCTTCATCTCCCTAAACAAACTCAATAAACTCTATAAACTCAACAAACTCCATAAACTCTATAAACCCAACAAACATTTGTTTTTCCTTGCTTTCAGGTTATCTCTCCGAAAGCATGCCCCCATAGACCTCTTCAAGTCGCTCTACTATTGAATCCCAATCAAACTCCCTTTTTACATAATCCATAGCCTTCCCTCTTCGAGACCGAACCTTAGCCGGATGGTCAATTAGTTCTCCCAGTACCTCTCTTAGATTCTCACTATTGCCTCTCCTAAAGGTATAGGCGTAATCAGAGACAACGGTAGTGTTTTCGGGGATATCGCTGCAAACTATGCAGCAACCAAAACTCATCGCCTGTAGGAGGGAAATAGATAAACCCTCAAGATCTGAAGGATGGATATAGAGGTAGCAATTGCTAAAAAGCTCTTCCAGCAGTTCCTCCTTAACATATCCCACAAAAATTACTCTTTTTCCAGCCATCTTTTTTAAACTCCTCACATACTTATCGGAGTGGCTTTGTCCCCCAGCAATGACTAATTTCATCTTAGTCTTAATTTGATTGAAAGCTTGAATTAGGTAGTGACATCCCTTTTCGGGAACCAACCTTCCCAAGAAGAGAAGATAATTATCTTTTTCCAGTCCAAGTTTCATTATTTTATTGGGACTACGAGGTGGGTAAAAGTTTACCCCATTGGGAATATAGCAGACCTGCTTGTGATATTTTTTTTCATAATAGTTTTTCAGTATCCTGGACACCACCAAAGTTTGATCAGGCAGAAGAACCGAGGCTAGCTCTCCCAACCGCAGGAACTGTCTACTCAGCCATCCCCATTTGGCTCTTTTCCAATCCAGTCCATGTATATAGCCAATGGTTTTGATCCCTTTTAATTTAGGAATCCAGGCTAAAGTACAGGGACCCAAAGCATTAAATTGGACAATATCAACATCCTGCCTTAAGACATCCAGGGCCGATAGAAACGTGTGGGACAGGGTCTCCAGATGTTTTGATCTCAATGAGGGCACTTTCACTATCCTCATTCCCCGGTGTTCTTCCCCCACTCTCACATACCCTCTTGAGTAGACTATCACCTCATGACCACGCTTTACCAACCTCTGGCCGATTTCCTCGGTAATGTTCTCAATTCCTCCCTGATAGGGAACCCCTTTCAAACCTAACATGGCTATCTTCATTTCATAGAATCGGGCTGCCCATATGCGCTCTGGCTTTGTTCTTAATTAACCAGAAGATCGGTTTATACCAGCTTTTTCTTATGGCTGTCTTGGCCGTGCAAACCATCCAGCACTTATGACAATCACTCGCCAGGTGTCTAAACTCAGAGGCTCTCTTGGAATACCAAATGGTTTCAAAGCTATGCTCCTTTAAATTTCCCAGACGAAAATCGAGAACCTCACATCCATAGACATTGCCGCAGGGGTTGAGGTAGAAAAAACCTTGGCCAGCATCGCATCTCAATGGCCTTTTTTGGGTATGAAAATAATTCCAGAGGGTGTAGTCAAAATATGCTCTGGATAGCCTTTTCGGAGTCCAGTGCTTAAGCTCCGATCTTACCAGGTAATTGAATCCGTTTCTCAAAGTCTCGTCATCTCTGGGCTTGAGGCCTTCTTTTTCACCAAAGTATATCGGTGAGGAGGTGACAACGGCTATGCTAAACTCCACCCCCCAGTCATTGGCCAGGTCATATACCTTACTTACCTGAGGTACATTACCATCCATCACGGTCAGCGCTATTCCCAGATCCTTTACCCCTTTTTCCCTCAAAATCCTCAGGCTCTCCCGTCCCTTGGTAAAGGCTCCCCGAACTCCCCTGATCTCATCGTGTTCTTTTCCTATTCCGTCAAGGGAGATTCTAACCGCAATTTTGGGATCTACCTTTATTATCCTTTTTATACTCCTTTCGATTCTCTTCGTCAACAGACCATTAGTGGAAATGACGATTCTTGGGAAGTTACCTATATTGTAAATGACCTCTATCACTTCCGGTAAATCTTCTCTTAAAAAGGGCTCTCCTCCAGTGATGTTAATATCCCGCAAACCTGAAGGAAGTCGCTCATAAAAAGAGGGCTTCACCTCACCATCGACTTTAATCCTCCAGATATCGCACATTTTACATCTGGCATTACAGCGCAGGGTCACCGCAATTATGGCATTGGTTGGTTGAGCCTTCCTCATCCTCGTCTCATCGACCTCTGGTAGATTTCCATTAACCTCTCATAGTAAAGCTCAGGATTATACTCTTCTTCCACCTTTTTTCGGGCATTTCTCCCCATCTGCTCTCGCAGCCGCGGTCGGCTTGTAAGATAAGCAATCTTTTCTGAGAGCTCCTGGCTATTTCCTGTTTCAAACAGCAAGCCATTTATTCCATCGTCAATCAGTTCCGGAATGCCACCAATGTCTGAACCAATAACTGGCTTACCCAGAGCAAAAGCTTCCAGAACTGAGTAAGGACAGTTCTCATACCATTCCGATGGTACTACGGCAAACATTGAGTTTCTAATGACCGATTTTAATCGCTCCTCCCCCAGATAACCTGAAAATTCAATATTAGCAATCCCTTTTTCCGAAACATATTCTTCCAATCTATTCCTTAGCTCCCCTTCTCCAACAATCACCAACCTGGAAGTTTTTATATCTCTCACAGTCCGAATTAGAGTTAAGAGGCCCTTTTCCCGGGAAACTCTACCAAAGTAAACAAAATAATTGTCACCATCAAAATGGGGTGAATATTCCCGGCAATCCACAAAATTGGGAACATGAAATATTTTTCCTCCATTTATCCCAAATTCAATTATTTTATGGCGTAAAAAGTTGCTGGGAGCAATAAAAAAATCCACGTTCCTTTCATAAATCCTCAAGAATTTATGGATATACATTTCTGCGCAATTGAGCAGGCTAAAGCTGAAAGATCCCTTATTGCACCGTTGTAGGACGGCCTCATAATACTGATGTCCTTTACATCTCTCACAAATTCTTCCCCGGGCCACCATGTTATAAGTAGGGCAAATTAACTTATAATCATGCAGAGTTTGAATTACCGGTAAATCAAACTTCTTTAAAGAATGAAGCACTGAAGGCGATATTTGATGAGCAATGTTGTGGAGATGAGCAATATCGGGCCTTGCCTCCTTTATCAGCGCCTCAATCTTTCTTTTCGCCTCCAAAAAGTAGACCACCCTGGGGACCATTCGCAGTTTATCCCCTAATGACATAGGGCTATTAAAATCAACCTTGCTTACAAAATATTTTTCAAAAGGAGTGGGTTCATTCCTTTCATCCTTCATGGAAAAAGGAATGACTTGATGCCCCTTTGTCTCCAGTATTTTACTAATTTTGAAAATATGCCTTTCAGGGCCGCCTTTTAAATAAAAAAACTTATTTACCAGTAATACCTTCACTGTCGGTCTAAACTCTTCCCAATTCTCATTATACCTAAATTCTGGCAATCTTGCAAATTTTGTATACTCCCATTGATTACCCTTTTGAAATGAGAAAAAATCATCAGGCACTGAGAGTCTAACCAAATTCTTCCTATCCGTCAATACGACCTGATAGATAAGGTCACCAGACCGTTAGCAAGGGCCCCTGGTAACGACCTGCCAACTCATCCACTGTGCGATTAATGTTGACAAATCTTCATGGCAAAGCTAAAGTTTAAAAAGGATCAAAGTTGAGAATTTCAAGGTGTTTTTAATTTCATAAGTCGCTATGCTAGCAAGAGCTTTGGCTATACCGCCAAAATTTTATTCAGGAATAGGAAAAACAACTTGAAGAAACAGATATTTTTATCAGTCATCATACCCGTTTATAACGAAGAAAGAAACATTAATAATACTTTAAAAAAGATAACCAGTTATATCCAAAGAAACAAGTGGGAATATGAGATTATAGTAGTCGATGATGGAAGCAAGGACTCTACCAGGAAGATAGTCGAAGATTATAAGAAAGAAAATAGTCACATTGAACTCCTAAGAAACAGAGTGAATAAAGGAAAAGGTTATGCGGTGAAGAGGGGTATGTTAGAGGGTACTGGTCAGTATCTTCTCTTCTTGGATGCCGATCTCTCCACGCCTATAGAAGAGATTCAAAAACTTCTCAAGTGGTTAGGCGAGGGATATGACATTGCGATTGGCTCTCGTGCATTGCCAGACTCCGAAATTGAGATTCATCAACCCTGGTATCGAGAAGCGATAGGCCGCATTTTTAACCTATTGGTACAAGGAATGGGTATGAGGGGAATCAAAGATACTCAATGTGGTTTTAAATGTTTCAAAAAAGCAGTTGCCCATGATCTTTTTCGTCATCAGAAAATAGATGGCTTAGCTTTTGATGTAGAAATACTCTTTTCCCCCCTAAATCACAATTATAAAATAAAAGAGGTACCCGTCCATTGGATTAATTCACCAATTACTAGGGTACCTCTTATTTGCAGCTCGTTTCAAATGCTTAGGGATTTGATAAGAATTAAAATCAACAATTGGAAGAAAAGATATCAAATATGAAAATAGACGAACATCGAAAGATGTACGATCTGGAAGGAAGATTATCCCCTATAATTTCTGTACTTTCATATGACCTTGATTCAAAAATTGCTGCATACGTGCAACACTGCGGATATGAATGGGCTAAATGGCATTACACATTAAAGCGAACTAGAGCATGAAATTGACTATGAGTAAAGTCGATGCATACTAAGAAACCGCTACTATCAATAGGTTACTTTTTACTTTGGGCATTAGTTTTTGCTATTTCCTACACGCCATGGCCCCTATATAGCTCAAATCAAAACCCTTACTTCCTTCATGGATTGGCAGACGGTGGTTTAGGTTTCCTAAAAAAAGACTGGCTCGCCAGGACTACCGATCCTTTTCCGGTTTTTAGTTTTTTGGTAAGGATTACTTATCAGAGCCTCCACCAATACCTGTTCTACTTTTATTACATACTCCTTTGCGGCATTTACATCTATGGCATGGTAGGTATTGCTTCTAACATCTATAATATTAGAAGTTCAAGATCAAAATATTTTACTTACCTTGCTCTAGTTGTGGCAATACACTCTAGTGCGGGTCGTTACCTCTGGTACAAAGTATTTGGAGTTGACCTGATTTGGTACCTTCAGTCTGGCGTTTCTGGACACCATATTCTCGGGTCGATATTTCAGCCTAGCATATTTGGCGTCTTAATAATTCTCTCAATCTATATCTTTCTTCAGAGAAAACCTTTTCTCGCTGTACTCTTTGCCACTTTGCCAGTGGCATTTAACTTTACCTATCTTTTGAGCGCGGCAGTGCTCACCTTATCATATATTATCATCACATTCAAAGAAGAAAAAAGTATTAAAAAAGCATCGTTAATTGGACTTTTTGCCCTCATTTTGGTTTTACCAGTCTTGAGTTACGTCTATATCTTTTTTGGCCCAACATCGTCCGAGATCTGGAGTAAATCGCACTATATTCTTGCAAGCTTCAGATCGTCTCATCATGCTATTCCAAAAAGATGGTTAGGGACAAGGTCTTACGGACAAATACTCCTAATAATTGTTGCTCTTTATCTCACCAGAAAGACAAGACTCTTTCTGGTAATGCTCTTCTCCTTTTTAGCTGCTACTACTCTGACTATCATCCAAATACTTTTAGATAGCAACAGCTTGGCCATGCTTTACCCATGGCGGGTTTCTGTCTTCCTGGTTCCTATCTCCACCTGCATCATAGCAGTTCACATTGTGTCCTATATTTTTAAAAAATTTCGTCATCCAATTTCCAAAAATCAAAAAGTGGTGACATTGTTGAGTTTGACAATAATATTCTTGGTTCTCATGGGTGGAGTAATTAATATGAAGTTCATTTTTGATCCCAATTTTAAAAAAGATACCAGCATTCCCATGATGAATTTTGTAAAAAAAACAAAATCCCCAGGAGAGATCTATTTGATACCTACAGGGTTACAGAAATTCCGATTGTATACGGGTGCTCCCATTTTTGTCGATTGGAAATCACACCCATGGAAAGATATAGAAGTAATAGAATGGTATAACAGAATTGTGGGTGCAAGGAGCTTTTATAGAGAGGATGAGATCGACTGCCAGAAGTTAAAGAAAATATCGGTTGATTATGGAGTAACGCACGTTGTTCTTGAGAATCGCCACTTTAGCAGTCGATGTGTCGTTTTGCATGAAGTATACAAAGATGATGACTATTCAGTGTTTAAGATAAACACTGAATAGAAAGTGCCCAACTGTGCATCAGCTTTGAGGCTCATTTTTGCTTTAGGATTTTATCATGAGGGGCTTTGGTATCCTTCCGGCTATTTCATTGCTGCCCATCCAAAATCTCACTATACAGTCTAAGGTGCTGTTCACAATTCTTCTTTATCGAAAGATCCTGCTCTACCCTCGTTCTGGCCCCTTGAGCAATAAATTTTCCTAAGGTAGGACTTTCTACTAATTCCTTCACTGCCTCGACCAGTGCTTTCTTGTCCCTGGGACCCACTAATAATCCTTCCTTTTTGTTTCTTATGACTTGGGGAATAATACCCACATTAGTCGTAACTATCGGCATTTGATAAGACATTGCCTCTAGAATTACATTGGGCAGCCCTTCTCTGAAAGAAGGAAAAACAAATATATCCGCTTCTAAATAAAAATTAGTAACATCTGTTTGTCTGCCCCAAAATATCACGTTTCTTAGGTCTATCTTTTCAGAGTGGGTTTTGCATCTCTCCAAATCAGATCCATCTCCCACAATCCACAGCATTGGGCTCCTTAAAGATCTCATTATCTCCCTAAATGCATCGAGCAGAACAAAAATCCCTTTTTCTTCGACGATTCTCCCTACAAACAGTAGTATGGGACTTCGTTCATGGAGTCTTCGATAATTCCTTTTTTCCAACAATCTAGGTACCTCTACTCCATTTCTAATTATGTGGATCCGATTGTTATCGTAGCCCAATTCTCTTAACTTGGAAGTGGTTTCTATATCCTGGACCACCACCGCAGTGGCATTTCTCAGTACTCTGTCTTGATACCTAAGAAATAGACTATGCTTCAAGCGATCCCTGAAGACCTTCAAAAACTCCTCATTAAAGGAGGTAGGTATCTTCACAATGTATTTAACTTTGAAAATCTTGTGGAGTAGGTACACGACCAACTTGTCTGCTCCATGTCCGTAGCCGTGAATAATTACATTCCTTCCCCTAATTAAGTTCAAAGATAACTTTAAAAATGCGTAAGTGACATACCATGCGGTTGCTAGCTTTGATTTCCCTTTTACCGAACCGGACTTTCTTAATTCCGAAATATTCTCTCCCTTAACAATTTTTGACTTACTGATTCCTGGGGCAATTACCTCGACTTCAATATCATTTCTTATAAGTTCCTTTACCAACAGCAATGCTTGTTTTTCCATGCCACCGAAGTAGGGGGGGTAAAACGGGATTAGCTGTATTATTTTGAACTCATTCATGACTTTTTGCCTTCTCTCTCATTGCCCAGAAAGCATTTGACTACCGACATCACCTTGCCCAGTTTCTCTCATAAAACTCAATGAATTCTTTGGCTAGAACCTGCCAGTCGAACTTCTCACTTTCTCTTTTGGCATTCCGGCAAAATTCTCGATATTTATCTTGGTCCTCTAAGAGTGAACAAACGTATTTGGCAACAGCGGTATAATCGTGCTCATCAAATAGATATCCATCAGCTCTATCTTTTATTACATCTGCCATACCCCCGGTATTGCAGGCAATAACCGGTCTTCCACAAGCCAAACACTCAAGCATTGTCATATTGAATATTTCATAGGTGGCAGGAATCAGACACAAGAAACTTTCAGAATATATCAGATTCATCTTCTCGTTCGGTATCTTCTGGGATATAATAAAAACGGACTCTTGCAAGCCTTTTTCCTTGATTAGACCTAATAGATTATTCTTTTGGGAACCGTCTCCTAAAATGACTAAATAAGTATCCGGATGTCTTCTCCTGATTATTTCCATAGCCAATATCAAGGTCTTTTGATCCTTCTCTGGCGCTAATCTTCCCACATTCAACAATATTCTTCCCTGATTGATATTGGTAAGCTTCTTTAGTATATCACCCTTTGCCTCATAGTATTTTTCTCGGACGAACCCCACTGGAACCACCTTAATCTTATTTGACTTTACCCCCTGCGAAACCAAAAATTCCTTGGCCGCTTCTGTCTTGGCAATAAAACCCTTACTAAATCTGTAAACGATCTTTCCCAACAGGGCCAAGTACAATTTGTGTAACCAAGGTAAAGACGAAACATAGCCATACATTCCCTGATAAACAAAAACCGGCTTCGTTGAAAAAACTGACCAGATAACGGTTGCCAGGGTTGAGAGCTGAAAATCATCCGCTACTTGCACCGCATCGGGTCTTGTCTTGGCCAATTCCCAAATTAGAGTTGGCATTAAAGGCTGGCTTAAGCAATCCCCCAAGGTTGGTAAATACGCCACCTTAAATCCATCTATCACTTCTTCATATCTCTTGAAAGGATTAAAATTCCTATCGGCATTTTGCCAAATCAGATTTGAGGTTAATATGCTAACTTCAGAGGCATACTTGACTAACTCTTTTGATAAACCGAAGGATTGGATATTGTAAAATTGTCTTTCTACCGCAGAAGTTATGTATGGCTGAACTAAAGTTATCCTCATCCCTTCTTCTTCCTTGTATTTCAGTCTACAATCTTTCCTATGCAAGATATGATCCCACCTATTAACCAAAAATCCACGGAGGTCTTCCTCATCTCAAGAGGAGACCATATCACAATACAGGCTTTCATATTTTTTGGCGATTTGCCGCCAATCATATTTCCTGGCCATCCTCAATGCCTGCCTGCCCATTCTTTCCCGCAAATTTTCATCTCTCAGTAAGATTTGCATCTTACTCGCCAGATCCTCACTATCCCCTGGTTTAGCCAACAACCCATTTTTCCCAGGTTCAATGATATCCGAGATACCATCAACATCAAAAGCTACCACTGGTTTCCCGGCCGCCAAAGCCTCAATGTTTGCCAGGCCTAATCCTTCTCTACGTGAAGGGCAAACACAAAACCTACTACCTTTGAGAAGCGATACTTTCTTCTCGCCATCAACAAACCCCACGAACTTGACTCTCCCCGAAAGTCCCTTCTTCCTAACCAGATCTCTTAGGCTTCCCTCCTCCGGGCCTCTACCGGCAATGATTAAGTCTATGTTATAATTTTCCTCGGTAATTTTGGCAAAGGTCTTGATTACTATATCATAGCCTTTTATGAAAACCAGCCTACCCATTGAAAAAAGATAAGGCTTCACACTCTCAAAGACATTCTGGCCCCTAAATGACTCTAAGTTTACTCCGTTAGGAATGACCCTTATACAACCCTCTGCTCCTCCTAAAGCTACCATCTCATTTTTGAGAGAGCTACTCACCGCAGTAAAATATCGTCCTTCTTTCAATGTCCACCTAATTTTTCTGTCTATTCTCTTATTTAGTCTTTTTCCATAGCTATACTCTGCTGCTATCAGAACGTCCTCACCGTGAGCGGTAGCAACAATGATGTTCCTAAAAGCGCCTAAAGAACTGAGAGCCCAATAACCAGCAGGATATAGCTGATGGGCGTGAACTATATCGAATTTGTTCTCCTTCATCTTACGCCGCAGCATTATTTTTATGATTGAGCGGTGGAAAAGGCCCTTTGATCTTGGCAGCCAATAGCGAAAGATCCGGTAATTAGTTTTCTCGTTATCTAGGATGCTCATCTTGTCAGGAGCTGCTCTAGCAAACACTGTTACCTCATGACCTAACCCCACAAGAGCATTGGATAAATGATGAACTACATATTCAAAACCACCTGGAGGGAGATGGCCCCCAACAAACTGGCATATCTTCATGATGGTCTTACTTCTCCCCTCTCACTCCTCTAAGGTCAAAGTTAATGTTTTCCTTAGCTTCCGACCCCCAAAAAAGTGGATTACCTTAACTAGTGGTAGCAGTCGACCGGGTAGGTAACTGGAGATTAAATCAAGGTCTTCTCTCTCGAGATTCCGGGAGAACAAAAATAGGTAAAGTAAAATCCCCCCCAGTACATAGCAGGGTACAACCCGCAAATCATAATATAGCAGTTGACAACCCAGGATCAGCCCCGCCATCACTCCCGATGCCAGTAAGGTCTGCCTCAAAGCAGCAACATCAAACCTGGCATTAGTCAACCTCTTCAGCAGGTGTCGAGAGAACAATGCCGCTCCGCTCAGAGAAAGAACCCTGGCCATAGCAGAGCCCAAAATATTGAGCGGCACTACCAAACAAACTCCCAGACCAACATTGAGAATGCCAGCCATACCTTCCTGCTCGAATCTTTTTATAGGCTTCCCCATAATATACACATTAATGCCGTAGGCGGAATAAATTCCATAAGCAATTGCGGTTAAAGATAGGATAGCAAGAATGGGGGCAGCACCAAGATACTTGTTCCCGCCGTAGATCTGAAGCAAGGGATAGGCAAGAGAAGCTACCAGGAAACTCACCGGAATCAAGGAAAAAGAGAGATAACGGGATGTCCGATTAAAAGCCTTTTCTACTGCCTGGATGCCTTTTGTCTTTAACCCAGAAATCTTGGGAACAATTGGACGCAAAAGCGCATCAGTATATAAGATTAGATAGCCCAAGAATCTTCGGGCTACAAAGTAAGTTGCCAGTTGTTCAGGCATTAGAAAAACTCCGATGATAAACTGGTCTGCCTGACGGTGACTAAAACGAAGCAGATCACCTCCATAGTAAGGTACCGAATAAAAGAGGAGTTCTTTCAGTGAATACTGCCCTGACCTGGAGAAAATGAATTCCTTCAGATAATAGACCATCAACAAAACCGCTAAACCTTGCCCTAGAATAAGAGCCGAAATATATCCCTTCATCCCCAAGAAAAAGTACAAAAAAAGAGCTAACATTCTGGCCGGCACATTGCTAATAACATTGACAATACTGAGCTGTCCAAACTTTTCCACTACTGAAAGCATATGGCAGAGATTCTCCCATACTTTACCTACAACAATCCCCACCGCCATAATTTTCACCAGAGCACTCAGATCTGGCGTCTTAAAGAAGAGTTGAGAAATCTGCCTTGAGAAAAGAGCAACTATTGCCGCCGCCCCAAAAGATAAAAAAACCGGAACCATAACCGACAGCTTCATCAAAGCGTACGCCTTAGCCTTTTCCCCTCTGGCAAGCAGCTCAGGTGCCTTCTGAATACAACTGGTTACCAAGCCTAATCCGGTCACCTTCTCGCTTAATGCAGTAATAATACCAAGGACAGCCAGAGAGGACATCTCTATTTTAGTCAAAAGCCGAGTGATGACAATAAAGAAGAATATGGAGAAAAGAGTGATTACCCCCTGTGAACTCACAAGCTTGGTAGAATCCTGCATCGTCTTTACTGAACGGTTAACAGTACCCATCACTTTATCTCTCATCTATTGTAAAATAAACCTTCCCTGCCAACAAACCACAGCACTGAAGTCAAATATACTATACTGTCAATGCCAGCGCTTGTCAAAGTGAATTCAATCTGCTAAACTACGTTCAATCTCATGCGCCTATTCGATACCTTAACCAAACAGATTAGCTTCGTCTTCCTGGCTTCTATGATTGGTAATGTTAGCAATTATTTTTTTCATATCTATATGAGTAGAAGTTTGGGCCCAGCCGATTATGGGACTCTCGCTTCCTTATTTTCCCTACTTATGATTGTTTCTGTTCCTGCAGGTACCCTCCAGACAGTTGTTACCAAATATACCTCCAATTTTAAGGCACATAAAGAGCTGGCCAAAATCAAGATGTTGCTAATAGCTCTGTTTACTAGGGCATCCTTTTTTGGACTGGCAGGTTTTGTTCTATTTATTTTAGCCCGCAGATATATTGCCTCCTTTCTCCATATTGACACGACAATCCCGGTAATCATACTGGGAATTACATTGATGTTGGCCATAATCTCCCCCCTGCTGCTAGGACTGCTGCGGGGACTACAAAAGTTTGGCTACTTCGGAGCCACTACGATAATAGGAACTCTGGCTAAACTATTATCTGGAATCCTCCTGGTTTATCTAGGCTGGAAAGTTAACGGGGCGGTTCTCGGACTTGCCTTGGGTAGCCTTGCAGGCATCCTCTTTGCTATTATTCCTCTAAGGCCTATAATTAAGCAACAAGAGAGTGACTGTGATTTTAACCTCTCCCAGATTTATGGTTATTTTTTGCCGGTTGCAGCCATGCTTTTATGTCTTATGATGCTTACTAATGTTGATATAATCCTGGTAAAACATTTTTACAGCCCCTCTCAGGCAGGAAATTATGCCGCTGCCTCCATTATGGCAAAGATAATTTTTTATCTTCCCGGAGCCATCGGCATTGTAATGTTTCCCAAAACCTCAGAGCTTCATGCTCTTGGTGAGAAGTCTATGCTGGTATTGAAAAAAAGCCTCCTCTATGGAGTAATTCTCTGTGGAAGTACCCTTGTCCTCTATTTTACAATTCCCGCATTTGTGGTAAAAGTTTTGTTTGGAAAGCAATATAGTTCAATTATTCCCTTGATGGGAATTTTTGGCTCAGCTATGTTTTTCTTTTCCCTGGCCAATATCCTTTTTTTGTATCAGCTATCCGTTCATCGCCTTAAGTTCTTGTGGATTTTGATTATAGGTACTCTTCTCGAGATAATCTTAATAGTTTTATTCCATACCAGCCTGCTTCAGGTAATTCTCATCCTCTTAATCGTTGGTCTATTTCTATTCTTGAGCAGCATTTATTATGTTTTTTTGAAGAGTAGTGATTCATGAAAAATCCCGGGAGAAAGCTTTCCGTCATAATGCCGGCTTATAATGAAGAGTCATGCATTTTTGAGACTGTTCAGGAAACTATTAAGACCTTACAAGAGAGCCTCAACTTAGATTACGAGATAATTGCAGTGGATGATGGAAGCGATGACGGTACCCACCAGGTATTGAGAAAAATCGCTCAGAAATCAGATAAGATAAAAGTTGTAAAATTGAATTCCCATCAGGGCAAAGGCTTCGCCCTAAAACAAGGTTTTGAGTCTGTAAGGGGAGATCTGGTAGGTTTTCTTGATGCTGATCTTGATCTACATCCCCGCCAATTAGGCTTTTTTTTGAAAATTATGGAAAGAACGAAATCGGATGTGGTTATTGGCTCCAAAAGACATCCAGAATCCAGGTCAAACTATCCCAAAAGGAGAAGGATACTCAGTTTTTTCTATCATTTAATGGTTTGCCTGTTATTCAGGCTTCCCATCACCGACACTCAGGTAGGATTGAAGCTATTCAAGTATGAGGTACTGGAAAAAGTATTTCCTAAGCTCCTGGTCAAGGCTTATGCCTTTGATTTAGAGTTATTGGCTAACACTCGTAGGCTCGACTACAAGATAGTGGAGGCACCTATTAGCTTGAACTTTGATAGAGAAACCCATTGGGGAAGAATCGGCCTTCGAGGCATACGAAATATGTTAACCGATACCTTAGCCATTTTTTATCGTATGTATTTTTTGCATTACTATGATAAACATTAGCTCATCGGGGAAATAATCCATGGATTACCCCTTCATCTCTATTCTAATACCGGTAAAAGACGTTAATCCTTACCTGGAGGAATGTATAGCTCATTGCCAGAGGTTGGATTACTCAGATTATGAAATCATGGTGCTGCCGGACAGTCCCCTCTCTCAGAAGCCCCCTCTCGCAAAACTGGGAAGATGTAAAGGTTGTACCTACCGGACCGGTAGGGCCCTCGAAAAAACGAGACAAAGGTGTGGAGAAGGCCAAAGGAGAGATCCTGGCCTTCTTAGATGACGACGCTTTTCCCTCTTCGGACTGGCTGAAAAATGCTGCGCTGCACTTACAAAATAAGGAAGTGGCTGCTGTGGGAGGACCAGCAGTTACTCCTCCAAATGACACCTTTAAGCAAAAGGCGAGCGGTTTTGTTTATTCATCCTTTTTGGGAGGGGGAAACCATAGATACCGCTATTTTCCTGCATTACTCCGTGAAGTGGATGATTATCCTACCTGTAACCTTCTGGTAAGAAAATCTATCCTCGAAGAATTGGGAGGTTTTGGTAGTTTTTTCTGGCCCGGGGAAGACACGATTCTTTGCCTCAATATTACTCAAAAGCTGGGCAAAAAGATCGTCTACGATCCTGGAGTATTGGTTTACCATCACAGAAGACCTCTTTTCCTTCCCCATCTAAAACAGATCAAAAATTACGCTCTGCATCGTGGTTATTTTGTCAAGCATTTTCCCCAAACCTCTCTGCGACTATCCTATTTTCTACCCTCTCTCTGGGTCCTTGGGCTGGCGGGTGGGACAGTCATTTCCC
>Ga0209979_1002293_pt1 | contig 18630 bp, 19 predicted proteins | sample AnhtaG_FD_183114 | JGI IMG/M metagenome (GOLD analysis project Ga0209979, IMG submission 183114) | Deep subsurface microbial communities from Anholt, Denmark to uncover new lineages of life (NeLLi) - Anholt_01485 metaG (SPAdes) (version 2) | ecosystem: Environmental > Aquatic > Marine > Oceanic...
CCTCGCTATAATTCCCGTCGGTTTCACAGAGGACATTCAAGATGTGGTTTTTCTCCATTTCTTTAAGGTTTTTCCCCGTTAGGGCTGAACGAGCCAGCGACGTATTTTCCTGAGGTAGGTCGGCAATAGTGATAAGGCTGTCTTTGGCTAAGATGACTGCCCTTTCAATAGCGTTTTCCAGCTCACGGACATTTCCCGGCCAGTCATAACCCAGCAGGAACTCTGTTGCCTCAGGGGAGAATCCAGCGACCTCTTTCTGATTCTCCAGGGCAAACTTGTTCAAGAAATATTGAGCTAATAGAGGGATGTCCTCCTTCCTTTCCCTCAAAAGAGGTAATTCGATGGTAACCACATTGAGCCGATAATAAAGGTCTTCCCGGAATTGCCCACTTGCTATTGCCCTTTTCAGGTCTTTATTGGTTGCTGAAATGACTCTTACATCAACCTTGATGGGCTCATTGCCGCCAACGCGGGTGAATTCTTTCTCCTCTAAGACCCTTAATAGATGAACTTGGACATTGGCACTCATCTCACCGATCTCATCCAAGAAAAGTGTCCCCCCGTTAGCGAACTCGAATTTTCCCTTCTTTTGGGCGTAAGCCCCGGTGAAGGAACCCTTCTCATGACCAAATAGCTCACTTTCCAGGAGGCTCTCAGGCAAGGCAGCACAACTGACGGCAACGAAGGGCTTGCTCTGACGATGGCTCTGAGAGTGAATGGCACGTGCCACCAACTCCTTCCCTGTGCCACTCTCACCTGTGATCAATACTGTGGCGTTGCTTTTGGCTACGATCTTTATTAGCTCGATCACGCGCTGCATCTTAGAGCTTTTAGTGATGATATTCTCAAAACGGTAATGATCCTCCAATCTTTGACGCAGGGAAAGGTTTTCCTCAACTAGTTCCTGATGTTCGGCCAATTTCTCGACCAATAATTCAGCCCTCTCAGGGCAAAAGGGCTTCTCAATGTAATCGTAAGCCCCTTCCTTCATGGCAGCGATGGCAGTGGGAATGCTGCCATAGGCTGTGATAATAATCACCTCGATGTTAGGCTGAATCTCCTTGGCCCTTTTCATCAACTCGATCCCGTCCATCCCCGGCATCACCAGATCGGCGATGACAATCCCTGGCCTCTCCCTCTCAATAATCTCTGAGGCCTTAGGGCCGTTTTCAGCGGTGAAAACCTGATAACCGCTATCCGTAAGCCAATCATCCAGTGATTCGCGGACAATAGCCTCATCGTCGACGACAAGTATTTTAACCTTTTTCATCGCTGTAGATTTCCAAGTAGACACTGAAGGTGGTTCCCTTCCCCACCTCACTTTGCACTTTGACCTTTCCTTTATGTCGCTCAATAATTCCATGGATTACAGCCAATCCCAAGCCCACACCCTTGCCCTTTTCCTTGGTGGTAAAGAAGGGGGTGAAAAGCTTGGCCAGATTCTCTTTGGGGATACCACAGCCAGTATCCTGGACATCGACCCTGATTTGACCATCTACCACCGAGGTATGGAGGATCAACCTACCCCCGTCAGGCATTGCCTGGATAGCATTCAGGGTGAGGTTGGTGAATACTTGCTGAAGCTGATCGAAATCGGCCATAACCTTGGGTAAGGAAGGGCTAATCTCTCTTATAACCTCAATGTTTTGAAGTTGAGCTTGATGGCCTACCAAGGACAGAGCTTGCTCCAAAACCCGGTTAATATCCACCAGCCTGAACATTGGCTCTGTTTGACGGGCAAAATCCAAGAGATTTCGGATTATCCTCGAGCTATGGCTTATCTCTGATTCCATCTTCGAAAGGTAACCCAGAGCTTCCTCTTTCACGAAAGTGTCACCAGCCACCTTCTTCGATAGCAATTTGGTGTAGACCAGAACACCAGCTAGGGGATTATTGATCTCGTGGGCGATGGAGGCAGCCATCTGGCCTAAGGAAGTCAACTTCTCCGCTTGGATGAGTTGCTCCTGGCTTTCCTTTAACTGCTGAACATAAGTGCTAAGCTCTTGGTGAGCTATATTTAGCTCGGCGTGAGCCTTTTCTTCTTTCTCAATCCGACCTATTAGCGTGGCAGTCAGGAAGCCGATAACAGTCGTAAGCATGACAAACAAAAGTGGCCTAAGCAGCGGGGCAGGATAGGGGCTACCGAGAAACGGACGTGGCAACACAACACACAGGAAAACAAGCGAAATACTTAAGGCTCCCCAGCCCCTGAAAGCCACAGCGGCGTAGATCATGGGTAACAAAAACAAAGTCCGATGTATGTCGTGAGGATAATCCCAGGTCAAGAAGCCTCCTAAACGGGCTAAGGGAGTGTATCCCGCATAGTAAACCAGCGTGAGAACTGCCATTAGAGCAGCAATTATCCAGAAATGAGGGCTTCGCATACCCCTAGACACCTGGTTCTCCGGTAACCATTTAATGGTTTTCATTGCAATGCTATCTTTCCAGCGCTGCCATGTGCTCTTTGGGGTGAGATCGTTGGTCATAGTTTTCCCTGCTGAATCACAGCTCGTTTCCTCTTCCACGCCGGAGGTATTTTTAACTCTTTCCTCAGGCTTGCTACCGAGCGACGGGGAATAGAGGCGCCAAATGTTTGCTCAAGTTTAGCTTTAATCGCTCCATCGGAGAGGAGTTCTGTCTCGGCTTCAAGTAGGTGCCTGACCAGTTCCTTTTTAAACCTTCTCGTTCGGGGGAACAAATCCTTAAGAGCTTTCTCTTCGCCCCAGGGTGTGTCAAGGCTTTTCCCCCTGATGGCGCGGCTAATTGAGCTGGGAACAAGTCCAATCCTTTTAGCTAGCTCCCTTTGACTGAAGGGTAAAAGAGCTTTCAGATCGCCAGATTCAAAGTAGAGCACTTGCTTTTCCACAATTTCTTGCAATATCCGGGTTATCGTGTCCTTACGGCTATTGATTAGCTCTAGCCTTCTAAACAGCTGCCTAATTTCCTTCACCTCAGTCCCACTGAAAGCTCCGTTCCCTCTCAATTCTTCGAACCTTTCATAGTCAATCGAATATCTTCCCCGAGCAAAAGAAGGTGAGAAATAGCCAATGACAAAGCCCTCCGACCCCCTTTCTATTGAAGCGACCTTGGAATAATAAATTCCACGCTCTGGGTTAAGAGTAGAAGGATTATGAAACTCGCTCAAAATGGATAATTCATTGATAAGGCTATTTATCTTCTGAACCTCTGAAAGCTCTAAATTGCATTCTTGAGCAATCTCTTCCGGGCTCATTTCCGGTTCGGGATATAAGAAATATCGTTTAAAATTTTTCAGCCCTATTCTTTGTATCTGCCGGACGATGTCTTCCTTATTCAGCAGAAGGGATTCAACGTCGAGAGTGCTCGTATCGGCTGCAATTTCTTCGTTAAGTTGATAAAAACTAGAAGAAATATCGGTTCTAGGGTATCTCTGGCAGTGAATTATCTTGTTTTCCTGGTAAAGCCTCTTGAACAGGGGGCTACTTTCTACCTCGCCGATGAGCTTATTAAATTCTTCCTCGGGCATTTCCAGCAAGTTGGACTGCTCCAATCGGGCAATTAATTTGAACTCTTGGCGCGTCTGCAGATTTTGTGTTTGTTGAATCTCCAAGCTACCCATCGTACAAATCTTTTACACCATATCGAACCGCATTGTCAAGAAAGCATACTCATTTGCATAATTAGTGACACATCGACTTTTATGGTTTTTGCCTTGGTAATGTAGCTGTGGATCTTTAGACCCACAGGGCGAGGCTTTAGCCTCAATGCTAGGAACGAAACTCTGGTATTACAAAATGAAAGAATGGGATTTCTTCCTCACTGGCATAAGCATATAGGTGTCGCCTATCTATCTGAACGAGCTCGCACTTTGCGTGATAATTTTTCGCAAATTCTTCCAAAAATTTGTGTAACAAAGCTATCAGAATAAAGAGGTAATAGCTAGAGGGGGAAAATAGTAAGATGTTGTATCCTAGCAAGACTGGCTGGTAAGCTTCCTCACAATGGTGGCATTATAGTGGGGGTGAGAGACAAAAAGTGTGTGAGGCTGATTGGTAAAGAATTAATCGTCTTCTATTCCGTGGTCATAAAGGTAATCAATAGCCTCTTGAACGGTCTGTTAGCTTTTCTGACTTTGTTTCTTCGCACCATATTCGGTTACTATTGACCCTAACACTCCGTTAATCAGCCTTGGCGAAGAATCGCTGCCAAAAGCCTTAGCTAGCTCTACAGCCTCATTTATAGCTACCTTAATTGGGGTGTTCTTATCAAATAAAATCTCAAAGATGGCAAGGCGCAGGATATTTCTATCGATAGCAGACATTTGTTCTATAGGGAAAGCTGGTGCAAAGCGCTTAATAACGGCATCAAGTTTGAATTTATTTTGCAGCACCCCTTGTATAAGCTCCTCGCTGAAGCTAAGTACCTCTTGCGGTAACGCTTTCTCAGTTGCTAAACGAGCTAAAACTTCTTTTGCTCCATGTTCTGTGCAATCGAGCTCATAGAGTATCTGAAGAGCAGTGACTCGCGCCTTCCGCCTTAAACCCATAGTTAGTTGGATGTGGCTGAATTTTCTAGCTGGGTGACATCCTCAATTCCTGAGATGTTGAAGGTCTGTGCTCTTGGAGCGATTCGTTTAATTAAACCACTGAGCACCCTTCCGGGGCCAATCTCATAAAAGGAAGTAACCCCGTTACGCGTCATATATTCAATAGAAGGCTGCCATTGGATGCAGTGGCGAAGCTGTTTTAGAAGCTCCTCTTTGATGGCATCAACGTTAGTCAGTGGCTGAGCAGTTACGTTAGCTATCAAGGGAATGGCTGGTGGATGGAACATGAAATTTGAGATAACTTCGTTGAATTCAGCTATAATCGGTTCCATTAAGGGGGAATGAAAAGCCCCGCTTACCTTCAAGGGAATAAGGCGACGGGCACCTTTCATTCTAGCTAATTTGCTGGCATTAGCCAGGGCATCAGTAGCGCCACTGATTATAATCTGTCCGGGGCAGTTGATGTTGGAGATAGTGCTTTCACTACGAAGGCATACATCTTCAACAGTGTCTATATCAAGCCCTATTATGGCTAGCATGCCTCCCGCATTTTTTTGCCCCGCTTTATACATTAATCTCCCCCTTTCCCGAACTAAGCGCACGGCGTCGCCCAAGCTGAGGGTATTGGCAGCCACGAGGGCAGTGTATTCCCCCAAGCTATGTCCAGCGACAAAGTAGGGGGTGGGCAAATCCTTATTGCTAGCTTGTTGAACTGCCCTTAGGCAAGCAATACTGGTTACTAATATCGCTGGCTGGACATTATCTGTTCTCGTTAGTTCCTCTTCCGGCCCGTCAAAGCATAAGCACGAGAGGGGAAAACCTGAAGTAGCATCAGCTTCATCGAAGACTTCCCTAGCTGTGGAATAGCGGCGATATAAGTCCAACCCCATACCAACGCTCTGGGACCCCTGCCCAGGAAAAACATAGGCTGTCTTAGATATCTCAGCCATACCCCTAGCTAGACTTTTCTCTTAGGTGTCTTGACCTCGACCGCCTGTCTATCATTATAACTACCGCAAGTAGGGCAAACATGGTGAGCTAACTTAAGACTCTGGCACTGAGGGCAGATATCCAAGGCCGGTAAATTAAGCTTAAGGTGGCTACGCCTTTTACCTTGGCGTGCCTTGGCAGTTTTTTTCTTAGGCAGAGCCATATTGAACTTACCTCCTTAATCCCGGTGCGATCAGGTCGTCATACTGGTTTCATAAGCAAATTTAGCACAGTATATTGACGTATTATCTCTCCTAAGTCAAGCTCATTGTGGTTATTCGAGGATTTTGGGAGAAAATACGTACTGCGTTGTTGTTTTTAGCCTTTTCCTTAGCAGGGCTAACTGTGGCTTATATATCGTAATTCTTCCTTGCTTAGGTGTAGTGGACATGCTAAGAGTTTTTGATATAACTTTTTCCTCTACATCCGTTTGGCATATTATAGCCGTCTCAGCTTGATTTGAGCCCAGCTCTATAAGCATAGGTAATAATAATGCTTCTTGCTCATCAGTATTTATCATGCTGGCAAGATACTCAAGCTCTCTTCTTTTAAAGAAGTGAGTGCTGCCATCACTGCAGATTACATGGGGGTATTCTTCAAGTAATAAAGCAGATAGCCGTTTCTGGCTTCGTGGTAGCCCAGCATTCACTACCCTGAGCTCGCCTCTCAAGCATTCCTGAAGCATCTTTTCGTAAGGTAAGCTATTAGGCATCCTCCTATCCTCGCGCAACCAGCACCTTCACACGTTTTAGCCGTCCCTTCTCTTCTCTATCCCTTTCCTCAAACTTCATATTCAAGTACTTTATCGTTGCCTGGAGCCCGGGGATTATCATATATTCTAAAGCGTTGGTTATCCTTTTCGTCCTTTTTATTTCCATTCCCAATAATTCAAGGCTCCTCTGGAGTTCAGCTATTTCTATGGTAGCTTCAAGGCATTTTTCAGCTAGTTGGGCTGCGTGATCTAACCATGAAGAGGTATCAACCAGGTTATACCCTCTCATTGGCTTTCCATTGCCCCTTAGCTCAAAAGAGGGGATTCTCACCCCCGCTATATTTCTTGAGCCAGCAATGACTTTGGGATCGGCTTCAGTTGCTATTAATTCCTTTTCCAGCGCTATGTATCCATGATACCCAGTGGCCATTGATAGCGCCTTATAAGCCTCGGAGAAGGCATCAACTAGCTTTCTTTTAGCCTCTACCGTCTCTCTCCCTGTCTGCAAGAATTCCATGGTTAATATTGAAAGCCTATCCTTGACTATTTTTTGTACTCTTTGGGCTAATTTAAGCCTGCGCTTCAGTTTTACCAGCTCAATTTTTGTCGGTCTAACTTTGATTAATTGCTGTGCCATTTACGTTCACGCTTAAGTCTTTTTTGAGTACTTTGGAAGATACCTTTTGATGAATTTCTCACTAATTAGCTTTAGGTCTTCTTCAGGCAATGTCGAAAATAGCCTCCAAGCTATATCTAAGGTGTCTGCTACTTTTCTTTTTTCAAACTCGCTCTGAGATATGAATTTTCTCTCAAACTCGTCTGCATTCGCTAAATATATTTTATCCCTTTCACCTAACGCCTCAGCACCTATGATGGTCGATATTTCCTTGAGGTAACATCCTTCAGAATAAGCAGCATATGATTGCATGAAGACATTGTTATGATCCTCCCTGGTCTTACCGGGACCAATTCCTTCTTTCATCATCCGTGAAAGGGATAGGAATACATCTATCGGCGGGTATATTCCCTTTCTTTCCAGAGTTCGGGAAAGCACAATTTGCCCCTCGGTTATATAGCCGGTAAGGTCGGGTATGGGATGTGTTATATCATCATCGGGCATGGTCAGGATGGGCATTATAGTTACTGAGCCTTCTTTACCAAAAATCCTACCTGCTCTTTCATACATTGTGGCCAGGTCGGTATACATATATCCTGGGTATCCTCTTCTTGAGGGTATTTCCTCACGCATGGAGGAAAGCTCACGAAGAGCCTCGCAATAATTAGTCATGTCAGTAAGTACAACCAGCACATGCATATCTTGTTTCCATGCTAGGTACGCTGCTGCGGTTAAAGCTAGCCTTGGTGTTGATATTCGCTCTATAACGGGATCTGACGCAGTGTTGATGAAGGCTACTGTTCTCTCCAGGGCGCCTGTCCTCTCAAGATTCCTCATGAAAAAGGAGGCATCGTCGTAGCTGATACCAATAGCACCAAATACTAAGGCGAATTTTTCCTCCTTACCCTTCACTGTGGCTTGCCTGATTACTTGAGCCGCAATTCGGTTGTGTGGCAGCCCCGATCCGCTAAATATGGGCAATTTCTGTCCTCTAACCAAGCTATTTAAGCCATCTATTGCCGATATACCTGTTTCAATAAACTCGGCTGGTGGCTGGCGAGATGCAGGGTTTATAGGCTGTCCGTTAATATCTAGGTAGTCTTCTGGAATTATGGGTGGAGCTCCATCTATAGGTTCTCCCATCCCATTAAAGATTCTTCCTAAGATGTCTATAGATACCGGCAGTTTTAGAGTCTCGCCTTTGCACCTTACTTTGCCCCCAATAAGGTCTAGTTCGCTGACTCCGCCAAATACCTGAACTATAGTTGCTTCCTCACTGATGTCTATTGCCTGACCAGTTTTTATTTCACCACTGCTAAGCTGAACGTCAACTATCTCATTAAATTTTATACCCGGGATGCTTTCAGCTATGATCAAAGATCCTTTGGCCTTGTTGATTGCTCTTCCTTCTCTGATGTAAAGCGAAGAAATATTCATGAGATTTCTCCTTTGCGAGCTATTAAGCTTTTTTCCATTTCGGACCATAGTTCCTTGGCTTTTTGTTCAAAGGTATCATTGGGTATCTCTTTCATTCTTGATATCCGATACACTATCGGAGATGAGCGAACCTCCTCAATACCTACTCCCGAACTCAGCATATCCTGAGCTAGTTCATAAAACTTTATGATGGTTTTAAGCATAAGGCCAGCCTTAGCTGGCACGCAATAGGTATCAACCTCGTGATAAGCACTTTGCTGGAGAAAGTCCTCACGTATCATCCTGGCGGTGAGCAGCAATAGTTTGTCATCCTCAGGCAAAGCTTCGGGACCTACAAGTCTCACAATTTCCTCCAGCTCAGCCTCCTGTTGCAGTATCCTCAAAGCGGTAGCCCTGGTATGCTCCCACCCCGGGTCAACCCTTTCCCACCAATCTTTAACTGCATCCACATAGAGACTATAGCTAGTGAGCCAGCTTATCGCTGGGAAATGTCTCTTATTCGCCAGGGAAACATCTAAGGCGTATAAAGCATCTATTATTCTAATCGTATTTTGAGTTACTGGTTCACTGAAGTCAGCCCCGGGAGGACTTACAGCGCCAGCTACTGTTACCGACCCTTTCCTTTCAGGGTTGCCTAAGCATTCAACCATTCCTGCCCTTTCATAAAAAGAGGAAAGCCGTGAACCCAGGTATGAAGGGAAACCCTCCTCCCCTGGCATTTCCTCCAGCCTGCCGCCCATTTCCCTCATAGCTTCAGCCCATCTCGATGTTGAATCGGCAACTAGCAAAACATCGTAGCCCATATCTCTGAAGTATTCAGCCATAGTAATACCGACAAAGATGCTTGCTTCCCTAGCCACAACCGGCATGTTAGAAGTGTTAGCTATGAATATTTCCTTCTCCTGCAGTAATCTTCCCGTGTTAGGCTCCTTAAGCTTTCTAAAGCTGTAAAGTACATCAGCCATCTCATTGCCTCTTTCACCACAGCCAACGTAGATATTCAGATGTGTCTGAGCCCACCTCGCTAGCTGCTGTAAAGCAACGGTCTTCCCAGTGCCAAAACCTCCTGGTATGGAGGCTTTGCCACCAAGAGCGAGGGGGAACATATAATCCAGAATTCGCATGCCGGTGGTGAGCAAGCCTGAAGGGTCGAGCCTCTGCTTATAGGGCCTGGGCTTTCTTACTGGCCATTCTTGCATCAGCGTGAGCTCTTTTACTTCCCCATCATGCTCTACCCTTGCTATAGGCTCCTCAACAGTATAGTCACCTTGGCGTATCTCCTTCACTATACCTTTGGTTCCTAAAGGCACCATTATTCTGTGTTCTATGAGGTTAGTCTCGGGGACTGTGCCTATTATATCCCCTTCACTGATTGCATCCCCAACTTTGACTTTAGCTGTGAACTGCCACTTCTTGTCCCGGGAAAGTGCAAGTGCTTTGGCACCTCGTTTTATAAACGAGCCGGTACTCTCAGCCAGAGTAAGCAAAGATTTTTGCAGCCCATCATAAATAGAGCCCACCAGCCCCGGGCCTAACTCGGCGCTCAAAATCCTTCCTGTTCCTCTCACTACTTCGCCAGTTTTTAATCCCAGAGTATCTTCATGTGCTTGTATTATGGCCTTATTTCTTTCTAGCCCTATTATCTCTCCTATAAGCCCTTCCTCCCCTATCTCAACAATTTCATAGACCTGGGAACCTTTCATATCATCAGCTATAACTAAGGGACCGGAAACCCTCCATATTTTACCCATGGTTCACTACCTCCTTAAATACACTCAAATTTCCACCTCAAATCCTATAGATGCTTTAATAAATGTTTTGTAATATCCGACAACATCCTTATATTTTGTCCCAAACTTTGATGGGATCTCGATGATTACGGGAGTTATTTTCCGCCCTTCTCTAACGTGAGCCACTAGGTCCTTAACATATTCTATATAATCCTCCTGTATCGCTACTACACCAATATCGGGCTCGTGTATCAACTCAGTCAGAGCTTTCCTTATGTCTTCGCTGACATCGTGATTGCCTTTTATCATGAAATATCTACCGATGCCAGCCAGCCTCAATCCACTGACCAGATCTTCATCTCCTATAACAGCTATGTCTAGGTGTTTAGCCGTTATCATATTCAGAACGCCAAATACATCTTTATTTCCTCTGTGGGAACACCATCAGCTGTTGCTTTCACGATTAGCCTTAAGTTTCGTATTTCAAACTCTTTGAGGATTAAATGCCAGGCCATCACCAAAGGGGATAACACCCTTGGTGATAATATCTCCTTCGCCAACTTGAACTTGTGCTTATCAATGATTTCCTCCACAGCCGTGATGCTCTTAGTCTTATCATAACTACCTAATATTTCCTCAGCGATATGCTGGTATTGAGCATTCTCTAGCCTCTGGGGCATATCAATGAGCTTGGAGGATAATAAGTCCTTGATAGCTTTGTCTGTAATCATATAGCCACCGGGAATGGTACATTCGGCGGCGTCTAATCCTATACCCTCAATTATAGCCCTCGAGGCAATTTGTAAGTTTGTTAGGTCTATAATGAGACCGAAGGCTTTTGAAAGGACAGAGCCGTCTTTTATACCTCTAGCCATCTTTAACATGCTTTTGTAGTATTCACTATCCAATCTAGCTTCAGCTAGAAGTTTTGACTTTGCTCCTCCAGCTACTTCATATCCTTCCAGTGCGGGCACATAATTCCCCAGCTTGCATCTGACAAGTAACTCAATAATGTCACCTGTATTTTTAGCATTGGAAAGTTCGTCTACTAATCCATTATTGTGGATAATTCCCACTGGTATCATGCGGCTCTTCTTGCCTGTGGAGATATTTTGTAAAGCAGCTTTAATATTTAGGACATCGTACTTTGCTATGTATGCCCTCGACACCTTCAGTACGTCACCTGGCAAGAACTTAAATGATTCTATATAATTAACACGCTGTACAAAATATCTCCACAAGTATTCATCTACATCATCGAAGGTTTTAACAGTTAATCCTTCAAGGTAACTTCCTACATCGGTCTCTCTGATGGTTTCCAATGCATCTTGAATATCGGATGCTTTCGACATCCTGTCTATATGGTCGGAAGTCACAACCTTAGGTTCTTCACCTTTTAGATAAGCTGATATAAATGCATACTTTGAGTAGGACAAAAGCCCTCCTATGTTGCTTCGAAGAGCTCCTTGCTTATTTCGGGCAATAGTTTTGGTAGCAACATTTCAAGCCTGGTCTCATAAGTATTATCTATCCGGAGTTTCCCATCAACGTCTTCGGCTATAACTCCTCCTAGAAAATTATCCTCCTTGATTTCCATTATCTTGCTAGCTAGTTCCTTATCCCTTTCAAGGAATTTTCGCACCATGCTTACATCTTTAGGAGAAACGTAAATCCTGCTTTTATCGGCGCCAAGTGCATCTATGGCTTCTCTAATCAAGTTCAGAAAATAGTTTTCATCGCTTGAGAATTCAGACAACTCTTGTTTTACCTTGTCGATTATTTTAGTGATTACATCGTTTTTCGCGATTGATAGTTTCTGACGGGCCTTTATAGAAGCCTGAGCCACGATTCTAGCAGCCTCTTCCTCAGCTTCCTCTAGCATTTTGTGTTTCTCTTCTTGGAGCTTCGTTTCTCGCTGCTTTCTGGCCTTCTCTATCTCCTCCTGTGCCTTTTCTTCAGCCTCCTTTATTATATTTTGGGCCTCCATTCTTACTTTGCTGACAACAGCCTCGCTTATTTTCTCCATTTTTAAGATCCCTTTAGAAAAGTCCTAACATGGTTAATGACATTATAGTAAACACTAGTCCCAGGACACCTAACAACTCGACAAACACAGCTAACATCACGGCGTTAGTTAGTATCCGCCCCTTTGTCATGGGCAGAAGAGAGATACCGGAAGCGCATATAACGCCCTGATATGCTGCTGAGAATGATTCAGCACAGGCAGCTATGACTCCGCAAGCAAGTACAGCAAAACCACTGCCACCGGCATCGGGCATAGCAGCGAGGTTAGGGATCACCCTTGTTAGAATGAGTATCAATATTATCAGCCCGTAGAAAGTTTGTGTCATTGGCAGAGATACTAGCACTATGACATTCCTGAACTGTCCAGGCTCCTCACTCAATGTAGCTGCTGCGGCAGACCCAGCAATACCTATACCTATTGAAGACCCTATCAATCCCCCTCCTAAGGCTATGGCACCACCAAGAGTTGCTAGCGATGTTGGTTCAATTAGCATTTTATCCCTCCTTTTTTAAGCTTTTCCCTTAACCGGCACAAGTGCTCGCTTCCTCAGTCGGAATGGACTATACTCTCTGCCACCCCCTTCGTAGAACTTAAATAGAAACTCTACAAAGCACAGTCTGAGGGAGTGAACAAAACAGCAGATGCCACTAAGTATCAAGTTAAGCATATGGCCTATGAGCAAAATCACCATTGCTATTAAGGTACCAAGGACAAGTCGCATTATGCCGGCAGGCACCATCCCGGCTATCAACCCTGCCATCATATTAAAAGTCATGGCAAGATAATATGTAGCTAAGCCTACGCCTGCTAGCCGGCAATATGACATAACATCTCCCAAGAGACCAGTTATATCAAACAGCCAAAGAATGCTACCCAAGAAAGCACCCTGTTGCATGATAGAAGAGATAACAATCAATAGTATACCCAGAAGCATAATGTATGACAGGAGAGGATATATTTGTGCCTTTAGTAGAAGGATATCCATACCGAGGAAGTGTGTGACCCAAGGTATCCCGGCGATTTGGAGTATGAATAAACCAGCTTTACCTGGTATTACTGCTTTGTTTCCTGCTTTTATGCCTTTAATGAGCGCTATTACATGAGCTATATTTACGTGGACAAGACCTATTATTATGCCGAATACTATGAAGGATAAGGAATCCCCAAGCAGATTTTCAATCCCTTTGGCAAGTGCTAAACTCTCAATTCCAAAAAGCTGATGGAAATCTCCTAGATAGGTCCCAGTGAGCAGACCAACAATTAGAGCAACACCGCAACTTATATAAAATATCCGCTGAAATAGCTTAAAGCCTTCGGATTCTGGATCATCGACGAACCGTCGCAGGGCAAATTTTGCCACCAGTATGAGGCATACAGCATAAATCACATCGCCTAACATAAGGCCAAAGAAAAAAGCAAAAGAGTAAGCTATTATTGGTGTGGGATCCCACTCCCTATACTTGGGAATGCCAAACAGATTTACAATAACCTGGAATGGCTTAAGCGCGGTTAAGTTCCTCATCTTAGTAGGAGGTTCTTCTACTTGCTCTGGCTTCCTCGTGTCAATAAACACATAGCCTATGTTCTCTTTGAGTTCGGAAACTGTAGCCTCAACATTGTTCTCTGGAATCCACCCCTCGATTAGTGTCACATACTTCGCTTCGCAAGCTTTTTCTAAAACTGACAGCCTTTCATTTTCTGCTGATAGTGCCTCTCTGAAAAGGATGAGTTTCTCCAAGTTCTCTCTCGTTTTATGTTCTATTTCCTCGTTGATTTTCGTCAGTTCTTCTTCAAGGCGATGAATTTTGCCCTCAGCCGCCTCCATGAATTCCTTCAGGGTTAAATCCTCATCTGGTAGCGGCAGAATTTTGCCCCCGCTATCCTTGACTGTGGACTCTACAATTTCTTGGTCTTCGGCCCTAGCAATTACATGGAGGATGGTGTCGTTTTCTACTGTGGCGACCATACTCCCAAATAGGTAATTTCTGAGCTTATGGCATGGAATTTCGCTTGTCTCGCTTGGAAGCACAAAAACCCGGGAAAAAAGGTAACTTCCAGAAAAATTTAAATCTCTTAATCTAAGCTCAGCTTGCTGTCCCAGGGGCTCGAGATATCTCTTTAGCCCTTTTAGCTCTTCAGCTTCCTGCTCGAGTTTAACGGCTCTCTGGTGCATGTTGCTGAGCTTGGTATATAGTAGCCTGACTTCGCTATCAGTTTCGCTAAAAGGTCTAGTGTATATAACCTCAATATCCTCCCCCAGCGATATCCTCTCTCCTTTTGGTATGTAAACCAACACATCCTCAATGTCTGTTAATAACTCAGCAACTTCTCTTCTTTCATGTTCAATGGCTTCCCTGTCTATGGGCTTTAACTCTTCACTTTCCTCAACATGGAGCACACCAGCTCTGTGTAAAGTCTTGAGGGCTTTATTGGAGTAATCCTTGGCAGTCATTACCCTCACTTTGACCATAGGGTCAGGTGTATTGAGGATTATAGGCTTCACGTCAACTGTGCCCCAATGATGATATTCACTATGCGTTCGACAACTCCCTCTATTTTCTTATCGGCGTTGGTTCCGATTTCAGAAGCTTTATTCGCGGCATCTTTACTTTTCTTATCGGCTTCTACCTTAGCGTTGTGTATAATCTCCTGGCACTCTGTTTTGACTTCATTCATTGGCAACTGAGAAGAGAGAATTTCCTTGGCCTCCTCTTTAGCTTTAAGGAGGATTTCATTAGCTCTGGTTCTGGCTTCCTCAAGTATCCTTTCAGCTTCGCTCTCAATGTCTTCTACGCTCTTGGAAATTTTCCTTATCGACATAACACACCTCTTTAGTCAATTCTTTTGGCTATTGCCAGGTAGTGTCTGAGAATGAGTTCTTTCTGGGGGTGAACGAATAAGCATTTCAGCTATCAAAAGTCAGCAATATTAAAAAGCATAGCACTACATCCTCCTGTCATGCAAGGAAGGTGGTTTTTTGTGCCATATGATTCTTCAAGACAGAGAAAGGGTAAACCGCTGGATATGTCAATCTCTCATGTTAACCTGGGGCAGCGCCTAGAAATCTAGGCTGAAACCGAAGTATAATAGCTATTTGTGGTGGTTCAGGCATTGGAAATAAAGAGGTTAAAAACGAAGGTAAGAGATAAAGTGGAAGCACAATGCCGAGAGCTTACCCAGTTGAGTCTCAAGATCCACGATAACCCTGAGTTAGGTTTCCAGGAGGAGAAAGCATCATCTTGGCTCATCAATTACCTTGAAGATAATGGATTCCGAGTGCAAAAGTGCATTGCTGGTTTAGCTACAGCCTTTCGGGCAACGTATGGACAAGAGAAACCAAGGATTGCCTTGCTTGCTGAGTATGATGCTTTACCTAAAATAGGACATGGCTGTGGACATAACATAATAGCTGCCTCAGCAGTTGGTGCCGGCGTAGCTAGTAAGCTTGCCATTGATAGCTTGGGAGGTAGTGTTGTAGTTTTAGGTACTCCAGGAGAAGAGGTTCTTGGGGGTAAGATAGATATGGTGAAAGCAGGTATCTTTGAAGAAATAGATGTGGCTATGATGGTACATCCTAATACACGCAACTTGGCAACCTCACAGACGCTTGCCTGCATTTCTTTAGGTGTAGAATTCTTTGGCAAGCCGGCTCATGCTGCTGCCCAACCTTACAAAGGTATAAATGCTCTTGAAGCTCTGATTTTAGCCTTTACCAGCATAAATTCGTTGCGGCAGCACATAAAGGGAGGAGCACGCATTCATGGCATAATTACTGACGGTGGTGAAGCACCTAATATAGTTCCTGCCCATAGTGCTGCCAAATTTCTGATACGTGCTCCGGATGATGCTTACCTTAATGAGCTGAAAGAAAAGGTCTTGAACTGCTTTAAGGGAGCATCTTTAGCCAGTGGAGCTAGGTTGGAATATAGCTGGGGAGAAAAAACTTATGCTCCTCTGAGAAATAATATCACTCTGGCTCGATTGTTCCGCCAAAATCTGGAATCGCTGGGACGCCATGTGGATGCTTTTGACCCTTCTTTTGGCTTTGGCAGCACAGATATGGGGAATGTCAGCCAAGTAGTGCCCAGCATACATCCTATGGTGGCCATTGCCTCTCCTGAGATATTAGTGCATACGCCAGAGTTTGCCTCTGCAGCCGCTTCCGAAGGCGGGCATAAAGGGCTGTTAGATGCTGCTAAGGCGATGGCAATGACCGTTGTCGACGTACTTAGCCAGCCTGAGATGCTAGGCAAAATTAAGCAAGAATTTCGAGGTGGTCATGATTAAAGTAGCTATTCCACGAGCCTTGTTCTATTATCAATAGGCTTTAAGGAGCAAAATGCCTGTGCGCATCGCCGGAAGATGTACTGTATTTGCTGAATCAGACATGATTCATAAGCAGCAGATGGGGCATAAAACTGATGACATCCTTTATGGTTTATGCCAAGCATTGGTGCGCAACTATCTTAATAACGTTGCTTTAGGCAAGGAAATTCTGCCTCAAGTGGTATTCCAGGGTGGCGTTGCTTTCAATCAGGGAATAATTAAGGCGCTTGGCGAGACTTTAGATACGGAGATTATTGTCCCTCCTCACCATGAGCTCATGGGTGCTATTGGTGCTGCCTTGTTAATACATGAAGAGATGGGGACTAACAATTGCAAAACAGAGTTTAAAGGATTTGAGGTTAGCCAAACGGATTTCCATGTCTCGGTTAATGGTAAAGTCCTAGCTAGGTGGGGAGGACACTGTGACCGGTGGGAAGGGGCAGCCGCAGGTTAAAGTTCCAAGCTATGGAGAGGAATTATCAAGTAATTATCATTGGTGGTGGGCCTGCTGGACTTACCGCTGGCTTATATTGCGCTAGGTCAAAGCTTAATACTTTACTTATTGAAAGAGGGGTGATAGGTGGTCAAATAACTTACGCTGATCGGGTAGAGAATTACCCTGGTTTTCCCCAGGGGATTTCTGGCATTGAGTTAGGGCAACTCATGCATCAGCAAGCTACGGCTTACGGATTGCAAACTTTGCTTGCTGAGGTCACTAGTTTAGTGCCTAACCAACTACATAATCTGGTTAGCACCAGTGAAGGTAAATTTGTTGCTGAGTCAGTGATCATTGCTTCTGGCTCGCAATTCCGCAAGTTAAGGGTGCCCGGGGAAGCCGAGCTTTTGGGCAAAGGCGTCTCTTATTGTGCCACTTGTGATGGGCCTTTATTCCGAGACAAAGCAGTGGCTGTGATAGGAGGTGGGGATGCTGCCCTCACCGAGGCTCTTTACTTGAGTAAGTTTGCTTCTAAGGTTTTAGTCATTCACCGCCGTAACCAGCTTAGGGCTAGTAAGATACTCCAAGAAAAAGCTATGGTTGAACCAAAAATAGAGTTTATCTGGGATACTCTAGTAGCCCAAATTGAGGGTGAGGGAGTAGTCAGGCAGCTCAGGCTAAAAAAGACAAAAGATGTTACAATAGCAACATTGCCAGTAGCGGGTGTTTTTGTTGCCATTGGATTGGAGCCTAACACCAGCTATTTAAAGAGAGTTTTGCCCCTGGACAAGGGAGGATATTTAATCACTAATGAAGTGATGGAAACGGAAATACCTGGAGTATTAGCTGCTGGAGATGTTCGCCATAACTCAGCTAGGCAGGCAATAACTGCTGCTGGTGATGGTGCCACGGCTGCTTTATCAGCAGAGAGATTTCTAAGCTGGCGAATGTCATCCTGAGCGAAGCAAAGGATCTCTATGAAAGTTATTTTGTTAAAGGATGTTTCTGGGAAGGGCAAGGCTGGAGAGATAACGGAGGTGGCCAAGGGCTATGCTAGGAATTTCCTTTTCCCCCAGGGTTTAGCCTTGGCAGCTACCCCAGCAGCTATAAAGCGAGTGGAGTCGGAGCTTCGAAGGGGGAGCGCTCGGGAAAGTCTTGACCAAGCTAAACTAGCCAAACTCGCTGAACAAATCGAGGGAAGAGAAATTCATTTTCAGGCTCATGTGGGTGTTGATGACCGTCTATTTGGCTCTATTACCGCTGCTGACATAGCCGAGGAATTAAGTCGAGTTATAGCTTCTTCTATTGATAAGAGGAAGATAGACTTGGACAAGCCTTTGCGCCAAGCAGGTAGCTATGAAATAAGTATTAAATTAGCTAAGGGGTTGGAGCCGCGTATCTCAGTGGTCATTGAGCCGGGGAAGGCTTAAAAAATGGCACAGGAAAAATTACCACCTCACGATATTGAAGCAGAGGAGGCAGTGATTGGCTCTTTGCTTATCGATCCTGAAGCTATATTGAAAGTAGCTACTTCTCTTAAGTCCGAGGACTTTTTTGATGAAACAAATCAAGCGATTTATCAGGCTTGCTTGTCCCTTTACCAACGCAATGAAGTTATAAACCAGATCACGGTAGCACACGAACTGATGCGCCAGAACAAGCTAGAGCAGATTGGTGGCGCGGCCTATCTATCCCATCTAATATCCGTTGTGCCTACATCCCTGCATGTTGAACATTACGCCCAGATAGTATCTAACACGGGAGTGATGCGGCATTTGATCGCTGCTGCAGGGCAAATTGCCGCCATTGGTTATGGGGCTGGCCCAGATATC
>Ga0209979_1002294_pt1 | contig 18629 bp, 16 predicted proteins | sample AnhtaG_FD_183114 | JGI IMG/M metagenome (GOLD analysis project Ga0209979, IMG submission 183114) | Deep subsurface microbial communities from Anholt, Denmark to uncover new lineages of life (NeLLi) - Anholt_01485 metaG (SPAdes) (version 2) | ecosystem: Environmental > Aquatic > Marine > Oceanic...
ATTAAAGCCACCTCAGATAAACCGGCTAAATAGGCATCATCTAAATATTTATCCACCTTCTCTATAGCCTCATCTGCAGTCAGCCCTCTTAAATCTATTTCCGGAGAGATATTCTCGATTGAATATAATTCATACCTGGTCGAAGTAGTGGGTTCTTCTTTCTTATCTCCTTCTATTTTTGATAACTCATTTTGATCCACAGTATAGGTAAAATTTCCGATTCTCAACTTCACCTTACCCGAACTATCAGTTTCAGCTAAAACCTCTCCCTCAATCTTTAAAGAATCTATCCAGACAAAATCTCCAGCTTTTAATCTCTCGTTAGCCTGAGGAATTTTCTCCTCTAAGTTTTTTAGCTCCTCCTCTAATTTTCTTTTCTTCTCTTCTAAATAAGTATGAGCTTGTTTTATACTCTCCTTTTGAGCCTGGGTTTTCTTAAGCTCAGCTATAAGATGCTCTATCTCCACCCTGGTTTTCTCCACTAATTCCTTAGACTCTTTAAGGGCTTTGGTTTTAAGCTCCTTCTTATTCGTTTCTAATTTTTTTAGCCTTTGCTGATAAAGATTTAAAAGCTCATCTGAGAACCTCTTCTGCTCCTCAAGTGCTTTTCTGTTCTCCCTTACCACTTTTAAATTTTTTTGCAGCTCCTCTAATAAAAGACCTAAATCCCTTTCCTTGGTACCTAAAAGCTTAAATGATTTCTGGATGATACTTTCTGGCATACCCAATCTTTTGGCTATCTCTATTCCATAACTTCCTCCAGGATAACCGATATGAAATCTATAGGTGGGTTTAAGGCTCTCCTTATCAAATTCCAGAGAGGCATTCTCCACCTGGGGGTAGAGCTGAGCTAAAGTTTTCAAAACTCCCTGGTGGGTAGTTATAATCGTCTTAGCTTTTTTCTGGATAAGATCTGCAATGATCGCCTCTCCTAAAGCCACCCCTTCCTTCGGGTCAGTCCCGGCGCCTAATTCATCTAAAAGCACCAGGCTATTCTCATCCGCCTTCTTGAGTGCTTTGATTATCTGACCGATATGAGAGGAAAAAGTGGATAAGGACATCTCTATGGACTGCTCATCTCCAATATCCGCGAAGACCTGCTTAAAAATCGGAAGCGTAGAGCCAAACTCTGTTGTGATATGAAGCCCGGACTGAGCCATAAGAGCTAAAATCCCCACTGTCTTTAGGGCTACGGTTTTTCCTCCGGTATTAGGTCCGGTTATGATTAGAACTGTGAATTTTTTACCCAATTCTAAAAAGAGGGGCACAACCTCCTCCTTGGGAATTGAACCTGAAAGATATAGTAGAGGATGACGGGCATTCTTAAGATAAATGTAGCCCTCTGAATTAAATTTAGGCTCGTTCCCTTTGCATTCTAAGGAGAAAAGTGCCTTGGAATGGATAAAATCCAGTTCTGCGATCACCTCTAAAGAGATCCTGAGTTCTTCAAGTTCCTTCCTGACCAGAGAAGTTATTCCCTTCAAGAGCTTCTCTATCTCATTTCTCTCCTCTATCTCTAACTCCCTCTGTCTATTGTTCAACTCCACCACGGGCAAAGGCTCCACAAAAAGTGTAGCCCCGGAGCTGGAACGATCATGCACAATCCATTTACTTTTCTGGAACTCTTCTGTCGGAAGGGAGACCACAAATCTCCCTTCTCTTAAAGTTATAATCTCCTCTTGAGCCTCCCTTTTTTTTAACTTCAGAAGACTATGCAGCTTATCCAGGATTCGATTGCGATTGGTATTCTTCTCCTGCCTGATGGAAAAAAGAAAAAAGGTAGCATTATCCCTTATCTCACCGGATGGATCAATGGCTTTATTTATGGCTGAAGAGAGCTCTTCAAAACGTTTGAGCTTAGAAGTCAAAGCGCTTATCTGTGGATACTTTTTTTCTTTTCCCTGGATGAACTTGAGTAGCACACCGCAGAGTTTAAGCATCTCCCCAATCTTGAGAAATTCCTTCGGCTCTAAATACCCCCCAACCCTCTCTGCTTTCCTGAAAGAAACCCAGAGGTTCGGAATCGAATATAGAGGGAATTTCTCCTCGAACTGTAAAATCTCTTTTAGCTCAGTTGTATCCTTCTGCCATTTGGAGATAACTTCTTCTTCTATGATTGGAAAGAGGGAAGATACCTTTTTCCTGCCTAACTCTGAGAGGCACTTCGACTCTAAAATCCTTTTTATTTTGTCAAATTCTAATACTTTGAGATTGTGTTCATCCAAAGAAACTTCAAAGGCTTAAAGGTTCAAGGGTTTAAGGGTTTAATCCTTCGCTGGCGGATTAAACTTTTAAATTATTAAACTGTTATAAAAAGAACTATTTCCTCTCTTTTCCAAAATATTCCTCCAGATCCTGGGCAATTATCTCTGCCCGATTGGTTCTTCGAGGTGAGGTTCTCCCTAGAGCTTCCCAGGGGCTTTTAATTCCTTCAGGTGATTCCTCTCTTAAGGCAACCTTAAGCTTTTCCACAAAAGAGGTGTTCTGTGGATGGAGAAAAGAGGACTCCTGATAGATCAAAGGAATTGAGCCCCTGATCAAAGGACCAAAAAATGAGGTATCGATTTTGTTGACCAAACTAAGAGGTAGAGGAGGAAAAATCAGAAGGACCAGGAAAAATCCTAAGACCACCCATCCTTGAAAGATACCAAAAATTGCACCTCCGAACTTATCTATCCTTCCCAAGGGGTTTAAAGAAGCCACCTTATAGAATAAAAAAGCCAATATCTTAACCACCAGATAAACTAAAGTAAAAAGGAAGATCAAGCAAAAAAAGGAGACCACAACTGGCGAAACTTCCATATGAGATAAAACCCTTAAGGTTACTGCGTCCACATAATTAATTGATACAATCACCCCTAAAAAAAGACCGATAGTTCCCATAATCCCGCTGAAAATCCCACGCTTCGAGCCGATGAAGATTGCCACCAAAAGCAGAGCCAGCAAAACATAATCAACCCAGTTCATAAATCCCTCCTTTCAACTTAAATTTTCCCTTCAACTAAAACTGCATATAGGCTAACAACTGACATTACAAACTGACTCTCACATCTTTTGAATGTTAGTGTCCAACCCTTCTTGTAAAGCAATGCTAATCTTTCTATTCGAATCAAAAACTCTTTTTACCTGACTATAATTTAACCCTGCAAAGAAGCTTCGCAAGTCTTTTTTTCCTTTCCTACGGATCCGTCTCTTGGAAAAAAGAAAAGCGTCACTCTCCGATTTAATTGGAAAGTGACGCTTTAAGCCATAGCTAAATATTCAAGATAATCCTTCATCTTTAATCGGGGACTTGAGCTTAGAAGAAACCTGAAGGTTAACCGCTTTGCCATCAGCTCTCCCTTTAATCTTAGGCATAAGAGCTTTCATCACCTTACCGATATCCCTTTCACTCTTCGCTCCAACCTCGGCAATAGATTCCTCAATCAAGTTTTCTATTTCCTCCTGGCTAAGCTGTTCCGGCATATATCCCAAAATCAAGTTAAGTTCTTCTTCCTCTTGTTTAGCCAGGTCTTCTCTGCCACCTTTTCTGAACTGTTCGATGGAATCCCGGTGTTTTTTTACCGCAGAAGAAAGGACCTCAAGCACCTCCTTTTCTGAAAGCTCTTCACCTTTCTTTATCTTCCTATAGTGTATCTCTGATTTCAAAAGTCGGGTGAGGCTCAACTTCAGCTTATCACCCGACTTCTGCGCCAGCTTCATATCTTGATCAATTCTTTGCTTGAGGTTCATTATCCACCTCAGGCGGATTCCTCAAAAAATCTGCGCCGGCTTTTCCGCCTCGCCGCTGCCAGTTTCCTTTTCCGCCTTTCAGATGGTTTCTCGAAATGCTGATGTTTTCTTATATCTGCTAAAATCCCTGATCTTTCGCAGGACTTAGTAAAACGGCGCAGAGCTCTCTCGAAACTCTCATCCCCTCGAATCTTAACCACGGTCATCTCATCTCTAACCCCCTTTCTCCTCTGCTATATGTTAATTTACGATTTCCCATATCTTTTTTTAACCAATTATTATATAATAACATACTCCTTTTGTCAAGTAAAAATTTGGAATTTCCAAGATTTTTTTAACCTCTTGTCTTAGAGTCGCTTAACATACCAACCTTGAACCCAACCTCCAAGTAATCCTCAGGTAAAGTGTCTCTTAGACCTACCCCTAAGTCTCTCTAAATGAAAAGAATACAAAAAAAGAAAGATTTGAGTCTTTCACGAATTTTCTGCAAGAAAAGGGTGAAAACCCAAATGGGATCAAGGGATATGAAGCTTTCCCGAATTTTCTGCAGATCCGCCTCAGGCGGATTCAGGCAGTATTTAATTTGGGAAAGCTCGTGTAGGGGCGGAGTTCACCTCCGCCCTGGTGGATGTGGGTGGAGACCCCGCAGAAGCGTGATTTCGCTGTGCTCCACAAGGGTTGTCCTTACAAAATCTACTTATTCATAGCCACTTTAGTGGCGTAAGACCCGACTAAAGTCAGTTTGAAAAATCAACGAAATAAACGCCCGACATCCGTCTAGGGCGGATCAGGCGCTACTAATACCGCCTCAGGCGGACGTGGTGAGAACCTTTCGTAGCTGCCAAATGGAAGGGCTAAAGTCTCAAGACCTTGCAGGAGTGGCAACGCTACAGCCTGGATTATAAATTTGCCTCATCCTTTGTTGATGTAGCCTCCTCACTCCTATCCTACGGATCCGTTTATAGGATGAGGACGAACAGTCGTTGCCACAGGAGTGGCAACGCTACAGGTTTCCGCTCCACATAAATGATAGAACAGACATTCTTGTCTGTTCCTCGCTGTGAAAATGAGCAAATACACATCAAGTCACCCTCGGGTCAGACAGGAATGTCTAACCTACCTAAATTTACCTCACTCTTTAGTATGAAATGGAAGGCTAAAGTCTCAAGACCTTGACGGCCTTCCACCCCAGCGATGAAAAAAGCAATTATCCTAAATCCTCTAATTCATACAACACCAGAGAAGAAAACAAAATCCCGGCAGTCTCAGCACGCAGCCTTCTCGGTCCTAAGGAAACCGGGATAATCCCGGCTTGGAAAGCTTGGTCTAACTCTTTTTGTGTAAATCCACTTTCTGGTCCTACCAAAAGCAATATTTTCTTTAATCTTCTCTTCAATCCGAAAATTTCTTTTATCCGCCTGAGGCGGATTGACTTCTTAGTCTGACAAGCTATAAGAGCTAAATCATAATCTTTAATTGTGGCTAAAAGCTCTTCAAATAAAACCGGTTTTTGAATCTGAGGAAGCCTTGAGCGTAAAGATTGCTTCATCCCACTAATAGCAATTCTTTTCCATCGATTTAGCCTGGCAAACTCTTTTTTATCTTTTCCCAGTTTAATTAAGCTTTTTTCAGCTATCAGGGGTATGATTGAGGAAACTCCAATCTCGGTAATTTTTTCCACCAAGAAATCCATCCTCAACCCTTTGATCAAAGCCTGGGCTAAAGTCAGATGGGTTAAAGGCTCATTCTCTTTTCTGATTTGAGTAAGGATTTTACCTTGCACCCAATCTTTTCCTGTGCCGGTAATCAGAACTTGATACTTTATTCCCTCACCATCTACCACCTCGATAATTTCTCCTTTCCCTTTCCTCAAAACCAGACAGATATGTTTAGCCTCCTCCCCTTCGATTTTGAGAAAATTTTTACCTACATTTTTCGGCTCAACATAAAAATAAGTGATCATCTATCTTTTCTCTCCCTCAAATCTTTTAGCCACAAAACAAACCCAGCCCTCTTCTTTTATTCTCTTTAATTCAACTCCAATTTGTAGGCTCTTTTTATTAAGTTTCTTAAGAGATTCAGTATATTTATAAATCTTCTCAACTAAAGCCTTAGCCTTTGACCTTTCTTCAAGATACCCCTTCAAAATAATCCTATTTTTTTTATCCTCTTCTATGATATAACCCTTACATCCATTTTCCACCAATAAATTTCCAAACAGTTCAGAAAAAGATGGCGAAAGAATCAGCTTGACCTGAATGAAGTGTTTATCCATCAAAGATTTCCCCTGCCAGATATTTTCCCTCTCTTTCAATTATCTTAGCCTGCAAGATCTTATTTTTTAAAGCCCCATTGCCATTTAAAAGCACCCGCATATAATTGTCTGTCAACCCAATCAACCTGCCGGAGTTCTTAGCTCTACTGCTTTCCACTAAAATCTCCATCGTTTTACCTACAAAATAGTCCAGATGTTTTTCCCATATCTCTTTCCCCATCTGATGGAGAAGTTTACTTCTCTTTTGAATCCGCTGAGGCTCCAGTTTATCTTGCATCTGGGAGGCTAAAGTCCCTTTTCTATCTGAATAGCTGAAGATATGCAGATAGGCTAAAGGAGAGGATAGAATAAATCCACAGGTCTTTTCAAAATCATTCTCCTTCTCTCCTGGAAAACCAACCATCACATCTGCACCCAAAGTTATACCCTCAACCCTTGTATAAATCTCCTGAATCAAATCCCTGTATTCCTCCACCCTATAATTTCTCTTCATCTTCTTGAGTATTTCATTACTGCCAGCCTGCAAAGGGATATGCAGGTGTCGGCAGAGCCTTTTTTCTTGAGCTAAAAGTTTTATCAATTCCTCTCCTATCTCTTTTGGCTCAATCGAACTCAACCTGACCCTTTCTACCTCGGTCTCAGATAGGATTCTCTTTAAAAGACCGCTAAGGTTAATCCCCCCCTGTCCGAATGGATCCATTCTGGAAAAGTACTTACCTATATGCACCCCGGTCAAAACCACTTCCTTAAACCCACAATCCTTTAAACTCTTGATCTCTTGAATGATCTCATCTGCATTTCTGGATCTCTCTCTGCCCCGCACCAGAGGGACGATGCAATAAGCACAGCTTTGATTGCATCCATCCTGGATTTTCACTAAGGCACGGGTGTGTTTAAAGCGACCCACAATTTTTTTCTTTTCCTCTTTTACCTCTGGTTTCTCGTTATATATTTTTTCCAGTATAATCTCTCCAATTCTTTTTTTCTTCTCATTACCCAACACCAAGCTGACCCCGGTTAGTCCTTTTAACAGCTCTGGCTCTGTTTCTGAATAACACCCCACCACAGCGATCCTGGAGCCAGGGGACCTTCTAAAAGCTCGATAAATAGCCTGCCTGGAGGAGTAATCGCTTTGAGCGGTAACTGTGCAGGTGTTGATTATATACAAGTCTGCTTGTTCAGAGAAATCGACCCTCTTAAACCCGGCTTTCTCCAGACTCTCCCCCATCCATTCAGTTTCATACTGATTGAGCTTACATCCTACAGTAAACAGAGCAACTTTTCTCTGATTCATAACGGTCAAAAGTTAAAAGGCTATTAAAATCTAATCTTTACACATAAATTTGTAAACAAAAAAGAATAAAACTTTTTCCAGTAATCAACTAAGTGGTTTTTTCTTTTTGGGTCAATCCAGGCCAGCTATACAACAATTACTTAACAAATAAATATCCTTCGCTCTATCCCAGTTTTAATAAAGAATTTCCCCTGAAAGTCGATAATAGTAAAAGAATAAAACAGAGCTTTTATTGAAGCACTTTCTTCTATAAAAAACCTGGAGAATCTATGGTAGGATTAAGAGAACTTTTAGAGTCAATGGTCAAGAAGAATGCCTCTGATCTTCATCTGACAGTAGGAAGTCCTCCTCAATTGAGGATCGATGGCAAGCTCGTAAAAACCAACTATGACCCACTGACCCCGGAAGATACCAGGAAGCTTGCCTATTCGATAATGAGCGAGAAACAACGACAGAAGTTCGAGGAGAAAAGTGAACTAGACCTTTCTTTCGGGATAGAGAACCTCAGTCGGTTCAGATGTAATGTCTTTATGCAAAGGGGAAACGTAGCTGTTGCTCTGAGGATGATCCCCCACCGCATACCCAGTTTTGAGGAATTGGGACTGCCTAAGGTAGCAGCTGATTTTGCTAATCTGCCCCGGGGCTTAGTCTTAATCACCGGACCAACCGGAATGGGTAAATCAACCACCTTAGCCGCCTTGATCGACAAAATAAACAAAGAAAGACATTGTCATATCATCACCATTGAAGACCCCATAGAATATCTACATCGCCACAACTGTGCCCTGATAAATCAGAGAGAGGTATATTCAGATACCCTTTCCTTTGCCTTAGCTTTAAAATATGCCTTAAGGGAAGACCCGGATGTGGTCCTTATAGGTGAGATGAGGGATTTAGAGACAATGGAGGCGGCTTTGAATATATCCGAGACCGGACATTTAGCCTTCGCTACCTTACATACTAATTCCTGCGTTGAATCGATAAATCGTATAATCGACGTCTTCCCGGTTAATCAGCAGGAGCAGGTGCGAGTAACCGTCTCCTTTGTTTTACAGACGGTGGTAACCCAGCAATTGATCCCCAAGATAGGTGGTGGCAGGGTTTTAGCTTTAGAGATAATGGTCTGCACTCCAGCTGTCCGGGCTTTGATCCGGGATGACAAAATCCATCAGATTTATTCAATGATGCAAGCTGGCCAGAAATATGGGATGAAGACTATGAATCAATCCTTAGCAGAGCTCTATCTTTCCCATAAAATAACCATTGGAGATGCAATGGGAAGAAGCTCCAACCCGCAGGAGCTAAATGAGATCTTATCCAAAAAGCAGGAGATCTCTAAATTCGCGTGATTTTACTGATATAACTGATATAAAGGAGGATTAAATTGCCTATCTTTGAATACAAAGGAAAGACCTTAGCTGGAACAACCGTCTCCGGAGAGCTTAAAGCCAAAGACCGAAATGAGCTGGAAAAGCTTTTGCGTAGTAATAAGATCCTGGTCACTTCGGTGATAAAAAAACCATCCAGCATCAAACTCAGCTTTGGTCCAAAAAGAGTTAAAAAAGTTCATATATCCAGGTTTACCCGACAATTCGCCACTATGATCGGGGCAGGACTTCCTATGGTTCAATGTCTGGAGATTTTGGCTCAACAAAGTGATTCAGCCGAGCTGAGAAAAGTGATCGGACAGGTCAAGGAAAGTATCCAGGCAGGTACTACCTTAGCTGAGGCTTTATCCAGGCATAAGAAGGTTTTCGACGAACTCTATGTCAATATGGTGGATGCAGGTGAGATTGGAGGGGCTTTAGATTCCATTCTTTTAAGGTTAGCCGCCTATCGAGAAAAAGCTGATGCTTTAGTGCGAAAGGTGAGAGGTGCTCTGATCTATCCTTCGGTAATCCTTATCGTAGCTATTGGAGCAACTTTTTTAATGCTTACTTTTATCGTGCCGGTCTTCGCTAAGATGTTTGCCGGAGTTGGGGCGGAGCTACCCGGACCCACTAAATTTGTCCTGGGTTTAAGTCATTTTCTAAAAAGCAACTTTGTGACTGGACTAATACTTTTAGTTTTGCTGGTTATCGGTTTTAGATTCTATATCCGGACCGAACAGGGCTGTTTACTTTTTGACAAGCTCTTTTTGAAGCTTCCTCTAATCGGTGACCTCCTCAGGAAAAGCGCAATCTCCAGATTCACCCGTACCCTGGGAACCTTGATCTCATCTGGAGTCTCGATACTGGATGCCTTGGATATCACTGCCAAGACCGCCGGTAACAAAGTTATTCAGAACGCCATAAAAAAATCGGTTATCTCCATTGCTGAGGGGGAGACTATAACCCAGCCTTTGAAAGAGACCGGGGTATTTCCCCCTATGGTAACCCAGATGATCTCAGTGGGAGAGAAGACCGGTGGTTTGGATGATATGCTTAACAAAATAGCGGACTTCTATGAGGAGGAGGTGGATGCGGCTGTTTCTGCTTTAACCTCTATAATCGAGCCGGTGGTAATCATCTTTATGGGTGGCATAGTTGGAGGTATTCTTATCTCTATGTATCTACCTATGTTCGACATCATAGGTAAGATCGGGTAAAAGAATAAACTGTGTTATAGTTAATTATACTCTGCCCCGGATAAAACCGGGGCGTTTTTTAGGTAGACTTCCTTTTAGCTCAAGATGAACTCCAGAAAGAGAATATCAGAATCTGCTAAACTCTCTCTCCCCCTCTATTTTCGTCTATCTATTTATATCTTCCTTCTTCTGGTGGTGATCTTATATTTTAAAGTTTCCAAGGAGCTTTTCCTTCCCTTTTTTAGCTATAGTCTTATAACTTTTATCTTCTTAGTTCTTTTACTTCTCAAAGAACGATTTCAGTCTGAGCTGCTATTGAAAGGAGTAATTGCTCTCCAGCTGATCTCTGAAGTGTTAGTGGAGACCGGAATAATGGCCTCAAGTGGTAGAGCAGAAAGCCCCTTTGCTATCCTCTTCCTTCTGACTATAGTATCTGCCAGCCTGGTCTACAATCTTGCTGGTGCCTTGCTAATAGCCACTTTAGCCTGTCTGGGATTTGCCTCTACCTTAATCTGGGGAAATCTCTTCGCCACAGAAGATCTTTTCTCGGTCCACTGGATAAAAAATATTTATCTATTAAGCGAATCAGACTTTTATCGGATGTTTTTATACCTTTGCTCTTTTTACTTAATAGCTTTTTTAAGCGGATATCTGGCAGAGCGTTTGAAAACAAAAGGTCAGGAGCTTTTCTTAGCCTCCCTCGAATTGGACCAGATGAGGATGGACACTGACGACATTTTGCAGCACATGCACAGTGGCCTTATAACCATTGATACTTTGGGAAGGATTATCTATTACAATAAAACTGCTAAGGAGATCTTTGGATATTCAGCCAAACAAATGAAAGGTAAAAATTTTAATCAGGTTTTACATAAAAGAATGCCGGAGCTATGTGAAAAGTTAGAACAAGCCTTAAGCTCTGAACAGACCGACTCCCGGAGCGAGCTTTATATCCAGAATCATCTGGGACAAAAAATACCTTTAGGAATAAGCACCTCTATACTTCTGGGGAAAAACGCAAAAAAAAGAGGAGTTATCGCTGTGTTTCAGGACTTGACTGAGGCTAAAAAGATAGAGGAAAGGATGTGGCTACAGGAAAGGTTAGCCGCAGTAGGTGAGCTCTCAGCCGGAATAGCTCATGAGATAAGAAACCCTCTTGCCTCCATATCTGGTTCGGTAGAGGTCTTGAAAAGTGAACTGAAGTTGGAGGGAGAAAATCAAAAGCTTTTGGAACTGATCCTCAAGGAAAGCAGTCGACTCAATACAATCTTAAAGGAATTTCTTCAGTATGCCAAATTAGGAGAAACCTCTTTAGGAAGGGTAGAATTAAAAAGAATTGTAGATGAAGTGATTGAGATTGTAAAAAAACATCCCTCTTATCAGGAAAAGATAAGTATAAGAAAGAGATTAGATGAATCCCCGATTTACATCTTGGCAGAGGAAAACCAGCTCAACCAGCTCCTTTTGAATCTTTTAGTCAATGCCTTAGAAGCTATGGAGGAAAAGGGAAGCGAGCTTTTAATCACCACTCGCTCTTCTGATCTTGAAATGGTGTTAGATTATAAAAAAGAAAATTTAGCTGAAGAACTTTTTATCCCTCTAACTATAATAGACCAGGGTAAAGGGATGACCGAAGAACAAATGGAAAAAGCATTTCTTCCCTTTTATTCAACCAAGAAGAACGGAACAGGACTGGGCTTAGCTATCGTGCAGAGGATAAGCAACAATCTAAATGGAAGGATAGAATGTAAAAGTAAATTAGGCCAGGGAACAGCCTTTATACTTTATCTACAAAGATATCATGGAGTAAAAAAACAGGTCTGCCAGATGACCTAAACATATATTGACAGGTTTCAAACCTACCCCTACTGCAATGCCCTCTCAAACTTCCTCCCTTTATAGATATAGATATTACCTTTAGAACTATCCCTCAAAGCTTCCAGCTCCTCATCCTTAAGCTGTCCTAAATCATAAACCTTGGTTTTAGTCTGAGGATAAAAAAGAGAAAGCGCCTCTTCAAAACCGGTATGAAAAGTATAGGCTCCATTCATCCTCTGAGGAAGATTGGCAAAATAAAACTCTGAATTTTCAGGAGCAGACAAAATTATCTTTCCAGCCTTATTTATAACCTCAGAGCAGACCTTCCCAGCTTTCCTCCACCACATACTTCGCTTGTAAAGGATTGCTCCATTAAAGACCAGCATAAGGACTAATAGAAGATTTATGATATTAAGTTTCTTTATCCTATCTAAAAAATAAAGGAGCAGACTTGCTAAAGCCAGGGAGAATCCTAAGGAAGGAAAATAAAGGAAGCGCTGACCATTCCCGTTAACCAAAAGGTAAGGTAGAATTCCTAAAAGGATCAAACCTAAGCCTAGTTTAAAGCCGAAGATTTTCTTTCTCAGAAAATATCGAACCATTAAGAGAAAAACCAAACTTATTAATAACAAAACCAGGATGACCCAGAAATTATTCAATCTAAATTGAATTATATTATTCAAATAGGAGTGCACCTCAAAACCGACTAAGTCAAAGAAAAGCCTGACCGGGAAAAGAAAGCTTATCCCAAAATAGCAGCTATTCTTAATCATCACCACCGGATTATAGGTTAAAAACTTGGACATTATATAATCTGGCACGGTGAAATATCTAATACCTGAATAAAGAATAGTCAGCCCTAAAAAAGGGGAAGAAAGCTTAAGAGCTTTTTTGAATCTGAATGTAAAATCACCAGCTGATTTGAAGAAAACCAGTAAAAACAGCCCTAAGAAAATAGTTACCCCGTCCTCTTTAGAAAGTAAAGCCAGCCCGCATAACAAAAATGAAAGAAAATAAAATCCAGTCCTTTTATTCGTCAGATATTTCCATAAAGACCAGACAGAGCAGAGGTAAAAGAAAGTAACCATTGGACTGGAAAGAGCTGAGATCCAGAAAAGAGTCTCCTCCTGTGCGAAATGGGAGACAAAAATCAAAGAGGAAAGAAATGAGACCAGATGATCGGAGGTAAATTTTAAGAGAAGAGTATAGAAAATAAGGGCATTTAATAAATGGAAAATAAGCCCCGTCAAATGATAACCTAAGGGGTTTAATCCAAAAAAAGTATAAAGGAGCTGAAAGAAAAAATGGACCAAAGGTCTGAACTTTAGAACCGGCTCATAATTTACTGAAAAATGAGAGATAGAATCAAAACTTAATTTTTGTGAATTTTTTAGCCAGACAAAGTCATCTGAATTGAAAAATGAGAAACTATTTGGCAAAAAAATCAAAATGCCAACTATAGCTATAAGAAAATAATGAAGATATCTGCCGGATCTACACATTGTTATTTTGTAGGGGAGGGGCTTGTCCACAGGATCCAAATTCGGATTGAGCTTAGCGAAATCCAGCTTTATTTGGATCCCCTCCCGTTTTCTGGAGAATCGACGGGCTTGATAAACCAAGTCCCTATCCTACGGATCCGTTTTAAGGACAAGTGTAGAATGTAGGGGTTCGATTTATCAAACCCAAATTGGCACCATTTAACCGAAAGTTGCTACAAAGTTCTCCCTTCGATCTTAATATAGAAAAGCTAATGAATTATAATCAATTAAGTTAAGACAATTCAATACATTTTTTAAAAATACTTGACTTTTTTGGTTTGAAATATATAATAATTAGTTTTAAGATTATGCAGTTCATAGGCATCGAAATGGAAAATAAAGATAAGTTTTACTCCTACCTGAGACAAGCAGGAATCTATACTGTAATTCCTTTCATTTTAGCTCTGGGACCAATAATCGGATATTTTATTGGCAATTTTTTAGACCAGAAGCTTCATACCGAACCTTACCTGATGATCCTGTTTATCGTCTTCGGTTTTATAGCCTCAGGCAAAGAGGTCTATAACCTGGTTAAAAGGGCTATGAAAGATATGGAGAAAGAAGATAAAGGCAACAACCCAAAAATTTGACCGAATGGGAATAGAATTTATATACAGGACAATCCGCACTTCTTTGATAGTTTCAGCTCTCTCTTTCTTCTTTGTCGGGGTATATTATAACCTCCCCTTTGGTCTGGGCCTATTCTTAGGAACTGGCTGGGGCTGTCTGAATCTTTTTTTCATCACCCAGCTGATAACCGAAGCTTTCGGCTTAAAAATACCGCATAAAAGGAAAATATACCTGATCCTCTTAGTCAAGTTCCCCCTGCTTTATTTTGCCGGATATATCCTCCTCTGGCTTAAATATTTTCCAGTTGAAAGTTTAATCATAGGATTTACCCTGATCTTTGTAGTAACTTTTTTGAAAGCTTTAGGTAGGGCAATCCTGCCCTCGATTTTTAAAGAAGAGAAAAAGGTTCCAGGTTTAAGCCCGGATAATAATCAGATTAAAAGTAAATAAATTATGTTTGACATCTTAAATAACTTTATCTTTTCAATCAAAACCGTAGCCGAAAATACCGGCAAAGAGATAGCCCATGAAGGTGTTCCGGAACTACCTAATTTCATAACTCTCCTTTATACCAAATATGGTAAAACTGCTTTTGTGCATTTCCTGCATGTCTGGGAGAATGTAGTCTTCTCCCTCATAATTATTTTAATATTGGGACTTATATCCTATTTTGCTTCAAGGAGAAGAGCTCTTCAGCCGGGAAAATTACAGAACTTTATGGAAATGGCAGTGGAAAGCTTAGATAACTTCATCTGCGGGATCTTAGGACCAAGGGGCAGAAAGTTTACCCCCTTCTTAGGCACTCTGTTCATATATATTTTATGTATGAACTTCTTAGGCTTGATCCCGGGGATGAAGTCTCCCTCTTCTTCTTTAAATACCACTGTATCTTTAGCTATCTGTGTGTTTTTATATGTCCAATTCACCGGCATTAAAAACTTAGGGCTTTTAGGCTATATAGACCATTTAGCGGGTAATCCAAGGGACTTCATCACCTGGGTTTTGGTCCCCATAAATCTGCCAATTCATATCATTGGAGAGCTGGCAAAACCTTTGAGCCTTTCTTTACGACTTTTTGGAAATATCACTGGAGAGGATATTCTGATAGCTGTTTTTGTAGGCTTGGGGGTTATGGCTTTGAGTTTTTTAAATCTTCCAGTGGGTTTGCCTTTACAAGTACCCTTCATCTTCTTAGCTTTGCTTACCGGAACAATTCAGGCACTGGTTTTCACCCTGCTTTCCACTATATACTTTTTACTTATGCTTTCCCAGGAGGAAGAAAAACTGAACTAAAAACCTAAAACCTTTCTTATCAAAGGAGGACTTATGACTTATCAAACTGCCCTGGCTTTAGCTTTACCTTTAGGGTTAGCTATAGCTGCTTTTGGCTCGGCTCTGGGTTTAGGAAAAGCTGTCCGTGCGGCTATGGAGGCAATGGGAAGACAGCCTGAAGCCGCTGGCAAAATCCAGGTGGGGATGATTATCGGCTGTGCTCTTTTAGAAGCCCTGACCATTTATGCCCTGGTAACAGTTTTTGTCTTATCTGGCAAGATAAGTTGAAGAACAAGAGGGTAACTTCTCAAAATAAATTACCCTCTTTTTAAAAGAGGTATGTAGATGAACTTAGAATTCGGACAGATTATCACCCAGATCATCGGCTTTCTTTTAGCTCTCTTTATTCTCAAGAAATTTGCCTGGAAGCCGCTTTTAGGCATCCTGGAAGAGCGCCGCTCTAAGATAAAATCGGGGTTCGACAAGCTGGATGAAGAAAAGAGCACCTTAAAAGCACTTTCTTTAGAGTATGAAGCCAAGCTTAAAGATATTGAGGGTTTAGCCCGGCAGAAGATCCTGGAAGCAGCTAAAGAAGGTCAACAGATGGCAAATCAGATAAAGGAGAATGCTCGAAAAGAAGCGCTGGAGATCTTGAGCCGTTCAAGGGAGGAAATCCAGAGGGAACTGGAGAAAGCTAAGGTTCAGCTCAAAAATGAATTGGTTAACCTTAGTCTGCGAGCTGCCGAAAAGATCATCCAGGAAAAATTGGATGAAGAAAAAGACCGAAAGCTCATCCGTGATTTCATCGAGGGATTGGAGAAAGTAGGATGACTGATCAGATAGTCAGCAAAAGGTATGCGCTTGCCCTTTTTAATGCGGCAGAATCTGCCGGATTAACCCAGGATATTCAGGAAAATCTGGCTTCTATTTCTGAGCTCTGGGAAAAAAACGCGGAACTCAGGGCTTTTCTGGAAGCTCCTCAGATAGCCACAGAAGAGAAGGGAAAAATACTTCAAATAAGTTTCAGAGGAAAAATATCTCCACTTCTTTTGCAGTTCCTGCTTTTCCTTCTGAGCAAAGGCCGGCTTCAGCAGATCTCCGAAATAAATAGCCAGTATTACAGACTATTGAAAGAAAAGATAGGGTTGGTCGAAGCTTTAGTGATTACTGCTTCGCCCTTAGATGAAAAACTCTCTTTACCCTTGAAGCAAACACTGGAGAAAAAAACCGGGAAAAAAGTGAGTTTGATCTTCAAGACCGACCCCAACTTAATTGGAGGAATAAGGGTGATAATGGGGAATCAGGTAATCGATTATAGTATCAGAACTGAACTGGATAAGCTAAAAGAGAATCTTCTAAGTCTGAAAGTCTAAAAAAGTTTCCGAGAAACGGATCCGTAGGAAAGGAGTGTCTATGCCTTTAAGACCGGAAGAGGTCAGTCAGATAATTCGAAAAGAGATCGAGAAATATAAGACCAAACTGGAGATGGAAAGCGTTGGCATTGTCCTCCAGGTAGGAGATGGAATAGCTCGAATCTGGGGACTGGAGGATGCTATGATGAGCGAGTTGATCCAGTTCCCTAACGATATAATCGGAGTTATCCTTAATTTAGAGGAGGACAATGTAGGAGCTGCCATCTTTGGCTCAGACCAGGGCATAAAAGAAGGAGATATTGTCAAAAGGACTGGCAGGATCGCCTCAGTCCCTGTGGGTGAGGCTTTAATCGGAAGGGTAGTTAATGCCCTGGGCCAGCCCCTGGATGGTAAAGGCCCGATCGTTACTGACAAATATCGCCCCATCGAGGGAAGAGCTCCCAATGTGGTGCAGAGGCAGCCAGTCAAAGAGCCAGTCCAGACCGGATTAAAAGCTATCGACTCTATGATCCCAATTGGACGGGGTCAGAGAGAGTTAATAATTGGCGATCGTCAAACCGGAAAAACTGCTCTGGCTTTAGATACCATAATAAATCAGAGAGATTCAGATATTTATTGTATCTATGTGGCTATTGGACAGAGGGCTTCAACCATAGCCCAGGTGGTGAAGATCTTCGAGGATTATAAGGCTATGGACTATACCACCGTGGTAGCGGCCCCGGCTACAGATCCAGCTCCTCTACAATATAACGCACCCTATGCTGGCTGTGCTATGGGGGAAGAGTTTTTATATAATAAAAAGCATGTGGTGGTAATCTATGATGACCTTTCCAAACATGCTCAAGCCTACAGACAGCTTTCTTTGCTTTTAAGAAGACCTCCGGGCCGGGAAGCCTATCCAGGCGATATCTTCTATTTACATTCCAGGCTTTTAGAAAGAGCTGCAAAATTAAGGGATGATTTAGGTGGTGGCTCTTTAACTGCCCTGCCCATAATCGAGACCCAGGCTGGAGATGTCGCCGCCTATATCCCCACCAATGTTATCTCCATCACCGATGGACAGATTTATCTGGAAGCAGACCTTTTCTATGCTGGGATAAGGCCTGCTATAAATGTAGGTATCTCAGTATCCAGGGTAGGTGGAAATGCCCAGACCAAAGCTATGAAAAAAGTGGCGGGCAGGCTCAGGCTGGATTTAGCTCAATACCGGGAGTTAGCCTCTTTTGCCCAGTTCGGATCAGAGCTGGACGATGCTACCAGGGCTCAGTTAATTCGAGGTGAAAAGACCGTGGAGATTTTAAAACAAGTTCAATTTGAACCTATGCCCCTGGAAAAACAGGTGATGATAATCTATGTAGCTACTCATGGATATTTAGATGATTTAAAAATAGAACAGATTAAAACCTTTGAACTCCAGTTTCACAAGTTTATGGAGGACCAGTATCCGGATATAGGACATTCCATATCTCAGACCAAAGATTTGGAGGAGGTCACCGAAAAGAAACTAAATGAGGCTATCAAGAAATTCAAGCAGGAATTTCTGGCTAAAAATCAAACGTAATTGCTCGATTCATCGAGCTAAGGCATATCATGAATGCTTGATAAATCAAGCAACTACAATGTTCACTTTAGTAGTTCAACTTATCGAGCCAAAATCTGATTTACATTTTACAAAATAGAATATGGAATCTTTAAAGATCTTAAGGCGCAGGATAAGGACCGTAACAAGCACCATGCAGCTTACTAAGGCAATGGAATTAGTATCTGCTGCCAAGTTGCGGAAAGCTCAAACCAAATTGGTTTCCTCCAGACCTTATGCCAATAAAATGCAGAATATTTTGGAGAACCTCTCTTCAGCTTCAGGCGCTTTGACCCACCCTCTATTTGAAAAAAGGGAGGCCCGGCATAAAGGCTTAGTTATCATAACCTCAGACAGAGGCCTGTGTGGCTCCTATAATGTTAACATTTTTCGAAAAGCAGAAGAGTTTCTAAACCAGGAGCCTGAAGATAAAATCAAGCTAACTCTTATCGGGAAAAAAGGGTTTTACTATTATCGAAAAAGGCCCTGGGAGATCAGATTGAAATATTTAGACTTAGGAGGTAAATTAGAATTTGCCAAGGTAAAAGAGATAACTTCTGACTTGGTGAACCTTTTCTTATCCGCAGAAGTGGATGAGATATTTTTTCT
>Ga0209979_1002295_pt1 | contig 18624 bp, 20 predicted proteins | sample AnhtaG_FD_183114 | JGI IMG/M metagenome (GOLD analysis project Ga0209979, IMG submission 183114) | Deep subsurface microbial communities from Anholt, Denmark to uncover new lineages of life (NeLLi) - Anholt_01485 metaG (SPAdes) (version 2) | ecosystem: Environmental > Aquatic > Marine > Oceanic...
GCGCTTGATGTAGCTGATAGAGCACTTGAAGATTTTGGGAGGCAGGAAGGAATAATTTACTATGTTTCAAGAGCACCAAAAAAACGTCAGGAGATATGGAAAAAGTTAAATATAGATCCAAGGGGAATTGATAGGGAGGTTGTTGAGATGATGCACAGAACACATATAGGAGTTGATCAGGATGCTGAAAACATACTACGTCATGCACTAAGAACATCACTGAGTGATGGTTGGGGTGGTTCAATGTTAGCTACAGATATATCAGATATATTATTTGGTACACCAAAAGCAGTTTCTTCAACTATGAACCTTGGAGTCCTAAAAGAGGATGAGGTTAATTTAGTTATACATGGTCATGAACCAACATTATCTGAGATGATAGTCAATGTTGCAGATGACCCAGAACTTATTGACTATGCTAAATCAAAGGGAGCAAAAGGAATAAACTTAGCTGGAATATGCTGTACAGCGAACGAAGTTCTTATGAGACAGGGAGTTCCAGTAGCTGGGAATTTCTTACAGCAGGAATTAGCTATATTAACCGGAGCTGTTGATGCTATGGTAGTTGATATTCAGTGTATAATTCAGGCATTAGGAAAATTAGTTGAGAATAATCATACTGAACTTATAACTACCTCACCAAAGGCTAAAATTCCAGGAGCGACCCATATACCTTTTGATGAACATAATGCTCCAGAAATTGCGAAAAAGATAATAATGAGAGCTATAGACAATTTTGTTAATAGAAATGGCACAAGAATTCCAAATATAAGTAGTCCATTGGTTGCTGGATTTTCACATGAATATATAAATTACATGTTGGGAGGAAAATATAGGGCATCTTTTAGACCACTTAATGATGCAATAATTGATGGAAGAATCCAAGGTGTAGTTGGAGTAGTTGGTTGTAATAATCCAAGAGTAGCACATGATCAATCTCATAATTATCTGGTTAAAGAATTAATTTCAAGGGATTATTTGGTAGCTCAAACTGGATGTGGAGCAATTGCTTGTTCAAAATATGGCTTACTTACACCTGAAGCAATGAAATATGCTGGTGAAGGGTTAAGGTCTATTTGTGAAACAGTTGGTATCCCACCAGTTCTACATTTAGGTTCCTGTGTGGATAACTCAAGAGCATTAACAATTTTTGCTCAGGTTGTTCGTGAAGGTGGTTTAGGAGAAGATATAAGTGATCTTCCTGCTGCTGGAATTGCACCTGAATGGATGAGTGAGAAAGCACTATCAATAGGAACTTATTTTGTTGCATCAGGTCTTTATGTTTTATTTGGTGTTGGTTCACCAGTTGGGGGAAGTGCTGAAGTTACTGAAATGATAGGCAGTGGATGGGAAAATATAGTAGGAGGAAAATTAGAATTTGAACCAGACCCGGAAAAAATATTGGAAAAAACAATTAACCATATACAGAAAAAGAGAAAAGCTTTAGGAGTACATGAAAAGAAAGAAAGAGTATTATTTGACATGGAAACAAGGAGGGAGTTAGAAATTGAGTAAAATAATTGCATCGGCAGCAATTAGAGGCGCTCACCAGAAGGTGAAAGAAGCCCGAGAGATGTTAGATAAAGCATTAGAACAGTTTGGACCAAAACAGGAGGTTGAGTTTCCCAATACAGGTTATTATTTACCCATAATATATGGAATAACAGGAATAGCAATTAAGACATTGGGAGACATGCCACCAGTTTTGGAGGAGGCTGAAAAGCTTTTACCACCCATACCTAAAGAAAAAATATGGCTCCCATATTTAGGTAATGCTTTAGATGCTGGAATGGCAACACTTTTTGCAGAGGAGATTATGGAAGCAATAAAGTATGTCATGGGTCCAAATCCTGTAGAAGGTATATGGCTTGGAGCAGCAGAGGATTTGATAATAAGGGAAAGAGGAATAGAATTTGTAGATGGCTCTGCTCCAGGATTTGCGGCTGTTATTGGAGCTACTCCAACAAATGATATTGCAGTAAAAATTGCTAGGGAACTTCAGCAAAAGAGTATCTATGTATTTATGTCTGGAAATACTAAAGGAAAGGCATTTGCTGAACAACTGGTTGAAGAGGGCATTGACTTAGGATGGGAAACCAGACTTGTTCCATTTGGAAAGGAAATAGGATCTACAGTTTACTCACTTGGTTTTGCAACGAGAGCAGCACTGACTTTTGGTGGAGTAAAACCGGGAGACTATAGAAGAATCCTTCTCTATAACAAGAACAGGATTTTTGCATTTGGACTTGCATTAGGTGAAGTTACAGATGAGAAGTATGCTAATGCAGCAGGAGCTATAAATTTTGGATTTCCAATCATAGCAGATACAGATATCCCCGCAATTCTTCCAAGAGGAGTTTGTACCTATGAACATGTAGTACCTGAAGTACCACTTAAAGAAATAGTTTCAAAAGGGATAGAGGTAAGAGGACTTAAAATCATTATTACAGAAGTACCTGTACCAATTCCATACGGTCCAGCATTTGAAGGTGAGAGAGTTAGAAAAGAAGATATGCATGCTGAATTTGGAGGAATGAAAAGTAAATGTTTGGAATTTTTATATACCAAAGATTTAGCTGAAGTTGAGGATGGGAAGATTGAGTTATTTGGTCCAGATATAGATAGTATTGAACCTGGTAATGCAATTCCATTAGCAATCATTGTAGAAGTTGCAGGGAGGGATATGCAACCTGACTTTGAACCTATATTAGAAAGACAGATACATCACTTTATAAATTATGGTCATGGTTTATTACATATTGGTCAAAGAGATATTGCCTGGATAAGAATAAGTAAAGATGCTTATAATGCTGGATTCAGAATGGATGATATTGGAAAAATAATTCACGCAAAGTTACATGGTGACTTTGGAGCTATTTTGGATAAAGTTCAAGTAAAACTATATACAGATGAGAAAAAGGTAGAAGAACTTTTAAAAGTTGCTAAACCAGTCTATAAAGCGAGGGACGATAGAATTGGTGCACTAACTGATGAGAGCGTAGATACTTTCTATTCCTGCACGCTATGTCAATCATTTGCTCCAAACCATGTGTGTGTTATTTCACCAGAAAGGCCAGGACTCTGTGGTGCGTACAATTGGCTGGACGGAAAAGCATCTAATCAGATAAATCCCACTGGACCAAATCAGCCAGTTAAAAAAGGAGAAACAATTGATAACCATCTTGGGGTATGGAAAGGTGTTAATGAATTTGTTTATAAAAATTCTCACCAAACGCTTGCTTCATTTAGTGCATACTCAATGATTAATGATCCTATGACTTCATGTGGTTGTTTTGAAACAATAGTTGCAGTTCTTCCAATGACAGGTGGAGTAATGGTTGTTCCGAGAGAACACCCTGAAATGACTCCATGTGGAATGAAATTTTCAACACTGGCTGGTTCTGTTGGTGGTGGAGTACAGACACCAGGCTTTATTGGAGTTAGTAAGTTCTTCTTAACGAGCAAAAAGTTCATAAAAGCAGATGGTGGATTTAATCGTTTAGTTTGGATGCCAAAAATGTTGAAGGAGGAGATAAGGGAGGCATTACAACACAGAGCAGATGAGTTGGAAATCCCGGATTTTCTGGACAAGATTGCGACTGAAGAAAATGCTGTAACAGAAGAGGAAGTTCTTAAATTTATACAAAAAGTAGGACATCCAGTATTAGAAATGGAATCAATGTTCTAAATTAGATTTACAAGATAATAAAAATATTAAATTCTAATTAAAGAAGAAGTATCAAAAGATTTGAGCATAGTTTCTTAACTAAAATGTCTTCGAAACCATGCTACAAATCTCTAAAAATATAAACTTTATAAAAATAAAATATTTGGAGGTTATAGTGGAAAAGGAAGTATTAATAACTAAAGATATGACTATTGGAGAAGTTGTAACTAAATATCCTCAAACTACGCCTGTTTTTTTTAGCCATGGTCTTCCATGTGTGGGATGCCATGTTGCTCAATGGGAAAGTGTAGAGGAGGGAGCACTTGCTCATGGGATAAAAAATGTTGAAGCGTTAGTTAAGGATTTAAACAAAATTGCTGAGCAAGCTAATATTAAATAGAAAATATTAACATAATATTTTCTTAATCTATAATATTCTCTTAAATATCCACATTAGGAGTTAGTTTGAATCAAAATCTATTTGAAAATTATGAATTTATTTTCATAGTAGTATTTGTTCCATTAATCATAATAATTTTGTTTTATTTATTACAAAAATTTGTTAATTTCATTTCTGGTAAATCAACCACTACTAAATCTTCTAAAGAAATGCATCCAAAAAGTTACAATTTGCAAACATTTACTATAAGCTATTTAGAACCTATTCTTATTGTGATAATACTTTTTTATGAGGTGGGTTTATTATTTTTTGGAGGTTTAATAGTGTTATCTTCACTTAATGGAAAATTTATAGCTACAGTTATGACTATTTTAATCTTATTATTTATTTTGGGCTTAATTTTAATATATAGAATGTATAGCACAAAGTAGTTAAAATGCTATTAAAATATTAACAAGTTAAAAGGTAATTACCTTATTATAATTCTAATCAACTTTAATAAGTATTAAAAATGTTATTAAAATATCAAGAAGCTAAAAAATGTATTTAATGTTTACAAGCAATGTGTAATAACAGGATAAAAATATATGTTAGATAGACCTAAACATTTAAGAAAAATTAAATTCCTGAATAGATTAAAAAATTGGGTGAAGTTAACATCTATAAATGTATATTGCTTTTCATCGGGATGTTGTGGAGATGAAATTTTGGCAACCTATGGTCCCTTTTATGACCTTGAGAGATTGGGAGTAAATTTTGTCTCTTCTCCAGAAAGAGCAGATGTCCTAATGATAGCGGGAACCATCACCAAAGAAATGAAACCCATCTTAGAAGATTTATATAACAACACTGAAGATAAGAAGGTGGTAATAGCGGTTGGCTCATGTGCAATAAATGGGGGTCCTTTTTACAAAAGCGATTATATATTAAATGGAGTAAAAGAAATTTTTAATGTGGACCTTTATGTACCAGGTTGTCCACCAAGACCAGAAGCAATTATATATTCAATTTTAAGATATAAGGAAAGGTTTAAATAACAAACCAAAAATATTAACAAAATATTGAATTTTAAAAGAGGGTGTAAAAAATAGATACTTATAGCATATATATTGAACCTAAATTTACGCCATTTGGATTTCCCATTGGATTAAATATTGACTTAAAAGAAGATGTGGTTGTTAATTTGAATCCAGATTTTGGATATTTGAGGACTGGTGTTGAAAAAATAATTGAGGGGATAGAAATTGATAATGTTATTCCATTTATTAATAGAGTTGATAATAGCAGTGCGATATCTGTCGAACTTGTATATTGTATTGCCTTAGAAAATTATTTCAAAATAGAGGTACCCATAAGAGCAAAATTTATTCGGGTAATTCTCAGTGAACTTTCGAGAATATCCAGTCATATACTATTTTTAACCAAGTTGGCGAATGCATTGGGTATGAATATGCCACTTCATTATTGCTTGAGAGAAAGAGAAGAAATACTTCATCTTATAGAGGTTGCAACAGGATCGAGACTAACTCCAAATTTTGTAAGAATTGGGGGTATAAAAAGTGATTTGAGCAAGCAGTTTTTTGACAAATTAAAGGAAATTTTAAAGGGTTTTAGAAAAAAGGTCCATGAGCTAAGAGTATTTTTCTTAGAGAATGAGTTGGTAGTTAATAAACTAAATAATTTGGGTGTTTTAGTAAAAGAAGATGCTATTAAATTAGCTATTAGTGGTCCAAACCTAAGAGCCTTGGGAGTATCCCAGGATATTAGAAAAAATGATAATTATGAAATATATGATGAGTTTAATTTCAAAGTGCCCATTGGTGATAGAGGAGATAGTTTGGACAGATGTATGGTTAGAATAGAGGAAATAGAACAATCTATTTCTATTATTTCACAGGCTCTTTATAAAGTGCCAGAGGGAAAAATAAGAACATATGGTGAAGTTAATACTCAATTAATGGAAAATATATATAGCCATGTTGAATGTCCCCATGGTGAACTTGGTATGAATATATCAGTAAGTGAGGGTAGAATAGCTAAATTAAGCATAAAAGGACCCTCATATAATAACCTGTTTGCTTTTTCAAAAGCAGTTATAGGTGAAAAATTCGAGGATATTGAATTAATACTGGCAAGTTTTGATATCTGTGTGTGCGAGGTAGATAAATGATTTTAAAAAATTTATTGTTAAAAGCTTTATATTTCTTACTATTCCTATTTTTAGGAGTATATATAATTATTTACCTTCATAAGAAAACATTAGCTCATATGCAATCAAGAAGAGGCCCATTACAAACTGGTTTTCATGGAATTTTACAAATATTTTCTCAAATTTTGAAATCACTTTTAAATTGGCCAAAATTATTTACCAGCTGGCAAGATCTATCTAATAACATTGGAGTGGTGATCTCATTTACATTTGCCATATTAGCCTTTCTGTTAATTCCCCTGACAGAAGATATTTTCTTAATGAATATTGAGATGTCCCTGCCACTTTGTCTTTCTTTTATTATGATATCCAACATGGGTGCATTTCTTTCAATTAAGAAAGTTAAATTAAATATGAATAAAATGACAGCTTTATTAGATAGAATATCTACTGTTCTTATATTTAGCATTCCATTATTCATATCATCTATGGGGCCCGTGATAGTTTCGTCATCTTTTAATCTTTTTGAAATAGTTCGAGCGCAAAGTAGATTCTATAACATCTTATACCAACCATTAAGTTTTATTGTTTTTTTATTAAGTTGTTCTTTGCTTTGGCAGAGATTACCTGTTGATGTTCCAAAAAAGGATACCTACTTTAATACTGATTATCTTTCTACTCAAAATAGATTGAATTATCAAATATCTACCATCTCTAAGTATATTAATATTATATCCTTATTGATTCTGGGAACCCTACTTTATCTTGGTGGGTGGAATGGTCCAAAAATTTTGCATCCACTGATTTGGACTATAATAAAAACTTTTGTTTTACAAGTAATACTATTATTTTTATATACTATCATTCCCAGAATAAGTGGTTTTAGAAAAAAAATAAATTTAAGTTTAGCCTTTCTTTGTTTATTATCATTTTTAAACTTATTGATTATAATATTTTTGGTTCTTTATTTTAAACCTATTTTTTGAGTTTAGCTTATGAAGGGTATATTAAGAAGTTTAATAACTGTTACAAGAAATACATTTAAGAGATCTGTAACTGTTCTTTATCCACATGATAGAATAATGGTTCCTTATAATAGCAGGGGAAGCATTCAATTAATGGTGGATCCAGATACAAGAAAGATCCTCTGTGATGGATGTGGTCAATGCGAGAAATCTTGTCCGTTAAAATTGATATCTATTGAGGTAGATATTAATAATAAAAAATTAAAAAGTTTTTATATAGATATTAGCAGATGCATGTTCTGTGGTTTTTGTGAGGAAGCATGCACGAAAAAAGCATTGAAAATGAGTTTTAATTATGAGCTGACTGAAAAGGATTTTTCAGCTTTAAAATATGATATTAAAAAATTAACCAAACACGCGAGACCGAAGTTAAGGAAATTCTGGAAAACTTAAAAAACTTTAAAAAATTACAAAATTTATTATTAGTTAAAAGGTAAATAATTGGAAAACATATTATTTTATATAATATCAATACTTATTGTAATGGGTGCTTTAGGTATTGTTCTTTTTAAAAAACATCTATTTATAGTTTTGAGTTTTTTGATCTGTGTTTTAAGTATAAGTTTTCTTTTTTTATTTTTGAAAAATTCTATTCTCTTTTTATTTATATATATTCCCCTTCCAGCAATAATCGCGGGTCTATTATTGGCAGGAATTGGAGAAAGGGAGAATTTAGTTTTTAATTGGAAAAGAGATTGGCCAAGAAGTTTTATAGCAATTTTTATAGCCATATTAGTATTAATATGTCTTGTTTTTGTGATTAATAATAGTAAGTGGGAAACAACTAAAGTTGATGAATTTCAATCCACTTCTCCAGCAAAAATTGCCGAGATATTATATGTTGAGCATACTATACTTCTGATAATTATATTTGTTTATTTTATTAGCTTTTTTATTGGAATATATTTTGTTTCTAAAGATAGGAAATAGATAGTGTTATCTCTAAAAAATTATTTATATATATCCACGATTATATTCTGTTTAGGAATTTTTGGTGTCTTATTTAGAAGAAAGTTTTTAAATAAGTTAATTAGTTCTTCACTAATAGCTTTATCAGCTATTATTAATTTTGTTTCCTTCTCTTATTTTTTATATCCTGAAAAGATTTTTCAACTGACTTTAATTATATTTATGATTGGTCTAATAATTATGCAGTTTGCTATAGGATTTTTTGTTTATTACCTTGTTATAAAGGAAGGGAAAGATATAGATCTAAAAAGGAGGGATCCCTTTTTAGAATTAAATTTAAAAATTGCTAACTTTTTTAGGAGGAAGTAATTGTCAATTAACTTTTCTCTTATAATTCCAGAACTATTAATACTCTCTTCATTTCTTTTTGTTTTATTACTTTTAATTTTTAATAGTGTAACAAAATTAAGATGGTTAAGTTATTTTAGTCTTTTATTAGTAATAGCTGCAATGGTTTTAACCTTTGTATTTAAAGACAGAATGGGAATTGTATCGGATAACTTTTTAGAGGTTAGTAAGATTTCAAACTTTTTTAGATATTTATTTCTTTTTTCAGGAGCGAGTCTTTTAATTTCGCTAATTGTCTCTAAAGTAGAAAAACCTGGTATTTATGCTTTAATTCTAATTTCAATATTTGGCGCGATGTCACTTGGACTTAGTTCAAATCTATTATCGCTGCTAATGTTTTTAGAAATTGTTACAGTCTCATCCTATTTTATCCCTACTGTAAAACTTGAGAAAATTGACTGGCTCTCATATCTGAGATATGTCATTTTTGGGATAATTTCAACCTTTTTATTTATATATTTGTTTTCCTTTATATATGGAGTATCGGGATCTCTTTCTTTAAATGTTGATTTTACAAACATTGATATTAATAAAGTAAATATTTTATTAATCATAGTGCATATAGTTATAATGGTAATAATGTCAATTAGATTGTCCCTATTCCCATTTCATATTTTGTTTCCCTCTCTTGCTAAAGATAGTGGTTTTTTTACAACACTTTTTTTCTCAATTCTTGTTATTCCCGTAAATTTCCTGGCTCTTAAGAAGGTATTAAATATAGCTGGTCGTTTGGACAACGGACTTCTTTTTGATAATTTCCTTGTAATTTTAATTCTCGTTTTCGTAACAATTATATTTTTAAATATTGGTATTATTTATCAAAGAAATATCTGGAAGTTTTTAGCATTTTCAAGTGTAGTTCAAATGTGCTTTATTATTATTGATTATTACCTTTTTCCACCCTTAGAAGAGCTAAGTGGTATAACGCCATATTTACTTATATATTTAATTTCAACATCAGCATTAATAATTGGATTGGGGACTTATAGAAAATATAAACTTAAAACTAACTGGGTGGATTTTCTGGAGGATATAAAAGGAGCAATAAGGACTGCACCAGTTTTAACTTTTTCATTATCTGTAATATTAATCTCATTAATTGGAATCCCAGGGACTGCTGGCTTTTTAATTAAACAGTCATTTATTAGTTTCATTAATGCCGGTATTGAAAATGAAGGAATTACTGGTTTTGCAATTTCAATTTCTGTCTTTTTAATAATAAACTTTTTAATAGCTTTATATTATTATGGAAGAATTATTTTAAGTATGTGGTCTAAGCCAAAAACGGATATTTACCTTAAATCTAAAAAAGTGAAATTAAATCTATTTAAAGAGAGTTCCCCATACCTTCTATCTTTAGCCTTTATTATATTATGCTCTGTCATTATATTGACTTTGGGTATATATGGTATTGTCAACCCCACATTATCTAGAGTACTTCTCCCCCTGTTTAAATAATATTTTAAAGAATAAACCACGCATCTATTTAATACAGTTAAATTAATTCGTAAATATTTCAAAATTTATTCCTGTATTATAAAATAGCTATTAATGAATAATTTAGTTAAAAAATAAAGTAACATAAGACAGATATTTCTATATTAGGGATGAATACATAAAATTATGAATAATAAAAAGAAAATAGATACTAAAAATTAGTAGGAAAAAAATGGCAAGAGCATGGAAAATATTAGAGGGGAAAAAAGTAAAATTACGGGATTTGTGTGAAGAAGATCTTCCCAGATGTTTAGTATGGCTCAGAGACAGAGGGGTTACAAAATATTTGGATTTTGATTTAATTAATATTGGTTTAGTACAAGAGACAAGATGGTTAAAGACCATGCAGAGTTCTCTAAATGATTATATTTTTGCCATAGAAAAAGAGAACGGTAAACATATTGGGAATATAGGATTACACAGAATAAATTGGAGAGATAAAAATTGTATGTTGGGTATAATTATAGGTGATATAGAAGACTGGAATAAGGGATATGGAACGGATGCTATAAAAACTATATTAAAATATGCAGTAGAGAAATTGAGATTACATAAAATAAATTTACATGTTTATGAATATAATCCCAGAGCTATTAGAACCTATGAAAAATGCGGTTTTAAAAAGGAAGGTTTGTTAAGAGAAGGACACTACTATAATGAAAAATACTGGGATGTCATAGTTATGGGGATTTTAGATAGAGATATTAAAATGCTTTATGATTAAGAATTTCACAAGAGCTATATTCGTCTATATTCACATAGCACAGTGTAGTTAATTAAACTATATAATTATACACAAGACATCTAATAAAACTATCTTAGTATGCGTACACTTTAAAAAAGAGTAAAATAATAGAAATATTTAATTTGAAAGTTGGGTAGTTATGAGAAATACGAAAAGACTTAGCAAAGGAACAAGAAAATATATTCGCAGGAAGAAAGCAGAAATAAAGAAAATTTTAGATAAAGCTGAGCAGAAAAGACTGATTGAAGAATTAATGTCTAAATTTAATATAGATAAAGTTGTTAAAAAACAATAATAAGAATATATTAAAAATTTAATTATTTTTTAAATATCAAGAATTATCTGTAAATCTAAAAGAAAGAAGTTTTAGGTGGAATATTTTAATCTCTTTGAAAAATACGGTCATGAACAGGTTATATTTAATATAGATCCCGAAACAGGGCTAAAAGCTATAATAGCAATACACAACACAGTATTAGGTCCTGCTTTAGGTGGTTGTAGAATGAGAAAATACTCATCTGAAGCTGATGCAGTAATAGATGCATTAAAACTTTCCAGAGGAATGACTTATAAAAATGCAGCAGTTGATCTACCGTACGGTGGTGGAAAATCAGTTATAATAGGTGACCCAATGGTGGATAAGAATCCAAAATTAATGGAATCCTTTGGAAGATTTGTGCAAACATTAAAAGGAAGATTTATTACTGGTCCAGATATGGGAACAAATTTAGATGATTTTGGATATGCTAAAAAATATACACCACATGTAATTACATGGGAAGAGAAAATGGTTTCTTCAGATGATATTTCCCTAAATACTGCATATGGAGTTTATATAGGAATTAAGTCTTGTTTGAAACAGACTTATGGTGATGACTCTTTAGATGGAAGAATAATAGCAGTTCAGGGATTAGGAAAAGTTGGTTATAATCTTTGTAAATTGCTTCATAAGGAAGGAGCAAAATTAATTGTCTCTGACCAGTATCAAGACAAGATAGATAAAGTAAAAAAAGAATTTGGTGCAGAATCAGTAGGTAAAGATGATATTTATTCTGTAAAGTGTGATGTATTTTCACCAAATGCAATTGGTGCAACAATAAATGATGAAACGATTGGACAATTTAGATGTCCTATAATTGCAGGAGCAGCTAATAATCAACTTGCTGAAACAAAACATGGGGATAAACTTCATGAGATAGGAATTTTGTATGCTCCTGATTATGTAATAAATGCTGGAGGAGTTATTACTGCTGCTGAAACATTTATTGGTTATGAATATGAGAAAGCATGTAGAAAAGTTGAAAATATTTACAACTCTTTACTCAGAATATTTAATATAAGTAAAGATGAGGATATACCTACAAACAAAGCTGCTAATGTAATGGTGGAAAGAAAGATAAATAAAGCTAAAAAGAAAAGAAAAATCTATTATAAACTCTAAAATAACTTTAGGTAATATTTAGTTGGAAAGTTATCATAGATATAGAAAAAAAGAAAAAGCAAGAAGAAGGACATTTTTTACAATTGTCATATTAATTCTTATTTTAATACTTTTAATAATCCTAAGACAAAGTCAGATCAAGCTTTTTAAAGAAGAGGAACTCCCCATAGCTCTTATTAATCAATTGCCTAAGATAAAAAAAGTTGATATAGGTATTGCAAATGTAGTAACAGATGCAGATACTGATGGGATAAATGATCAGGAGGACATACTTCAGGGAGCAAAACTCGAACTTGAAAGAAAAGCCAAAAACATAATTGCTGAAGGATCAGTTAATTATTTTAAGGGAGGAGATCCTCCCCAAGATAAAGCAGTCTGTACTGATATAATAGCAAGAGCATTTACTAATGCTGGTTATGACTTAAGAATGTTAGTTGGTAATGATATAAGAGATAATTTTGGGGAATATCCCTGGGAGCTATGGGAAGTAAAAGTAGCAGACCCAAATATTGACTATAGAAGACCGGAGAACTTAATAATTTTTTTTCAGAGAAATGCTAAATCTTTAATTATAGATATAGATCCAAAAAAATCTAAAAATTTACTTCAATGGCTTCCAGGAGACATAGTTTTTTGGGATGTTAATAGAAATGGAAGTGTTGACCACTGCGGAATATTATCTGACAGGCCAAATAAAGAAAATATTCCTTATGTGATACATAATTATATTGAGCCAGGTTATACAGTTGAAGAGGATGTACTTCAAAAATGGTTAGTAGCAGGGCATTTCCGCTTTCCTGGTAAATAAGCAAAGGAATAAAAATTAAATAATTATTATCACTTATTTATACATATCCCTTCACTATAATAAAGAATAGTTATTAGTGATAAATAATTTAAATTTCATCAAATTGTGGGAAAACGAATGTTTCAATGCTAAAAGCCTTTTTCTGCGTATAAGGGAGATTGTCTGTATCTACAACAAATGGTATATTTTCGCCAACTTCCATATTTACTAAATAATCTGAACCGACTGCAATTATCTTTTCCTTGTCATCATAAAATGCAACCAAAATTTTTGCACTATCAAAATCCTTCTCGGAAATATTTTTGACAAAACCTTTAGCCAAATTATGTGAATTATAGTAAGTTAAATCTACATTTGAAACATCAAATTCAAAAGTATCTTCAATATCAAATGGAATCCAGGAACATCTTATTGTATCTATCTCATAAGATTCAAAATTTATATCGTTACTTATTTCAGTAATCAAAGAAAATGGAGCTGATTGTTCAGGAAGAATATATTGAAGTTTTAAAGATTCTGATGTTTTTAAAACAGTAGATCCCTCTGAATCATAAAGACTGCAAGACAAACTGACATTTGTTGTTGCATAATCGCTGCTCATATTTTTAAGAAGTCCAAAAATACAAAAGTAATTTCCAGAACGATTCTCCCAAATTTTCTCTATTTCAATCTCTTTTTTATTATTGGTTTTTTCTTTAGATTCTTCAGATTGTTCAGTTGCTTCTTTTCCTGATCTTTTCTCTGATTCTGCTATTTTTTGTTCTCTATTTTCTTCTTTAGATGCTACACCAACTTCAGAGTTTTTAACTTTAGATTCAGAATCCTCTCTATTTTTAAAGATAGAGCTATATAAATCTAAGGTTAAATTTATTGACTTTGAAAAAAATATTTTAATATTCTCTTTTAGATTATTGAAAAATTTTATATTAAATAAATTATTTATTATTCTTGGAGGGTTTGTTAGTAAGTTGTTAAAGTAGAGAAAGCAAAAGATACTAACAAGCAATAAATCAATAATCAGAAAAACAATAATCCATTTTTTCAAAAAATACCTTCCTTAATTAAAAAATGTAATAATTGAATTTGAAATCATTTTTTTATGTTTCTTGACATATACTTTTAGTAATTATAATATAATTATGCATTTCACTAACATTTATTTTCCATACATGGAGGATAACAATTATTAATATCTTATTTATCTATAAAAATGAATTTTTATTTCAAAAGCTTTTGCATTTTTTCCTATAAAGCATTATAGGGGTGAATTGCAAGAGTTTTTTATTTTGTAATGATAATTTATAAATTTAATAAAGATTAACCCTATTAATGTTTTTCAATTTGAGACTGTGTCATAATTTATGCAAAAGCTGATCTTTAAAAAAATTTAATGGGTAATCAATATCCTTAATAATTTATAGATATAATAAATTTCAATTTAATTAATAATTCACCAATCTGTAAATTTATAATTAAATAGGAATTAAAAAAGAAAGGAGAGATAATGGAAATCTTTAAAAAAATGGCAAAAAATGATTATGAACAAATTGTTTTTTGCCACGACCAATCAGTTAATCTAAAAGCAATAATTGTTATCCACGACACAACACTGGGAGCAGCATTAGGTGGATGCAGAATGAGAATATATCCATCCGAGGAAGATGCCATTATTGACTGTTTAAGATTATCTCGAGGAATGACTTATAAAGCTGCAGCAGCTGGACTAAATTTAGGAGGAGGAAAAGCAGTTATTATTGCTGATCCAAAAAAAGATAAGAGTGAGGAATTCTGGAGGTCATATGGCAAATTTGTGAATTCATTAAATGGTAGATATATAACTGCAGAAGATATGGGGACAAGTGTAGAGGATATGGAAATCATCCTACAGGAAACTCCTTTCGTAACAGGTATAAGCAAAGCTCAAGGAGGAAGTGGAGATCCATCCCCATTTACCGCTTTAGGAACAGTTCAGGGGATTAAAGCTTGTGCCGAGGAAGTTTTCGGAAGTAAATCACTTGAGGGAAAGAAAATAGCAGTTCAGGGATTAGGAAAAGTTGGTTATAATCTTTGTAAATTGCTTCATAAGGAAGGAGCAAAATTAATTGTCTCTGACCAGTATCAAGACAAGATAGATAAAGTAAAAAAAGAATTTGGTGCAGAATCAGTAGGTAAAGATGATATTTATTCTGTAAAGTGTGATGTATTTTCACCAAATGCAATTGGTGCAACAATAAATGATGAAACGATTGGACAATTTAGATGTCCTATAATTGCAGGAGCAGCTAATAATCAACTTGCTGAAACAAAACATGGGGATAAACTTCATGAGATAGGAATTTTGTATGCTCCTGATTATGTAATAAATGCTGGAGGTTTGATAAATGTATATAATGAGCTAACCAAATATAGTGAAGAAAGAGCTAAAAATAAGGTTTTAAAAATTTATGATAATGTGAAAAAGGTTATTGAGATTTCAAAAAGGGATGATATTCCAACATATATAGCAGCAGATAGAATGGCTGAGGAAAGAATAGCGAAAAAAAGAGGATTAGAAATACTATCTAAAATTGATGGCTCAAAAATAAGAGCAGGTCATTAGTAATTGATAGCTCAAAAAATAGAGAGTGTTATTAGCGTATAGTATTAGAAATATATAATAATAAATTGTGTTATTTTAGCAATATTTAACATTTAATTTTTAAAAGAATTTCCATCTTAATTACTTAATACCACTATTCAATATTCCTGTAGATGGATATAAATTAATAGAAATATGTGAGAAAAATAAACGGAAAAATCCTCAAAATTTTTATAAATTAATATACTTATCAAAGATTAACAGAGGTGTTATTGTGGTGAAATTTGAAAACAAAAAAGACAGGTGTAAAGGATGTGGTCTTTGTATCGAATTCTGTCCAGAAGGTGTACTAAAGTTCTCCTCAGAATTAAACTCACTGGGTTATTATCCAGTTAAGGTTATAGATATATCTAATTGTAAAGCTTGTAAATTTTGTGAACTTATTTGTCCGGATTCTGCTATTGAAGTTTATAAGGTATAAAGGAGAAAGTCATGACAGAGAAATTATTATTTAAAGGGAATGAAGCAATAGCAGAAGCTGCAATTAGAGCAGGATGCAGATATTATTTTGGCTATCCTATAACTCCTCAAAACGAGATACCTGAATATATGTCAAGAAGAATGCCAAAAATTGGTGGAATATTTTTGCAAGCTGAGAGTGAGATTGCAGCAATAAATATGGTATTTGGAGCAGGTGGCTCAGGTGTTAGAGTAATGACCACAACTTCAAGTCCAGGAATAAGCTTAATGCAGGAGGGAATTTCATATTTAGCAGGAGCTGAAATACCCTGTGTGATTGTGAATGTTATGAGAGGTGGACCAGGTTTAGGCGGGATTCAACCTGCACAATCTGATTATTTTCAAGCAACAAAGGGAGGAGGTCATGGGGATTATCATTGTCTTGTATTAGGTCCATCAACATTACAGGAATTGGTGGAGCATGTATTTTTAGCATTTGACTTAGCAGATAAATATAGAAATCCAACAATCATATTAACTGATGGCGTGATGGGGCAGATGATGGAACCTGTAGAGTTTCCACCAGAAGTTGATATATTAAAACTATCACCTAAAAAGTGGGCTACTACTGGTGCAAACGGTAGGAAGAAAATCATTCTTAAATCTCTATTTCTTGACCCCAAAGAATTGGAAAATCATAATTTGCATCTTCAAGAGAAATACAATAGCATGCAAGAAGAGATTAAGTGGGAGGAAATGAATACAAAGGATTGCGATTTGCTGTTGGTTGCTTATGGAACTGCTGCTCGAGTTTCCAAAAAAGCTATTGAAGTAGCTAAAGAAAAAAACCTTTCACTTGGAATTTTCAGACCTATTACACTTTATCCATTTCCGTATATTCAATTAAAAGATGTAATTCAGAATAAAAAAATAAAGAATATTTTAGTTGTGGAGATGAGTATGGGTCAGATGATTGAGGATGTAAAATTAGCTGTTGAGGGTGAAGCTCCAGTTGGATTTTATGGAAGAACGGGTGGAGTAATGCCTAAAGTTGATGAAATAATAGAAAAGGCTGAGAGTATATTAAAAGTAAACACGTTAAAAGGGGTGATGTAGGTGGCTAATGTTAAAAAAGAAAAAGATAAAGATAAAGAAAAAGAAATAAAAACCTTAGAGGATGTTGTAACCCATTACTGTCCGGGTTGTGGACATGGAATAGTTCATAGGTTAGTTGCAGACGCAATAGATAGATTAGGAATAAGGGAAAAGACAATAGGCATTGCACCTATAGGGTGTTCAGTTTTAATTTACAACTATTTAAATGTTGATTTTCAAGAGGTGCCTCACGGAAGAGCTCCAGCAGCAGCAACAGGAATAAAAAGAGCTCAACCAGATAAGGTTGTTTTTACATATCAAGGTGATGGAGATTTAGCATCTATAGGAACAGCCGAGATAGTTCATGCAGCAAATAGAGGTGAGAATATAACTACTATATTTATTAATAATGCAATATACGGAATGACTGGTGGACAGATGGCTCCTACAACACTCTTAGATCAGAAGACGACAACTTCTCCCTATGGAAGGAATTCAACTTCTGCGGGATTTCCACTTAAAGTTTGTGAACTTTTATCTTCATTGGATGGAGTAGCGTATTTAGAAAGAGTTAGTGTTAGCTCACCAAAAAATGTTGTGAAGGCTAAAAGAGTTATTAAACATGCATTTGAAGTTCAACTCGCAAATAAGGGATTTTCACTTGTAGAAGTACTTTCGCAATGTCCAATGAATTGGCGTATGAGTCCAATTGATTCTGTAAAATGGGTTGATGATGTTATGTCAAAGACTTTTCCCCTAAAAAAATTCAAAGATACTGAACGGGTCAGGTCTTGACATGGGACATAAAATTTGATTTTGAAACGAAATTTAAGAATACTGAATTTAAAGAAGGGGAAATTAAAAAATGATTCATGAAGCGATATTTGCAGGATTTGGGGGACAAGGTGTTATGCTTATAGGTCAATTATTGTCATATTCTGCAATGAAGGAAGGGAAAAAGGTAACCTGGATGCCATCTTATGGTCCTGAAATGAGAGGTGGAACAGCTAACTGCTCAGTAGTAATTTCAGATGAGGAGATCGCATCTCCAGTAGTGGACAATCCGAATTTAGTTATAGCAATGAATCTCCCTTCATTGGAAAAATTTGGTACTAAGATAAAAGAAGGTGGAACACTTATTATAAATACATCCCTTGTTGATAAGGATTTAAAAAAATATCCTGAGAAAGTAGATATATTTAAGATTTCAGCTACAGATAAAGCAACAGAACTTGGTAATAAAATGGCAGCAAATATGGTAGCTTTAGGAGCACTGATTGCAAAAACTGAGATAGTTGACCTTAAAACTCTTAAAGAAAGCTTAAAAGAAGTTCTTAAGGGTAAAAGTGAAGCTATAATAGAACTGAATAAAAAAGCTCTTAAATTAGGATATGATTTAGCCAAAAAATAATAAGTAGTCAAACCGTAGGGCAAAGCTTTAGC